>OIYH01000125.1_pt1 | contig 67400 bp, 64 predicted proteins | sample 1587911 | NCBI WGS metagenome assembly OIYH01 (sample SAMN03283252) | human gut metagenome | biome: human-associated habitat; material: feces | host: Homo sapiens | place: USA | collected 2013
AATGAAGAACTTGTACCTAGTCCACTTCTAGCTGGAAGATCAGCTTCATATGTCAAACGCATCTCGTGCATGTGTAGCATTTTCATAGCATTGCGTATTGCAGGGTGCTGAATGTCATCAATGTTTGTCACGCGTTCCGTCTTTGAATAGGACAATTCTGTTGAATAGTCAAAAAACCTTGGTAAATGGCGTACATTTACATAGCAATACTTGTCAAATGTGGTAGATAAAACAGCTCCACCGTTTTCTCTAAAAAAGCTTTCCATGTCTGTTCCGCCGCCAAAAAAGGACATGCGGAATGGTGTTTTTGTAATAATCATATGCTTCTTCTCCTTATTTTCAAAGATATTCACCATTGCATAATATCCATCTTATTCTACCCTTCTACAAAATAAACAGCAGCAGAGTTTGATAAGGAAGTAGGAACATCCACCATTTATTTATAAATATCCCATCTTCCTAATAACTTTTGCCGGACTTCCAACTGCTACGCAATAGTCCGGCACATCTTTAGTAACCACTGCATTGGCCCCAAGAACACAATGCTTGCCAATTTTCACATTACCTACTATCACTACATTGATTCCAATATAAGACCCATCTCCGATGGATACTTTCTGACCTCTTTGTACAATTCCTTGATCAATCACCGGAACATCTCTGTTACGGTACTCATGATCACAATCAGTTATGTACACGTTGGGCGAAAGGAGTACTTTCTCTCCAATATCGAGAGAATTGACAATTGATATCCGGCATCGCTCACCAATTTCGGATCCCTTTCCAATTCTTACCGCCCCCCCCGACCAGATTTGGGCATAGGGACGTACCGTCACGCAATCTTCCAATGTAATATGATGTTTTCCTTTTAAGCTGCAATGTTTGCCAATATAGACATTCTGTCCAGCAGTTACACCAAAGATTTTTGCTCTCATCAATCCAAGGATTTCCTTGGCCTTTCCTTTAAGTCCCATCCTTACGATAGCTTTCTAATTAATTTATTCGGATACAGGAAGAATTCCAACCACTTCGTTTTTTTCATAATCCAAGCTGCAATAATCGGACCTGCAAAACTAATTCCAAGTCCAAATACTACGTGAACAATAGCACTTTCGATGCCAATCTTAATCAAGACAGATCTTAGTGGTGCTGCAAATAATGTATGCATCAGAAAAATCGGCATTGTGTACTTTGTAATGAATTCCATGCCTCTTCCGAACTTTTCCTCAAAGCCTGCCACCATCATGATAACAGCAACGCAAGCCAATAATCCCATTGCGAAAGAGACTGCACTACTGCTGATTTCCGCCGTATATATCATAATGCTCAGAATTATAAACAGCACTCCACATATCATTCCTTGTACTTTTCTACCCTTCAGTTGCAAATTAAATACACAAATGCTCATGCCGAGTACAAACCAGATTTCGTTTGAGAGAACTGTCGATACTGCGTAAACGCTGTACCCCCACCAAGTCAAAATTAGACTTTTTGCAGCCAGTGCAACTACCAATCCAACTGCAGCTGCTTTCACACTGTTAAAAGTCGGCGTAACAAGAAAGATGAAAAACAATGCATACAAATACCAGTACGGTGAAGTCGGGTGAAGAAATAATGTATCACCTAGACCTCCAATCTGATCATTAACACTGCTTGAGAATAACTTTTTCAGCACCCATGTAGCAGTTGTAAAAGTGGCATAGGGCACGCCAAGCGTCAAAGCCTTCTTCGTTACATTCTTGCTCCAACTATTTACACTGTTTACCTTACTGTACTTTTGATACAGATACCCACTACAAATGAAAAACAACGGAACATGAAAATAATAGATTGTTGTGTTAAACCATCCATACAAATCACTTTCAGGCAGAATCTTTGCTTTCGTCATACTTTGGAAGAAATGTCCCAGTACGACCAATATACAAGCAATGACTTTTACATCATCGACCCATTTTTCTCTTGTTCGTACTGTAGCCTTTTCACCCATTACTTCTTCTCCATCTGTTGTGCAATATCTGCATCAACGATTTCTTCACCAGTCTTACCAACTAATTGAGCCTTACTAGCTTCACTTAAACCATTGTTGACTACACAGTTCATATCACATGTACTACACTTATCAAGTTCTTCCTTAGAAACTTTACCATCTCTATAGTCTCTACAAATCTTTAATTCATACATACTATAAGGATGCTTTGTAAATAAAGCCTTGAACTTATGAACCAAAACCCAAGTTGCAGGCTTCCAGATATACTTGTGCATTGCAGGACTTACGCTACCAATCATCCAGCAATCACGATCACAGCAACGAACCTTCTTACGTACTTCTTCAGCCTGTGCACTATTCCAAAGTTCATCCCAAGACTGAGTATTCAAGTTACCCATAACTTCCTTATCCTTTGTACCATTACATGGCATAACATCTCCATAAGGATCAATAAAGAAAGTATCGAAACTCATATCACAAGGTAATAAACGCTTTTGACCATAAATATAGTTAATTAAACCATGGTTAAAGTAGGCACGGAACCATTTCTTAGGACTATTGCTACGCAATAATTCATTGATCAAGTTTTCAAAGTTCTTTGCAACCATTGGACGATCATGAATAATGTTCTTAGCTTCTACAAAATAGAAAGAGTTATGTAAAGAAGCTGTAGCGAATTCCATACCCATTTCATTAGAAATCTTGTATAAAGGAACAAGGTCAAGAGCATTCTTATCCTGAACAGTCATGCCGAAACCGACATCCTTCATGCCCATTTCTCTTAATTTCTTAAGAGTTGTGTATCCTCTGTTGTAACCATTCTGTAATCCACGAATTTCATTATTTGTCTTTTCCAGACCTTCAATAGAAATACGGATACCAATCTGTGGGAATTCCTTACATAATTCAACAATACGATCTGTAAAGAAACCATTTGTTGAAATAACAATACGATCAGACTTCTTATATAATTCTCTAACAATATCTTTTAAATCAGTACGAATGAATGGCTCACCACCTGTAATGTTTGTAAAATACATCTTAGGCAATTTTCTAATTGTTTCAATACTGATTTCTTCTTCCGGTTTAGATGGAGCCTTATAACGATTGCACATTGAACAACGTGCATTACAACGATAAGTAACAATAACTGTACCATTTAACTTCTTTTCATCTGACATAATCAACTCTCCCTTAATCTTCTTTCTTTTAAATATATTTCAATTTTATTCAATAATAATTTCGCACATACAGAAAATATCACTGAACCACAGATTACTCCAATTGAGGTAAAAATATATGATAATAAATCATTTTCAAATATATGAATGAGATGTAACTTTTCAAATACACGATAAATTACCATATGGCATAAGTATATTTCAAAACTGATACCGCCAAGAAACTTGGCAACGGGATTGACCAATACCCCCCCGCTTTACAACCAAGTGCATAGATTAATGCTGTTATACAAAAGAACAACATCGTAAATGTTGAACCGCCTATTAAAAAATAAGCAACTGTTGATAGTAATAAAATAAATCCAACAATTACTTTTTTATCAGATGCGAACGCACTAAGCTTTTTTCGATAAAGAAAAATCAAGCCTCCAACAATAAAATAAATCGCATCATAGACAATATTTGTTCTATTAGTATTAAAATAAACTGTACAAAGAATATTAAATATTAATGCTAAAAATGTAACTTTCCATGCTCTTTTCCTATTTCCAATCAAAAAGCAAAAAAATGGAAATAGCATGTAAAAAACAAAAATAACTGCTAATGTCCAACTGACTCCAATCACTGAAATATTTACATTTGGTAATAAACCTTGACACAGAGTCAAGTTTGCAAATACTTCAAACAAAGATTCTTTACTTGGTGAAATTGCAAAGTCTAATACACATAGTAATGCAAAATATGGCCATATTTTTATGTATCTTTTTTTATAAAAGTCTTCTACGCTAATCTCTTGATCAATGATTTTTTTGTAGTAGCCACAACACATTCCAAATCCACTAACCATCATAAATAGAAATACAAGATTTGTGAAAGAAGGAATTAATTGTTCAAACACAAAACCTTCTATTTTATAATTACCATTAGCAAGAACATGCATCAAAGCTATACCAATAATTGCGTATGCCTTTAATCCATCAATTCCTTCATAACGATCTTTCATTTCGTAAGCACCTCCAACAAAGTATTTGAATATTTTTTTTCTGAACACTCACTTTCAAGGAAGTTCTTAAACTTTGCCGCACTTAAATCGGCTTCTTCTCTATGTTGTAAGTAGTATTGAATGTTATTTTTCCAGTCTTTTATATCCTTACCACATAAAGCACCTCTACCATCTGCGAAATACTCCTGTGCAGTTACCGTATCCGACGTAATCACCATCTTCCCATTGGCGGCTGCTTGGTAAAAAGCAATCAATCCAGCCGGTGCCTCCGTATCCAACGGCGTAACTACCAGCTGTGACTGACACATGAACTCAAGGAATTCCTGTTCAGGAATATCTATCTTTACATTCATATTTTTTCTGAAGTTATCTTTATACTGTTCATACGTATCTTTAGGCATTACACAATTAAATATAACTTTTGGCATTTCATTAGCAATATTAATCAAAAACTCCCAATCACGACCGTTTCGACCGCCGCAGAATACACTATTTGGTACTACTTCACCTTCATATTTGATGTAGTAACCACCATGATAAATATCATGCAGCAGTGTGTACTTATTGTGAATTCCGAGCATTTCATTCAAATGCTCTCCATATTTTTTTGAAGTTACAGTAGCTTCTACATTATTAGACTTTAGCATCGATTTGTATAAAAACTTTGCTAGCTTATTTTTGACAGTTGATTTATCTTTGAGCAGAATATTCAATGCAATGATTTTTCTATTTTTGAACTGTACCTTACACAACCACCAGCACAGAACTGCCATGAAGTCGTACCAGCAGATGATAGTGTCCCCCTTTTCCGACTGCTTGATCATATCTTTGCAGGCTGCCAGCATTTCTTTGGTGGAATTGCATTTCTGATGAGGATAAACTTGCCGAATCTTGGATGTTTCATAGCCGTTCAGAAATGTCATATTCTGTTTATCTGCCGGGTTATCAAACAGCATATAAATCATCGGTCTGTCCTCCTCACTTACTGATACACCTTCATAATTTTCTCATAATACTCATCAATAGTATCAAAATTAATAACTTTACAGTTCTCACTGTATGCAGTACATATCTTCTTATCATTCCAAAGTTTGCTAATCTTAGATTTCAAATCTTCAGCATTACCACTCTCAAATAATTCACCAGTCTTGCCAACTTGAATCAATTCAGGAATTCCACCAATATTAGCACCAAGAACAGGTGTGCCATACATCTGTGATTCCATAACAGAGAATGGACAATTTTCATACCATTCAGATGGATAAATAGAAAATCTAGCTTCACGAATCAATGTTTCTAATGCTTCACCTTTCTGGAAACCAACATTCTTAATGTTTTCAATTCCATTGATACATTCTTCTAATGGGCCAGTACCAGCAAAGATAAACTGAACATCAGGTAATTCTTTACATACATTGATCAATGTACCAATACCTTTTTCTTCAGAAAAACGTCCAAAGTAAAGAACATAATCTTTCTTTTCAACGTCTTTCCATTCAACTTTGTCTATAAAGTTATGCATTGCAATTGTTTTTGAAGCAAATAATGGATTGCTGTCCATTTTCTTCTTCATAAACTCTGAACAGCAGATCATTGTATCAATGTATTTATATGTACCTTTTAATTTCCAGAACTCAGCTTCCATCATACCAATTGCAGATTTTGCTGTGGAACCATGAATACATTTACCCTTCACACAATTCATGAAATGACCACCTAGGCACTTCTCACAGTTTTGATGTGTGTTTGGATTATTTAACATGTGGTTTGGACAAACAAGCTGATAATCATGTGCTGTAAAAACAATCTTACATTTTTGGCCTGTCTCTTTTCTCCATTTCACAATTTCAAGAATCATAGAAGGAGTTAACTGATAATTAAAGTTATTCAGATGACAGACATCTGGCTGAAAACTATCTAATACTAATCTAAGTTTTTCTCTCGCTTCCTTACTGTAAATTGTTTTGATCGGATATGTTAATTTACTTAATTTAGATCCACCGTGAAAATCCATATCAGATGTATAAGCATTTACCTTATTCCCCACACATCTGCCTTTATGTTCCATACCAAAGTATTGAACTTCATGACCCATCTTCTGAAGATGTTCACCTAATTTGAAAATATATGTCTCTGATCCACCATTTGGATAAAGAAATTTATTAATCATCAATACTTTCATTTATACAACTCCATTGTCTTTTCTACGACATCATCCCAACTATATTTATGACAGATGAAATCAGCAGCATTCTCTTTATATGTATGTACAGCATCTTCATGGCTTAACAGCCATGCAAGCTTTTCTTTCAGATCACTTACATCACTCTTTTTAAATGTTACTGCCTTATCTTCAACAACTTCAGCACATTCAGGAATGTCTGAAGTCAAACAACAGTTTCCATAACTCATTGCTTCCAGTAATGAAAGAGGCATGCCTTCTAAATCAGAAGGCAATGTATAGATGAATGCATTACTATACAATTCATCAAGTAATTGACCCTGTACAAATCCAGTAAAGATGATCCTATCATCACCTTTTACTGATTCTTTTAATTCATTAGCAAATGCATCTGTATCACTGGATCCACCTGCAATGACTAATTTCTTATCTGTATGGATGTTCTTGTATGCTTCAATTAAGTAACGAATCCCCTTTTCTGGAACTAATCGACCAAGAAATAGAATATAGGAATCTTTTTCTAATCCCCATTGTTTAATCAATTCAGCATCTTTGATTTCTGGTCGATTCACACCATTTGGAATGAAATGTGTCTGTCTATTGTATTGCGATAAAAAATACTCCTGTACACCTTTACTCAATACAATGATTTCATCCGCATACTTCACTGCATTTCTTTCCCCTTGACGAATAAATTTAGATCCAAATCCTGCTTTCCATTTTTCTCTCTGCCAGTCAAGTCCATGAATTGTCACAATCACTTTTTTACCAAGTGCTTTTGGCAGCCATGCAAAAAAAGCTGGACCTTCGGCATGAATATGTACAACATCATATTTTCCAAATGCTGCAAGCCAGGAAGCAAAGAATGAAGAACTCACTGCGGCTAGTCCCTTTTTATCAATTGTTGGAACAGATTTCTGTACAATTCCATCATATGCATTGTTACTATCATACTTTGCACCACTCACATGATGACCACCACGATTCAAGCAAGTCACTTGATTGCCAAGCTTCGCCATCCTTATACAAAGTTCTTTCACGACAATTTCAACGCCACCCTCACGAGAAAGACGTTTTTGTCCAAACATTACAATATTCACAATTTTTCACCCCTAGAAAACAATATAAAAAACCTCCTTGTATCAACAATCAAGTTGTTCAAAGAGGTTAATTATAATAGTTCATAAGAATCAATTACATTGATCCTTTCTTTTTTAATACGACACCAAATGTCTTGAGTAGAATCTTGATATCTAAACCAGGATTCCAGTTTTCAATGTATTCTTTATCTAAACGTACAACTTCTTCAAAATCAGTAATATCACTTCTACCAGAGATTTGCCACATGCCTGTAATTCCAGGTTTAATTGCTAATCTAGCATAATGATGTAAGTCATATAGCTTTGTTTCATCAACGGTAGGAGGTCTTGTACCTACAAGAGACATATCACCTTTTAATACGTTAAAAAATTGAGGAAATTCATCCAAGGATGTTTTACGAATGAATTCACCAATACCTGTCTTATGTGTTCCATCAGGCAGAATCTTGTTTCCAATAATTCTTGGATCAAAATCCATCTTGAACATTCTTCCATCACTTACCTTGTTTTGATCCATGAGATCTTTCTTACGTTCTTCAGCATCAAGATACATGGATCTAAACTTATACATTTTGAATTGCTTGCCATTCTGACCAACTCGCGTCTGAGAAAAGAAGATTGGACCAGGAGAAGCAATAAAGATACAAGGAGCAACAAAAATAAATATAATAACTGTTGCAAGACACCCAACAATACCAGCCAGAATATCCATACATCTTTTGATGCATAACTGTAATGTAGATGCATAGTTAATAGTTAATGTAAGAACTGGATATGAAGCAATCTTTTCAACGATTTGTTTCTTGCCATCAACTTTAGAAAATGGCAAGAGATTCAAATGCACCGTAACACCAGTTTCTAAAAGTTCGTTCAGTAATTCAGAATCAATTGGTGCAGTACGTGGTGTAACGATCAATACTTCATCCACCCAGTTCTGACCAACAATACCAGCAACATCATCAGCATTTGCGGTAATTTCTACACCTTCTCTGATTTCACCAGTCATATCTTGATCAACGACTGCTACACCGCAAATAGAATACTTTGAAAAAGAATTTCTTTTTACTTTATCAATCACTTCGTCACATACATCATGATTCGTGATAATAAACAAGTGCAAAGCATCTTCATTTTTATGTTTCATTACATACTTTTTTAATGCAAGTCGCACAAGAAAAGTGATAAAGACATAATAAAAAAATGTACTGAAATATACTATTCTAGAAAATTTTGCTGAAACTTTTATAAAAAACAAGAAGAACAATCCAATAGATAATAGCACCATTGTATGTTTTACTGTTTGAGTAAATTCAACATAAATTCCACGTTTCAATACATTTTTAAATGTTGCTGATAAAACCGCTATAAAGAAATCAGCTAATGTTAATACAAATATAACAGTACGATATAATCTTGATCCAAAAGGATTCATGCCCTGCCATAATAGACATGCTAATACATAAGAAAGATTCAAGCATAGAATATCAACAATAATGAAATCCGTATGCTTGATCCATGATAATGAATCTTTTTTATACATCCCTTAAAACTAATACCGTCTGAATAACGATATTTTCCCCTTTTTTAATGCTATACAGTTATATGTAGGTTGTTCACATATACAGCATATTTGAGCATATTGCACATGTTGCACACAATTGATAAAAGTACAGTTTTCAGCATAAATAAGCTATTATTCAATGTTTTTTTTAAATTTGTAACAGAAACATAGCTTTTTTCATAAATTTATATATTATCTTACATTTTCGTGATTTGCGGCACCTTAAATTTTCTTAATTTTCATAGTCCATTTTTGATTCAAAAAGAACCTTATTCCTAATAAAAGAAAATATGGTTCTTTTCTCTATGTAATATGGATCAATGCATTTGATTACTTTTCTTCTTGCATGTTTCCATCATTTTCTAAACACAATCCAAAGTTAGTGTGTCTTTCCAAGGAATGATTTCCTTGTTTTATGTAATTCCATGAACCCATGAAGTCTTGATTGACAGAAAAATCAGATTCTTGGATAAAAGATTTGAATCCTATTAGATCATCCTTGTATTTTATTGCAAAATCATTAGCATCACTTTCTTTTTCAACATCAGTACTATTCAGCTTGTTGTATAACACATGATCTAAGTTGCTGGACATATAGTATATTTGATATGGAATGTTTCCAATGATACTTGTGGGTATTAAGCGATTTATATTCTCTCGTTTCTGTGCATTTCTTTTAACGATACCTTCAGGATGATTTGTACGAATTACCTCTTCTGTGTATATAGGTTTGTATGCATCTTAGTCTTCTACAATTGCATTGTCTGGGATAAACGCACCATCCATGTCAGAAACTTGAATGATTTCTTTGTAATCCGTTCTTCTTAAAGAGTACAATGCCATATGTTGTTTCACACATTCATTCACTTTGAAAATAATATTGGAACATTTATTTCCTTTTTCTGTGGTAATATCCCCATGATGAGTATGAACATATACTCTGTCTTTATCAAAATAATTATTCAAAACAGGACCTAATGCCTCTTCATCAGAAGGACCTTCCACAATGACTAATGCATCTTTCTTTTCATTGTAATTTTCCGATCTCTCTAAATGCAAGAGCGATTTCATAATTGTTTGTTGAATCATAAACAACTTCGTCTTGTTCACCTAAAACAATATCTCGATAGTAGAAACTTCTTAAATTGTTGTTTTCTTTTACATTTGTCAAACGAATATAACGGTTATTTGGATTTGTTGTAGTGAATACAAAACAACTTTTATCTAAAGTTTCTAATGGTCGTAAATTGTGAGATGTAAAAATCAATTGTCCTTGTCCCTTTTCAGAGATAATTTTCAAGATTTCCCCTAATAAATATTCGAAAATTCCAGAATCTAATTCATCAATTACGACTGTAATTGATGGATTATTATACATAAAAATTAAAAGCTGTAAGATAGAAATGATTTTTTTGATACCTTCTGATTCATAACGTAATGGAATTTCTTTTTTATTTTTCTTCGATATCAATTGAACTCTACGTCCAACGCTTCCATTTTGTAAAACCTGTTTTCCAAAATCATATACATCTATTGTTAATCCAGGAACAATTTGAGAAAGAACTTTATTCATATTCGGAATCATTTTATTAATCAATTCCGCTGCTTCTTCCGGAATTGTTGAAGGCTCATCTAGTGAAAGCATGATATTTCCTGAAGTTCTAGAATCTCCACTTTCATACATGAATGTAACTGGAAGAGCATTCAATGTTATCAAACCATTGTTTTGTGTATCAATAACAAACAATTCAAATCTTCCATATTGATTAATCATTTGAAATAGATCTTTATAAATCGTCTCATGACAATTATTATCAATCATTGTTGATAATTCTCTAGAAAAAATAAAAGATCTAGATGTAGCAAGTGCTAGGCGTTTTACAACTTCAAGATTTGTAGCGACTTCTTTATCTTTCCCAACAAGTTCAACATATTTACTTTTTGGAGAAAATACTTCTTTAGAATCAGTATTGATTAAATCAACCATTTTATGTTTCGTATTCTTATCAGTATAAGAAAAGCTTAAAACTTCATCAAATAATTCAACTTTATAACTTTCAGCTTCAGAAAAATTTTGTTGCGTAGACAAAACTTTTCGAATTTTAAATTCATAATTAACAAGATATTCTAGTTCCTTTTCTGGAATTTTCATTGAAATATCAAATTTGAGCTTCGCATACTCTGCTTCTACATGAATGTAATCAGCAAACTGAGGTGGTATAACTTGACCACAGAAAGCTAATTTCAATAATTTAATCGCATCAATCAAAGCTGTTTTTCCAGAACCATTCTGGCCATAGATTCCAAGAATACTTGCTTTATAATCTTTTCTATTATTTTTTAAAACAACTTGACCATATTTAACATTTTTGAAATTCTCAATTTCAATCTTCTCGATTCTTGTACATTTACCAACCATTTTAAACACCTCTGTGTCTCCCTAGACGCATAATCAATTTAACATCAAGTTAATTTTCTGTCAATTCAATTGAATATTTTGCACATTTTGTATAGATTTTGCTTTTAGTTAGAAAATTATGTATTATTCTCACATAAAAAGACTCTGGAATCCCAGAGTCTCTCATTCACTTATTCTTCATCATCTTTATGTAATGATGCAATGATATCATCAATATGACGCGCTTTTCTTTCCGTTTCATCAATCACGAAGATTAATTCCGGACATCTTCTGATACTCAATCTCTGTGATAATTCTGTACGAATATATCCCTTTGCTCTATTCAAAGCCTTTAGACCAGCCTGTGCTCTAGCGTCCTGTCCTAAGAATTCACAGAACACTTTTGCATAAGAGTGATCATTAGAAACCTGAACATCAGTAATAGTCACAAATCCAACGTTAGGATCCTTCACACCAAACTGCAAGATTTCAGAAATATTCTTACGGATGATACCTTCTAATCTTTTCTGCTTAAAGTTCTTTGCCATAATTAATCAACAGGAACTTCCTGTGCCTCATAGAATTCTAAAGTATCTCCAACCTTGATATCGTTGTAGTTTGCTATTGTTAGACCACATTCATAACCAGAAAGTACTTCCTTTGCCTGGTCCTTGAATCTCTGTAAAGATCCAAGTTTACCATCATACACAATAATTCCTTCACGAATCAAACGCACACCACAGTTTGCTTTCGCCTTGCCATCTGTCACCATACATCCAGCAATTGTACCAATTCTAGAAACCTTGTATGTTTCTCTGACTTCAGCTTCACCAATTGTAACGTCTTCATATACTGGTTCAAGCATACCCTTCATGGCAAGTTCCATTTCTTCAGTAGCCTTATAGATGATGTTGTGTAAACGAATTTCAACACCAGCTTCTTCAGCCTTCTTACGAATATTTGCATCCGGTCTAACATTAAAGCCAATGATCATAGCCTTAGAAGCATCTGCAAGCATAATATCACTTTCTGTAATTGCACCAGCAGTTGCATGAATCACATTGATCTTAACATCACCAACTTCAAGTTTTTCCATACTGGACTTCACAGCTTCTGCAGAACCCTGTACGTCAGCCTTGATGATAATAGGTACTTCCTTGATGTTGCCTGCTTCAATCTGTGCAGACAAGTCTTCAAGTGACATAGCACTTGTCTTTCTTCTTTCAGCTTCCTGCTTTCTTCTCTTACGACGATCTGCTAAAGCTCTTGCTTCCTTTTCATCGTCAAAGTTTCTAAACAAGTCACCAGCTTCAGGTACATCATTCAAACCAATGATTTCAACAGGTGTAGAAGGCCCAGCAGACTTCAATGTACGACCATTTTCATCTGTCATTCTTCTCACCTTGCCAAAGGATGTACCAACAACAACTGGATCACCCTGGTGAAGTGTACCATTCTGTACAAGCAATGTTGCAACAGGTCCTCTGCCCTTATCAAGTTTAGCTTCAATGACAGAACCTGTAGCGACTGTATTTGGTGCAGCTTTCAATTCCTTGATATCTGCAACTGTAAGAATTGTTTCCAAAAGGTCATCAATACCATCACCCTTTTTCGCACTTGTAGGAACAAAGACTGTATCTCCACCCCATTCTTCAGGCATGACTCCAAGATCACTCATTTCACCCATGACGTGATCAGGATTCGCATCTGGCTTATCCATCTTGTTGACCGCAACAATAATAGGTACGCCTGCTGCCTTTGCATGGTCAACTGCTTCACGTGTCTGTGGCATAACACCATCATCTGCAGCAACAACGATAACAGCGATATCTGTAATAGATGCACCACGTGCTCTCATCGCTGTAAATGCTTCGTGACCAGGTGTATCCAGGAATGTAATCTTTCTACCATTAATAGAAACCTGGTAGGCACCAATTGCCTGTGTAATACCACCAGCTTCACCAGCTGCTACCTTAGACTTACGAATCGTATCCAGAAGTGTTGTTTTACCATGGTCAACATGTCCCATGATTGTAACAACAGGTGGACGTTCTTCAAGAAGATCTGGATCAGTAACTTCTTCCACTTCCAATGTATCTTCTTCTCTTTCTTTTACCTTTGTTGGTTCAATATCATAAGAGATACATACAAGTTCAACAGTTTCATCATCCAGTGGTGTATTGATTGTAACTGCTTTTCCTTCCATGAATAATGTTTTGATAATATCCGTAGAAGGACGAGCAATCTTTTCAGCTAATTCACCAACTGTGATTCCATCTGTATATGTAATTGCGTGAACTTCTTCAACAACCTTCTTAGGTTTGTTATCAAAGTTTTTATTATTGTTATTGCGAGTTTTGTTATTGTTCTTTTTGTTTTTAGAACCATTACTCTTTGTATTCTTTGGCATAGATAACCTCCCTTTCTTAATGCATCACTATTCATGATGCGAAACAATCATATTCTTACATCGCCTCTTTTCGTATTTGCATTCATTTAGATTGCTTTTTTGATTTCTTCATAGAATGAATCAGGAATATCCATCTTCAGTGCTCTTTTTAAAGCACCGTTTTTCTTTGCAGCTTCTACAGCATCCAGGCTTTTCTTAAGATATGCGCCATGACCATTAGCCTTTCCTGTAGGATCTACTGCAAGATTTCCTTCTGGTGTACGAACGATGCGAAGAAGATCTTTTTTAGCACACTGTTCACTCGTTGCGACACAGCGTCTCATTGGAATCTTTCTAGGCATGATTATTCATCCTCGTCGTAGTAATCTTCGTATTCATCGTAATCGATGTCGTATTCTTTTTCTTCTTCCGCTTCCTGCTGTGCTTCGATTTCAGCAAGTTCTTCTTCAGAATAGATTTGAGAAGCAGTTGCACGTGCTGCAAGCTTATCCTTGAGCTGTTGCTGCAGTTCCTTGTTAGAGAGTTTGTAGTTATCTTCATCACTCTTCTTCTTGAACTTCTTCTTGCCCTTAGCTTCAGCCTTCTTGCTTGTATCTGCTAACTTTTCAAACTTGGATACATATGTATTGTTTGCTGCCATTTCTTCGAGGTCAGCGTGTTTGTTACTCTTCTTTTCTTCCACGAGTGGTTCTTCGCTTTCTACTTCTTCTTCAACTTCGTTGTCTTCTTCTACGACAGGTTCTTCTACTGCAGCAGGTGTTTCTTCATTTGCTGCTGTTTCTTCTTCCTTAGTATCTTCTTCATCCATTTCATCAAGCACATTTTCACTTAATGTTTCCATCATTTCTTCAGGGATGAAGTCATCATCTTCACTGCCGGCATTTTCTTTAAGTGCGGCAATCTTTTCAGCAGCTGCAGCCTTCTTTTCTTCCTGTTCCTTGATTGCTTCAGCACGCTTCATTTCATTTTCTTTTTCTGTCTTTTCAGCAGCCTTCTGCTTCAATACTTCAGCCTGTGCAAGTAAAGCTTCATAATCCATACCTGCTTCTTCAATTTCTTCACGTGTCTTGATATCGATCTTGTGATTTGTCAGCTTCACCGCAAGTCTAGCATTCTTGCCACGCTTTCCAATAGCAAGAGAAAGCTGCGCAGCATCAACGATAACAAGCAGGCTGTTATCATCTCTGCCAGGCAATACTGCAGTCACAACTGCAGGTGCTAAAGCATTCTTTACAAGAACACTGACATCATTAGAGTATTCAAAGATATCAATCTTTTCACCATTCAATTCATCAATGATGTTCTGTACACGGTTGCCTCTAGGACCAATACATGCACCAATTGGATCAATGTCTGGATTATGAGACAGCACAGCCATCTTCGTTCTATCACCAGCATCTCTAGCAATTGCCTTGATTTCAACGATACCGTTATAGATTTCAGGAACTTCCTTTTCAAACAGTCTCTTTACAAGCATTGCATCCGCTCTAGATACAAGAACCTGAGAACCCTTTGTATCTTTATTGACAGCTGTAATAACAACTCTTGTCTTATCGCCTTCTCTTAATACTTCACCAGGAATCTGTGCAGAATGAGGCATCAAGGCAACAGACTTGCCAAGATTGATCAATGCAAACTTATCTTTCACAGATTCAACAACACCGATAAACATTTCATCGACCTTGTCTTTGTATTCATCATAGACAGCACTCTTTTCAGCTTCTCTGATCTTCTGACGAATGACATTCTTCGCAATAGAAACTGCAGCTCTAGACAATTCAACTTCTTCAATCGGTCTTCTGATCTTACCGCCAACTTCAGCAGTTGGATCAATTGCTCTAGCTTCTGCTAAACCAATTTCCAATTCATCATCCTGAACATCATCATCACTTTCAAGTACTAAGTAGTTCTGATAAAGATCAAACTTCTTTTTCTTTTCATTGAGTTCAGCAACAACATCAATATCCTGAAGTTCAGCATCTTTTTTATATGCTTTTGCAACAGCTTCATTCAAAGCTTCCAGGATTACAGCTTCAGAGATATTTCTTTGTTCTTCAACATCACTCAAAGCTCTTAGCATTTTTTTGTATTCCATGTTTCTCTCCTTAAAATTTTACAGCCAAACGAATGAAGTCAATGTCTTCCTTCGTAAATTCTGCTTTTCTAACAGCAGCTTTATCACGGTATGATAGATGAACAATATTTTCATTTACATCTAAGATCTCACCAGTGAATTCAAGCATCTTTTTAAATGGATGTTTCAAACGAACATACACATACATACCTTGTTTGATTTCATCAAGATTCTTGATTTCTCTTTCTGCTCCAGGTGAACAAACTTCTAATGTGTACTCTTCCTTGATTGGATCTTCCTGATCTAAGATTTCTGAAATCTGTTCAGAAACTAAAGCACAGGTATCCAGATCCATACTTCCATCTTCTTTCATGATAGATACTTCTAATGTTCTTTCGCTTCCATACGTTCGAAAAACAAGATCATAAAGAATGACACTGTTTCTTTCAAATACTGGCTGAAACAATTCCTTTAAATGTTCAATTCTATCCATACGCCTCCCAAGCACAACATAAGGAGTGCTTTCGCACTCCTTGTTTACGCCTTTAATATACATCGTTTTTATGTGTTTCGCAAGTGTATTTAATGAATCAATTTTTCTCTGCTTCTAGAATTTGTATCAATTCCATAGCCCGCTCTTGAATCATATTTGCATGCATCTTTAATCTTTTATCATTTAGATTATACTTTTCATTTTTTTCAAATGTGAAAGGCAACAGTTTTCTTAGCTTTGCAATTTGTTGTGTTCCACAATACGCTTTGACTAGTTCAAGATATTGTTCATTGCCACCATTACTCGCTTTTAAATATTCTGTATTACCTTTATACAAAAAATACGTATATGTTCCAATAAAACTTTACTTCGTAAACATTCTAGCAGCACTCACTGCTTTCTGCCAACGATCATACATTGCATCTGCTTCCTCTTTACAAATAGATGGTTCAAAGATCGTATCTTCACTGTCTTGTTTGCGAATATCATCCATTGTCCAGTAGTTGATTGCAAGTGCAGCCAGTCTAGCAGCGCCAAGTGCAGTAGATTCTAATACAGATGGTCGAATAATACTGCATTGCATAATATCTGCCTGCTTGTGCATCAGATAATTATTTGCACATGCACCGCCATCTACACGTAATCTAGGAATCGATACCTGACATGTTTTTGCCATAGCATCCAGAACATCACGTGTCTGATATGCTAAAGAATCTAGTGTTGCCTTTGTAATGTCATACTTTGTTGTACCACGCGTAATACCAAAGATTGCACCCCTGCAAGAATCATCCCAGTAAGGAGCACCTAAACCTACAAATGATGGCACTACCATAACACTACTTTCCTTATTTGCTTTCTTCGCATAGCTTTCTGATTCACTGCTCTTTTCAAAGAATTCCATTTCATCACGCAGCCACTGGATTGCACTGCCTGAAACAAAGATAGAACCTTCCAATGCATAAGAAATCTTTCCATCCAGTCCCCATGCAATCGTTGTCAATAAACCATCATTAGATTCCTTTGGTGTTGTACCTGTATTCATTAACAGGAAGCCACCTGTTCCATATGTATTCTTAGCTTCCCCTTCCATGAAGCACGATTGACCAAACAATGCAGATTGCTGATCCCCAGCAATTGCACAGATTGGAACTTCATGATTGAAGAAATGATATGGTGCAGTATACGCATAGATACAAGAAGAATCTTTGACTTCTGGAAGCATATTCATTGGAATATCCATAATGGAACATAATTCTTCATCCCAGCATAGATCATAAATGTTATACAGCAATGTACGACTCGCATTTGTATAGTCCGTAACATGTGCTTTCCCGCCAGAAAGACAATACACGATCCATGTATCCATTGTTCCACATAACAGTTTACCTTGTGCGGCAAGTTGTTTTGCGCCATCAACATGATCTAAGATCCAGCGGTATTTTGTAGCAGAAAAGTATGGATCAATTCTTAAGCCTGTTTTCTTATGAAATGTTTCATTATATCCTTTTTCAATCAAATCATTACAGATATCAACTGTCTGCCTGCTTTGCCATACAATTGCCTTATAGATTGGCAGTCCTGTATCTTTATTCCAGATGACTGCTGTTTCTCTCTGGTTTGTAATACCAATGCCAGCTACCTGAGATGGATCAATATGAGACTTCATGATGCATTCACTCATACATGCAAGTAATGCAAGCCAGATTTCATTTGCATCATGTTCTACCCATCCCTCCTGCGCAAAATACTGTGTAAATTCTTTTTGTGCGACAGATACGATTTCTCCTGCGTGATTAAAAAGAATTGCACGTGTAGAAGTCGTACCTTCATCAATTGCCATGATATATTTTTCCATAGGTGTCTCCTAAATTTTGTTAACTATATTGTAAAACAATTACAAAAAGAAAAGAAGAGACGCGAAAGTCTCTAATAGACATATGGTACAAAATGATTGGGAAAATAAAAAGCAATATCCTCAAAACTACCGCCATATAACATGATCAATCAACCAAGATAATAAATCATCATAGTGAGCTTTCATCATTCCTTTTATTTTGCAAGCAGTTTGTACCCTTCTTTATTCTGTTCAAGTAATTATCTGGAAACAGCATCAAGTTCTTTATCATCAGCAGTTTCGTATTTTTCATTATTGTTAATTTTCAATAATATATATTCAGGTTTATTATCTTGCATTATAAAAACAGATCCATCAGCATTTGCAATCTTTACTGCTTTTGAAAAGTTACGATTTGCTTCAGTCATAGAAATCATTTTCTTAGTATTACCAGTCATATGTTTTCTCCTATTCTAATTATCATTTTTTCTATACTTTATCAAAACAAAAGAAGAGACCCGAAAGTCTCTTCTATTCGTTTTGTTAATTACTTGTTAGAACCTGTACGACGGATTTCAGCCTGTGCAGCAGCTAAACGAGCAATAGGTACACGGTATGGAGAACAAGATACATAGTTCAATCCAACAGCATTGAAGAATTCAATAGAAGCTGGGTCACCACCATGTTCACCACATACACCTAAGTGGATATCACTTCTTGTAGCTCTGCCGCTTTCACTAGCCATCTTGATCAATTGACCAACACCCTTTGTATCAACATGAGCGAATGGATCAGATTCATAGATGTGCTTGTTGTAGTAGTCAGGTAAGAACTTGCCAGCATCATCTCTTGAGAAGCCAAATGTCATCTGTGTCAAGTCATTTGTTCCGAATGAGAAGAATTCAGCTGTTTCAGCAATTTCACCTGCCAATAGAGCAGCACGTGGAATTTCAATCATTGTACCAACTTTATATGTCATTGTGCTGTTAGCTTCAGAAATGATCTTGTCAGCTTCAGCCTTGACAACGTTAGCAACATATTCCAATTCCTTAGGTTCACCAACAAGTGGAACCATGATTTCAGGAACAAAGTTCCAGTCAGGATGTTCTGTATTTACCTTTAATGCAGCATTGATGATAGCACGTGCCTGCATAGCACCAAGTTCAGGATATGTAACATCTAGACGGCATCCTCTATGACCCATCATTGGGTTGAATTCCTTGAGTTCTTCAGCAGCTGCTTCGATATCAGCAATAGAGATACCTAATGCTTCAGCAACGTCCTGTGCTTCCTTATCACCATGAGGTAAGAATTCATGTAGAGGTGGATCTAATAGACGAACAGTAACATTTCTACCACCCATAGCTTCAAAGATACCAATGAAATCTTCTGTCTGGTAAGGTTCCATCGCAGCCAATGCCTTAGCACGCTGTTCAGGAGTTCTAGATACACAAAGCATACGGATAGCCTTGATACGATCAGCTGTATTGAAGAACATATGTTCTGTTCTAACTAGACCAATACCTTCAGCACCGAATTCAACTGCCTTGGCAGCATCTGCAGGTGTATCAGCATTTGTTCTGATCTGCAGTCTTCTCTTTTCATCAGCCCAGCTCATGAACTTAGCAAAGTTACCAGAAATTGTTGCTGGAACTGTCTTAACTTCACCCTTGTAAACTCTACCTGTATTACCATCAACAGAGATCACATCATTTTCTGTATATGTAACGCCATCAACTGTAAAGCACTTGTTAGCTTCATCAACCTTCAGATTACCACATCCAGATACGCAGCAGGCACCCATACCTCTAGCAACAACAGCAGCGTGAGATGTCATACCACCACGAGCAGTAACGATAGCCTGTGCAGCAGCCATACCCTTGATATCTTCTGGAGAAGTTTCAAGACGAACAAGAACAACCTTCTTGCCTGCTTCTGCAGCCTTTTCAGCATCTTCAGCAGTAAATACAACTGTACCAGCACCAGCACCTGGAGCAGCAGCTAAACCAGTAGCGATCACATCGCCTTCCTTAGCCTTCAGATCACTTGGATCAAATGTTGGGTGGAGCAAGTCATCTAACTGTTTTGGTTCAACCATGAGCAATGCCTGATCAACAGTTACAAGACCTTCATCAACCATATCAACTGCTACCTTTAATGCAGCATTTGCAGTTCTTTTACCATTACGTGTCTGAAGCATGAACAGTTTTCCATGTTCAATTGTAAATTCCATATCCTGCATATCATGATAATGCTTTTCAAGGATATCAGCGACTCTTGCAAATTCGTTATATGCTTCTGGCATTGTCTTTTCAAGATCAGCGATTGGAGATGGTGTACGGATACCCGCAACAACGTCTTCACCCTGTGCATTCATTAAGAATTCACCGAATAGCTTGTTTTCACCAGTTGCTGGGTTTCTAGTAAATGCAACACCTGTACCACAATCGTTACCCATGTTGCCAAATACCATTTCCATTACATTAACAGCAGTTCCCCAGGAATCAGGGATATCGTTAACTCTTCTATAATAGATAGCTCTTTCATTATTCCAGGAACGGAATACAGCCATGATAGATCTTTCTAACTGAACGATAGGATCCTGAGGGAATTCTTCGTTGAGTTTTTCCTGATAGAAAGCCTTGAACTTCTTTGTAAGTTCTTCCATATCATCAGCATCTAAGTCAATATCAAGCTTAACGCCCTTAGCTTCCTTCATTTCATCGATGATTTCTTCAAACTTGCTCTTAGAAAGTCCCATAACAACATCAGAGAACATCTGAATGAATCTTCTATAGGAATCATAAGCGAAACGCTTGTTTCCACTCTGCTTTTCAATTACCTTGACAACTTCATCGTTGATACCAAGGTTTAAGATTGTATCCATCATACCTGGCATAGAAGCACGAGCACCAGATCTTACAGAAACGAGTAATGGATTTTCATTATCACCAAACTTTTTGTTTGTTTCTTCCTGTAACCACTTAACGTGTTCATCAATTTGTTCTTGTACGTCACTAGAAATTGTTTCCCCATCTGTGTAGTACTTGATACAAGACTCAGTTGTGATTGTGAATCCTTCAGGAACTGGTAAGTTCAAAGAACGCATTTCAGAAAGGTTTGCGCCCTTACCACCTAAAAGTTCACGCATGTTTGCATTACCTTCAGCAAACTTATAAACATACTTTTTGTTAGCCATTATAGCCTCCTCTTAATTCTTTTACCTATTATATTGCAAGCGCTACCAAAAAGCCATTATTTTGTGAAAAAAATGTGATTTTTTTACATTGCATTTACATTGATTTTAATATTGCCTTGATTTTGAAATGATAAAAAAATGTATAAATATAAGCAATTTCATGATTTTTCATGAGTGGATTCAAATATAAGAAAAAGTGCATCTCTGCACTCTTTTGTTGCTTCCACACAGTTTGCTGGTGATATTTTAACCTAAAACAGTTCTACGCGACCTAAAAGCATATCGATTAAATTGCAATGGAAAATACCATTTTCATCGTAAAAATTATGTGGTATATCCATGCGAACAATTATTTTTTTGAAGAAATCCTTTGCAAGCATTAAAGAAGCCAATTCAGATGATGTTTTCTGTTCTGTGTCCATCCGAAATGCCGATTGAATATAGATTTTTCGATCTGCATCATTTACCACAAAATCTATTTCCTTCTGAATATTCTTTCCTTTACTTCTATCTGATACAACACCAACATCTACACTATAACCTCTGCGTATAAGTTCATTATATATGATGTTCTCCATAATGTGTCCTGGATCATATTGACGATAATTTAAGCGCGCATTACGTAACCCAACATCTGTATAATAATATTTATTTGGGTACTCAAAATAAGTTTTCCCCTTAACATCATATCTTTTTGCCATGCTGATCAAAAAAGAATCTATCGTATACTGCATATAACTTGAAACCAAGGAAGAATTAATTTTTTCATTTTTCATACTGCTCAAGGCATTCGATATATTCGTAGGATTCGTCAACGAACTGATCTGTGAAGCTAAAAAATCCAATATATCACCAAGAACATCTTCCCTCTCAATCTTATTGCGTTCAACAATATCTCTAATGTAAACTTCCTTAAAAAGAGAAGTTAGATAATCCTTCTTATCTTTTTCATCTTCTAAAGCCAGCAATCTCGGCATTCCACCGTAAAGCATATAGGTATCTAGCGCTTTTCTTTCATCACCTCCTGCATACGAATAATATTCTTCAAATGAAAGAGGATAGATATGAATCTGTGTTGCGCGGCCCCTGAATTCCGTAGCAATGTCATTAGACAAACCTTTAGAATTACTTCCAGTTACATAAACATCAAGATTTCTGTATGCTTTCAATTCATTCAACATATCATAAATCGTAACTGTAATTCCGCCATTTTCTTTATCAACTACTTTAGTTGTATATTGTACCTCATCAATGAAAAGATAGAATTTTTCTTTTTTATCACAGACGACATCTTCTACATACTCGCAAAGAGTAATCGGATTTCGATATTTATAATATCTCCTTTGATCTAACTCAAACTTAAGAATGTGATCTTCCGGTACACCTTGAGAGAGAAGATACTCATAAAACAGGTCAAACAGTATAACTGATTTTCCACATCTACGGATGCCAGTAATAACCTTTATCTCTCCATTCCACATATTGTTGATCAATCGTTCCAAATAAGAATCTCTTTGAATCATTTTTCACCTCACACTTACGTCGCTTTTGTCACAACTTTTAAGTAAAGTATACAAAACTATCCTAAAATCATCAAGATTTATACGAATTTATATCTAAAACTTACGTCGTATGCGACGCAAGTTTTAGATCAAATGTAAAGATTTTTTATAAAATGAAGAGAACTCTTGTTCTTGTATTTGATGAATTTAAAAAGCGTAGAATAGACATGCAGGAGTTCAAAGACACCTATCTCTCATTCTGAAATAAAAAAGAAGTGCATATAAATGACATTTCTGCCTTCATATGTACCTCTTATTGCTTAAGTTGTTTGAATGTATATATTCGTTCGATTTTGTAGCCTAAAGTCTATTCATGAATATGCTTTTCAATATAGGAAAATAAACGATTGAAGTATTCAGGACTGGTATATGTTTCGTTATATCCCTTTCCTTCTACAACATATAATTCCTTTTCAGAAGCACATGCATAGTAGTTATCAAATACCATACTTGTAGGCACTGTTGTATCTGTACTGCCATGGATGAATAACATCGGTACTTCAGCTTCTCTTAACTGCTGCTTTTGGGATACATCATGCAATGAGAAATGCAGGATCTGCTTTACAAGTACATCAACAGCTGGAAGGAATGGCTTTGCTTCAACATGTGCTAAATTACGTGTTGTATAGTTAATAATGTCTTTAATACTGCTGTAGGCGCCATCCTCTACGGCACACTTGACCTGGTTAGGTAAATAATCTCCCACTGCATTAATGACCGTTGCACCACCCGTATTCAAGCCAAACAATGCAATCTTAGCATCTTTATGCATGCTGATCAGATAATTGATCCAGTTCATCAGATCATAATGTTCATTCCATCCAAGAGATGTATACTTTCCTTCACTTGTACCACATCCTCTTTGATCAATTGCGAGAATGTTAAATCCTCTATGATCTGCTTCATACATATAATCAATCATGTTCTTAAAGTAAGATGCTGTTCCATGCACCAGAATGATCCATGTATTGCTTTCAGGATGATTTTCAAGTGCTAATGCATGCAGCTTTAATCCATCATAAGAATTCATAAAGCAGTCTTTCTTTTCACTATGCATAAACCATTCTTCTTTTTCTGTATCAGAATGAATCAGGTTTGTTGATTTATGGATCATAGAACGCTTCAAATCAAATGCATGTCGAAAGATTACATAAGAAAATCCAGCATAGGCACTCGCCGCAGTTGCCATAACACCACCAATGATTTTCAGCGCGGTATGTTTCTTTTTTTCTTCTGCCATAAGGTTACCTCTCAAAAAATAAAATCTCTACTACTTCTAGTAGAGATTATACCATTGTCATTAATGATTTAGTACCGCAAGACGATCGACAATTGCCTGATATTGTTTTTCATATGCTGCAAGCTTGTCTTTTTCTGCCTGAACCTTTGCTTCAGGTGCCTTGGCAATAAAGGACTGGTTGCTTAGCATCTTATGAGAACGATCCAATTCCTTCTCTAGTCTTTCCTTTTCAGCATTCAGCTTCTTCTTTTCTTCTTCAGGATCAGAAAGTTCAGAACTTGGAATATACAATGTACCTTCATAGATTGTTTCAACTGTTAAGTCACCATCTAATGCAGCACACCATTCAGCCTTTGCCATCTTCTGCATGATTGCAGAGAGGTTTTCCTTTGGCTGTAATGGATTGCCATCAAGATCCTTGATGAGTACATGGATTGGTGCAGATGGCTTTAAATCATTTGTATTCTTGACTTCACGAATCTTGGAAATTGCGGAAATCAAACGATCCATATCCTTAAGTCCACTTGCATCAATGCCTGTAATCTTTTCAGGCCAGCTTTCTAAACAGATAGATTCCTTTGTGTGTGGAAGTGTCTGATAGATTTCTTCGCATACAAATGGCATAAATGGAGATAACAGTTTAACGATTGCATTGAGTACAACATAGAGTGTTGACTGTGCACCCTTCTTGGCAAGTTCATCTTCGCCATTCAATGCAGACTTGCTCATTTCTACATACCAGCTGCAGAAATCATCCCAGATAAAGTTGTATAGTGCATTTCCAGCAATACCAAACTCATACTTGTCCATGTTTGCTGTAACAGTATCAATTGTTGCATTCAACTTGTTCAAGATCCAAGTCTCACTCACTGTTAAATGTGTTAGATCAACATCACTTTCCTGCATACCTTCTGGAAGATTCATTAATACGAATCTAGAAGCATTCCAGATCTTGTTGATGAAGTTCCAGCTTGCTTCAACCTTTTCAGGGATATAACGCATATCCTGACCAGGTGCAGAGTTTGTTGTGAGGAAGAAGCGCAATGCATCAACGCCATAGTCATCAATAACCTTCATTGGATCAATACCATTGCCTAATGACTTTGACATCTTTCTACCCTGTGCATCACGAATCAAACCATGAATGAGTACATCCTTGAATGGACGGTTGTTTGTAAAGTGTCTAGCATCAAATGCCATACGTGCTACCCAGAAGAAGATAATATCATATCCAGTAACAAGTGTACTTGTTGGATAGTAACGCTTGAAATCTTCAGTTTCTTCAGGCCAGCCAAGTGTAGAGAATGGCCATAATGCACTAGAGAACCATGTATCTAATACATCTTCATCCTGCTTCCACGCATCACCCTCAGGTGCTTCCATGCCTACGTATGTTTCACCTGTTTCATCGTTATACCATGCTGGAATTCTATGACCCCACCATAACTGTCTAGAAATACACCAGTCTTCAATATTTTCAAGCCATTGTGTAAATGTCTTTTCAAATCTTTCTGGATAGAAGTTGATCTTCTGATCAGGATCATTCTGATTCTTTAATACGTCTTCTGCTAATGGCTTCATCTTAACAAACCACTGCTGAGACAGGTATGGTTCAACAACACAATGTGTTCTTTCAGAGTGTGCAACGTTATGTGTGATGTCTTCGATATGATCCATGACACCTTCCTCATTAAACTTTTCTACAAGTTTTTCTCTGCATTCATAACGATCCATGCCTTCAAATTCTTTACCACAGATTGCATTCATTGTTCCATCTGGATTCATACAGATTGGTTTTTCTAAATGATGTCTTTCAGCAATAGCATAGTCGTTAGGGTCATGTGCAGGTGTACATTTCATAATACCTGTACCAAAACCAATTTCAATATAGTCATCCCCAATGATTGGAAGTTCCTGATTGTTTGCTGGATTGATGCAGTGCTTGCCAATCAGATGCTTTGTCTTTTCATCGTTAGGGTTTACAACAACACAAACATCACCAAACATTGTTTCAGGACGTGTTGTAGCGACAATGAAATGTTCATGATCTTCTACTGTTTCATAGTTCAGGTAGTACATCTTGCCTGGATCATCCTGGTAGTATACTTCGATATTACTTAAAGCTGTACGTGCTTCTGGATCCCAGTTGATGATTCTCCATCCACGATAGATCAGACCTTCGTTGTATAAAGTAACGAATACATGCTTGACTGCTTCATTTAAGCCTTCATCCATTGTGAAACGTTCTCTTGTATAGTCTAAGGAGTTTCCTAGCTTCGCCCACTGCTTACGAATTGTAGCTGCGTATTCTTCCTTCCACTCCCATGCACGATCCAGGAATTTTTCTCTGCCAATGTCATAGCGGGAAATACCTTCAGACTTCAAACGTGCATCAACCTTTGCCTGTGTTGCAATACCAGCGTGGTCCATACCTGGCAGATACAACATATCAAAGCCCTGCATACGCTTATAGCGTGCAATGATATCCTGTAATGTATTGTCATAGGCGTGTCCGATATGAAGAATACCTGTGACGTTTGGTGGTGGGATAACAATTGTATATGGGTCTTTAGATTTATCACCTGCCGTGAAATAACCTTTGCTTACCCAACCATCATACTTTCCTTCTTCTACTGCTTTGTGGTCATACTTCTGTGCTAGATTCTTTTCCATAAATAACCTCCTGAGATAAATAAAAAACGTCCTGAAAATACATAGGACGTGTAATAACGTGGTACCACCTTTGTTTGCTTCTTGATAGCGTAACGTGCTAGAAACGTTCTAAACTACTCATGTTCATCTAGAAATGCTCAGAAACGACTTCTTTGAATATACATGCCTGTTTTTCATCAACCACAGTGCTTTCTAGAATGCAGGGATTCAAATACTACTTTTCATCAATGCATGTCAATTTTAACATAGTTAACAAAGATTGCAATCAAGATTTTTGCTTATCCTGAAGGAATCAACGTAATAATTCTGCTAGATAGTGTTCATCTTTCTTATGTGCACCATTATGTTTTCTATATTCTTGGATTGCGTTCACTAATTCATCACAATGCAATCCATAATATTCTTCATAAAATGAAGTAGAATTATCATACTTTCGATTACCACATCGTATATTCTCTTTTGCGAAAACTTTTGGTCTTTTTTTAGACTTTATTTTTTCATAAGAATCAACGAGATTTTCCGAAATAATTAAAAGCATTTCTAATTCGGGTTTTGTGCAATATTTTTCTACAGATACAATTTTATGTCTATATTCAGAAGGAATAATTAACTTTTCATTTTGCAAATCACCAATTCTTAATATCTGTACTTCACCAGGATACATATTTAATGCTGCTTTCACTGGTGGTGAAGTTTTTATTTGCCTTGCATGAAATGGAACCAAGCCAAGCAATTCATCTGAAGAAAAAAGAAGTTTCTAATTTTCTAGAAGAATCTGCATGATTTTCAATTCATTTGTTCCTTCACACATCATTAAATACTTCATCTCATTAAATTCCTTTTCAGATCCATAAGATCTTCATAGTTCACAGCGGTTTGAAATGTATTATTGTAAAAACATTTACTCTTTAAAATACCAGAACGGATATTAAAATACTCGTACATGTTTTTTATCATTACTTTTTCATTCGATTGGCAAACCCAAATATTATCCTGACGATTCAGTAAATCTAATACTTCACAATAATGTGTAGAACATAACAGTGAAGCATTATGTTTATTAACGTTCTTATCCATGTATAGGCTTAACAGGTTTTCTACAAGCGTCTTATGGAAATGTGTTTCAGCTTCATCTATTAATAAAGTAAAACCTGTTTTTAAAGATGCAACTGCTAATGTATATAAAAGCAGGCCTTTTGTTGTACCACTCGATAAAATATATAACAATTCCTTATCAGATAATATTCTAACGGTACCACAAATATCTACACGATAGTTATGCTCATCAATCATTTCAATAGAATGAATATTATTATCAAAAATACGAACAATCGAAGTAAGAATTGTATCAGAAATCGAATACATTTTTAACAACATAAATACTCTTTGATATGTATGAATTCCCATATCTTCACTGTTAAAGAATACAGATTGTACCTGTTTCTTTTTTAAAATAAAGAAAACAATTGATGTATCTTCTGGCAATTGTGTTAAGTTCGTAATTTCTTTATACTCAGATAAATCATAAATAGAGTTAATTTTTGTCTTAAAATATTGTTTTTTATATAAATGCTGATTTACAAAAACAGCTTTATTCATAGAAGTTGGATCTTCCTTTAATATAGTTGTGTATCTATAAAGAAAACCTTCATGGTAGAAAATCATTTCTAATTCAATATCATTGTAAGAATAATGCTTATTTTCTAAAGTAAATGTTCCAAGAATATCATAACAACAATCTAAGATTTCTAATGCGGTTGTCTTACCAGATGCATTTTTCCCAATAAAAGCACCAACACTATAAACGTATAAGTCTTCTGCAGCCTCTTGCAGTTCATATTCTTTATCTTCTGATGTTTTTTTTGATTTTGCGACTAAATCAATGACTGTATCTTTTTCACAGTTTTTAAAATTGCTTGTTTTTATGCGTAAAAGTTTCATTAAAAGAAACCTCCTTCGATGAAATCATACTATTTGATTTCGTTTTAATCAAATATTTTGTTCAAAATTAAATTTCATAAGAAAAAGTATCTTTTGAGATACTTTTATATGTGATTCAATATTTTTTCAATATCCAATAGATCATAACTTTAGAAAGCATCAGCTTCTTTGTAATGAAAGTATCAATGATCCATAAAAAGATATAGAAAGTGAATGATACGTATGGATGAACTTCCATTGCAAACGCAAGAAACTGCATGAAAAAGAAACCTGAAAGATAGATACTCATGAATATAACTATCGTAATACAGAAATATAGAAGCTTTTCCTGCAATAATGTCCATTTACTCTTCATCATTAAGAATTATATCATTCCTGGACATATTTGCTGATGGTTTTACATACATTTTTAATATCAATTGGTTTCGGAATATAGTCATTCATGCCAGATGCATACGCTTTATCCTGGTCTTCCTTAAATGCATTGGCAGTCATCGCAATGATTGGAATGCTGCTGAAAGATGGATCTTTTAATGAACGAATGCTCTTTGCAGTTTCATAGCCATCCATGTGAGGCATTTGTATATCCATCAAAATACATACATATGTATGCGGCTTCTTCTTTGTTAACGCATCAATACATTCAATACCATCTTTGGTACGATCAATGATCATACCCTTTTCTTTTAATAATTCGATTGCGATTTCAGCATTCAGATCATTATCTTCCGCAAGCAAGATATGTTTTCCTTCTAGACAGCTGAAATCATCTTCCTCGAATGATGGCTGCAATGCTTCTTTAGAAGCAAGCTGCAATGGGATTGTTACTGTAAATGTAGAACCTTCACCAAGCTTTGATTCTACCGCAATATCTCCATGCATGAGATCTACAAGACGCTTCACGATTCCCATGCCTAGTCCAGTTCCTTCAACACCTGAAATCGTAGAAGAGTGTTCTCTGCTGAAGGAATCAAAGATCGTAGTCATAAACTGTTCTGACATGCCAATCCCATTATCACTGACGACAAATTGTATTTCACACGCATTTTTTTCTTTTGGTATCTGTGTAATAGAGATATCAATCCTGCCGCCATCTAACGTATATTTATTCGCATTTGAAACAATATTTAAAAAGATTTCTGTGATATATGTTGGATCTAGATATACTTCTGGATGATAAATATCTTTGTTTATTGTTAATGTCTGTTTTTTCTTTTTGATAGAATCATCAAACATAAGCATACACGAATCAAATACTTCATTCAGATTCACTGGTATTGTTTCAATTTTCAGCTTGTTATTTTCAATACGTGATAATTCAAGCACGCTGTCAATAATGGAAAGCATCTTTTCCCCACATATGCGAATATTTGAAAGATACCTCTGCAGATTTTCTCTATCATCTAAATGATGTTCACTCAATTCTGCATATCCAATGATTGCATTCATTGGTGTACGAATATCATGAGAGATATTAAACAGGAACGTAGACTTGGCTTTATTTGCCGCATGCGCAGCTTCCATACTGTCATGAAGTAAAGCATTCTGTCGTTTTTCTTTTTTATATTTAATCAAAAAGCTGACATAGATAAAGATTCCTAATACAATAGCAATCATTCCCGTCACATACGCAATGATTTTAGCATTTCGATTATTTGTTTCTACAAAGGAATACAGATAATGCAAGCTGTTTTCAACACAGATTGCACCAATCACTTCATTTCCATCTATCGCATAGACAGGGTAGCATGCAAGAAAAATCTGATCATTATCTGTTTGAATGATTTCATCTGTATACAATGCATCTCCCTGCAATGCACTTGTTACAACAGGAAGGACATCTTCACTGACACTTGTACCCGTCTTTCTAAAAGCTTTATTCTCTTCATCTACGCCATCTACAAGAATGATTGCATTGCCATCTGCGTCATATTTCACAGTAAAGATTGCTTTTGCACCATTCAGATCCTGAAAGCTTTTCAGTTTCTTATGCAGCATCTTATACTGCTCTGTCTGCATGTCTTCTTCTGTATTGATGAATAAAAAATCATCATCGTTTACTTGTTCTAAGACATAGCTATATAGTGTGTTAGCCTTTTCTACATTCTTATTGATTAATTCATGCAGCATATGATTATTGTAGGCATGCTGAATAATATATGTGTAAAGAAACACCAGAAACAAAGCCAGTAAGATAATCACAGAAAAATTCAAAAAATATGTTTGCGCAAATGAATCCTTTTTGTTCCGTTGTTTTTTCATACTTTCCTCTATGTTGTTTAAATTATATCGAATATGCACTTTCTTGAAAAGGCAAAAAAAACACATACCAGTTTGATATGTGTTAGAACAAAGTTTCAGGATGATGTATCCCTAAATGTTCATATGCCTTTTCTGTAACAACTCTGCCTCTGCTTGTACGATTGACAAAGCCAATCTGAATCAAGTACGGCTCATAGACATCTTCCAGTGTCGTTGTTTCTTCAGAAATAGAATTTGCCAATGCTTCCAGTCCAACAGGTCCACCATGGAATCTTTCAATGATACCTCTAAGATAGCGGATATCAACTTCATCAAGACCTAGAGAATCGACATGCAGCCTGACAAGTGCATCATCGACAATTGCTTTAGAAATCACACCATTGTTCAATACCTGTGCAAAGTCACGAATTCTACGTAACAGGCGATTGGCAATACGCGGTGTTCCTCTAGAACGTTTTGCAATTTCAATGATTGCATCTTCATCAATAGAAACACCTAAGACTCTGCTGGAACGCGCAATGATTGCGGATAATTGTGCTTCATTGTAGTATTCCAGTTTTGAAATAATACCAAATCGATCACGCAACGGAGAAGAAAGATCTCCTGCACGCGTCGTAGCGCCGACAAGTGTAAATGGAGGTAAAGGAAGTCGAACACTTCTTCCGCCCTGACCATTTTCACCACCGACCATAACATCCATTTCAAAGTCTTCCATTGCTGGATACAGTACTTCTTCGACAACTTTAGGAAGGCGATGGATTTCATCAATAAACAAGATATCACCAGCATCCAGTGTAGACAGTACACTTGCAAGATCTCCAGGTTTAGAAATACTTGGACCAGTAATGATTTTGATATTTGTATGCATTTCATGAGAAAGAATGTATGACAATGTTGTTTTACCAAGGCCTGGAGGACCATATAGCAATACATGATCTAAAGATTCATTTCTCTGCAAAGCTGCCTGAATATAGATTCTAAGATTTTCCTTTAAAGAATCCTGACCAATATATTCATCCAACGATCCAGGACGAATACTTTCTTCCTCATCTCCAACGACTTCTGTAGAGCTCATTAAACGTTCATTTTCTTCCATATACACTCCTATTTAGCTTTCGCCATGAAGCGTAGACCCATGGACATATACTGTTCAACAGACAATCCAGGGTTTTCCGCCATATAATGAATGCAATTAGAAAGTTCTGACTGCTTGTATCCAAGATTCTTCAAGCCTTCAACCGCATCAAGAATTTCTTTTGGATATTTTGAAAGAGACTGCTTAGAAGATGTAGTTTCAGCTGGTACAAGTTTTCCCTGCAGATCAAGTACGATCTGTGAAGCACTTTTTGCACCAATTCCTGGCATTTTCTTTAATGATGCAACATCTCCAGATGCAATGGACTGAATGATTGCTTCATATCCTGCTTTTGCAAGCATATTCATTGCGGTTTTCGGACCAAGACCTTTAACAGAAATCAAACGCAGGAATAAGTCTTTTTCTTGTTGAGAAGAAAAACCATACAGATTCATACCACCCTCAAAAATATGCAGGTATGTATAAATCACCACTTCAGCATTCAAAGACAATGCATCTGTATGCGGATAGGCAATTTCCCATCCCATACCATTGTGATCCACAATAACACTGTCGCTTGTATAAGAAGCAACGATTCCTTTAATAAAAGCAATCATGATTCACTCCCTAGTCTTTAAAGTCTAAGATATAGTTATTGACGATAACCTGATCACCATCTCTTGCACCCGCTTCACGCAATGCACGATCTACACCCATCTTATCCAGCTGCAAACCAAGCTGATATGCCTGATCTGGATCATCAAGATCATATGTATCGACAAGATTGTCAATCTTCTGAGAAACAACTTTCCATCTTCCTGGTGCATCCTTTTCAATATAGAAATCAGGACGCTTTGGCTGATAGCGATATACAATTGTTTCTTCAATTGGAGCAGCATTTTCAGCTTCGACAACCTTTGCATTGTCAATTTCATCCATTGCCGCATACAATACTTCCTTTAAACCAATATGTTTTAAAGTAGATACTTCATAGATCTTAATATCAGGATAAGCTTTCTTGAATTCATCCAGATACATGGATGCATATTCATCATCCATTTTGTTTGCGACAACGATCTGTGGTTTCTTTTCTAGATCTGCGTCATACGTAGCCAATTCTTTATTGATAATATCATAGCACTCTACAGGATCTCCTGCTTCACCACTCATATCAATGACATGAATCAAAACACGACATCTACGGATATGACGCAGGAATTCATGTCCAAGGCCTCTGCCTTCACCAGCACCTTCAATTAATCCTGGCATATCTGCAAGTACAAATCCTTTTTCATTTCCAAGATCAACAACGCCAATATTTGGTTCAATCGTTGTAAAAGGATAAGCTGCAATTTCTGGTCTTGCATTTGTTACGACAGACAAGAATGTTGATTTTCCTACAGATGGAAAACCAATCAAACCAGCGTCTGCGAGTAAACGCAGCTCAATTTGAATATCTAAGGATTCACCAACTTCACCAGGCTGTGCGTATTCTGGTGCATCATTTCTTGCAGTCGCAAAATGATGGTTACCAAGTCCACCTTTACCACCATGGGCAATGAGCACTTTCTGTCCTGGTTTCGTCAGATCCGCTAAGAGATCACCATTTTCAGCATTTCGTATCATTGTACCAAGTGGAACACCAATCACAACATCATCTCCACTTTTTCCATGCATCTTCTTGATCAGACCAGGGGAACCATTTCCTGCTTTTACAGATTTTGTAAAACGAAGCTTTGTTAATGTTGTCTCATTTGTATCTACGGCAAAATAAACGGAACCACCATTACCGCCATCTCCTCCGGCAGGTCCACCCATTGGATAAAACTTTTCACGTCTCCAGGCAACGATACCTCTTCCACCATCACCTGCTTTTACATGCATTTTAATAAAATCAATCATTGTGGTCTCCTTTCTCTTCTGTTAAAAAAACTCCTGAATACTAATATTCAGGAGTATCATGACTTAAGCTTCAACTGGATAAACAGAAACCTGTTTCTTGTCTCTGCCTAAACGTTCATACTTAACAATACCTGCAGCTGTTGCGAACAAAGTATCATCGCCACCACGCATAACGTTCTTGCCAGGCATGATTCTTGTTCCTCTTTGTCTATAGAGGATAGAACCAGCGTTTGTGTATTGACCATCGGCTTTCTTTGCACCAAGTCTTCTACCAGCAGAATCTCTTCCGTTCTTTGTGGATGATACACCCTTTTTGGATGCGAATAACTGCATATTCAGAGTGAACTTCATAGTATTAAACCTCCATTATTCTTATATAATCTTTGTTTACTTCCTGTGCTGTTTTTAATTGAATGATTGCGGTATTCATGATGATATCTGTTGCAGATGACGGATGATGCAGTTTGATATGTGCATATCCTTCATCCAGAATGATATCTTCTTCATGAGCCATTTCATACAATGCATTCGCCAGCCCAATAACAATACCGCTCACGATTGCACATACAAGATCTCTGCCATACTCATCACTTCCGGCATGTCCTTTGACTTCTAATTCGTCAATGTACTGATTTCGCTTTGCGGTAATTTGAATCATTTTGATTAAGCCTCAATAGCATCAACAGTCAACTTTGTATATGGTTGTCTGTGACCCTGTCTTCTTCTTGTAGAACCCTTCTTGGATTTGTACTTGAAGATTCTAATCTTCTTTTCCTTGCCCTGCTTAACAACAGTACAAGTAACCTTAGCACCATCTACATATGGTGTTCCGATCTTTGTGCTTTCGTTGCTAACGAGAACTACCTTGTCAAATACTACTTGATCTCCAGCTTCTACATCTAACTTTTCAACGTAGATTTCCTTGCCAGCTTCAACCTTGAGCTGCTTTCCGCCTGTTTCGATAATTGCGTACATTTGTTACACCTCCTGACATTTATCATAAGACGCGCCATTAAGGGGAACACTGTGTTCTTAAAACCCTTTTTTGTGCGGTTACAGACCTCGCAAGAGGGCTGATAACGTAGATATATTACACGAACAAGACGTCCGCGTCAATCAAAACTTACAATAATTTCTTTACTTTCTTTGCGTATTTCTTGCGCTCTTTCTCGCTGCAGTTAGATAAGCTTGTCAAAACTGCATAAATCTTGAGCTTCTGCTTTGTTGAATAGTTATCATCTAACTCAACATCAACAACAGTATGATTCACAGCGTCCATGAGTTCCTGTTCGCTGAACTTTTCTGCACCTGTCGCATTCTTTTCGAATTTTGATGCAGATACTTTATTATGATATGCCATAGAATTTCCTTAGAGGAATTCTTCCTCTTCCTTTCTTGGATATACCGAAATCACTTCCTGCTTTTCAATCGCTTCATTTAACAATGTTTCATAATCAAACATTGTTTCATAATGTACACTCTTTTCACTTGTTGGATGTGTAACTGGATTTTTTGGATCAAAAATCGTACAGCAGTCTTCAAATGGAAGAATACTTGTTTCATATGTTCCAATTTGACGTGCCAGATCAATAATTTCAACCTTGTCAAAGCATACAAGTGGACGAAGTACTGGCATTGTGATTGTTTCATTGATGACTGCGATAGATTCCAGTGTCTGAGAAGCAACCTGACCAACAGATTCTCCTGTACCGATTGCTAAGCAATGAGATGCCTGAGCAACTCTTTCTGCCAAACGATACATCATTCTTCTCATGATTGTTACCGCATATGGATCACCAGCTGTCTTATAGATGTTCAATTGAATATCCGTAAAGTTGATTACGTGAACACGCATGGAACCTTGATATTCACTCATCATTTCCGCAAGCTTTAATACTTTGTTTCGTGCAGCTTCAGAAGTATATGGCGGAGAAGCAAAGTGAATGGCTTCTACAAATAGACCACGCTTCATGAGTTCATACGCTGCAACTGGTGAATCAATACCTCCAGAAAGCAGTAATAAAACCTTTCCATTGATACCTGCTGGATATCCACCCGCACCCTTGATCTTGTCAGATGTAATATATGTATACTTTTCATGCACTTCTACACGAATCAGCAGTTCAGGATTGTGTACATCTACAGTTAAATCTGTATTGTGCAGGATTTCTCCAGCACATGATCGATTAATTTCATCAGAAATCATTGCAAAAGACTTATCATGACGCTTTGTCATCATCTTGAATGTCTTCTTGTTAGATTCAGATGCAATACGCAGACATGTCTTTTTGATTTCTTCAATATTGCTTTCTACCTTTTCTGTAAATGAGAAAGAACTGATACCAAAGACTCTCTTTAGTTTCGCACTGATTTCATCAGTATCTTCATCTGTTAATTTAATGTAGATACGATCATGTGTCTTCTGATATGTCAAATCTGGATAGTCACGCAATGCATACTTTACGTTATGAAATAAACGTGTAATAAAATCCTTACGATTCTTTCCCTTTGTAGAAAGTTCACCATAACGGATCAAAACTGTATCATATTTAACCATATAGTTGAATGACTCCTTTCAATACTTCAATAAAACGATCAACTTCTTCTAATGTATTGTGATACGAAAGAGAAACACGAATACAGGAAGAAGCTCTTTTCTTGCTGAAACCCATTGCCTCTAGAACATAGCTTGGATTCATAGACTTTGAATCACATGTACTGCGTGCGCTCACCATAAACCCACCTTCATTCAAAGCATTCTGCATTACTTCACTAGGAATATTTTCATAGGAGAAGTTAATTGTAGAAGCAATTGCATCTTCAGGAGAATTGATTTCTACACCTTCAATACTTTTTAATCCAGCAATCAGACGATCATGCATTTCTTGAATACAGGAATGATATTTCTTTCCGTTTTCTAAAGCAAGACGCAATGTCTTCGCAAACATCATATCAACAAGCGCATTGCTTGTTCCCCCGCGAATGCCAAATTCCTGTTCTCCTCCATTGATGAGCGGAACATAAGGAACAAAGGATTTTTTCACAAGAATACCACTGCCCTTCAAACCTTCCAGCTTATGTGCAGAGATAGAAGCAAGATCGATATTTGTCATATCCAGTGGTACTTTGCCAATGGATTGTGTCAAGTCAACATGCATATATGCATGTGTCTTCTTTTTGACATATTCACTGATTTCATTGATTGGATTGACTGCACCAGATTCATTATTGACATACATAATGGATACGATTGCCGTATCTTCATCCATTGCATCCATCACCTGCTTCAAAGATACCTTTCCTGTAGAATCTACAGGAAGATATGTCACGCGATAGCCAAACACTTCTTCCATCTGCCTGCAGCAGTTCAAAATGGAAGAATGTTCTACATTTGTTGTAATAATATGTTTTTTGTTCTTATTTGCAAAACAAACGCCTTTAATTGCGGAAGTGTTGGATTCACTTGAACCAGAAGTAAAAATGACATCCGAAGCTTGAACTCCCAAAAGCCCGGCGATTGCTCGACGGGCTTTTTCCATCATACTGTTGATTTCAATTCCTTCATTATAAATTGATTCAGAATTTACATAGTATTTCTGTAATAAAGAAATATAGCTTTTCAGTACTTCAGGATGAATATTTGTTGTAGAGGCGTTGTCAAAATATACTCTATCAAGCACCTTTAGAATTCTCCTTAATCATATATTCATAGTTTCCTGGATGAATCTTTTCAATCGTAGCAATCGCAATTGTCAATGCCTTTGTATATTCTCCATTTCTGAAACACAGTTCACTGCGTGTCAGTTCAGAGTCAATATCTGCATATGTTGAACGATAACGGTTTCCAAATACGATTGTGTTTTCAACCATCACAACTGTACCAACAACATTATTGACATTGTTGTAAAGCTTATAGATAAAATCTAAAGCTTCCTGCAATGTTGAATTCAATAACTGCATATTGATTGGACTTTCTTTCATCAAGCCATCCAATGAGCGGATATATTCATATGCCTTACGCATATCATCTTCATACTGTTCTGAAATATTTGGCAATTTATACTTACGGATCTTAACCTGCATGAGATTCATGATGATCTGCAGCTTTGTTAATTGCTTGCTTGCACGATCTTCATCACCTGTAGCCATTTCAATTCTGCTCTTGATATCTTTCAAGGCATGATTGACATTTGTAACTTTCTGATTGAGATCAGCGATATTTACAACGACCATGGAAGATGGCATCATGTAATTCTTTTCTGCATCCAGTACATTATTCTTTGTTGTATTTAAAGCAGTTAAAGCATCGTTCTGTTTTGTAGCTTCCGCAAGCAATGACTGTAAACCATACTTTTCACCATTTGCACTAAGCTCAGAAGTAACAAATCTCGCATTCTTGTTTGCTTCTTCAAATACTTCTTCTGTATCTCTAGTTAAAGACTTCATCTGGTCAAAAGAAGAACTTTCTGTACGAACCTGCTTGGACAGCTGATCAATACGTTCTTTATATGTTGTCAAGTGTTCTGCAACACCATTTGCTTCACCATTCTTAAGTTTAAGCTGATCTTCTTTCAGAGCCTTGTCAATGGAACGAAGATTTGTTTCTACATCAAGATGCTTGAGATACACTCCACGTGACATGCACTTCTTGTAATCCTTTGCACATGCTTCCAGCATATTTGGAACAACACCACGTGCATCTTCTAATAAGGAAGGCATATCATCAAGCATGCTTTCAAGCTCCTGCATACTTGTCTGGATCACATCCAATTCTTTATTTGCACGTTCATAGTCACTAGAATACATCCAGTCTTCAAATGTAGAGAACATCTTTTCTGTATCTGTGATCTTCGTTTCAATTGCATTCCAGTTGTAAGAAAGCTTGCCTGCATTTTCCTGTGCTGTAGACTTCAATGCGCGGAAACGATTCTTGAGTGTTGTTACTTCCTGACGCTGTGCTGTTTCTTTTGCAAGAATATCATTCAAGTAAGCATCCAGATCATTTGCTTCCTTTGTCGTTAAGGAAATGTCTGTTTCAAGTTCACTCATGATATCATCTGCTTTTCTTAATTTACCAAGCAGAATTGCATCTTCACAATTTGCAAGATTCTCACTGATCTTGCGAATGGAAGCCTGCGTCATATCATAGCTTTTCTTTGCTTCATTTACTTTGTTTGCTGTATCTGCATTGCTTCTAGCAGCAGTTACAGCCTTATTCATTTTAAATGTTAAAGGAATCGATTTAATTGCGTTATATCGCTTTTCCAAGCCTTCTAATTCTTTTCTGAATTTCTTTGTACGAACCTTTTCAACAATCAGCCATACAGCCAAGATCAATACAACGACCGCAATTCCTATCACTACTCTTATATCGGAGATAATACTCAAAATCTGATTCATAACATTACCCTCTGCATTTCTAACTAATCTTAAATATATTATCATGAAATCATAAATTCTGAAATAGAGGAAATGCAATAAGAATTTTGTTGACGAAAATCTTTTGTATGCCTATAATACCAAGTGCGTCAAATAATAGCAGCTTGTAGAGTCATAAGACAGGCGTTGTTAAGATGTTTATCTAGACAAAGTAACTGAGCTGAAACAGCGAAATGTCATTGTAACAACACCCCTTATTGATGATCTATACCTGTTGTTGTTTCGCTTATGTCATAAGGAGGAATAACACATGGCACGTTACACAGGTCCTGTTTGGAAGAAAGCTAGACGCTTAAGCTTCTCCATTTTAGAAACAGGCGAAGAGCTTAAGAAAAGAACTTATGCTCCAGGACAGCATGGTCCTACAAAGCGTATTAAACTGAGCGGTTACGGTACTCAGCTTCGTGAAAAGCAGAGAGTTCGTAACATGTATGGTCTAAACGAAAAGCAGTTTGCTAACCTTTTCCAGAAGGCATCCAAGATGGATGGTATGGCAGGTGTAAACTTCCTCGTTCTTCTTGAATCCAGATTAGATAACCTCGTTTATCGTATGGGTTTCGCTAGAACAAGAAAGGCAGCTAGACAGCTCGTTAACCACGGACATATTGAAGTTGATGGTAAGAAATTAGACATCCCAAGTGCTGAAATCAAGCCAGGTCAGGTTATCTCTGTTAGAGAAAACGCTAGAAACTTCGCAGTAATCAATGAAGCTCTTGAATCCAGCATTGCTACACCAGCATTCGTTGATGTAGACAAGGATAACAAGAAAGGTACATTCGTAAGACTTCCTGAAAGAAATGAACTCAACCAGGAACTCAATGAATCCCTCATCGTTGAATACTACAACAGATAAAAAGTTGATTACGCTTAGAGTCATCCATTGGATGGCTCTTTTCTTTTTTAGCTGATTTATGCCAATATCTGTATTTTCATTTTTTGTTGTATACTTCTATTACGCATCATTTTTGTAAGTTTTGGTAGAAAAGTGTTTTATCCAGCATTGTCCTTTATATGAAAGGTTCCTATTCTTATTGTTTCTTTAAACTATGAGCCATCCACTAGATGACTCTTTTTTTCTTTTTCATTGAAAAATTTTTCTTTGCAAATGAAAATTTTCGTCGTATTCTAATTATCATATTGAGGTATTTACTATGCAGCGTGATTTAAAACAACTAGACGAACAAATCTTAGAACTCATGAAAGAAAGAGTTACAAAGACAAACAGTGAACACGTATCTGAAATTGAGCAGTTAACAAAACAGTTAGATTTAATTGCTTCCACAGTTTCATACAAAACTACGTTTACACCTTCCCCACTCGTTGGCTATCAAGGTGTCAGCGGTGCATTCTCTGAACAGGCTTGTCAGAACTTCTTTTCAAAGGATGCGAAAACAATTGGCTATCCTGAGTTTGAAGATGTTTATATTGCATTAAAGAATGGTGATATTGATTATGGTGTACTGCCAATTGAAAACTCCTCTACAGGCGCTATCAATGATAACTATGATTTAATTCGTAAATATGGTTTCTATATTGTTGGTGAAACTGCAGTCAATGTTGATCAGTGCCTGATGGGAATCAAAGGTACAAAGCTAGAAGATATCAAAGAAGTTTATTCACATCCACAAGGACTTGCACAGTCTTCCGATTTTTTCTTCGCACATCGCTATATGAATCCAATGCCATATAAAGATACTGCTATGGCAGCACAATACGTCAGTGAAGCAAAAGACCCAACAAAAGCTGCAATTGCTTCTAGACTCGCATGTGAATTGTATGGATTAGAAATGCTGCAGGAAGCAATCCAGAACGACAAGACAAACAAGACAAGATTCATGGTCGTTTCTAGAGAATTTATTTCACCTGTAGACAGTGATAAAGTATCTGTCATCTTTACCCTCCCTCATGTTGTTGGTTCATTATCTACGATGCTGGAAATCACAACACTGTATGGTGTCAATCTGGAAAAGATTGAATCTAGACCTATCAAAGAAGAAAACTGGCAATATTATTTCTATATCGACTTCTTAGGCAATATGCGTGATGGTTCTGTCAGCAAGGCCATCGAAGAAATGAAAGCAAAGGCTTCCACATTCCGTCTGTTAGGAAATTACAAGAAAGCGTAGATCATATGAGAGAACTCGGAAACAGTTACGTCAAAAGCTTAAAAGAAAGCGCGACGTTAAAAATGAATGATAAAGCAAAGAAAATGATTTGTGATGACATTGATGTTGTCAATCTTGCTGGTGGTGAACCAAACTTTGATACACCAAAACAGATCAAAGATGCAACAATTCAGGCATTGAATGAAGGAAAAACACATTACGTCGCTTCTGGTATGATTCCAGAATTAAGACAGGCAATCACAGAAAAGCTGCAGCGAGAAAACAAGATTACAATTGATCCATCTCAACTGATTCTCACTCCTGGTGGAAAGTATTCATTATTTCTTTGCATGCAGGCATTGTTAAATCCAAATGATGAAGTCATTATTGTTGCTCCAGCATGGGTTTCGTATGAATCTATGATCACGCTGAATGGCGCAACACCTGTATTTCTAGAACTCAGTGAAAAAGACAACTTTACACTGACAAAAGAAAAACTGTTATCAGTCACAACAGATCACACAAAGCTTGTCATTGTCTGTTCCCCATCCAACCCAACAGGCCATGATCTAACAAAAGAAGAACTAGATGCCTTGGAAGCATACATTCTGGAAACAAAGATCCATGTTCTTGTGGATGAAATGTATGAACATATTATCTATGATCAAAAGCATACATCTTTAGCCGCAAGAAAGAACATTCAGGATTATGTGATTTCTGTCTTTGGATTTTCCAAAGGCTATGCAATGACAGGATGGAGAATGGGATATATTACAGCTTCCAAAGAAAATATTGGCTATATGAATAAAGTATATTCACATTCCATTACATCTGTGAATCAGTTCATTCAATATGGTGGTGTTGTCGCATTAAACAGTTATGACGATATTGAAAGAATGCGTCAGGCTTATCAAAGACGCAGAGATTTCTTTATTTCTGGTTTGAATGCGATTGATGGTGTGGAAGCTTCCAATCCAGATGGTGCATTTTATGCATGGGTAAAGTTTGATGGTTTCAAAGACAGTGATGCCATTGCTGACTTCTTACTAGAAAAGGCTCATGTTGCTTCTGTCAGTGGAAAAGCATTTTCACCAAGTGATACAAATCACGTTCGTTTCTCATTTGCGGCAAGCGATGAAGAATTAGAAAAAGCAGTTTCAAGAATCAAACAGGCAATGCAAAACCGATGAAAAATCATCGGTTTTTTATATTGTAGTATTTGGATTTCTGTATTGTCCGTGTTTGTTTGTTTTACCATTTCCATACTGTATCGCAAACATAGGACAGCGATGCAGACACCCAAGACACATTTCACATTCGTTTTCTATCCAAACCGGATAGCCATCTTTCATGACAATCGCCTGTACTGGACATTCTTTAGCACATAAACCACACCCAATACAAACATCCTTGTTAACAGATAAATGTTTTGTCTTTCTTTCTGTATGGTACATGTAAAAAGATGGAAGTACACAGATGCATACTGGCAGTTTTCCTTTCACAAAATCTCCATTTGTTTTTGTCTGTATTTTTGTGATGATATGCTGCAGCTGATTCTCACCTTCAGAAAGTTTTGCATCAATTTTCTTTTGATTTGTCAGATCAAACATTGGTGTCCAGGTATCCGGCATCATTACACTATAGTAAGCATCAAACATATGATTGTTTTTTTGCATCAGTTTCTTTGTGAAATGAGTAACGGAACCAGTAGTTGTACCATAACTGAACACACAAAATGTATATGCACAGTTTATCATCTGGATATTTTCTAGAAACATCGCAACGATTCTAGGTAATCTCCAAAAATACGTTGGTGATACGATACCTAGCACTTTTTCATTTTTAAAGCAGTAGCGATTCTCCCTGATACATGAAACAATGGACATGCATTCATCATTCATGCTCTTTGCAATTGTTTCCGCAATATATTTACTGTTCCCTGTCGCACTGAAATATAAAATCATTTCTAAAACCTTTCTCTTATTCTACATAAAATTATACCTGTTACTTTAAACAAAAAGGAGAATTGCTTCTCCTATTGCTTTCTAGCCCGCTTTTTTATGAATGTTCGTAATTGAATGAATCCAATTACAAGGATACAGGCAAGTATGATTGACATATGCTATCTCCATGGTTAGCTATTGCTAACCGTTTATACTATAGCATAAATATTCATTCATTCGATTGTAGACGATTCCTCGTTGATTTTCTTTTCTACATGAATAGAAATGGTATTGCTGATACGAACAAGTTCAACGCCTGCTGCTTTTAGCATACGCTTGGAAGCAATGTTTGTATCCACACCATTGTACTTATCAGATTCATAAACAATCTTTTTAATTCCAGATTGAATGATTGCTTTCGCACATTCGTTACATGGGAATAAAGAAACATAGATTGTACAGCCTCTCACGCTTCTTTGAGAATTCAAGATTGCATTCAACTCTGCATGAACCACAAAGGCATACTTGGAAGTTAATACATCCCCTTCTCTGCTCCATGGAAATTCATCATCACTGACACCCGTAGGAAATCCATTATACCCGACAGATACAACTCTATGATTTTCATCAACAATTGCCGCACCAACCTGAGTATTCGGATCTTTGGAGCGCAATGCAGAAAGATGGGCAAGTCCCATGAAATACTCATCCCATGTAAGAACGTTGTCGACTCTTTTTTCCATTAGATATCCTCTCTTCTTAGCTTTTCTAATAATGTTTCAAAGTATTGTGGAAGCGGTGCAGTAAATGTCATCTTTTGATGTGTTGAAGGATGTACAAGTGTCAGCTGATACGCATGCAGACACTGTCCCTGTGTATCCATAATCGCACACTTTCTGCCATACTTTTCATCCCCTGTTACTGGATGATTGATATATTTCATATGAACACGAATCTGGTGTGTTCTGCCAGTCTCTAAAGAACAATCCAGTAATGTATAATGCTGAAATCTTTCCTTCACTTTAAAGTGTGTTCTAGCATCCTTAGAATTTGTTGGTGTTACTGTCATCTTTTGACGGTCTCTACGGTCTCTTCCAATTGGAGCATCGATCACACCAGCTTCATTGGCAATATTGCCATCTACCAACGCAATATATTCACGATGGCATTGTTTTGTTTCCAGCTGTTTTGCGATTGCATTATGTGCAAGATCATTCTTGCAGGCAACAATACATCCCGTTGTATCTTTATCAATACGATGCACAATGCCAGGACGAATCACGCCATTAATTCCAGAAAGATCTTTACAGTGATACAACAATGCATTCACTAACGTACCAGAATAATTTCCTGGTGCTGGATGAACAACCATTCCCTTTGGCTTGTTAACCACGATAATATCATCATCTTCATACAGGATATCTAATGGAATATCTTCTGCCTGTACATTCAATTCTTCATTTTCAGGAACATCACAGCTGATGGTATCTCCACACTGTACCTTATACGATGATTTTTCAGCCTTTCCATTGACAAAGATCTTCTTTTCCTTTGCAAGATCCTGTACACGAGTACGAGATAATTCACTCACTTCACTGAGATACTTGTCTAAGCGTGCTCCACTTTCTTCTACGATCCATTCTATATAGCTCATACGTTTTTCTTTTCTTCCTTCATTGATACGATAAATAGTAGAATGACACCAATCGTTAATGCACTGTCTGCAATGTTAAAAATTGGAAAGTCATATCCAAAAATAACAAAATCTAAAAAGTCTCTGACATAGCCTAAAAATAAACGGTCAAACAGATTTCCTGCTGCCCCGCCAATCATTAAGGCAAGCGCAATTTTCATTAGCTTTGAACAGTCTTTTTTCAAAACATAATAAATCATGACACCAATCGCAGCCGCAGAAACAATCGATAAAAATGCCTGCTTGCCACTTAACAGTGACCATGCCATACCTGTATTTTTTGCAAATGTCAAAGAGAAAAAACCAGGAATGATTTCTACATTCTGCAATGCCGTTTGACTTTCAATGATATATTTAGAAACAAGGTCTAAAACAATTACAATTGTACTGATTACTATGACTGCCATACTTACCTCTGTTTCTCATTTGTGAAGACTGTAAACTGTTCCAGTTCATATGGTTCAAATTTGTTTACCAAAGATGCATATGCTTTATCAAATGCATCTCCATCAAAGTCTTCAGATAATCTTTCAAGAAGTCTTTGCTTCAAAATCACACTATCCTGATGTGGTAAAAGCACTTCTCTACTTGCCAGTACAACATTTGCTTCATCCAGGATTACAACTTCAAATGTGTAGTCCTGCGCATCTTTTAAAGAAGCAAGCAATGTATCATCTCCATCTTTAATGCAGAATGGGATATCACTTGTTTCCAGGCAATCATAGATTTCAAGCAGGAATGCATCTACAATTCCTTTCTGTATAAAAGAAATATGGATATCACTCTTGTTCACTCTCTGCAATTCTTCTTTGTCCCATACACGATCTTTCAGAAAGAAAATCCAATGATGGTCCTTATAATCCAGCCAGATACCATCTGCTGATTCAATGTTTAACTTTTGATTTTTTTGAAATACTGTCATATTCACTCCAATCACGTACAAAATTATACAAAAAATAATGACATAAAGAAAGAAGCGTTATTTGAACGCTTCAATTACTGATTGTATTGTTTTAATGCCTGTGCAATCTGATCCGGGCAGGATGTGTTCTTGAATCCACAATGAATGCCATCTAATACATCAATCACTTCCTGGATCTTTCTGCCTTTGACTAAAGCACCGATTCCCTTCAGGTTACCGTTGCATCCACCTTCTACAACGAGAGACTGGATTGTATCTCCTTCAATTTCAAACGTCATTTTCTTGCTGCAGACGCCCTGTGGTTTAAATTCATATGTTGCCATAATTTCACTCTCTTTCCTTTGCGTAAAATGTTAACACAAAACTGTACAAATGAGAAAAGAAATGCTATTTTCTTATACATGATTACATTAAGAAAAGAAACAACAGATGCATTAAACATTGAAAAGTTCACAGATATTCAGCAGCAGGTGATTCCACATGCCATCAATCACGAAGATATCTACGCATTAGCTCCAACTGGCAGCGGAAAGACATACGCTTATGTTCTGCCTGTCTTAGAACAGATCGAACTGCAAGGTAAAGGAAAGCATTTCCCTCGCTGTATTATATTCGCACCTACACGAGAACTGTCAATTCAGATTACACACGTGATTCGTGATCTCTTGAAGAATCGTGAAGGCATTCGTACAAGTCTGCTTACAGGCGGCTATGATATCCAGAAACAGATCCAGTCATCTCGTAATGGCGCAGATATTGTGGTTGGTACTCCAAGCCGCATCAAAGATCATCTAAGACGTCATACTTTAAAAACAAAGATGTGTGATATGGTCGTTGTCGATGAAGCGGATATGATGCTGTCGATGGGCTTTGAAGAAGATCTTCTTGATTGTCTTAACTATCTCAAAGAGCATCAGACAATGCTGTTTTCAGCTACCGAAACAAACGAAACAAAAGCACTTGCCAAAACAATATTACACGATCCATTTCTCTGTACAGTCAAAGAAGAAACTGAAAAGAAACAGGATATTACTGTACATCTTCTACAGACAAAAGAAACATCCAAGATTGATGTACTGACACGTTTATTAAACGAGGAAAAGAATCAATGTATTCTCTTCTGCAACAAAAGAAAAACATGCGATTTCTTAACAGAACTGCTAAAGAAAAGAAACTATTCCTGTGATACGATTCACTCTGATATGAACTATCAGACAAGAAAAAAAATCATGGAAAGCTTTCGAAACCATGATTTACAGATTCTATGTGCAACAGATGTCGCAAGTCGAGGTATTGATATCCCAAGTGTAGATACTGTCATTCTCTATGACATTTCTGATACAGAAGAACAATTAATTCATCGTATTGGAAGATGTTCTAGAGATGGAAGAAAAGCAAATGCATATTTACTGATTACGAAAAATGATCATCGCTACAGCTATGACAATTTATTCAAGAATGTCATAAAGGAGAATCATCACTGATTCTCCTTTTCAATTGGCATTTCAAAATAGAATGTTGATCCTTTTCCTTTCGAGGATTTCACACCATACGGTACACCATGCAACTCCAGCAATTGCTTAACAATATTCAAGCCAATGCCAGAGCCATTAGCTACACGGACATGTTCCTTATCAACCTTATAGTATCGATCCCAGATATTATCCAGATCTTCTGGATCAATGCCTTCCCCAAAATCCTGCACTTCAATACGCACAGTATTCTCTTTTTTGATTTCTCTTATGATGATATGCTTCGCTTCACCACCGTAATTGACCGCATTGTTCAAAAAGTTATTGATAACCTGCTCAATACGTATCTTATCCGCATTGACATAGATCGTATCCAGCAGTTCACTTTCGATCGTATAGCCTTCCTGCATACGATACACATCATATTTCTGCAGCTGTGTTTTTAATAATGCTGAAATATCAAATACTTCCTTATGCAGAACGATCCTTCCATCCTGTAAACGAGACATGTCCAGCAAGTCATTGACCAAAGCATTCAATCGCTTCGTTTCATCAACAATGACTTGAATATTTTCATCTGTTTTTTCTTCTGGAAGATCGATCATCATTTCACCATATCCGCCAATCATTGTTAATGGTGTTCTTAGATCATGAGAGACATTGGATATCAGATCTCTTTTTGCCTTGTCTGCCTTTTGAATGTCATTTGCTGCCTGTACAAGTGTATTGTTCAAATCCGCCGCTTCTTTATAGCGGTTTGTTTTTGGATCAATTGTATACTTTCCCTGTGGGAGCTGTTTGGCATTGGTTGTAATACCAATGATTGGTTTTGCGATATGCCGATACATTAATAACGTCAAAATTGCCACCGCAACGATCATAAATAACGCAATATAGCGCATTTGTGAAGCAAGTGTTTCTGTTGTTGCATTGAGTGGTGTTATATTACCAGAAACCATAATAATGGAACTGTAATCTGCCGCATTGACAATCTTTGTATACACAATTGTATCAAAGTTATCTCCCTGATCACCATCAACACCAAAATCGCTGGAATTATTCGTCACACGCGCAAGATAAGAATGATTTTTGCTTCCAATTGCTTTTGTGACAAACTTTGCTCTTTCAGAATTTGTAATCGAAGAAATCATGCATCCACGGTTTCCAATCGATCCCTGCATGCCACCACTGGAAGAAGACTGATACACCATAATACATGTATCAGACTGTGACTGCATGTAATCAACGAATTCATCCAGTCTTTCATCTTCAATGAACTTTTCTACAAATGAGCCAACGGTCTCAATACTTTTAATTTTATTTGCTTCATACATTGGCTGCAGTAAGACAATCTGAAACAAGAATACAATAGATGCGGTTAGAATACAGAAGATGATCAGATATTTACCAATTTCCCATTTTAAACTAGTCAGCTTTTTCAAAACGGTACCCTACGCCTCTCAATGTAACGATATACCTGGCATATTCACCAAGATTTCTACGCAGCAGCTTAATATGTGTATCTAATGTACGATCATCACCAAAGAAATCATAGCCCCACACATTACTCAATAACTGTTCACGTGTTAAGGCAATGCCACGATTCTTTACTAAATACAATAATAAATCATATTCTTTTGGTGACAGCTGCACACGCTCCTTGTCAATTGTTACTGTTCTAGCGGAATTATCAATCACCATTGTATCAATCACATATCGATCACTCATATCTACTTTTGGCGCAGTACGCTTTAAGATTGCCTGGATACGCATCATCAATTCCTTTGTAGAAAATGGCTTGACAACATAGTCATCAATCCCTAGATCAAATCCATGAATCTTATCATACTCTTCCCCTAAGGCACTCAACATGATGAAAGGCATGTCAGGACATGTTTTTTTGATTTCTTTGACCGCAGAAAAACCATCTAATTCAGGCATCATGATATCCATAATAACTAAATCATATGAATTGTTTTCACACTTTTCTACCGCTTCCATTCCATTTGCGGCCTCATCTGTTTCAAATCCTTCATGATGTGCATATTTCGCAATCAATGAACGAATCTTGTCTTCATCATCTGTAATCAATATTCTTGTCATAAGCAACCTCTACCATATTATCGTAAGCAATGGATGTGAATTCATTGTGAATTTTTTTCAATGATAAGCTGAATTATTTTCCTTCAATAAAGGATACTGCATCTTTGATTTCAGGAATTTCAAGATCTTCCATTGTTCCTTCATCTGCACTTTCAGCAACCTTCTGTCTCATTGGAATCTTTGCAAGAACTGGCAAGCCATACTTCTCACTGACTTCATTGATATGAGACTTTCCAAAGATTTCAATCTTTTCATTACAGTTTGGGCATTCCACATAGCTCATATTTTCAATCAAGCCAAGCACTTTAATATCCATAGACTGTGCCATATTGATTGCCTTTTCAACAACCATAGAAACAAGTTCCTGTGGGCTTGTTACCACAACGATCCCATCTAATGGGAATGACTGGAACGCTGTTAGAGGAACATCACTTGTTCCAGGAGGCATATCTACAAACATATAGTCAACGTTGTCCCATACAACATCTGTATAGAACTGCTTCAAGATATTCGCAACCATTGGTCCTCTCCAGATGACTGGCGTTTCATCAGAATCCAGAATCATGTTTGTAGAAATGACCTGAATTCCATTCTTTGTGATATATGGATAAATGTATTTACCATCTCCCATTGCCTTATCATGAATACCGAATGCCCTTGTCTGGGATGGACCAGTAATATCGCCATCCAATACACCTACACGGTATCCTCTTCTTGCCATTTCACAAGCAAGCATACTTGTGACGAAAGATTTACCTACGCCACCTTTTCCACTGACTACGCCAATGATTTTCTTCACAGAAGACTTTTCATTCAAATCAATCTTAAAAGAGTTCTTCTTTTCAGGCATATGAAATCCATAATCTTCTGGTGTTTTTCCCTTACAATTTTTTTCACTCATAATACTTCTTTATCTCCTCCTGTCTATTCTACCACAATATTTGAAATTGTAAGTTTTTACACATTTATCACTGGATTTCTACCAATTCATAGAAATCCAATGATAATGGCAACATATATTGTGGTAAACTAGATGTGTATGTGTTGGAGGAAAAGAAAAATGGCAGGATATGTAGTTGTCGGAACACAATGGGGAGATGAAGGAAAAGGAAAAGTCGTTGACTTGCTTGGAAAGCATGTTGACATGGTCGTTCGTTATCAAGGTGGTAACAACGCCGGTCATACAGTTGTTGTCAATGGTAAAAAAACTGTACTTCATCTGTTACCTTCAGGTATTTTAAACAAAGATGCATTATGCGTTATTGGACCTGGTGTTGTATTAAATCCATTTGTTTTATTTGAAGAAGTTGAAGCATTGGAAAAAGAAGGATTACAGTGTGATCACTTAAGAATTTCTGATCGTACACAATTATTGATGCCTTATCACGTTAGACTCGATGAACTGATTGAAGCACGCGGCGGCAAGTACAAGGTTGGTACAACAAAGAATGGTATTGGTCCATGCTATTCCGATAAATATTCTAGAATTGGTATTCGTGTATGCGACTTGCAAGACTGGAATGTATTTGAAGAAAAGCTGAAGTCTACATTAGAAATTAAAAATGCTGAAATTGAAAAAGTATATGGCGGTGAACCATTTGACTATGATGAAATGGTCGCACAATTCAAGGTACTCAGAGAAAAGATGCTTCCTATGATCTGTGACTCTGTTTCTCTTATCAATGAAGCATTAGAAAATGATAAAGTTGTTTTATTTGAAGGTGCACAGGCTAACATGCTGGATATCAACTATGGTACATATCCATTCGTAACATCTTCTTCCCCTACAAGTGCTGGTGTATTAGAAGGTGCTGGTGTACCACCACAGTCATTGACTAGAATCATTGGTATTGCCAAGGCTTATTCTACACGTGTTGGTGAAGGACCATTCGTTACTGAATTGCTAGGTGATGAAGGAGAAGCATTAAGACAGAAAGGCTTTGAATTTGGTGCTACTACAGGCAGACCTCGTAGATGTGGATGGTTAGATCTTCCTGTTGTAAAACAGGCAGTCAGAATCAATGGACTTACAGATATCGCAATGACAAAGATTGATATCTTGACAGGCTATGACAAGATTCCTGTATGTGTTGGCTATGAACTTGATGGAAAACAAATTGACTATGTCCCTGCTTCCCTAGAAGTATATGGCAGATGCAAGCCAGTATGGAAAGTCTTTGATGGATGGACGGAAGATATTTCTCAGATCAGAAACTATGAAGATCTTCCTGAAAACTGCAGAAAGTATGTAGAATTCGTTGAAGAATATACAAAGACATCTGTATCTTTAGTATCTGTTTCTCCTGAACGTGAAGGCAATATCATTCGCAAGCCTTTAATTTAATGGATCCAGAAAAAGAAAAGAAAAAACCTGTGAAGCAGCAGCCTCATATTCTTACAAGAGAAGATGAAGAAATGTTTCAGCAGGATCGTTATGAAGAACAGTTTGAATCTCATGATGACTATGACAGAGAGTAATCTCTGTCTTTTTTTATATCTGCAAAAAGAAAGACACTTCACTTTGAAGTGCCCTATTTCTTGATACCTAATCCTACAACACCATCTTTTTCTACTGGGTTCTTGCTTAAGAACTTTTCAATATCCGCATAAGAATTGATGACATTGTATGTGACAGACTTCCAGTCACGTTCATGACCATGTGCAAACAAGAAGTCTTCAATACCTGTTTCCATGGATGTTTCAGGAACTAATGTAACGCGTGGATCATTGTCATCCAGCCAGTTCCATCCTTCCATAACACCTTTATCTTCAGGCAGAGGTAAATGATACATAACAGACATATAATCATGTCCAGCTTTATTGTAAAACCAGGTGTTGCCAATAAACAAGTTTCCATCCTTGTCTTTATACAGCATTACTACATTTTGAAATACATCTAAACTTTCAGAAAAACTGATACTTTCGCTCATATTTGTATCCTCCATTTATTATTAAATATTCATTGAAACAAAAAATCAATAGATTATTGTTCAATATTTCACAAAATATTTTCTGTAAAACGCTTACTTATGAAAGAGCTTACGCATATTTCTTACATTTCAATGCACTGCGACGCACTTCCATCTGTCTTAGCATCATATGTGCCTGGTGGCACTTCTGTTCATTAAATCCTTCCAGCGTTTCACATTTGATCTGGTTCTTATTTAAGTACGGAAGATACAGATCATCTAAAATCATATATCCAGTAAAATCAGGATGTTCAAACAAATAGTCTGTAATATGCTTCTGACGCTCTTCAAAGTCCTGTGCGGTTACCCCAACAACCTTGACTCCCTTTTTCAAACCACATTTCTTTAAATATCTTTGACAATATCCAACTCCTGCAAATCTCCACGAAGAAGAAATGACAATATTGATATCATATTTCAAGCAAAGATCGGATAGCCTTTTGATACTAGGAATATCCGCAAATTGACAATCATCTTCTTTGATTGAACGTACTTTAAAAAGTGGATCTTTTTCTTCTCTGCACCAGATGTTAATGACGCCATCAAAATCAAGGAATAGATAATACTTCTTTTTACCGTTTTTAATATTTTTTAAAGCGATGGATTCGATTGCATCCAGTCGCTCTTCCCACTGTTCTTCTGTAAATGTATCCATGTAAATATTTTACCTCTTTTCAAAAATAATGACAGTATTCACGAAATAAATTTAACACGTATTTCAAAGTGTCAATTCCCCTCTTAAATTTGTTTCCATGAGTTCTTTAATTAATTCAGAATCATATCCTTTCGAAAAAAGATAATACATCTTCGCAACACAAGCTTCGCTTGTCATATCATATCCACTGACAGCACCCGCTTCCTTTAAACCATTGCTGGCTTCATATGCACCAAGAATCACTGATCCATGAGAACATTGAGAAGTTACAGTCACAATCGTCCCATGCTCAAATGCACGCTTGATTAAAGGAAACAGTTCCTTTCCATCCTGTGGAATATTTCCAGCACCAAACGTTTCAACAACGATGCCTTTTAAAGCATTCATCATAATAGGTTCAAACAAATCAAATTGAATCCCTGGAAATACTTTCAATACACCAATCGGCACTCTTTGCAGCTTCTGGAATGAGAATGGCTGATCTGTTTCTTTCATCAGTGCAGAACGATGATATCGAATATCAATGCCGACATCTGCCAATGTTGGATAATTTGGTGACATGAATGCAATCAAATCATTCGCTGAGAATTTAATTGCACGATTGCCTCGTAATAGTTTGCCACCAAAGTAAAGACATACTTCATGTATATTCTCATTAGAAGCAATCAGAAAAGATGTAATTAAATTATCTCTTGCATCATTTCTAATTTCACAAAGTGGAATTTGAGAACCAGTGAATACGACTGGCTTACTTAAATTTTCCAGCATGAAAGATAATGCGGAAGCAGTATATGCCATTGTATCAGTACCATGCAGCACAACAAATCCATCATAGCTTTCATAGGCATTCGCAATGATTTCTCCAATCTTGTTCCATTCATCAACAGAAACACTAGAGGAATCCAGCAGTGGCTCTAAAGATACAAGATCCCACAGTGGCATCTTTTCATCTTTTAATTCCTGTATATTATTCAACTGTTCTAGAAAAGAATCTTTCTCTGGCGTATAGCCATGGTCACTTTTCATCATACCGATTGTTCCACCGGTATAAATAATCAGTATTCTCTTTTTTATGTATACTTCCATCAAACTGACCATCCCATCCTATTTGTCTAAATTATATTTTAGTTAATTTTCAAGAAATGAAAAGCGAAATTATTAGTATAATAATCTATTTATGTTTTTTCACATATAAAAGTCTGAACACAATTCAGACTTTTATAAAACAGAAAATAAGTTCAGTGTTAATCTTTCACAATCAGTCTGCCTTCTATATGTGCATTTAAATGCTGATTTTCACTCAAATATTCTTCAATGATATCATTGGTAGAAGTAGAAACAATACGTGCCTTCTTACGTGCTTCAATCGTTTCTAGAGATACATGGAAGAATTCATCAAAGTTCGTATAATGGAACTTTGCAAGACTGATAGAATAAAGTTTTTCTTTATCGATCGGCTCTTTCTGATATTCAAACTTTTCAAATTCTTTTGTTGTTCTGTTATAGACAATTTCAACGCCTTTTGAAAATTGATAGAATTCACAATGTTCCCCTTGCCATACTTCATCTCTCACCATATATTTCACCATACGCATGAATTCATCGCCAGTTACTTCCAGCATGTAGATAGGATCATCATATGGCAGACATTCCTTCAAATCCTGATACATCACAATTGGACCAAGCTGTTCAGTTCGAATCGCACCCGAGCCAAACATTGCAATATTCACGTTCAAACTGCGATATACAGCATCTGCAAGCAAATTGCCAAGCTCAGTTTCCTGGTTGCGATTTGGATGCGTCAATTCTCTTGCTAGACGCGTAATGACTCTCTGATATTTCTGATCCGTTTCATTCTTGTAGGAATAGATCAGCTTCATGATTCTTCGATCCACAGAACAATGATCATTGTCTATTGGAACGATTTGCCATTCATAAGAATCAATACAATTGTTATCTGTATCTACAACGATATCAAATCTTCCAATCTGATTTGTACCTGTACCTGCCTGCACAATCAAAATATCATTCACAATACAAGGTTCTTCTAATAATGTATGAGAATGTCCACCAATAATAATATCAACACCTAGACTCTTATCTAATAATGAAGCAAGCTTCTTATCTTCTTCAAATCCAATGTGTGTTAATAAGACAGTGAAGTCAATGTCAATGGAATTATACATATTGCAAATCTTTGCAATCGCTTTTGCGGCATCTTCTACGTCAATCAAAGAACCAATCATACCATCGTTCTTTGTCTGTGAAATAACTTCTTCTGTCAAGATTCCAATAAATAAAACCTTCATGCCATCAATCTTTAAAATTCTACATGGCTTAAATAGTCTTGCATTATTTGTGCGGATATGCAGATTTGCGTTTACAATTGGAAACTTTGCGCATTTTTCTAAAAACAGCAGCTGTCCAATACCATAGTCAGTCTCATGGTTGCCAATCGTTACAATATCAGGAGAAAGCATATTCATGATTTCAATTGTTGATAATCCCTGATATTCACTATCAATGATGGAACCACGGAACATATCTCCCGCAATGGCATATACAACATTCTTTTCTTTCTTTCGTACATCATTGATATAGCCAGATAGTAACGAAACACCACCGATAAGTTTTTCATCAATATGTTCTGCAAGAAAATCACCATGCAGATCATTAGAATGTAGAATCGTTAATTTTTTTGTATTCTTTGCCGTCATAACAAAACCCTCCTCCAGTTTCAAATAATTATCTTTTGTATATATTTCTTATCATCAGTATATCATAGTAAGTTATTACTTACTATGAAGGAAGAAAAAAATCGTTGCTTAACAACGACATTTAGATTTTGACTGACTTTACCCAGTCAATCAAGTAAGAAGATAATGTTACTGTTATCAACGAATAAAAAATTCGTGTCAGTGGAATATATGTTAGAGAAAGCATTAATACAACAACATCTGTAAATAAATAAGAGCGTGCCAGTTTCCAATGTAAAATACGTGAAATCGATAATGCAAGTGCATCATCTCCTCCACTCGATCCACCTTGACGGATAATAAGTCCTACACCAATTCCCACAAACATACCTCCTGCAATTGCAGCAATCAATGGCTTGGATGATAAATCAGGAAGCATCGGTGGAAACAATTCCCAGAATTTATAGCTCAGCGATACAAATGTTGTAGAAATAAATGAAATTTTAATAAACCTTGACCCAAGATACTTCCACGCTAATGCATAACATGCAATATCAAGAATCGGAGTGATGTAGGCTGGAGAGATTTTCAGCCATTGTTCAACAAAAAGCATCATTCCAATCACACCGCCTTCGGTAATATGTGTACGTTGATGAATGTTATGGATACCAAATGTACAGATCATTGCCCCTAACAGTATAACAAGTACACTTTTGACTGTGATGCCTTCTTTTAAACGACTCCATAGCTTTGATATTCGACTTTGCATAGATTCCCTCCTTGTGGTTGCAGTATTATCATGGATTATAACAATAATGTCAAGCATCCATCATACGGGTGAATCCCCTTTTCCATTTATTGTAAAAGAATATATTTTTAATTGATATTGATAAAACAGACAATGTGTTTAAATTTAAACACATTGAAGTTTTTGAAAAAAGAACAGAACAATGATTTGTTCTGCCCTTGAGAGAATGACAATTTTATTTAGCGTTAGCAGCAGCATTTTCACCAGCAATCTTACCAAATGTCATGATATCTGGATATGCATTACCACCTAAACGGTTATTTCCATGAATGCCTGTAGCTGTTTCACCAGCAGCATAGAGATTCTTGACTGCATTACCATCATTATCAATAACTTCAGCATTTTCATTGATTGCAATACCACCCATTGTGTAATGTACTGTAGGTGTTCTTAAAGATGCATAGAATGGTCCTTCAGAGATGACAGAAGCCTTGTCACAAGCCTTCTGGAATTCATCCTTACCATCTTCCATACCCTTGTTATACTTTTCAACTGTTGCCTTTAATGTATCTGCATCTACGCCAATCTTTTCAGCTAATTCTTCTAGTGTGTCAGCTTTTACAGAATGACCATCATCAAGAAGCTTTTCAATGAGTTCTTTACGTGTATCATCACCATTGATTTCACTAGAATCTACAATGAGATACATCTGACCATCTGTCTGTTCAAGTTCTGCCATAGAGATTGCATAACGCGTATTATCTTCATTGATAAAACGCTTGCCTTCCTTATTGACAAACATATATTCAGTAGCACTTAGCCAGTTACCAACAAATTCAGATACACATCCACAATCATCAATTGGATCACCTAATGGATGTACCTGAATCTGATCCAGGTTTGCTAGAGAACCACCAGCATTTTCAGCCAATGCAAGACCTTCACCTGTAGAAGAAGCAGCACAGCTTGTTAGCTTTGTTGTGATCTTTCCGTCAGAATACTTAAGTACTAAATCAGAGTTTGCTGCGTATCCGCCAGTTGTAATGATGACACTTTTTGCGTTGACTGTAATCTTTGAACCATCGCTTCTTTCTGCAATGCATCCATTTACATTACCATCTGCATCTACAGTAATAGAAGTAACATCTGCATCTGTTTCAACTTGCGCACCATTCTTTGTTGCATATTCATTCAACTTGTCAATATAGACACGACCGCCATTGTCACCTTCAGAACCAGTTGCCTTAACTAAGTCAACCTGATGACCTCTAGCCCATTTGCCGCCGATTGCCATGAAGATATAGTCTTCCTTGAATGGAACACCAATTGTATCTTCCAGCCATGTTAATGTTTCTGGAGCTTCTTCAGCATACTTTCTGATCAATGCAATGTTATCAACGCATCCACCGCCAATGTATGTCTGTAAAGCATGCCAGTTCACAGAATCAAATAATGTCTTTCCATCATTCTTTTTCCATTCTTCATAGTCTTTCTTAACATCATCCATCAATGCCTGGTATTCAGGATCATCTGTTTCTGCACTGATTGCTTCTTCTATTTCCTTGCGGTTAGAATCATTCATTTCAATGTTCTTCTGTCTAGAAGAATCACTGGAATTGTATGTACCTTCACCAAGCTTTGTGTTGCCTCCAATAGCACCAGTCTTTTCAAGAACAAGAACTTTTGCACCATCAGCGCTTGCACTAGCAGCTGCTGCCATACCCGCACCGCCGCCGCCAACGATAGCAACGTCAACGTCATATTCCTTATCTTCCTGTTTGCTGGAAGATGCTTTTTGTGTGTAGTTTGCTTCATCTACACCAGCATTCTTTAATGCATCCTTTACAGCTTCTAATAAGCCTTCACTTGTAATTGTAGCAGTTGATACTGTATCTACTGCAACTGTATTTCCTTCAACCATTGATGGAATCATCTTGTCATAGGCAAGTGTTCCAACACCTTCTGTTTCACTAGATTCCTTTACTTCAATGTTTGTAATCTTTGCATCATCATCCAATGTAACTGCGACTTTAATATCGCCATTACGTCCTTTTCCTACACCTTCAAATGTTCCAGCTGCAGAAGCTTTCCCTGCACATCCAACAAGACTGAAAACCATAAAAAGAGATAAGAAAACAGAATAAATCTTCTTCATATATTTCCTCCCTGATTTATCACATATATTTTATTGAACGATTTCATAACAAACAATTATCTATTCATGCATAAATACATAGTTTTTAACTATGAATAATGTATAATAATGACATGAACTTAAATCAATTAATTTACTTTCGCGTGCTTGCAAAAACACAGCACTATGGGAAAGCTTCTGAAATTCTTCATATTTCTCAGCCTTCTCTTTCAAAAGCTATTTCTCTATTAGAAGAAGAACTCTGCGTCACTCTATTTGAAAAAACAGGAAGAAACATCAAGATCACATATGCAGGTGAAATTTATCTTGAATATGTCAAACAAAGTTTAGATTCAATTACTGCCGGCAATGAAGCACTCTTAAACTTTTCTAAGCACGAGCAGACACTTTCCATAGGTGTGATTGCGCCATTTTTATGTGAAAATCACCTTTATACATTTATCAACGATATCATTCAACCAGATCCAAACTATAAGCTCAGCATGAAAGTTTCTCAAAGCAACATCTTATTAAGTGACTTGAAAATGAAAAAATATGATTTTGTAATTTCCAGCTATTCTCCATATGAGCCAACAATTGCTTTCATTCCTATCATGGAAAGAACATATGTCGTCTGTATGAGAAAAGATGATCCATTATCCCAGATGAATAAAATCCGTTTTGATGATCTGAACGATCGCAATATTGTACTCACAACAGAAACTTTACATAGTTCTGCCATGCAGAAAATGTTTTCACACTATCATTTCATCCCTAAAATCAAAGGTGTTTCTAATGAAGATAGTGCACTTGTACAAATGGTGAAATCAAATATGGGACTGTTAATTACAAGTGATCACAATCAATTACATGATGAAGAAATCGTTGTAAAGAAAATTGAACAGTCAACATTTCATCGCTATATTTATCTTGCCTATGATAAAACAAGAAAACCATCATTCCTTGCGGATCAGATTATTACATATGCAAAAAAGAATGCTATTGCAGAAGAAAATCATTCAATCTAGAAGATCAAAAAAGTCGGAAACAAATCCGGCTTTTCATTTATTTCTTTCTCTGAAAATACTTAACAATTTCAACAATTGGAATAATGGATAAAGCAAGCAGCAAAGAGATGCCATATTCTACATATGTAATTGGTGTAAATCCAAATGCATTTGCCAAGAAAGAAATTTCAATCACACATGTTGTAAAAATCAGGGAAAGAATCATTGTGAATACTAAGAAGCGATTATGATTGTTTTCTTTGAATAGTTGAAAGATGGATGCAGAAGTGGAACGCATATTAAAACTGTGGAAGATTTCACACATTGACATTGTTAAAAACGCCATTGTCATTCCCTCTTCACAATTTGTAATATTCATAAATACCCATTTTCCTGTTTCTAATCGTTCACCAATAAAGAATGCAGCAAGTGTCAGTAATGTTACGATGACACCTTGATAAACAACATTGAATCCAAGACCCTGTGCAAAAATACCTTCAGATGCATTTCTTGGCTTTCGCTGCATCACATTGCTTTCTTCTTTTTCCATGCCTAATGCAATGGATGGTAAAGAATCTGTGACAAGATTAATAAACAATAAATGTGGTGCTTTTAAAATCGTGAAGTTTAGCAATGTAGAAATAAAGATTGATAGTACTTCAGCAAGATTTGAACTCAACAGAAACTGAATTGCCTTTCGAATATTATCGTAGATTCTTCTTCCTTCTTTGATTGCCGTTACGATTGTCGCAAAGTTATCATCTGCGAGTACCATATCTGCAACATTCTTCGTAACATCTGTACCAGTGATACCCATGCCAACACCAATATCAGCTGTTTTAATACTTGGTGCATCATTGACACCATCACCCGTCATCGCAACAACATTACCAAGAGATTGCCATGCTTTGACGATACGTGTTTTATGTTCTGGCTGTACACGTGCATATACTCTGTACTTCTGCACGTTTTCCATAAAATCTTCATCACTCATCTTCTGCAGATCATATCCAGTGATTGCCTGTAAAGAGTCTTGTATAATATCCAATTCTTTCGCAATCGCAACTGCAGTATCTAAGTGATCTCCAGTAATCATGATTGGTGTAATACCTGCGCTCTTACATGTTTTGATTGCATCTTTGACTTCAGGACGCACAGGATCAATCATTCCCATCAGTCCAATAAAGATAAGATCATGTTCAATTGTTTCCTTGTCAGCAAATTCGGATGCATCTGTATATGTCGTATATGCTGCAGCAAGTACTCTAAGAGCCTGATCAGCCATTGACTTATTCATCTGCAGAAGATGCTTTTTCTCTTCTAGTGTAAGAGGCTGAACAACACCATCTTTCATGATTTTTGTACAACGATCAATGAGTACGTCAGGTGCACCCTTTGTATATTGCATATAGGATGTACCTTGCTGATGTATCGTACTCATGAGTTTTCTCGTAGAATCAAATGGATATTCATCAACACGAGGTTCATTCTTCAATAAATCGTTTTTATTCAGATGATTCTTTAATGCATACTGTACAAGTGCAGCTTCTGTAGGTTCTCCATTCACTTCCTGCTTTTCGTCTACAGTTGCATCATTACATAAAGCCATTGCCGTAGACAACAATGTTTCATCTTCTCCATATGTCTTCACAACTGTCATTTTGTTCTGTGTCAAAGTACCCGTTTTATCTGAACAGATAATAGAAGCGCATCCTAGTGTCTCTACTGCAGTCATCTTACGGATGATTGCTTTCTTCTTTGACATATTCGTAACACCAATGGATAAGACAATCGTAACAACTGCGACCAGTCCTTCAGGAATTGCCGCAACTGCTAGGCTTACCGCAACCATAAAGAAGTCGATACTCTTTTCAATGATCAGCATCATATCATTGCTCGCAAAGACATCTCGATGCATAAACATTGAGAATACAAAAATAAATACACAGATACCAATTACGATCTTTGTTAAAACATTAGATAATTGAGAAAGCTTGATCTGTAGAGGTGTCTTGCCTTCTTTTGTTGTACTGATGACTTTAGCAATCTTACCCATTTCCGTATCCATACCTGTACTTGTAATGAGTACTTTACCTCTGCCATACACAACATCACTTCCACGATATACCATATTCTTTCTATCGCCTAATGGAATATCATCCTGTGCAATCACATCAATATTCTTTTTTACACTTGTACTTTCTCCAGTTAATGCAGATTCTTCTACTGTTAAAGAAGCACATTCAATGATTCTTCCATCTGCATTGATTGAATCTCCAGCTTCCAGTAAAACAACATCACCTTTTACAAGCTGTGTGGATGGCAGCACAACAACCTTTTGGTCACGCAGTACTTTGCTTGTAGAAGCACTCATTTTCTGTAATGCTTCAATGGCTTTCTCTGCTTTACTTTCCTGCAGAACACCTAAGACTGCATTGATTAAAACAACGATCAGGATAATCAAACTGTCCGTTGGAAAGAATGCTTTCTGTTCTAAGGAACATTCATAATATGAAGTAAATGCTGAAATCAAAGCTGCAACAAGTAAAATAATAATCATTGGATCCTGCAGCTGTGATACAAAACGTTTCCATAATGGAATGGATGGTGGTGCTTCCAGTTCATTTGGTCCATCTTTTTCTAGTCTCTCTTTTGCCTCTAAAGATGTTAAACCATTCTGCGTTGTTTGTTTTTCCTGAACAATCTGTTCAATTGACTTATTATAATCTTGCATCTTATTTCCTCCTGCCAAATAAAATAGACCTTTGATAGACAGATATAATCTTGCCTACCAAAGGTCTTGCTTCTAAGTCTGACACCAGATAAATATGTATTTATCGGTTGGTGATGTGCAGATGGATACAACATAGTATCCATAGCTACTCCCCTGTTGGATGAGAACAGTTTAGATGAAACCTCTAAATTAGTCAATCCATACAGGTAAATTATTTGTGAAGAATTTTATGTACTTCTTCGAGCAGTTCTTCACTGGCTTTTTTTGTATCTTCTGCATCCATGATTGCGGAAACAACACAGACACCTTGAATTGGACTGTCTTTCAAGATAGAAAGATTATCTTTTTTCAGTCCACCAATGGCCGCAACTGGAATACTGACAGCATTACATATTTCATTCAATACTTCTACTTTTGTGATCTTTGTTTTTACATGTGTTTTTGTTGGATAGATTGCACCACATCCAATATAGTCAGCGCCATCTGCTTCTGCCTTGATAGCGGCTTCAACAGTTTTGGCTGTTGCCCCAATGACAGCATCTTTTCCCATGATGTCACGCGCAACAGAAATCGGCATATCTTCTGCACCTAAATGCACACCACATCCAACAGCCATCGCAACATCAATACGATCATCAATGATCAGTGGAATCTGATATGTATCTGTAATCTTTTTCACTTTACATGCAAGTTCATAATAAGAAAGTGTAGAACGATCTTTTTCACGCAGCTGTACTAAAGTTACGCCACCTTCACAGGCACCCTTTACTTTACTTAAAAATGCTTCTTCACTCATACCATCAGAGTTTGTAATACAGTATAATGTACAGTCAATATTTTTCATTTTATCACCTCAATCTGAAATAAACGGCGATCTTCTTCTGTTAATTGATAGACTTCATCCATGAAATACATATGGAATGTTCCAGGACCATCTGCCTTCGTTTTTTCTGCCGCTACTTCATAATAACACGTTGCATCTACACATGCATCAAATGCATCTTCACACGCAAGAAATGTTGCGATTGCTACATTTAACATACATCCAGTACCAGTCAAGCATCCCATTATTTCACATCCATTGCGAATGCACACTGCTTTTTCGCCATCTGTGATAATATCTGTTTTTCCAGAACATACAACAATACATCCAGTGCTCCTAGATAAATCCATTAACCATTTCGCACTCTCATACACATCTTCTACGTCTAGGATATCTGCATCTACACCATGCGCATGTGACGTTAAGCCATAGAAAGCTTTACACTCACTGATATTCCCCTTGATAACAGTTGTTTTAGCTTCTAAAAGCAACTTTTTTGCATACTGCATTCTTAATGGGCTGCATGCAACTCCAACTAGATCAAGAATACAAGGAATATGATGTTCCAATGCAATCTTTGCGCTTTTGATCATTGATTCTGCACGTACATCATCAAAGTTTCCAAGATTCAACGCCAATGCCTGAGAATTTAAAGTAATGTCTTCTACTTCTTCTGGATGACAAGCCATAATTGGCTTTCCACCAAATGCGAGTATTAAATTTGCACAGTCATTAATCGATATCGGATTTGTAATGCAATGAATCAAAGGATTTTTTTCAGTGATTTGTTTCAACAATTTGATTTACCCCTAACTTTCTCTGAATCATCTGTAAACTGCCATTATGAGACATTGTTGTGAGTACAACAAATGCAATACTTCCACCAATGATCGTACCCATCAAGAAACTTGGGACATAGAACATCCATGTTAAACCTGTCTTCCCCCAAAGGTATGTCATAACTGGATAAGAAATAATGGATCCAATAATACCTGTTCCAATGATTTCTCCAAGTACTGCAGCCCAGATCTTACCTTTAGAAAGTTTATAGAAAATGCCAGACAGTGTTGCACCAAAGATAGCCCCTGTTAAAGCAAGTGGTGGAATTCCCATTGTCATCATTCGAATCAGAGCAATTGCTAAAGCACATAAGAATGCGTACCAAGGTCCCATAAAAACAGCCATTGTAATGTTAATCAGATGTGCCATTGGACACATGCCTTCGACACGTAAGATTGGTGAAATAACAACGCCTACTGCCACCATCATTGCAAAAAAGACCATGCATAAAAGTTTGTTGTGTTTATTCATATGATATTCCTCCTGTATGCAGATGGTAAAAGAAAACACGCAAAAACCATCTGTCTATGGTTCGGTATCTGACAAACAGTCATCTCTCAACCTGTCACTTCAGGCTCCCTCGCTTGTTTTCTCTACTCTAGGCGCTCCCCTACAGTAAGGTAATCAAATAAAAACGACCCGCACGCAAAGAGACAGGTCATAATCATCAACTTATTCTCCCTACGTCGGCATTATCCGTACAGGTTTGATGGGTCGAAGTCGAACTTCCTCTCAGCAATTGCTCCCCGTATTTATTTACTACAAAAACTAGTCTAGTACAAAAAAGAACATAGTTCAAGTAGTAATCTATCTTTCAACTTCACAAAAAACAACCTTGTTTTTCAATTGAACAAAGCTGCTTTCATAAGTATTTTTGTAATATCGGATTTAAAATTTTCATGTCCATTGGTTTTGGTACATAATCATTCATCCCTGCCTGCATTGCCATTTGTTTATCTTCTTCAAATGCATTGGCAGTCATCGCAATAATTGGAATATTTGCTTTCTGCGTATCTTCCATTTTTCTAATTTCTTTACATGCTTCATAGCCATTCATAAAAGGCATCTGAATATCCATTAAAACTAAATCATAATACCCATCACTCGCATTTTGAAGCATCTCAATACATTGCTGACCATGAGAAGCATGTTCCACAAGATATCCTTCACTTTTTAATATTTCAATAGCAATTTCAGCATTTAAATCATTATCTTCTGCTAAAAGAATACGTTTATGTTTCATCTCATTGTTTACAATTTCTTTTGTCATTACCTGTTCTTCAGTAAAATCTTCTTTAGAAGCAATTTGTAAAGCAATATTCACTGTAAACTTTGTACCTTTTCCTTTGATACTTTCTACTTTAATTGTTCCATCCATCAAATCAACCATCGATTTCACAATAGATAACCCTAAACCTGTACCACTGATTTTATTTTCTGTCGTTGTATGTTCTCTAGTAAACTCATCGAAAATATGTGGAAGGAATTCTTCACTCATACCATACCCTGTATCTTCACACACAAAAATATACCGCGCATAATTTTCTTTATGAGATGGCACTTCAATTACTGATACTGTAATTGCATGATCCGCAGGTGTGTATTTAATTGCATTACTAACGATATTTAAATAGATTTGCTGAAGTTTTGTAATATCACAGAACGCATAGTGATGCTGAACTTTTGAATCTACTTGAAAATGCAAACCTTTCTTTTTTACATCAGATTCAAACACAAAATTTACAGAATGAAATAATTCACTTAAATTACATGGCTCTAAATTCAATGTTGCAGTACCACTTTCAATACGTGCCATTTCTAAAACCTGATTAATAATTTTCAAAAGAAGATTACTGGATACTTGAATCTTTTTCAGATACCCTTTTGCTTTCTCTTTATTATCAAGATTTTGTTCCAGCAAACCTGAAAAGCCAATAATTGCATTCATTGGAGTACGAATATCATGGCTCATATTAAACAAAAATCTTGTTTTCGCTTCATTTGCACTACGTGCCTGTTCTGCAGATTCTTTTAGCTGAATAGCATATTGCTGCTGTTGAAACTTTCTAGAAGTATATAAATAAAAGAATGTAGAAATCATCAAAGAAAATAAGTACGAAATAAAGATCGTAGAAAACCATTGTGATGCAGGAATCCAGCCATCCTTTGGCTCAATCTCAAAGTACCACATATAGTTAGGAATATCACACTCCACCGTTAAACAACGCTTCGATAAAGATTCCTCACTCTGTGCAAGTACAAAACGATTAGAGAGATCTCCGTCACTTTTCCATATTTCATAGTTATATGATGCATCATTTAATTTATCTAATCCGATTTGATCAATAAAGCGATCCCAATCAATTACCAGAACAACAAATCCCCAGAAATTTTCATTTCCTGAAGCATCTTTTTGATATACTGGATTAAATAATAAAGCACCTATTCCACCTTGCTTCAATTGATATGGGCCACCCAATGTATATTCATTTGTATTTTTTGCTAAAGACGCATCGTAGTGCCCTACAGAAAGAGAAAGCAAATCCAATCCTTGTACGATTTCATTTCCACCTTTTGGATAAACCGTAGAAACTATTCCACCGGGAGCAATCTCAAAAGCTTTTACGACTCCATTTTCATTTGGAATCATTTCAGCTAATTTCGAAAATTCATTCTGATCAAGAGGATATCCTTCATTAATTGTATTTTCTAGAAAATCGGAGATAACAACATATTGATCTAATTGTGATTTAATTCTGCGAACCGTACTTTTTGCAGTATATGTTGCATTTGCTTTTTGCTCTTTTTCAGTATAAGAGTTAACGATAATTCCAAAAATGAGTGCTACAGTAAAAGAAATCATACCAACGATATAACTGTTTCTTCTAATTCTTTTTGAGGCACTTTTTCTCATCCATTCTCCTGGCTTTCTTTCATGATATTTATTGAAAACATCAATAAATATACGAAAAAACATACTCGAATATTATATCTTTTAATAAATCATTATTCAATTTTCATTCACTAAATATCCATAACA
>OIYH01000128.1_pt1 | contig 65814 bp, 71 predicted proteins | sample 1587911 | NCBI WGS metagenome assembly OIYH01 (sample SAMN03283252) | human gut metagenome | biome: human-associated habitat; material: feces | host: Homo sapiens | place: USA | collected 2013
GGATGCAGATACTGCATCCCTTTTTGGTTGTGCACCTTGCTGCGCACGTTTCTAACACAAATATTAGAAGATTCCGCCGCATCCGTTTCCGCCGCCATTGCATCCGCCACAGAATAACAGAAGAAGAATCAGCCAGCAGCAGTCGTTTCCGCCGCCACTGCATCCGCATCCGTTGTTGTTTCCGCAGAAAGATCCATTTCCGCAGCAGGAGAGAAGAAGAATGATCCAGATAATAGAATTGCATCCACATCCGTTATCTGTTGAACATCCACAGTTTGTAGCAGTTAAATCACTCATAAGTGACCTCCAAATAAATATATTTACAGTATAATGTATGAGACGGCAGCAAAAGGGTTCCATATTTTTCTAAAAAAATTCATTGACTTTCACATAGTAAATAGATAAAATGATTTTATAACGTAATAATTGTATACAATTATTCATGTATGAAAAGGAGTAGTCAGCACATGAGAGAAGTAGTAATGAATGACAAATCAAACCTGTTGCAGCTCGAAGAACATTTTTATCAGCTGGTAGATGTGGATGAACCGAATACATTCCGGAACCTTTTTCCCTATGAGGAGATTCCGAAGATTGCGTTTAATGATCGTATTGTTCCGCATAATATGCCGGATGAAATCTGGATTACAGATACCACATTCCGTGATGGGCAGCAGTCCCGTGCTCCGTATACCACCGAACAGATCGTGACGATTTATGATTACTTACATAAACTTGGCGGTCCGAAGGGAAAGATTCGTCAGAGTGAATTCTTCTTATATAGTAAGAAAGACCGCGACGCGGTATATAAATGTATGGAACGTGGCTATCAGTTTCCGGAAGTCACTTCCTGGATTCGTGCCAGTAAACAGGACTTTCAGCTGGTCAAAGACCTGGGCCTTCGCGAGACGGGCATTCTTGTCAGCTGTTCTGACTACCATATTTTCTATAAAATGAAAATGACAAGACGGGAGGTTATGAATCTGTACCTGAGCGTGATCCGCGACTGTCTGGAGACCGGCATCAGTCCGCGCTGTCATCTTGAGGATATCACACGTTCCGATATTTACGGATTTGTAATTCCGTTCTGTGTGGAACTGATGAAACTGCAGGATGAGTACAAGATTCCGATCAAGGTACGTGCCTGCGATACGATGGGATATGGGGTAAACTTCCCTGGTGCCGTAATTCCGCGAAGTGTGCCGGGAATCATTTACGGTCTGACAACACATGCCGGAGTTCCTTCTTCCCAGATTGAGTGGCATGGACACAATGATTTTTACAAAGCAGTCAACAATTCCACCACTGCATGGCTGTACGGAGCAAGTGGTGTCAACTGTTCTCTGTTTGGAATCGGAGAGCGTACCGGTAATACGCCTCTGGAAGCCATGGTATTTGAGTATGCCCAGCTGCGCGGCACTCTCGACGGCATGGATACGACCGTGATCACAGAACTTTCCGAATATTATGAAAAAGAACTGGGATACAAACAGCCGCCGCAGACGCCGTTTGTCGGAAGTAACTTTAATGTGACAAGAGCCGGTATTCACGCAGACGGATTACTGAAAAACGAGGAAATCTATAACATTTTCGATACCGGAAAATTTTTAAACCGTCCACCTCTGGTAGCAGTATCGAATACCTCAGGTCTGGCAGGTATTGCACACTGGATCAACAATTATTATCATTTACCGGATGACCGGAAAGTGGACAAAAACTCAGAACTTGTACACCGGATCAAAGACTGGGTAGACACACAATACGATGACGGACGCGTGACGGTTATGACGGATCAGGAACTTGTTGTAGAAATTACTTCCGTTTGTAAAGAGCTTGGTATTGTGTTATAGACAAAAATTCGATATTATATAAGGTGAAATTATGGCAGAAGATCATTATTCATTAAGTGCCAAAGTTTTTCATTCCATTCGGGAAGATATTTTAAATGGAAAATATCAGGCGAATGAGGAACTGAAGGAAAAGAATATTGGCGACGATCTTGGAGTGAGCCGGACTCCTGTCCGGGAAGCGCTTCGGCAGCTGGAACTGGAAGGACTGGTACATATCATTCCAAACAAGGGAGCGTTTGTAGAAGGGGTTACCCTTCAGGATATCAAAGATATCTATGAGATACGGACGCTTTTAGAGGGATTATGTGCCCGGTGGGCAGCGGAGCGGATCACGCAGGAACAGTTGGAGGAACTGGAAGAAATCGTATTTTTATCCGATTTTCACTATTCCAAAGAAAACTGGGATCAGATACTGGAACTGGATAACCGTTTCCATGAAATGGTATATGAGGCATGCGCAAGCAAAGAACTGACACGTGTGCTTCGTGACTATCATCATTATCTGCAGCGCATCCGGCGGATCACACTGGAAGAGAAAGCACGGGCTCATGCGTCGATCAATGAACACCGGGCAATTGCCGAGGCATTAAAGGCAAGGGATGCCCGGACAGCGGAGGAGTGTGCCAGACTCCATATCCGCAATACGATATCCAACATGGATAAAGTCGGTTGGGAAAATCTGATGAAATAAAATAAAGGAGAATGAAGCGATGAGCAAGATTACAATGACAACACCACTGGTAGAGATGGACGGAGATGAAATGACAAGAATTCTCTGGAAAATGATCAAGGATGAGCTGTTACTTCCGTTTATTGATCTGAAAACAGAGTATTATGATCTGGGACTGGAAGAGCGTAACCGGACAAACGATCAGGTAACGGTTGATTCTGCAAATGCAACAAAGAAATACGGTGTTGCTGTAAAATGCGCAACGATCACTCCGAATGCCGCAAGAATGACAGAATATAATTTAAAAGAGATGTGGAAGAGTCCGAACGGAACCATCCGTGCCATGCTTGACGGAACGGTATTTCGTGCGCCGATTGTCGTAAAGGGAATTGAGCCAAATGTTAAGACCTGGGAAAAACCGATCACGATTGCAAGACATGCGTATGGCGATGTGTATAAGGCATCAGAAATGAAGGTTCCGGGACCTGGTAAGGCTGAGCTGGTATTTACTGCAGAGGATGGAACCATCGTGCGTGAGCTGATCCATAATTTTACCGGAGCCGGTGTATTACAGGGACAGCATAACCTGGACGATTCCATTGAAAGCTTTGCACACAGCTGTTTTAAATATGCACTGGATACAAAACAGGATCTGTGGTTTGCAACAAAGGATACCATTTCCAAAAAATATGACCATACCTTTAAGGATATTTTCCAGGATGTATTTGAGAAGAATTACAAGGATGCATTTGAAAAAGCCGGAATTGAGTATTTTTATACTTTGATCGATGATGCGGTTGCACGTGTTATGAAGTCAAAAGGCGGATTTATCTGGGCATGCAAAAACTATGACGGTGATGTTATGAGTGATATGATCAGTTCTGCATTCGGCTCTCTTGCCATGATGACTTCCGTACTTGTATCCCCGCATGGATATTATGAGTATGAAGCTGCACACGGAACCGTTCAGAGACATTATTATAAGCATCTGAAGGGTGAAGAAACTTCCACAAACTCCGTCGCAACCATTTTTGCATGGACAGGAGCACTCAGAAAGCGCGGAGAACTGGATAAAAATCAGGCACTCTGTGAGTTTGCGGATAAACTGGAAGCAGCATGCTTAAAGACCATTGAGTCCGGAAAGATGACAAAGGATCTTGCTTTGATTACGACCATTGAAAATCCGGTGGTATTAAACAGTGAGAATTTTATTAAGGCAATCCGGACAGAACTGGAAGCTTCTCTTTCATAAATAAAAGGATTGGAGGATGAAATTGTGGAAAAGGAAATCTCACAAGCTGTCATCCGTCGTATGCCAAGATATTACCGTTATCTGGGAGAATTGCTGGAGGAAGGCGTTGAGCGCATTTCCTCCAATGATCTGAGTCACCGGATGATGGTGACGGCCTCTCAGATTCGCCAGGATTTGAATAATTTTGGCGGATTTGGACAACAGGGTTACGGATATAATGTGAAATACCTGTATGATGAGATCGGAAAAATACTGGGGTTAAATGAGACCCATAATATTATCATGATCGGTGCCGGAAATCTTGGTCAGGCAATTACAAATTATGTAAAATTTGAACGGTTTGGTTTTATCATTACTGCGTTGTTTGATGTAAAACCATCTTTAAAAGGACAGACCGTTCGTGATATTCCGATTTATATGATGGATGAACTGGATGATTACTGCAAAAAAAATAAAGTAGATATTGCAGCCTTAACACTCCCGAAAGAAAAGGCAGAAGATACCGCACAGCATCTTGTGAATCTGGGAATTCGCGCCATCTGGAATTTTGCCCATGTGGATCTGGATTTAAGTGATAAAAGTGTGGTTGTCGAAAATGTTCATTTGTCGGACAGTCTGATGCAGTTATCATATAATATCGTGAAGAACTCCAAGTAGCACACAAAGAGGTGATACGATGAAGGATGATGAAGAATTTAAAAAAGCGCTGGCAGACAAACAGGTGCCGATTCTTGTACTTGATGAGAAGTGGCATCGGCTTTTTGCTGTGCATGGCAAGCCGGACGAAATTCATGAAACGGAAAATGAGCTGAATGCTTTGCTTGCCAGACAGGGAAAACTGAATGAAGAGTTAAAACAGCTGAAAAAAGTAAAAAAGCAGCTGATGGACAGCATTGTCGCAAACATGGACGGAACTACATCCGAAGATATGGATGCACAGCGGGAAAAAAAGCTGGATGAAGATAAACGTCTGATTGATGAAACCAATCAGAAAATGGAAGAAAATGAGGACGAACTGCTGGAAATTCCACGTCAGATTCGTGATGTCAACCGGAAACTGATGCTTCAGAGCATGGGATATTTTTACGAAAAAATACGTGTCAATAAAAAGGAATCCGATGATATTGATGCCTGGATCAATCAGGTTCGTGTGGATTTAAAGAAAAATATCATCCGTAAGCAGAACCGGGATATCAACAATCGTGAGATTTATGCGTATCTGCACGATATATTCGGGCCATTCACACTGGATCTGTTCGATATTCACTATGAAGATGAAGATGTGGAAGAGGACAGCGCACAAAATAAACAAAACGATACGAAAGAATCACAAAAGGAAGAGGAGAGTTAGAAATCTTGCGTTATCTTGTATCGGGAAAAGAAATGAAGCTTCTGGATCAGAATACATCGCAGGTGTTTCATGTACCGGAACTGGTATTGATGGAACAGGCATCGATGGCTTTTGTGCAGAAGCTTTTACTGCTTAAACAAAATAAATTATCGACAGCATTAATTGCCTGTGGAAGCGGAAATAACGGAGGGGACGGACTTGCCATTGCCCGACTTTTGCGGGAACAGGGGGTTTTTGTATTCGTATGGCTGGCAGGAGAGGAAGAAGGGCATCGGACCAGTTCGTCCTATGATGTTCAAAAACAGATCTGCAGTGCCTATTCCATTCCGGTTGTACAGAAGGAGAAGGTTTCCGCAGGGGAGGCATCCTATGATGTGGTCATTGATGCCCTGTTTGGAACCGGTCTGTCCCGGGAAATATCCGGAGAGCTTGCAAACGATATTGACGTGCTCAATCAATTATCCGGATGGAAAGTTGCCGTGGATATTGCTTCCGGAATCTGTTCCGATGATGGAGCAGTGCTTGGCACGGCTTTTCGTGCAGACGACACAATTACATTTTCATTTGGAAAAAAGGGACAGTATCTGTGGCCGGGCAATGAATATTGCGGAAAGGTACATGTGGTTTCCATGGGAATTACACAGGAAAGCTGGCTGGATCATAAGCCGCATACGGCTGTTCTGGAACCGGAAGACTTAAAAAAACTTCCCTCCCGTATGGCACATACCAATAAAGGTTCGTATGGGAAGTTGCTAATTATTGCCGGAAGTGTTAATATGTCCGGAGCGGCATGCTTTTGTGCAAAAGCTGCATATCGTATGGGAAGTGGCCTGGTGCGGGTATTCACCTGTGAACAAAACCGGCTGATTCTGCAGACAAAGGTTCCGGAAGCTGTTCTTGTCACCGGGCAGGAAAACGAGGAAGAAACTTTGCTGGCAGAACAGCTGCAGTGGGCGGATGCCGTAGTATTTGGCCCGGGAATCGGAACCGGACAGCGTGCACGCCGCATGACATCCACCATTCTGGCACAATGCCGCGTTCCACTGGTTTTGGACGCCGATGCGTTAAATATCATTGCGGATCAGCCAGAACTTTTAGAACAGGCAAAGACGGACATTATTCTGACACCGCATCCCGGAGAAATGTCCCGGCTGACCCAAAAACCGGTTTCTGAAATTCTGACCACACTGGAGCAATCTGCCGAAACCTTTGCGAAGCGTTTCCATGTGATTTGTGTATTAAAAGATTTTCATACGGTTACTGCCGTTTCGGATGGCATGACGTATGTAAATTTATCGGGAAATAATGGAATGGCAACGGCCGGAAGCGGAGATGTGCTGGCAGGTGTGATCGGTTCCCTTCTTGCCCAGGGAATGAAAGCAGAGGAAGCAGCACCTCTTGGGGTGTATGTGCACGGGCTGGCGGGAGATGCCGCAAAAGAAAAATGTGGAGTCCGGGGAATGATGGCTTCCGATATCATAGAAGGACTCAAAGAGGTAGAAAAATCATGAAAAAAAATCGTGTTTATGCAGGCATTGATTTAGATGCGCTGCGCTATAATATGGAATCCATGCATAAAAATATTAAAGAAGGAACCAAAATTGCCGCCGTCATCAAGGCAGATGCTTACGGGCATGGGGCACTGACAGTAGCAAAAACAATCGAGGACCTTCCGTATGTATGGGGATTTGCCGTGGCAACTGCGGATGAAGCGGAGATGCTGATTGCGGATGGGCGAAAAAAACCGATTCTGATCCTTGGAATCAGTTTTCCAGAACATTATGAGCTCATAGTGGAAAAAGAAATACGTCCTGCAATCTGTGAATATGAGTCGGCAAAAGCTCTTTCGGATATCGCTGTCAGAAAAAATAAAACCTGTCATATCCATATTAAAATTGATACCGGAATGAGCCGGATCGGTCTGCAGGTCACAGAGGAGAGTGCCGATCTGGTTGCAAAGATTGCGCAGCTTCCTGGAATTGAGATTGAAGGTATTTTTACACATTTTGCCCAGGCAGATGAGTATGATAAAACTCCAACCCAAAAGCAGATTGCACTTTTTCAGAAGATGATAAGAATGTTAGAGGAACGGAATGTTAAAATACCGATCCATCATTGTTCCAACAGTGCCGGAATTGTAGAAATTCCGGAGGCAAATATGGATATGGTAAGAGCCGGAATCACGCTTTATGGTATGTGGCCATCGGAGGAAGTGGCACACAATATTTCCCTTCATCCGGTGATGTCCTTAAAGAGTCATATCGCTTTTGTCAAGACACTGGGAAAAGGGCGTAAGATCAGTTATGGCGGTATCTATGAGACACCGTCAGAAAAAAGAATTGCAACCATTCCGGTCGGCTATGCGGATGGTTATGCAAGAGGGCTTTCCAATAAAGGCTATGTTCTTATTCACGGGAAGAAGGCTCCGATCTGCGGCAGAGTCTGCATGGACCAGTTTATGGTCGATGTGACCGAAATTCCGGAAGCAAAAGAAGGTGATCCGGTGACCCTTCTCGGAAAAGACGGCAGCGAATGTATCACGATGGAAGAGCTTGGCGAATTATCCGGTCGTTTCAATTATGAATTTGCATGTCTGATCACACCGCGTGTGCCAAGAATCTGTATACAGGAATCATAAGATTACACAGATGTCTCCTTTTTGAATAACATATAGTATGAAATCATCTTTTTGAATACATGTGAGAAATATGGAAATACTTTTAGTATCACAAAGTATGGGGTGAAAACGTATGTTGATTCAAAGAGGAGATGTTTATTATGCAGATCTGCGCCCGGTCGTGGGATCGGAACAGGGAGGCGTCCGGCCGGTTCTTATCATTCAGAACAATATCGGGAACCGGCACAGCCCGACCGTGATCTGTGCGGCGATTACTTCGCAGATGCATAAAGCAAAACTTCCTACACATGTCGAATTAAACTGTGACAAATACGATCTGGCAAAGGATTCTGTCGTTTTGCTGGAACAGTTGCGGACCATTGACAAAAAGCGGCTGAAAGATAAAGTATGTCATCTGGATCATCAGATTCTTTTGAAAATTGACAAAGCACTGGAGATCAGCCTGGAATTGTATACATAACTTGACGGAATACAGTTCCCATGGTATGATTTGGAGTATTATATACATTAAAGGAGAAACGAAATGGACGATAGTGCCAGTTCCGGCAGGACGAATATTTTAAAAAAAATTATAGGATTTTTAAACCCGTCTTCCCATGAGGATGATGTGACCGAAGAAGAGATTATTTCCATGGTAAATGAAGGACACGAACAGGGAGTTCTTCGTGCTTCGGAGGCAGAGATGATTCACAATATTTTTGAATTCGGTGACAAAGAAGCCAAAGATATTATGACACATCGAAAGAATCTGATTGCGATCGATGGGGAACTTTCCTATAATGATGCTGTTCCGTTCATCATTGAAAACAATAAGTCAAGATATCCGGTTTATCTGGAGGACATCGATAATATTATCGGTGTTTTACATATTAAAGACGCATTTGCTTTTGCACAGAAAAATGAGGTATTCCGTACTTCTATCAAAGACATTAAGGGGCTGATCCGGGAGGTGGATTTTGTTCCGGAAACATTAAATATTCATACTCTTTTTCAGAAAATGCAGGCAAAAAAGAGCCATCTGGTCATAGTGGTAGATGAATATGGACAGACATCCGGTGCGGTAGCCATGGAGGATATCCTGGAAGAAATTGTCGGAAACATCGAGGATGAGCATGATGAGGAAGAACAGCTGATTCGCCAGAATACAGATGGAAGTTATACCATGAGCGGGTTCGCAAGTCTTTCGGACGTGGCGGAAACGTTACAGATTCCGGTAAATGATGATGATTTTGACACGCTCAACGGTTTTCTGGTTTCCCTGATGGAAAAAATTCCAAATGATGGTGAAACTGCCAGATTGCAGGCATACGGATATGAATTTTCCATTCGGAAAGTGAAGGATAAAATGATCCGTGAGGTTCTTGTAAAAAAAGCAGATGCAAAGCATCAGCGGCCGGAGGATGACCCACTTGCGCGAAACGGCAAAGAATGATAGAATAAAATACAGGTAATGCTTCTGTACGAATGACATGAAGTATGGATGGTTACAGGATAGAATACAATTTAGAAAAGAGGATTTTAACAATGTCAGGACATTCCAAATTTGCGAATATCAAGCACAAAAAAGAAAAAAATGATGCAGCAAAGGGAAAGATCTTTACCATGATCGGTAGAGAAATTGCTGTTGCGGTAAAAGAGGGTGGTCCGGATCCGGCAAATAATTTCAAACTTGCACAGGTAATCGCAAAGGCAAAGTCAAACAATATGCCGAATGATACCATCGAGCGCGGTATCAAAAAAGCGGCAGGCGATGGAAACAGTGTTAATTACGAGACAACAACGTATGAGGGATATGGACCAAGCGGCACAGCAATTATTGTAAAGTGCCTGACGGATAATAAGAATCGTACAGCAGCCAATGTGCGTAATGCATTTACCAAGGGACAGGGAAGTATCGGTACACAGGGATGCGTATCCTATATGTTCGATGAAAAAGGACAGATTATCATTGACAAAGAAGAATGTGATATGGATGGTGATGATCTGATGATGCTTGCACTTGATGCAGGCGCAGAAGATTTTTCCGATGCGGATGACAGCTTTGAGATCACTACCGCTCCGGAAGATTTTGATGCGGTACATAAGGCACTTGAAGAGCAGAACATTCCGATGGCATCTGCGGAAGTAACCATGATTCCACAGACATATGTGACGCTGACCGATGAGGCTGATATTACAAATATCGGAAGAATTCTTGATTTCCTGGATGACGATGATGATGTTCAGGAAGTATATCACAACTGGGAAGAGTAAAATTACATACTGTAAAAATGCGTCATACGCAAAACAGGGTTTTAAATTAGGAGGCAGGTATGAAGAAAATCTTATTTGCAGCATCCGAATGTGTTCCTTTTATTAAAACAGGAGGACTTGCTGATGTATGTGGGGCTTTGCCTAAAACATTTGATCATAAGGATTGGGATGTGCGTGTTGTTATTCCGAATTACAGCTGTATTCCGGAAAAATACCGCAGTCAGTTTGAGTATGTGACCCATTTTTATATGGCATGCGGTTCTTATATTCCAAGTAAATATGTAGGGGTTTTACAATATAAACTGGATGGAGTCACCTATTATTTCATTGATAATCAGGAGTATTTTAACTGTTTCGTACCGTATGGAGATATGCGCTATGATATTGAAAAATTCACGTTTTTCGACAAAGCGGTATTGTCCATGCTTCCGCTGATCGGTTTCCGCCCGGATATCATTCACTGTCATGACTGGCAGGCCGGACTGATTCCTGTATATTTAAAAAATGAATTTCAGGCAGATTCTTTCTTCTGGGGCATTCGGTCCATTATGACCATACATAATCTGAAATTTCAGGGAATCTGGGATGTAAAAACTATGAAGGGACTTACGGGATTTTCAAGTGATCTGTTTGTTCCGGATAAGCTGGAATTTAATAAAGATGCAAATATGTTAAAGGGCGGACTTGTTTATGCAGATTATATTACTACCGTCAGCGATACCTATGCACAGGAAATTCAGACCGAATATTACGGTGAAGGATTAAACGGACTGTTGTCTGCACGTCATTTTGATATGCAGGGAATTGTAAACGGAATTGATTATACAACTTACAATCCGCAGACCGATTCCAAGATTTACATGAATTATGATGCGTCCAGTTTCCGGAAAAAGAAGTATGTGAACAAGGAACGGCTGCAGGAAGAACTTGGTCTGGATGTAGACAGGAAGAAATACATGATCGGACTCATTTCCCGTCTGACTGATCAAAAGGGGCTGGATCTGATCAATGCCGTCATGGACGGACTGGTAGATGAATTTACCCAGCTGGTAGTTATCGGAACCGGGGAACCACAGTATGAGAATATGTTCCGGCACTACGCATGGAAATATCCGAACCGTGTTTCTGCAAATATCTGTTACTCTGATGATCTGGCACACAAGCTTTATGCGGCAGCGGATGCGTTCTTAATGCCTTCCCGCTTTGAGCCGTGTGGTCTGACACAGATGATTTCTTTCCGGTATGGAACCGTCCCGATTGTAAGAGAAACCGGAGGATTAAAAGACACGGTTCAGGCTTACAATGAATATGATAACAGTGGAGATGGATTCTCCTTTACAAATTACAACGCTGACGAAATGCTGCAGGTGATTAATTATTCCAAGCATATTTTCTATGACCGCAAGCGCCAGTGGAACCAGATGGTAGACCGTGGAATGGCAAATGATTTTTCATGGAATGCGTCAAAATTCCGCTATGAGGGACTGTATAATTATCTTCTCGGTGAATAAAACAGAAAATAATTCATAAGATAAGAACGGATACATTTGTATCCGTTCTTATTTTTATGAATGGCAAAGGTGAAAAAACAATGGGAGATACCAAAAAAGAAAATGATAACATTATTGAATTCGGACAGGCAATTTTACATGCAGACCGGAGAAATACAACCATTTATCTGTTATCAATTATCGGAGAAATTGAAGGACACGAATGTCTTCCGTCAACTTCAAAAACGACAAAATATGAACATGTCCTGCCACGTCTGGCAGCGATTGAGGACGATGAGAGTGTAAATGGCGTTTTGTTATTGCTCAATACCATGGGTGGAGATGTGGAGAGCGGACTTGCGATTGCGGAAATGGTCGCGTCGCTTTCGAAACCTACCGTTTCTTTAGTGCTTGGTGGGAGCCATTCCATCGGTGTTCCGCTGGCCGTTTCCACAGATTATTCTTTTATTGTTCCGAGCGGAACCATGGTGATCCATCCGGTACGGATGAGTGGAACCGTGATCGGGGCAAAACAGACATATGATTACTTTAAACAGATGCAGGATCGGATTGCTGGATTCGTGGCTTCCCATTGTCACGTTTCGGAGGAACGGATGACAGAAATGATGATGAATACGCAGATGCTGACCAAGGATCTCGGCACGATTCTTGTCGGGAAACAGGCAGTGTCTGAAGGCATTATTGATGCTGTCGGGGGAATTTCGGATGCATTTGCAAAGCTGTATCAGCTGATAGGGGAAAATAGTTAAAAATAATTAAAAAAGCTGATGGGTGACATTCTGGTGTAAATATGATAAAATAAAAAGAGTTTTGTATGAAGGAGTGTGTCCAATGGCTGCGGGAAACCGTAAATCATCAAATAAAAGAAAAACACAGACAAAAAAAGAGCGTATGGCGGAAATAGAGAAAGCACAGGCATTTCGCGTGGAAGTAACGTTGTGGATTGTTGTTGCAGCTGCGCTGCTGCTTTTTATCAGTAATCTGGGATTCGGAGGAGCCGTTGGCAAAACCGTCAGCGGCTTTCTTTTTGGTATGTTCGGACTTATGGCATATGTTCTTCCGGTGCTGCTTCTTGTGGGCAGTTTTTTTGCGGTATCGAATCGTGGAAATAAGCTGGCAGCCGTAAAATTGATTGCGGCAATTGTATTTTTGGTCTTTTTATGTACATTTATGGGACTGGCCATGAATGGAAACGACCGGATCCATCCACTTGACGCATATACATATTGTGCAGAACGGCATACCGGTGGCGGCATCATCGGCGGATGTCTGGCTTATTACATGTGTCAGGCATTTGGACTGATCGGGTCTTTTATTATTGACATTATCGTGCTGATCGTCTGTATGGTACTGATTACAGAGCGTTCGGCATTGCGTGGAATGCAAAAAGGCGGCAAAAAGGTCTATGAATCCGCAAAGGAAAGCAATGAAAAGTATCGGGAATACAGGGAATACCGTGCACAGGAGCGGAAAGAACGCCGCATGGATCATAAAGTGTCCGGAGTATCCATCGATACACGGATTGAAGAAAAAGGCAAAAAAAATAAAAAGAGAAAATCGGATGAAATGGGAGAACTGTCGGCACCTGCATTTGATATGATGCCGGATACCACAGTATCTCCGATGCCGGAAAAAATTTCTTCTCCGGCACCAGTGGCGGTTTTAGAAGAACCCGCGGCAGAAATACAGCCGGAGATTTCGGGGGATTTTATGCCGGATACTTTTCCACCGGAACCGTCGCAGGCGGCACCGGTTCCGGAACATATCCCAAAACCGGCAAAAGATGCATCAAAGCCGGCAGAAAAAACACAAAAAAAGAAAAACGAACAGGAAATCCAAAACGAAGTACAGAAAGTAGCACAGGAAATGGAGACGTCGGGTTTGGAACACAAACCGGACAAAGCATATGTTTTTCCATCCATAGATCTGTTGAAAAAGGGAGAAGGGAAAAAGTCTGCCAATACTGAACATCAGTTGCGGGAAACTGCGGATAAGCTGCAGCAGACTTTAAAGAACTTCGGGGTCAATGTCACCGTTACCAACATCAGCTGCGGACCGGCAGTGACAAGATATGAAATTCAGCCGGAAATGGGTGTGAAGGTGAGCAAGATTGTCGGGCTGACCGACGATATCAAACTCAATCTGGCAGCTGCGGATATCCGTATCGAGGCGCCGATTCCGGGAAAAGCAGCGGTAGGAATTGAAGTTCCGAACAAAGAAAATGTTATGGTTGCTTTCCGTGACCTGATCGAATCGCCGGAATTTCAGACGGCAAAGTCCAAGATCAGTTTTGCAGTTGGAAAAGATATTTCCGGGAAAACAAAAGTAACCGATATTGCAAAGATGCCGCATCTGCTGATCGCCGGTGCAACCGGCTCGGGTAAATCCGTCTGCATCAATACGATTATCATGAGTATTTTATATAAGGCGAGACCGGATGAAGTAAAGCTGATCATGATTGATCCGAAAGTAGTAGAGTTAAGTGTCTACAACGGAATTCCGCACCTGATGATTCCGGTTGTAACCGATCCGAAAAAAGCATCTGGTGCTTTGCACTGGGCAGTTGCGGAAATGACGGAACGATATGAAAAATTTGCGGAGGCAAATGTGCGTGAAATCAATGGATACAACGCAAAGGTAGATTCCATTGAAGTACCGGAAGGGCAGGAGCGCCCGCAAAAGATGCCACAGATTGTGATCATTGTGGACGAGCTTGCAGATCTTATGATGGTAGCTTCCAATGACGTGGAAGAGGCCATCTGCCGGCTGGCACAGCTGGCACGAGCGGCGGGGATTCATCTGGTGATTGCAACCCAGCGTCCATCGGTGAATGTCATCACCGGTCTGATCAAAGCAAATATGCCGAGCCGGATTGCATTTTCAGTGACTTCGGGTACGGATTCCCGAACGATTCTGGATATGAATGGCGCAGAAAAGCTTCTTGGAAAAGGAGATATGCTGTTCCACCCGCAGGGGGCACCGAAACCGATTCGTGTACAGGGAGCATTTGTTTCCGATAAAGAAGTTTCCGATGTTGTGGAATTTATCAAAGAACAAAATGAAACTGCATCGTATAACGAAGAAATTGTACAGAAAGTGGACAGTATGCAGGCATCATCCGGCGGTACCACCGTGTCTATCTCCGATGCGGATGCGCAGGATGACGGCAGGGATGCATATTTTGATGAAGCAGCACAGATTATCGTAGATAAGGAAAAAGCATCCATAGGTATGCTGCAGAGATATTTAAAAGTGGGATTCAACCGTGCTGCCCGTATTATGGACCAGTTGGAAGAAGCTGGTATCGTTGGACCGGAGGAAGGAACGAAACCGCGGAAAGTTCTGATGACTTCCGAAGAATTACAGGCAGTAAAAGAGGATTTATAAAAAACATTTCAGGAGGAGAAAATTATGAAGACTGATATTCAAATTGCACAGGAAGCAACATTGCAGCCAATCAAAGAGGTAGCCGCAACAATTGGAATTGAAGAAGAAGATCTGGAATTGTACGGAAAGTACAAAGCGAAGATTTCCGATGAACTGATTGCACGAAGCCACAACAATCCGGACGGAAAACTGATTCTGGTGACCGCCATCAATCCAACACCAGCAGGAGAAGGAAAAACGACAGTCACCGTGGGATTAGGTCAGGCATTTGCAAAACTTGGGAAAAAAGCAATGATTGCGTTGCGTGAGCCTTCCCTTGGACCATGTTTCGGAATTAAAGGCGGTGCCGCAGGTGGCGGATATTCCCAGGTTGTTCCGATGGAGGATTTAAATCTTCATTTTACAGGGGATTTTCATGCAATTACTTCTGCAAATAATCTGCTGGCAGCTCTTTTGGACAACCATATCCAGCAGGGAAATACGCTTGGGATTGATCCAAGACAGGTGGTATGGAAACGCTGTCTGGATATGAATGACCGTGTCCTTCGTAATGTGGTTGTGGGACTTGGAAATAAAATGGACGGAATGGTGCGTGAGGATCATTTCGTAATCACGGTAGCATCCGAAATTATGGCGATTTTATGCCTTGCCGAAGATATGAAAGATTTAAAGAGACGTCTGGGACGGATTATCGTGGCATATACGTTTGACGGCAAGCCGGTAACTGCAGAAGATCTGCAAGCAGTCGGATCTATGGCAGCTCTGTTAAAAGATGCGTTAAAGCCGAATCTGATCCAGACACTGGAGCATACACCGGCGCTCGTTCACGGAGGACCATTTGCCAATATCGCACATGGATGTAACAGCGTGCGTGCTACCACAACTGCTTTAAAACTTGCCGATTATGTAATTACCGAGGCAGGATTCGGTGCGGATTTAGGTGCGGAAAAATTCTTTGATATCAAGTGCCGGAAGGCAGGGCTTCATCCGGATGCAGTGGTACTCGTTGCGACGATCCGTGCATTAAAATACAATGGCGGAGTTTTGAAGGATGAATTATCCAATGAAAACCTTGAGGCATTAAAGAAAGGAATTGTCAATCTGGAGAAACATATTGAAAACCTTCAGAAATTCGGTGTGCCGGTCGTTGTCACATTGAATGCATTTGTTTCGGATACAGAGGCAGAAACCGCTTATGTAGAACAGTTCTGCAAAGAGCATGACTGTGAATTTGCTCTGGCAAAAGTATGGGAAAAAGGCGGAGAGGGCGGAATTGCTCTGGCAAACAAAATTCTCGAGACACTTGAGAAGAAAGAAAGCCATTTCCATACACTCTACAGTGATGATCTTGGACTGAAAGAAAAGATCGAGACGGTTGCAAAAGAAATTTACGGTGCCGATGGAGTTACCTATTCTCCGGCAGCGGAGCGGGAACTGAAACGAATTACGGATCTGGGTATGGCAAACTTCCCGGTATGTATGGCAAAGACACAGTATTCCCTGTCGGATGATGCGAAGAAACTCGGAAGACCGACCGGGTTTAAGATCAATGTCCGGGAAGTATATGTTTCTGCCGGTGCCGGCTTTGTCGTTGCTGTCAACGGTTCGATCATGACGCTTCCGGGTCTGCCAAAGAAACCGGCAGCTTACGGAATTGATGTCAATGATGACGGTGTAATCACAGGATTGTTCTAAGGAGATAATGGCATGGCAAAGATCATAGATGGAAAGAAGATTTCAGCGGAAATCAAAGAAGAATTAAAGACAGAAGTTGCAGCATATGCAGCACAGGGGAAAACATGTGCACTTGCGGTCATTCAGGTGGGCGCAGATCCGGCATCCAGCGTATATGTCAGAAATAAAAAGAAAGCCTGTGCATATATTGGAATAGAGTCGCTTTCGTATGAACTTCCGGAAGAAACCACGGAAGAGGAACTGCTTGCATTGATTCAGAAACTGAATGACAATCCAGATGTTCATGGAATTCTGTGCCAGCTTCCACTCCCGAAACATATCTGCGAAGACCATGTGATCCAGGCAATTGATCCGCAAAAAGATGTCGATGGTTTTCACCCGCAGAATGTCGGTGCACTTGTGGTTGGGAAAAAAGGATTTGTCTCCTGCACGCCCGCCGGTATTATCCAGCTGTTAAAACGCAGCAATATTGAAATTGCCGGAAAGCACTGTGTGGTAATCGGAAGAAGCAACATTGTCGGAAAACCGATGGCGCTTCTGATGCTTCGGGAAAATGCAACGGTTACGATCTGTCATTCACGGACCGAAAATCTCAAAGAAATCTGCAAAGAGGCGGATATTCTGATTGTGGCCATTGGAAAACCACGTTATATCGGTGCCGATTATATCAAAGAAGGAGCGGTTGTCATCGATGTCGGAATTCACAGAAATGAAGAAAATAAGCTTTGCGGGGATGTCCGTTTCGAAGAGGCAGAGCAGATCGCTTCTTATATTACACCGGTTCCGGGTGGTGTTGGACCGATGACAATTGCGATGCTCATGCATAACTGTGTAGATGCCATGAAACTTTATTCATAAAACAGATAGGGGATAGATGATGAAGTGTATTTATTGCGGTGAGGAATTAAAAGAGGGGAGTCTGTACTGTCCAAAATGCGGGAAAGCCGTACAGATTGTACCGGACTACAATATTTACGATGATGATTATCTGAATCAGGTTCTTACGGAAGAATCCCAAAAGATTTCAGGTTCCAGACCGGACAGAAATAAAAAACCGGCACCTGCAGAGACAAAACATCCGGGGAAAAAACACCTCGACCCACGCCAGAAAAAAATTATCTTCCTGGTTCTCGGAATCGTATGCGTGCTTATTTTTGCCCTGTTAATTCTTGGAGCAGCAATCCGTTCCAATCATGCCAATTCCTTCGATTACCAGGTGGGACTGGCAGAGAAAGCACAAAAAGCCGGAGATACCAAAAATGCAATTGCCTGCTACGAGAATGCACTGGCACTGGACAAAAACAGTATTGAAGTCCGGCTGGCTCTGGCGGATCTGTACACCGGAGAAAACGATTATGATTCGGCACTTGTTTTATATCAGGAAGTGATCCGTGCGGACAGGAAAAACCGTCAGGCATGCAAAGGACTGATTGCCATTTATGAGAAGCAGAACAATACCGATGCCATACTTTCTCTCTCCGAGGCTGTGGATGACAGTCTGAAAGATCTTTTCGCCGATTATCAGGTAGAGGGACCACAGTTCAGTTTAAAGAGCGGAAGTTTTGAAAATGCCCAGATACTACAGATGCTTTCCACAAAAGGCTATGAAATTTATTATACGGTAGACGGGTCAGATCCAAAAGAACGCGGATTGCGATACACAGAACCTGTGAAACTGGATGAAAATAATAAAACCTATACCGTAAAAGCGGTATGTAAAAACGAAAAGGGAGTTTACAGTGAGGTAACAGAAGCAAACTATAAAATTTTAATCCCGGCACCGGATGAACCGATTGTTTCTCCGGACGGTGGAGATTTCGGCGTGGAAACTTCCGTAACGATTACCGTTCCGGACGGCTGCAGTGCTTACTATACCTGGGACGGAAGTACGCCGACTGCTGCCAGTCATCTTTATACGCAGCCGATCAAAGTTCCGGAAGGAAACAATATTCTTTCGGTTGTGATCATTGATCATACGACGAAATTAAGTTCGGATGTATATAGAGGAAATTTTATTTATTATTCACAGGACTATACAGCAGAAGATGCTATAGATGATCCTGCAGACAATGCAGAAGAATAAAATAATATAGAAATTGTTAAAAATCAAACAGGGAGTGTGATTGCCGATGCTTTATAACTGCATGGACATATCAACACTCCCTGTTGTGGAAGAGGTGGTTTAATCTTCCAGAAATTCAATCTCATCTTTTGCCATATGGCTGATTCTTGCAAGGGGATACACATCAAATCCCTGAGAAACCAGTTTTTCATGTCCCGGCTGAAATGCTTTTTCGATCAGGACACCTACACCTGCAATGGTAGCGTGCGCTTTGCGGATCAGACGGATGGCTCCGGTAGCTGCTTCTCCGTTTGCCAGAAAATCATCAATGATCAGGACATGATCTTTTTCTGAGACAAACTTAGAAGAAAGCGTCAGTTCATAACTTGTTCCTTTGGTAAAGGAAGTGACCTCTGTCTGGAAAAGATTGTCGTTTAAAATCTTAGAAGGCTGTTTTTTTAAGATAATCATAGGAAGACCCATGCACATAGCTGTCATAAGAGCCGGAGCAATGCCGGAACTTTCAATGGTTGCAACCTTTGTGATGCCCTGATCTTTGAAGTGTTCCGCAAAAGCTTCCCCGATGTGCTGCATCAGTACCGGATCTACCTGATGATTGATAAAACTGTCTACTTTTAAGATATCTTCATTGACAGCAATTCCATCTTTTTTAATTCTTTCCTGTAATTCTTTCAATTTCGTTACCTCTCTTGTATTTGTTGATTACAGTATATCATTTTTTACTACAAATTTACAGAGAAATATAGTAAAATAACAACATGAAAATAACAATTATCTGCGTAGGCAAAATAAAGGAAAAATTTTATACGGAAGCCGTCAGGGAATATTCCAAACGGCTCAGCCGCTACTGTACGTTATCCATTACGGAGGTGGCGGATGAAAAGACAAAAGAACAGGCAAGCGAAACCGAAATTGCCATGGTCAAAGACCTGGAAGGGGAGCGTATTTTAAAATCCATCCGCCCGGACGGCTATGTGATTGCGCTGGCGATCGATGGAAAACAGCCGGATTCGATAGAACTTTCCCGTGAAATTGAAAAACTCGGGCTTGGCGGAGTCAGTCATATTTATTTTGTAATCGGAGGATCTCTTGGATTATCCGACAAGGTTCTTAAGCGGGCAGATGCACGACTCAGCTTTTCGAAGATGACATTCCCCCATCAGCTGATGCGTGTGATTCTGCTGGAACAGATTTATCGTTCTTACCGTATCATGCATCACGAACCATATCATAAATAAAGAAGAAAGGATCATTTGGTATGCAAAAAGCAATACGTCTGGTTACCCGGTTTTTAGCCAAATGCCAGAAAGACAAAATAAATGCTTATTCCGCACAGATCGCTTTTTTTATTATTTTATCCATCATTCCGTTTCTTATGGTGTTTTCTTCCATGCTTCAATATACCAGTATCACGGAGGATATGGTATTTGAAATCATAGAAAGAGTCATGCCGCAGTATGTTGCTCCGTTTCTGGTTACCCTTGTAAAAGAAATCTATACAAGATCCATGGGAATCATTTCGGTCACGGCAATTATTGCCATATGGTCTGCCGCAAAAGGCATTCAGTATATGGCAGATGGTCTGAATGCGGTTCACGAATTAAAAGAGACAAGAAACTGGTTTGTACTCCGATTCTGGGCGGTTATTTATACCATTGTTTTTCTGGTTGCGATTGTATTTACGCTTGTTGTGCTGGTTTTTGGAAACAGTCTGCGGCATTTAGCGGCAGATTATCTTCCGTTTATTGCACATCTCGTAAAAATAATAATCAAATTCCGGGGGCTTATCATGTTACTTCTTCTGATCCTGTTTTTTGACGTGATTTTTACCGCACTTCCGAATACAAAGCTTACCTTTAAAAGCCAGCTTCCTGGAGCCACGGCATGTGCAGCTGCATGGTATGTTTTTTCCTTCGGGCTTTCCATCTATGTTGATTATTTTAATGGATTTTCCATGTATGGAAGCCTGACAACCATTGCCCTGATCATGCTCTGGCTGTATTTTTGTATGTATATTATGATGATGACCGTAGAATTTAATGTATTTTTGGAAGCGTACCGAAACGGATCCCTGAATTTAGAGACATAGGACGGGTTCGCTTTTCATATAGTGAAGTATGAAAAGCCATTCGAATCAAACCAGACACAAAATAAAACAGGAGCATCTCGTAGAACAAATGGAACTGCCAAAAGACATTTTCCTGGGAATGCCGCTTCTTTCCATGGAGGGGAACCGTACACTTTGTATCGTTAACCACCGTGGAATTATAAAATACTGTCCGGAGGTGATCGGAATTGCAACACAATCCTATCATATCCGGATCGTCGGAAGGAGTCTGTCCATCCGGAAATATTCGGCGGATTTTATCGAAATTTCCGGATATATGCAGGAGATCACATTTCTGCCATGATAGAAAGGTTTCTTCGATTCGTCAATGGCAGTCTTTTGGTTTGTGTATGCGGAAGCAACATTTCCCGTTTTTTAAATTTATGTGCACGTCACGAAATTATGTTCTGGAAGATACAGCCGGATTCTCCGACGCAGGTTTCTTTTTATATCCGGTTGCAGGATCTGTATGAACTGCGTCCATATCTGCGGAAAACAAAAACGAGAATCCACATCAGAAAAAGGATCGGCTTTCCGTTTTTCTGGCAGAAATACCGCGCAAGAAAACTTGGAATTTTTGTCCTTTTGTGTGTCATGGCAGGAGTCTGGGTGCTCAGTACGAGAATCTGGAGAATTGAAATCAAAGGGAATTCCTCTCTGGGAGAAGACGCCATTCTGGAATATTTAAGTGCACACAACGTTACCTATGGCATGCCGGCAAAGGAAATCGACAATGATGCACTGGAGCTGTCCCTGCGTCAGGACTTGGAACCGGTGATCTGGGCAAGTGTATACGAAACGGGAACCCGGCTGGTTGTACAGATACAGGAGAAAATTTCTTCTCACGAGGAAACGAAAGAAGCAGAGGGCACCTGTATGGATCTGGCGGCATCTGCGGATGCTACGATTGCATCGGTCATTACAAGGAGCGGGCTTGCCAAAGTGAAAAAGGGTGATAAAGTGAAAAAAGGCGATGTGCTGGTCTGTGGACGGCAGGAAATTCTGGATGATAACGGTCAAGTGCGGGAATACTATTATAAAAGCGCTGATGCCGATGTATATGGATATACGATGCATCCCTATGAGGACTGGATTTCTTCCAAAATGACTGAAAAAAAAGAAACCGGTAATAAACACAAACGATATTTTCTACAGGTTCTGAATTGGCGTCTGGTAACTCCGGCTTTGCATGCGGAGTATGCATCGGAGCGTTCTGTAACGGATACCCGGCAGTTTTGCCTGCAGGACAGTTTTTATCTTCCGGTTTATTTTGGAGAAATCACAACGTCTGAGCTGCAGGAAAAGACCGTTATGCTGACAAAAGAACAGGTAAAACAGCTTGCTTTGACACATTTTTCACAATTTCTTTCGGAATTGGAAGAAAATGGGGTGCGAATTGTCGACAAAAATGTTATGATTGAACAGATAGATCAAAACTATCATATCTATGGTGAGGTAAAGGGGTGTGAAAAAATCACAACTTTAGTACCAACCGAAAGGAAACGAGAGGAACCTGTAAATGAGTCTGAATGAAGTATCGCTCCGGATACCAACGGAACATATGGCAAATGTCTTCGGACAGTTTGATGCCAATATCAAAAAAATAGAACGGACACTGGGTGTAACGGTTGTTGTACGCGATGATCAGTTGAAAATTATCGGTACTCCATCTGCCGCAAGCGGCGCACAGGAAGTGTTTGAACAGTTGTATGAGCTTGCAAAACGGGGAAATGTTATCAGCGAACAGAATGTAAACTACGCACTTGCTCTTTTGCAGGAACACAAAGGGTCTGAGATGGTAGAGATGGATAAAGATGTGATCTGTCATACCATACAGGGAAAACCGGTAAAGCCTAAAACACTCGGGCAGAAGGATTATGTAGATAATATCCGTAAAAAAATGATTGTTTTCGGGATGGGTCCTGCCGGAACCGGAAAAACATATCTGGCCATGGCCATGGCGATCACTGCGTTTAAGAATGAAGAAGTGGGACGCATCATTCTGACACGTCCGGCAATTGAAGCGGGAGAAAAACTCGGATTTCTTCCGGGAGATCTGCAGAGCAAAGTAGATCCGTATCTGCGCCCTTTATACGATGCCCTGTATCAGATTATGGGTGCGGAGTCATTTCAGAAAAATATGGAAAAAGGTCTGATTGAGGTTGCACCGCTGGCTTATATGCGTGGACGGACACTCGACAACGCATTTATTATTCTGGATGAGGCACAGAACACCACACCGGCACAGATGAAAATGTTTCTGACACGTATCGGCTTCGGCTCGAAAGCTGTGATTACCGGAGATGCCACGCAAAAAGATCTGGCCCCGGGAAGTAAATCCGGGCTGGATGTAGCACTTCGGGTTTTGAAAAATGTGGAAGAAATCGGAATCTGTAAATTAACAAGCAAAGATGTCGTCAGACATCCGCTGGTACAAAAGATTGTACAGGCTTATGATGATTATGAGTCCAGACAGAGCAGCCGGAGTGCGCGTAAGTCTGCCAGACAGGAGAAAAAATGAAACCCAAAGAGACAATAAACCTCTATCGCGTCATATCGCTTCTGGTGATCGCGCTTGTCACTTTTGGAGTGATGGGTGGGTTATGTGCCAAAAGCCACCTGTATCCGGATGAATGGCTCAGTATGTTTTTCCTGACCCTGATTTTTCTTCTGGCATGCATGTTTGAACTGGAATATGAACGAAAGCAGAAAGGAATATCGGCAAACACACAGACAACCTTTATCCGTCTTTCCGTTACCTATACGGTCAGTGGGGGATTGATCTATGCGATCAGTTATCTTCCGGAATTTTATCGTCCGGTGATGATCCCGGTGATTCTGCTCACCGCAGTGTCAAATTCCATGGTGGCGGTGTCTTTTGGATTGTTTTTCGATCTGGTGCTGGCACTGACTGTCGGGGGAAGTTTTTATGCCCTCGCTGCTTATATGATGCTTACAATGCTTGCTGCTGTACTGGCACAGGCATTAAAAGAAAAAAAATACCGTATGGGTGTATCCCTTCTGACTTTCTTTTTCAGTCTGATGATTCCGGAACTGTTTTCCTATTTATCAACGAAAGAAATGCAGAAATATTCGCTGCTTTATGCTTTTGGAACAGCATTACTGACGTTTCTGACAGCAGCTTTTCTGTTTCACCGGCTGCTTCATGAAGCGGATCAGGAAATTGAAAACCATCTGCTGGATATCGTGTCCGAGGATTATTCGGAGGTAAAAGCCCTCAAGGATTTTTCCATGGTGGAATACCGCCACGCAGTGAAAGTTTCAGACATTGCCTGCCGCTGTGCAAAAGAAGTGGGATACCGGGCGAACTTATGTCTTGCCGGCGGTTTTTATTACCGTATGGGGCGCTGGATCGGGGAGCCATATATCAAAAATGCGGTCAATAAGGCAGAATCCTTATGTTTTCCGGCGGAGCTGATCTCCATTCTGGCAGAATACTATGGAGAAGAGCAGCTTCCATCTTCACCGGAATCCGCTCTGGTGCACATGGTGGATGCGGTTGTGATCCGTCTGGAAGCGATGGAACAAAATGTGGGACAAAGTGTCTGGAACCGTGATATTGTAATTTATCAGACCGTGAATGATTTTTCCTCAAGTGAAATTTATGACCATTCCGGAATGAGTATGAACCAGTTTTTAAAGATTCGTGAATTTCTTGCAAAGGAGGAATTACTTCGTTGAGTTTTTATTTAGAAGAAACATGTAACATACCGTTTGATTTTGCATATGCTAAGCTTGCAGAGGATGTGATTGCCTTTTGTCTGTCCCATGAGAATTTTCCTTATGAAGCAGAAGTCAATCTGACACTTACAGACAATGAAGAAATCCATCGGATCAATCTGGAATACCGCCAGATCGACCGTCCGACGGATGTTCTTTCTTTCCCGATGCTTTCTTATGAGAAAGCCGGAGATTTTTCTTTTCTGGAAGAGGAGAGCGAAGATGATTTTAATCCGGATACGGGAGAAGTCATGCTTGGAGATATTATTATATCGGTCGATAAAGTGTTAGAACAGGCACAAAGTTACGGACACAGTCCGAAGCGTGAATTTGCATTTCTGATTGTACACAGCATGCTTCATCTGTTTGGTTATGACCACATTGATCCGAAAGATGCGGCCATCATGGAACCCAAACAAAAACAGATACTCGAAGAGATGCATATCGTAAGAGATTAAAGAATGGATGTGTTTTATGAAAAAGAGATGGAAAATGATAGGCGTTGTCTGTGCGATTGCCATTTTATCCGCCGGATGCAAAAGTAAAGAATCGGAAGCTCCCACACCTTCATCCACACAGGATGTACCTGCAGAAACTTCCGAAACAGAATATCAGCCGGAACCGGTGGAAACCCACGAAGGAGAAGTCCGAAGTTTCTATACGGGAGAGTGGATGGATGAAAAAAAAGCAAAGAATCGTCCGGTTGCCGTCATGACAGAAAACACACACGTAACCCTTCCACAGTATGGAATCGGAAATGCGGATATTATCTATGAATGTCCGGTGGAAGGCGGCATTACCCGGCTGATGACAATTTATCAGGATTATGCTTCCCTCAAAAAAGTGGGAAATGTGCGAAGTTGTCGTCTGTATTACGTATACTTTGCCAAAGAATTTGAGGCGGTTTATTTTCATGCAGGCGAAAGTAAATATGCACTTGATGTTTTAAATAGTTCATTCATTGACAATGTGGATGGAATTACGGGAAAAGGCGGAGCCTTTTATTACCGGGACAATAGCCGCAGGGCACCGCATAATCTGTATACAACCGGAGAAAATTTAGCCTCTGCCATGAAGACATACGGGTATGATACAAAGCTTCCGGAAAATTATACATCTCATTATCGTTTTACAACAGAAGATTCCCAAAATCTGCTGGATCAGGGAGAAGTTGCGAAAAAAGTATCCTTATACTATGTTGACGCGAAGCCCTGGTTTGTATACAATGAAACGGATGGTCTGTATTACCGCTATGAATTTGGTGATAAACAGATTGACGGTTCTACCGGAGAACAGCTTGCTGTGAAAAATATCATTTTACAGAATTGTTACAGCAACCTGAAAGATTCCAAAAACGGAACGTTAGATATCGATTATCTTTCCGGTGGATCAGGAATGTACATCACAAACGGAAAAGCTGTCCCGATTACATGGAAAAGAGCATCCGCAAATGATATTACACATTATTATACACAGGATGGTCAGGAAATTATTTTAAATCCCGGAAAGACATGGGTAGAGATCGTCGAAAACAGCCGTGCATCCCAAAATAAAATCAGCGCGGAATAAAAGAAACAAAAGCATTGAGGTTAGAAGATGGGTAAATCAAAGAATAACGGAACAAATTTTCTGGTTCAGGGATCAATTCTTGCGGTCGCGTCAATTATAAGCAGAATCATCGGACTGGTGTATCGTATTCCATTGAACAATATTCTGGGCGATGTAGGAATCAGTTATTATGCCTGTGCATTTGACGTGTACAACGTGATTTTGATTATTTCATCCTACAGTCTGCCACAGGCAGTGTCAAAGACGGTTTCCGCGAAAGCGGCCAAAGGGCGGTACCGGTCGGTATATCAGGTATTAAAAGGTGCACTTCTTTTTGCCCTGGTATCGGGAATTGTGGCATCGCTTGTTGTATTTTTCGGAGCAGAATTTTTTACCGGAACACTCTTAAAAACACCATACAGTGTGTTTGCACTTAAAATCTTAGGACCGGCACTGGTTGTTGTTGCGGTTCTTGGCGTTTTGCGTGGATTTTTCCAGGGACTTGGCACGATGATGCCAAGTGCCATTTCACAGATCATTGAACAGATTGTTAATGCCATCATCAGTGTATGGGCAGCTTATGTTCTGTATCGCTACGGAACAAGGATCGGAGCGGTTCTCGGTGATGCCGAACATTACGGGCCTGCATACGGTGCAGCCGGAGGCACATTGGGAACGAACCTTGGATCTGTCGCTGCGCTGATTTTTGTACTTTTCGTATTTTTTGCTTATATGCATGTCTTTAAGCGAAGAATGAGACGGGAAAAAGGCGTTAAGGTAGAGCCATTTGCCTATACCATGAAGATCCTCATTATCACAATTGTTCCGGTTCTTTTAAGTACAACTGTTTACAATATCAGCAGTATCATTGACCAGAGTATTTTCAAAAATGTTGCGTTATTGCAGGGATACTCTGAAAACAAGATTGATGTATGGTGGGGCGTTTTTTCCGGAAAATATAAACTGCTGATCAATGTTCCGATTTCCATTGCCTCCGCGATGGCTGCCTCTTGCGTGCCGACACTGACGATGTCCTTTGCACAGAAAGATATGAAAAAAGTCAGGGAACAGATCAATTCTGCCATGCGTTTTATCATGGTGATTTCTTTCCCTTGTGCCATAGGACTTGCTGTATTGGGAGAGCCGATCTGTCGTCTGCTTTTCCCGGGAACGGCACAGACGGCACCTATGGCAGGTACCATGATGTGGGTTGGGGCAATGGCGGTTGTGTTTTATGCAATGTCTACGCTTTCAAACGGACTGCTGCAGGGCATTGACCGGTTAAAGATTCCGGTTATCAATGCAGCGGTTTCGCTTGTCGCTCATGTGATCGTACTGATTATACTGATGCTGTTTTTCCGCATGAATATCTATGCGGTCATTATCGCAAATATGTTCTTTGCGTTTTTAATGTGTATTATGAATGCGCTGGCAATACGAAAATACAGCGGCTATCATCAGGAAATTCACAAAACATTTATTGTGCCGGGAATTTCCTCGGCTATTATGGGAATTATTACCTATATCGTCTATCATGGCAGCTATGCGGTCTTAAAAATCAATGCGGTATCTGCCATGCTTGCAATTCTTGCAGCGGTTATCGTATATGCAGTTGTCTTACTGTTACTGCACGGACTGACCGAAGAGGAGATTAAAAAATTCCCGAAAGGAACTCTGATTGTCCGGGTTGCAAAAAAATTACATTTATTAAAGTAAATGGTATAAAACGGAAATAAAATGCAGATGCTACTGTTAGAAGGTGATGATATGAATCAAAAAACAGGCATCTGCATTCTTCTTTGTCTGGTTCTGCTGCTGGTCTTTGGCATCTGGTATCAGAAAAGAGGTGTAGAAAATACAAAAAATACCCAAGAACAATATGCATCCGAAACAGAGCACACCGTTTTGACCGGAACTCCTTACAAAGAAACGGAAAATGCCTATATTATCCGTACACAGGACAGCCGGCTGGTTGTTTTTTTACCGGATGGAAAAACCGTATATATGGAAACCGGGATTCGAAGTGAGAATTTAAGTCAAAAACTGCAGAAACAGGCGGAAAATGGCATTGGATTTGCAGATGAAGAGAGCCTTTTTGACTTTTTGGAAAGCTATTCGAGTTGAATATTTTATACCCATATGATAAAATATTTAACTGGTTTAACAGATAAAATGACAGGTGGACTATGGATAAGAAAAAATCAAAACAACAGGATGTGCTCGTGATTGGCGCCGGAGCTTCCGGCATGATGACCGCAATTACGGCCGCAAGACGTGGATTGTCCGTTACCGTCTTAGAACATATGGATAAGCCGGGGAAAAAAATTCTGGCAACCGGAAACGGAAAATGTAATTTTACAAATCTTAAGATGTCTCCCCGGTGTTATTACGGAGACCACGGACTGGTACAGGAAATTTTAAAGCAGTTTACAGTGGAAGATACCCTTGCGTTTTTCCGGGAGATCGGCATCTGGCCAAAAGAAAAGAACGGATATGTATACCCAAACTCCGGACAGGCTTCTTCCGTTGCGGATGCGCTGTCCGCGGAAATGAAACGAAGCGGAGTTTCCCTGGTCACTTCCTGTGACATCCGGCAGCTTTGTGAGACAAAATACGGATTTGAGGTACGGACATCCATGGGAACGTATTGTTCCCACAATCTTGTTTTTGCAACAGGTCTTCGTGCTGCACCGAAATCCGGAAGCGATGGATCCATGATTTCGCTGATAAAATCGTTTGGGCACCGGTTTGAGCCGATTTTGCCGGCACTGTGTGGATTTGAGGCAGAAGGAATGGAATTTTCCAAAGTATCCGGAGTCCGCACGGACGCACTCCTGTCTTTGTACATAGATGGACAGAACTGCAAACAGGAACGGGGAGAACTGCAGCTTGCAGATTACGGGATTTCCGGTATTCCGGTATTTCAGGTCAGCAGTCCGGCCTCGAAAGCACTGTATCAGAAAAAACAGGCAGAACTTACCATCAATTTTCTGCCGGATTTTTCCGAAGATATGCTTGCGCAGGAACTGCAGCGCAGATTTTCACGGGATGCCGGGATACAGGATGCCGCAGAATCACTTCGTGGGCTTTTAAACCATAAACTGATTCCGGTTATACTTAAGGCAGCAGGCATTCCGGTTCATGAACACACGGAACGGATTTCCCAAAAGCAGATCGAAACGCTCAGCAGACAGATACAGACATTTCCTGTCCGCTTAAAAAAGGTAAGGGATTTTTCTGCTGCACAGGTGTGCACAGGGGGAATCCACACGGAAGAAATCCACACAGATACGCTGGAATCACGGATTGTCCCGGGCATCTATTTCGTTGGTGAACTTTTGGATGTCGATGGAATCTGTGGGGGATATAATTTGCAATGGGCATGGTCCAGCGGACATGTCGCAGGAAGTAAAGTAGGTTCATAATGATTAAAATCAATCAGTTAAAGCTTCCAGTAGGACATTCCCAAAAAGATCTGGAAGATAAAATCAGAAAAACACTTCGTATTCCATCGAAAGAAACATTTCATTACGAGGTGATGCGGCGTTCCCTCGATGCACGGAAAAAGCCGTCATTGTTTTATGTATATTGCATCTATGTAACGATCCGTCAGGAAAACAGCATCGTAAAAAAACTGCATCAGCCTTCCGTCAGCTTTGTGACAGAAACCGGTTACCGTTTTTCGGAAATGGGGCATGAGCGTTTAAACCGGCGTCCGGTGATTGTGGGAGCCGGTCCCTGTGGTCTTTTTGCAGCCTGGCAGCTGACACTTGCAGGATATGCGCCGCTTATTTTAGAGCGCGGAAAACAGGTAGAAGACCGCAGTGCGGACGTTGAACGCTTCTGGGAAACCGGTATTCTGCAGCCGGATTCCAATGTACAGTTTGGAGAAGGTGGGGCAGGAACCTTTTCCGATGGAAAATTAAACACGGTGGTGAAGGATCCGTCCGGAAGAAACCGTTATGTACTGGAAACATTCGTAAAATTTGGGGCACCATCGGACATTCTTTATGATGCAAAACCACATATCGGAACCGATATTCTGGCGAAGGTGATCAAAAATATGAGGGATTACCTGATCAAACACGGTGCGGAGTTTCGTTTTCAGACCTGTTTAAAAGACATTCAGATAAAAGAAAATGCACTGCATGCACTTGTGACGGAGGATGATACGGTGATTCCTGCCGATGTTGCCATTCTTGCACTTGGACACAGTGCAAGGGATACCTTTACGATGCTGCACCGGCACCAGCTTCCGATGGAAGCTAAAAATTTTGCCGTGGGATTCCGCGTGGAACATCCCCAGCAGATGATCGATGATGTCATGTACGGAAACGGAAAAAGAAACGCCCTGCGGCTTCCTGCCGCACCTTATAAGGTGACGTCCAATTTTCCAAACGGACGCGGGGTATATTCTTTTTGCATGTGTCCGGGCGGTTATGTCGTAAATGCTTCCTCCATGAAGGAAAAAACCTGTGTCAATGGTATGAGTTATTCGGGCAGAAGTGGGAAAAACGCAAATTCTGCCATTATTGTTTCGGTTTCCCCTGCCGATTACGGAGCACAGGATCCACTTGATGGCATGCACTTTCAGGAAACACTCGAACATAAAACGTATCAGCTGGGAAACGGAAAGATTCCGCAGCAGCTGTTTGGCGATTACCGGCAGAATATTGCAAGCCAAGGATATGGAGATTTTAATTCCCAGACAAAAGGGCAGACCTGCTTTGCAAATCTCAGAGGTCTGATGACAGAGGACATGGAACATTCCTTTTTGCTTGGAATGGAACATTTTTCGAACATTATTCCGCAGTTTGACCGGTCTGATGCGATTCTTTCCGGCATGGAAACACGCACCTCATCTCCGGTGCGGATCATGCGGGATACAAATGGAGAGAGCCGTGTGCACGGAATTTATCCGGGTGGAGAAGGCGCAGGATATGCGGGAGGCATTATGTCGGCAGCGATGGACGGTCTGCGTCTGGCTGATGATGTGATGAAACGTTATCATCCGGTTTATTAGAAAGAGAGAAAAAAGTGAAACAAGAAGTAACACCAATGATGCAGCATTATCTGCAGACAAAAGAAGAATACAAAGACTGTATCCTGTTTTACCGTCTGGGTGATTTTTATGAAATGTTTTTCGAGGATGCCAAAACAGTTTCAAAGGAACTCGAACTGACGCTGACAGGAAAAAGCTGTGGACTGGAAGAACGGGCACCGATGTGCGGGGTTCCGTTTCATGCCGCAGACGGATATATCAACCGGCTGGTCAAAAAAGGATACAAAGTAGCAATCTGTGAACAGGTGGAAGATCCGAAACTGGCAAAAGGAATTGTCAAACGGGAAGTCATCCGTGTAGTCACTCCGGGAACAAACATTGATATGCAGTCGTTAGACGAGGCAAAAAACAATTATCTCATGTGTATCGTATATATCGGGGATAAATACGGCATTGCGACGACCGACGTTACGACCGGAGATTTCTTTGTAACGGAAGTGGACAGTGAACGAAAACTGTTGGATGAGCTGAATCGTTTCAGTCCGACAGAAATCATCTGCAACGAGCCGTTTTATATGAGCGGGGTAAATATCGATGATATGAAGGAGCGCATGGGAATTGCGGTATCCGCTCTGGATTCCTGGTATTTCGGGGATGATCTGGCAAAGGAAACGCTGTTGTCCCATTTTCATGTACAGAGTCTGGAAGGGCTGGGACTGATGGATTACGACTGTGGTGTGATTGCCTCCGCGGCATTACTGAAATATCTGTATGAAACACAAAAGAACACCCTTTCTAATATTCTGGAACTCCGTCCGTATTCCATCGGGAAATATATGATCATTGACAGTTCCTCCCGGAGAAATCTCGAACTGGTAGAGACCATGCGGGAAAAACAAAAGCGTGGTTCCCTGCTCTGGGTACTGGATAAGACAAAGACGGCAATGGGTGCCAGACTTCTGCGCTCTTACGTGGAACAGCCGCTGATCGACAAAACAGAGATATTAAAACGGCAGGAACTGATTACAAATTTAAATGATCAGGAGATCACCCGGGAAGAATTGCGGGAATATTTAGGACCAATATATGATCTGGAACGTCTGATTACCAGAATTACATACCAGACCGCCAATCCGCGGGATATGATTGCTTTTTGCAATTCTTTAGAAATGCTGCCTCCAATTAAAACACTGCTTGAGGATTTAAAGGGAGAGCTTGCCACCGGAATCCGGGAACATTTTGACTGTCTGGAAGATCTGTGTGCACTTTTGAAGTCTTCCATCAACGATGATCCTCCGATTTCCGTACGTGACGGCAACATCATAAAAACCGGATACAATGAGGAAGTGGACCGGCTGCGGAACGCATCAACGGATGGAAAGAAATGGCTGGCAGACTTAGAGGGCAAAGAACGCGAAAAGACTGGAATTAAGAACCTGCGTATCAAATACAACAAAGTGTTTGGATATTATCTGGAAGTGACCAATTCCTTTAAGGATCAGGTGCCGGATTACTATGTGAGAAAGCAGACACTGACCAATGCCGAGCGCTATATTACGCCGGAATTAAAAGAACTCGAAGATACGATTCTCGGTTCCCAGGATCGTCTGGTCGAATTAGAATACGATCTGTTCCGCCAGATCCGGGATACCATCGCGGATAATGTTGCACGTATTCAGGCAACCGCACGGGCAGTGGCGCAGATTGATGTGTTTGTTTCCCTGGCACTTGTGGCAGGACAGAATAATTACTGCAAACCAAAGATCAACGAATCCGGCGTGATTGATATCAAAGGCGGCCGTCATCCGGTTGTCGAAAAAATGATTGTCAATGATATGTTTATAGACAATGACACGTATCTGGACAATCACAATAACCGGATTTCCATCATTACCGGTCCGAATATGGCAGGAAAATCTACCTATATGCGCCAGAGCGCACTGATCGTTCTGATGGCACAGATTGGAAGCTTTGTTCCGGCAGAATCTGCCAACATTGGAATTGTGGACCGGATTTTCACGCGTGTCGGGGCTTCAGATGATCTGGCAAGTGGGCAGAGTACCTTTATGGTAGAAATGAATGAAGTGGCAAATATTCTTCGCAATGCCACAGCGAATTCCCTTCTGATTCTGGATGAAATCGGACGCGGAACCAGTACCTTCGACGGACTCAGCATTGCCTGGGCGGTTGTCGAATATATCAGCAATCCCAAATTACTGGGAGCAAAAACACTGTTTGCCACACATTATCATGAACTGACGGAACTGGAAGGAAAATTAAACAGTGTCAATAATTATTGTATTGCGGTCAAGGAAAAAGGAGACGACATCGTCTTTTTGCGCAAGATTGTAAAGGGCGGCGCAGACAAAAGTTATGGAATACAGGTTGCTAAACTGGCAGGGATTCCGGAACTTGTGATTAACCGCGCAAAAGACATTGTCAACCAGCTTTCTGCAAACGATATTACGGAAACCGTGAAAAATATATCCGTGGAAGGACAAGCCTCCGGCAAAAAGAAAAAACCGCATCTCGATGAGGTGGATCTGACACAGATGTCATTGTTTGACACCGTAAAAGATGACGATATCATTCAGGAACTGCGGGACGTGGATATCAGCCACATGACCCCGATGGATGCACTCAATAAACTGTATGAACTTCAGAACAAAGTTAAAAACCGCTGGTAGGATATAAAAAAGGAAAAACGAATGAGCAAAATTGCGTTATTAAGTCAGGAGACAATTGATAAGATTGCAGCAGGAGAGGTCGTGGAACGCCCGAGTTCTGTGGTAAAGGAGCTTGTGGAAAACGCCATTGATGCAGGGGCATCCGCCATTACCGTGGAGATCAAAGAAGGGGGCATTTCCCTGATCCGCATCACGGACAATGGATGCGGAATTCCAAAAGAAGAAGTTCCACTGGCCTTTTTGCGGCATTCAACCAGCAAAATCCGCAGTGCAGAAGATCTGATGTGTGTACATTCTTTAGGATTCCGTGGGGAAGCACTCTCCAGCATTGCTGCTGTTTCCAGAGTGGAAATGATCACCAAACCAGCCGATGCCCTGACCGGCACCCGGTACGTGATCGAAGGCTCAAAAGAAATTGCAGACGAAGAAATCGGTGCTCCCGATGGCACAACATTTCTGGTCCGGGATCTGTTTTACAATACCCCTGCCAGACGCAAATTTTTAAAGACGGCACAGACAGAGGGCACCTACATCAGTGACATGCTGGAAAAACTTGCCCTGTCCCATCCGGATATTTCTTTTAAATATATCAACAACAACCAGACAAGACTGCACACTTCCGGAAACGGGAAAAAACGGGACCTCATTTACCATATTTACGGACGTGAGATTGCGGCGGCACTGTTAGAGGTAAACTACAAGGGAGAATATTTCTCCCTTTCCGGCTATATTGGAAAACCTGTGATTAACCGCGGAAACCGGAATTACGAAAACTATTTTATCAATGGACGCTACATCAAAAGTTCTCTGCTTTCCAGATCAATAGAAGAGGCTTATCATAATTTCCTGATGCAGCACCAGTATCCGTTTACAGTTTTGTATTTCACATTTCCGGTGGATACCCTTGATGTGAATGTACATCCGACAAAAATGGAACTGCGGTTTGGACACAATCAGGAAATTTACAAAGAATTGTGTGATGTTCTCTTCGGACTGCTTTCCCATAAGGAACTGATTCCGGAAGTTCCGGTAGATGAAGCAGAACATAAAAAAAAGAATTTTCCCCCGGCATACAAAGAACCGATTCCGGAACCATTTGAAAAGCGCAGAATCAATGAAATCCGACAGCAGCATCACCAGCCTCCGATTCCGGAAAAACCGGTTTCTCCTGTGGCTTCGCCTGTGCCATCAAAAAAACCACCGGCATTTGAGCCGTATGTGCCACAGCATCCGGATAAAACCATGGTACGGGAATCCTTTGACCCGTTCCCAAAGCGGGAGGAAACAGCCTCTCCTGTAGATATTCCAAAAAAACAACCGGTTGGCGAACAGATGACACTTGCCGCTGCTTCACCGGAATTTTTAACGGATGATGCCCGCAAAAAGCACCGGATCATCGGACAATTGTTTCAAACCTACTGGCTGATCGAATACGAGGATAAATTGTATATTATGGATCAGCATGCAGCACATGAAAAGGTACTTTTTGAACGGATGATGGCAAAATTAAAAGAAAAAGAATTTACATCCCAGGCAGTCAGCCCGCCCATTGTGCTGAGTCTGGATGCCCATGAGCAGGAAATGTTAGAGACGTATCTGCCGGAAATCAAAAAATTCGGGTATGAGATCGAAAATTTCGGAGGCAGAGAATATATGATCTCCGCAGTACCGGATAATCTGTACCATATTGACATGAAAGATCTGTTTATCGAAATGCTTGATGATTTTTCCAACCTGACCGGACGGCAGACGCCGGAACTGATACTGGAAAAAGTAGCCACCATGTCCTGCAAGGCAGCGGTAAAGGGAAATCATAGACTGAGCCTGCCGGAAGTGGATGCACTCATGACGGAATTACTGACGCTGGAAAATCCGTTTTGCTGTCCGCATGGAAGGCCGACCATCATTTCCATGTCAAAATACGAAATAGAGAAAAAATTTAAGAGGATTGTTTCATGAAACCACTTGTCATTCTTGCAGGTCCCACAGCCGTCGGGAAAACCGCTTTATCAATAAAACTTGCAAAAAAAATAAACGGCGCCGTTATTTCCGCGGATTCGATGCAGGTATATAAACACATGGATATCGGTTCTGCAAAAGTCATGCCGGAAGAGATGAAAGGGATACCCCATTATCTGATCGATGTGTTAGAGCCATCCGAAGAGTTTAATATTGTCCGTTTTCAGCAGATGGCAAAAGAGGCCCTGCAGCAGATCTATGCCGCCGGACAGATCCCGATTATCGCCGGCGGAACCGGATTTTACATCCAGTCCCTGTTGTACGACATAGACTTTTCCAAAGAGGAATCCGATACGGCATACCGTACAGAACTTACGGCATTTGCAAAAGAATACGGGGCGCATGCCCTGCATGAAAAATTAAAAGAAATTGATCCGGTTTCTTATGAAACCATTCATGAAAATAATATCAAACGGGTCATCCGTGCACTGGAATTTTACCATCAGAATCATACGCCGATTTCCGCACACAACGAAAAAGAACATCAGAAAACATCTCCGTATCGTTTTGCATATTTTGTACTGACGGACGAACGGGAAAAATTATACCGGCGCATTGATCAGCGCGTGGACTTAATGATGGAGCAGGGACTTCTTACAGAAGTAAAAACGCTGTATGATATGGGATGCCGCAAAGATATGGTTTCCATGCAGGGACTGGGATACAAAGAAATTTTAGATTATCTGGACGGCAGCTGCTCCCTTGAGGAAGCGGTGTATGTGATCAAACGGGAAACCAGACATTTTGCGAAACGGCAGCTTACCTGGTTTCGCCGGGAAAAGGATGTCATCTGGCTGGACAAATCCGAATTCAATGACCGGGAAGATCAGATGTTACAGAAAATGACGGATGTTTTACACGAGAAAGGAATCATACAATGAATCAGTTACTGGAAGAAAAATATAAAGAACTTGGAATTTCCGAGAAAGTTTATGCATTTGGCGAAAAAATCGAACAGGAATTAAAAGAGCGTTTTGAAAAGATTGATGCAAATGCGGAATACAATCAGATGAAAGTCATTGCAGCCATGCAGAAAAACCGTGTGAGTGCAGAATGTTTTAATATTTCGAGCGGATACGGATATAATGATATGGGAAGAGATACTTTAGAGCGGGTATATGCAGACTGTTTTGGCGGGGAAGATGCGCTGGTCCGTCCACAGATCACCTGTGGAACCCATGCACTTGCGCTCGCTCTGATGTCCAATCTGCGTCCGGGCGATGAGCTTCTTTCTCCGGTCGGAAAACCGTACGACACTCTGGAAGAAGTAATTGGCATCCGCCCATCCAAAGGTTCCCTTGCCGAATACGGAATCACTTATTCCCAGGTGGATCTGCTGCCGGACGGTTCATTTGATTACGATGGAATCCGGAATGCAATCCATGAAAACACCCGCCTGGTAACCATCCAGCGCTCTAAGGGATACCAGACACGTCCAACGCTGTCGGTCGAGCGGATTGGGGAACTGATCACATTTATCAAAAATATCAAACCTGATGTCATCTGTATGGTTGACAATTGTTACGGAGAGTTTGTGGAAGACCGGGAGCCACTTGCAGTGGGAGCGGATATGATGGTTGGTTCTCTGATTAAAAACCCAGGAGGCGGCCTTGCTCCGATTGGTGGATACATTGTCGGTAAAAAGGAATGTGTGGAAAATGCGGCATATCGCCTGACTTCCCCTGGACTCGGAAAAGAAGTAGGAGCTTCGCTTGGTGTGATCCAGTCCTTTTATCAGGGCCTCTTTCTTGCACCGACCGTTGTAAGCGGTGCCTTAAAGGGAGCCATTTTTGCGGCAGATATTTATGAAAAACTGGGGTATAAAGTGGTTCCGGACAGTACAGAAAGCCGCCATGACATTATTCAGGCTGTGGAATTTCAAAACCGGGATGCCATGATTGCTTTCTGTGAAGGAATTCAGGCTGCTGCACCGGTAGACAGCTATGTCACTCCGGAGCCATGGGCAATGCCTGGTTATGACTGTGACGTTATTATGGCAGCAGGTGCATTCGTACAGGGTTCTTCCATCGAACTTTCCGCAGATGGCCCGGTGAAACCGCCATATGCCGTTTATTTTCAGGGGGGTCTGACATGGTACCATGCGAAGCTTGGAATTCTCATGTCTTTACAGAAACTTTATGAACGTAACCTTGTTAATATAGATGAACTGTGCTAAAATAATATGAGTTTTCATGTGGCTTCGGAAAAGTAGAAAGGAACCTGTTTTGAGTCACATTTCAATGAAAAACCTGCCGGAATCGGAACGGCCTTACGAACGTTTTCAGATTCTTGGAGCAGAGGCGCTGTCGGATGCAGAGCTTCTTGCAATTATATTAAAGACAGGAACAAAGGATTATACGGCTTTGGATCTTGCGCGTGATCTTTTGTCGGAGTGTCAGGGAAATCTTTTGAATCTGTATGAAATCGGATATGAACAGCTTTTAGAACGCAGGGGCATTGGCCCGGTCAAGGCAACACAGCTGAAAGCAATTGCGGAGCTTTCCAAGCGCATTGCCAGAACCGGACGCGGATATCATTTATCCATGAACTGTCCGTCTTCCATCGCCGATTATTATATGGAAGAACTCCGGCACCGCAGGGAAGAGGCCTTTATGGCAGCTTTCTTTGATTCCAAATGCAAATTTTTAGGAGACAGTGTGATCGCAACCGGGAGCATCAGTTATGCATATGTTTCTCCCATGGAACTGTTTCGCAAAGCACTGCTTCGAAATGCTGTTATGATCGTTATCCTGCACAATCATCCGAGTGGAGACCCAACTCCAAGCACAGAAGACAAAAAGCTTACCGAACAGATTCGGGCAGGCGCCTCGGTGTTGGGATTAACCCTTGCTGATCATATCGTAATCGGAGATCAGCAGTATTTCAGTTTTCGCGAAAATAAATTGTTATAACACAAGAAAAGGGAGAAGACAATGAGTAACAATATTTATGGTATTGACTTCGGTACATGTAATTTTAAAGTATTCAGTAAATCCAGTGGAAAAGTGATATCTGAAAAAAACACCATTGCCATTATCAACAAAACGCAGATTTATGCGTATGGTGATGATGCCTATGCAATGTATGAAAAAGCACCGGAAAGCATCAACGTTACGTTTCCGGTTTCTACGGGAGTGATCGCAGATTACAATTTTCTGCAAACCATGATTTTTGATTATATTGAGAAAAAATTAAAAGGAAGAGTAAAGAATGCAGAATTTCTTGTCGCAGTACCGACAGACATTACCGATGTAGAAAAACGTGCATTCTTTGAACTTTTTTATAAAAGCAAATTTCGTCCGAAAAACGTTATGCTCTGTGAAAAACCACTTGCAGATGCCGTTGGACTTGGAATTGATGTAAATCAGCCTACCGGAGTCATGGTTGTGGATATGGGAGCAGACACGATCGAAATTTCTGTGATTTCTCTCGGAGGACTTGTACTCAGTGATCTGATGCATTTCGGGTCCAATCGTCTCGATGAGTCTATCATCAGCTATATCCGCAGGGAATTTAACCTTGTGATCGGAAAGAAAACCGCCAAAGCATTAAAAGAAGAGCTTGGAAGCGGACTTCCGGGAAGACAGGAAACGATGACCGTTGTTGGTCTGGATGTCGTAAGCGGTCTTCCGGTGGAACGTGAAATTACCGCAGAGGTTGTCTATGAAGCAATCAAAGCAAATCTTGAATCGATCTGTTCGTCTATCAAACTGATTCTGGAAAAAACACCACCGGAACTTGCCAGGGATATTATCTATGCAGGTATTTATATCACAGGCGGCGGATCAAAAATCAAAGATCTTGACCAGTTGTTTACACAGATTACAAATATTAAAGTAAATACCTGTGAGAATCCGGAAGAGAGCGCAGTCCGCGGTCTTTCAAAGATTGCTACGGACTCCAAATATAAACGGATTCCATTCAGCATGAAAAATACTACGTTAAAGTAAGAAACAAGGATTCGAGGATTTTATGAAAAAATTTCGCAGTTTTCGCAATAAGAAAAAGCATCTTTCAAGTAAATATATTTTGCTGATCCTTACCGGCGTGTGTATTGTTGCTCTGTTTACGAGTCTGGTATTTAATCTTTCCGGAGGTCCTTTAAATTCAGTTGCCGGATATGTATTTGTTCCGATGCAGAAGGGAATCAACAATGCCGGTTCCTGGATTTCAGGAAAAGCAAATGACTTTCAAACACTTGGAGAAGTTTTAAAAGAAAACAAAAAGCTTCAAAATCAGGTAGACGATCTGACCAATCAGTTAAACGTCACAAAGCTCGAACAATACGAACTGGACAATTACCGGGAACTTCTGGATCTGGATGATAAATATTCCGGATATCAGAAGGTCGCAGCAAATGTGATCGCCATGGACGGAACCAACTGGTTTTCAAGTTTTACGATTGACAAAGGTTCCAAAGAAGGCATCAAAAAAGGCATGAACGTCATTGCCGGAAGCGGTCTGGTCGGAATCGTCACAGACGTCGGTCCGAATTTTGCCAAGGTGCGAAGCATCATCGATGATTCCAGTAATGTAAGTTCCATGGTTCTGACCACAAAAGATAATTTCAATGTCGGTGGCAGCTTAAAGTCCATGAATCAGGATAAAGTGTTACCATTTACAGAACTCCGGGATGAAGATGATAAGGTAAAGGTCGGCGATCCGGTCGTGACTTCTTATGTGTCGGATCAGTATCAGGAAGGAATTCTGATTGGATACATTGCCTCCATTGAAAAAAATGCAAATAACCTGACAAAATCGGGAACCATTACGCCGGTCGTTGATTTCCAGCATCTGCGGGAGGTGCTTGTCATTACGACACTCAAAGACACCGGAGAAAAGGAACTGTCTTCCCAGAAGGCATCCGATACTCAGACAGAAACACAGGACAATACCGAAACACAAAAATCACAGGAGTAGGAAATGCGTAGAAAAATTGTGCTTTTTATTATTATAGCAATCTGTTTTCTCTTACAGACAACCGTTTTTCGAGCTTTGACATTTGCCAATATCGGTCCGAATCTGCTGATTATTGTGGTGTCTTCTTTTGGACTCATGCGTGGGAAAAAAGAAGGGCTGTGGGTTGGATTCTTTTGTGGATTGCTTATCGACATATTTTTTGGGTTTTATCTCGGAGGATATGCTTTACTTTATATGTACATCGGTTACATCAACGGATTGTTCAAAAAAAGATTTTACCCGGATGATATTAAGCTTCCGATGATTCTGATCGGCTCGAGTGATATCGTAAATAACCTGATGATCTATATCGTTATGTTTTTTATGCGCAGCCGGTTTTCTTTCTGGTATTATTTTACATCCGTCATACTGCCGGAATTTGTTTATACCATGGTGATAACCATCTTTTTGTATTTTATTCTTCTCAAGATTAATCAGAAACTTGAGGAACACGAGAAAAGGAGAGCTATAAAATTTGAGTTATGATATCAAAGATTTTCTGAAGAAATTTTTCAGTTCGCGCCTTTTTGTGCTTGCCGCGGTATTTATCGTATTTTTCGGAATTATCCTTGCAAGAATCTTTACCCTTCAGGTCGTCAACGGAAAGTCTTATCAGGAAAACTTTTCTTTAAAGATTCAGATGAAGCAGCCGATCAATGCGGCACGTGGAAATATATATGACAAAAACGGAAAGCTTCTGGCTTACAATGAACTTGCATATTCCATTTCCATCAATGACAGTACAACCTATTCAAGCACAAAAGAAAAAAACAAGGCTGTCAATGCAGAACTTGCAGAGATTCTTACGGTTTTAAAGAATAATGGTGAAACGCTGAATAATGATTTCAAAATTGACCGGAAAAAAGACGGTACATACAGCTTTAATGTATCCGGTTCCTCGCTGAACCGTTTTCGTGCGGATGTTTTCGGAAAAGGCTCTGCCGATGATCTTGAATATGACAAGGAGACCGGAATCGATGAGGCAAATGCAACCGCAGAACAGATTATGGAATATCTGATGGGAAAAGACAACTTTGGCATCAGTTCGAAATATGATGGGGATCTGGCATACCGTATCGTTGTTGTTCGTTATGCCATGCTTGGAAACCGCTTTGCAAGATACAAGGAAGTAAAAATCGCAACCGATGTATCGGACAAGACCGTTGCTTATGTAAATGAGCACATGGACACACTAAGCGGCATTTCCGTCAACGAAGATATGATCCGGAAATATAACTACAGTGAATATTTTTCATCAATCATCGGATACACCGGACCGATTTCAGAGTCGGAGTATACGGCACTGCACAAAAAGAATAAAGATTATACCCAGAATGACACCGTCGGAAAAGCCGGGCTGGAGCAGTATTACGAGACCTATCTGCGTGGGAAAAACGGAGAGCAGAAATTTTATATTGATAATGTAGGAAGAATTTCCGAAATTATCAGCAGCACCGATTCCGTAGCCGGAGATGACCTGTATCTGAGTATCGACGCAGATCTGCAGAAAGCTACCTATCTGGCATTGCAGAATGAGATTGCGGCGATTGTGTATTCCAATATCAAATCAGGGGAGATTCCGATCAACGATGTGTATACGGCTCTGATTGGCAACAGTGTCATCAACACAGAGCATTTTTCAAAATCGAAAGCCTCTGACACGGAAAAAAGTGTGTTAAGTGTTTTTAAATCCCGGCAGAAGACAACGCTTGGCAAAATAAAACAGGAACTGACCAGTTCACCGGAAGCACTGAATACAATGTCGGATGAAGTGTTGGATGAATTTACTTACATCATTTCCATGTTAAAAGACGATCAGGTACTCTTAAAAAATGAGATTGATACCAGTGATTCTGTTTACCAGAAATGGAAAGACCAGAAAATCAGCCCGAAAGAGTATTTAAATTACTGTATCACACAGCACTGGATTGATATCAGTCAGCTAAATGTCGATGAAAAATATGCGGACTCAACAGAAGTATATGATGCATTATGCAAGTATATTCTAAAGAACATTAAGACAGATACGGAATTTTCCAAAATTATATACCAGTATATGATTACACGTGGCGAAATCTCCCCGCGTCAGCTCTGTCTGATTCTGTTCGATCAGGGAGTATTGGATTATGATGATGCAACCGTAAACAAATTGAAAAACGGATCGTTGTCTCCACGGGATTTTCTCATGAAAAAGATTTACAACATTGAGATTACGCCTGCACAGCTTGCACTTGAACCATGTATCGGTTCCTGTGTGGTGACGGATGAAAAAACAGGGGAAATTCGTGCCATGGTAAGTTATCCCGGATATGACAGCAACAAACTTGCCAATGGTGTGGATTCGGAATATTTTGCATCTCTGCAGCATGATAAATCTTCTCCGCTGCTCAATTATGCGACGCAGCAGAAGACCGCACCCGGTTCCACCTTTAAGCTGGTTTCCGCAACAGCCGGTCTGGCAGAAAACGTGATTACGACATCCGACCAGATCCGGTGTACCGGAATTTATAATGACATCAGTAACAAACCAAAATGCTGGATTTATCCGGGCAGTCACGGACTTGACAATGTTTTCGAGGCAATTCGGGATTCCTGTAACGTCTTTTTCTATACGGTCGGCAACCGGCTGGCACAGAAAAAAACAGGATCTTATAATGATGCCAACGGTATTGATCTGATTCAGAAATATGCACATATCTATGGCCTGGATCAAAAAACAGGACTGGAGATTTCGGAAAGCAAATCATCTGTTGCGACAAAATATCCGGTTATGGCTGCCATTGGACAGAGTGATAACAACTATACCACCGTTGCATTGTCCCGCTATGTAACAGCCGTGGCCTCCGGCAAAAAATATAATTATCAGCTGATGAATAAAATCGTGGATGCAGATGGAAAGACGGTCAAAAAATATAAGGCCGACTATGAAGATATTTCGGACACCTTAACAAGCAGCCAGTGGGATGCCATTCATTCCGGCATGCGCGAAGTGGTTTCTACCATGGACCGCTTCCAGGGATTTGATATTCCGGTTGCCGGAAAAACCGGTACGGCACAGCAGGACGGACATGCCAATCATGGTCTGTTTGTTGGTTATGCGCCATATGATGATCCGGAAATTACCATCGCAGTACGAATTGCCAACGGTTACAATTCGCATAATGCGGCAACTGCGGCAAGAAATGTAATTTCATATTACTATAAAGAAACATCGATGAAAGATATCAAGGAAATGAAAGCAGCCGGTGCCAACGGTAACATAAGAAACTCTGTTGCCGATTAGTCACATAGATTACAATTTAAACTAACAGGAGGTTTATTTCATGGGTGAAGCAATTGTTTTCACTTCAGGAAAAGGCGGTGTTGGCAAGACTACAACAATTGCCAACATTGGCGCAGGACTTTCACGGTTAGATAAAAAAGTCATCATGCTTGATACAGACATGGGACTTCGAAATTTGGATGTTGTAATGGGAATGGAAGATCAGATCCAGTATAATCTGATCGACCTTCTCGAAAACAAATGCCGGTTAAAACAGGCATTGATCCGGGACAAGCGTTATCCGAATCTGTTTATGATTCCCGCAGCTCTCCGCTGCAGAAAGATTATGGATTATGAGAGTAAGCTGTATACGCTGATTTCCCATTTAAAACAGGAATTTGATTTCTGTCTGATTGACTGTCCGGCAGGAATCGAAGACGGGTTTCACTTTGCCGTATCTGCAGCAGATCGTGCAGTAGTTGTTACATCTCCGCATATTTCTGCTGTGCGGGATGCAGGAAGAGTCATCTGTCTGCTGGACGGTATGCGGCTTTCACAGATTGATCTGCTGATCAATGCCTACAATGCCCGTATGGTGCGAAAACACGATATGCTTTCGCAAAAAGATGTAGAAGATATTTTAGGACTTTCGGCAATCGGTGTAATTCCTGCCGATGAAAGAATTGTCGTAAGCCAGAATAAGGGAATACCTGTACTTTCCATGCACACAAAGGCCACCCGTGCATTTATGACCGCCGCAAGAGCATTCGCAAATCCACGTGTGATTCCGGTGGATCTGAATAAAGAAGATCCCTGCATCCGGCAGGGAAAAATATATCTGGGCGGAAAGGAATGTGAGTATGAAGGTTAATCGTTTTTCCCACAGACAGGACGGTTCCGGACCAATTGCCCGTGAACGTCTGAAATTAATGGCAGAATCCGCACCGTTTGAACATTCACCTGCTGCAGCAAGGCGAATGAAAAAGGAAATTTCAGATATTATTTCACGGTATTTTGAATTTTCTCCGGATGACTATGAGATAAGAGTTGTTTTGAAACAAAACAGGAAAAGAGCTTAAGATGTTAAAACAATACAAACTTAGAAATTATCATTTTCAATTGGTGATCAGCATACTGGTTTTAAATATCATCGGTATCCTGATCATTGGAAGTGCCAAACATTCTGTACAGAAAATGCAGATCTTAGGATGTATCATCGGTATGGTGGCGATGGTCATTGTATCCTTGATGGATTATTCCTTTATTCTGAGATTTACCTGGTTGTATTATATCGGAATCATTGTCCTGCTTGGTCTGGTTATGACAGGTATTGGTGACAGTGCCGGTGGAGCACAGCGCTGGATTGATTTTGGAGGTTTTCGTTTTCAGCCTTCCGAGCTGGCAAAAATCGTGCTGATTTTATTTTTCGCACGCTTTTTTTCCAAACATGCAGAGAACCTGAACACGGTAAAAACCATAGGTCTTTCTTTTGTCCTGATCGGAATTCCTCTGCTTTTGATTGTAAAGCAGCCGGATACTTCAACTTCCATCGCAATTGCATTAATTTTTATTAGCCTCTTGTTTATTGCCGGATTAAGTTATAAAATAGTATTAACCGTTTTGGGAATCTGTATTCCGACAGGATTGATAGGAATTACCGTTATACTTCGTATGGCACAATCATCGGGAGATTACCGTTTCGGTCGAATTATGGCATGGTTATATCCACAGGACCCCAGATGGTCGGATATCGCAGCACAGCAGCAAAATTCGATTATGGCAATTGGATCAGGCCAATTATGGGGGAAAGGCCTGAACAATTCTGCGGCCACATCCATGAAAAATGCGAATTATATCATTGAGCCACAGACAGATTTCATTTTCGCTGTTGCCGGTGAGGAACTCGGTTTTATAGGTACCATGGTAATTGTCCTTTTATTGCTGTTTATTGTGATAGAATGTATTCTGATCGCACGGAAGGCAAAGGATCTCGCAGGAAGACTGATCTGTTGCGGCATGGCTGCACTGATTGGATTTCAGAGTATTTTTAATATTTTTGTTGCCACCGGTCTGATGCCGAATACAGGAATTCCGCTTCCATTTGTAAGTTACGGATTAACCTCTTTGCTTTCTTTGTATTTGGGAATGGGGTTTGTATTAAATGTTGGATTACAGCCGAAAAAATATTAGGGGGAATTGTTTAATGAATATTGGACTTGTAGCACATGACTCAAAAAAGAAATTAATGCAGAATTTCTGTATCGCATATCGTGGAATTCTGGCAAAAAACCAGTTGTTTGCAACCGGAACAACCGGACGTCTGATCGAGGAGGTTGCCAACCTCCAGATACATAAATATCTCGCAGGACATCTGGGAGGTTCCCAGCAGCTTGGTGCACAGATCGAGCACAATGAAATTGATCTCGTAATCTTTCTGCGTGATCCTCTGAAACCAAAGTCACATGAGCCGGATGTCAACAGCATTGTGCGGCTTTGTGATGAGCACAATATCCCGCTTGCAACCAATCTTGCCACAGCGGAGCTTTTGATTAAATCTTTGGATAGAGGAGACCTTGACTGGCGTGAAATGTACAAATAGAACTCATCATTTAAAAATAAAACTGCTATGTATTTCCTGCATAGCAGCTCTTTTTATGAACGGATGCGGAACCGGTAAGACCGCGGATATCCAGAATCCATACTCCCTGACGGGAGATAATTCTTCCGTCAGCAACCAGTTTTTTGCAAGAAATCTGTGTGTGACAAACGATATTAATTTTGGCACGGATCAGGTTCATGCAGATTATGCCGAAGGAGCTGGTGTTTTTGATCTGACAACCAAAGAAGTACTGTACAGCCAGAACCTTTTCGAAAAACTGTATCCGGCAAGTACCACAAAAATTCTGACAGCCTATATCATTATCCGTAACTGTGATCTGGATGATAAAGTAACCGTCAGTGCGGATGCCATTGCAAATATGGCGGATTCTTCCAAATGCGGACTTGCTGCCGGAGATGTACTTACTGTCCGGGATTTACTGTATGGACTGTTACTTGTCAGCGGAAATGATGCGGCAAATGTTCTTGCCGAATATTATTCCGGGTCAATTGACAAATTTGCAGAAGAAATGAATCGCGAAGCAAAAGCCCTAGGAGCAACACAGAGCCATTTTGTCAATGCAAACGGTCTGCCGGATGATGATCACTACACAACCGTTTACGATATGTACCTGATCTTTCAGGAAGCAATCCAGACACAGGATTTTATTGACATTATCCATACCAAAAGTTATGATGCTGCTTATCAGAATGCATCCGGTAATACCGTGACACAGACATGGGAAAGTACAAACCGGTATTTAAACGGTCAGACAACCGAGCCGGAAGATATTACCGTAATCGGTGGAAAAACCGGTACCACAAACGCAGCGGGATACTGTCTTGTTTTGTATTCAAAGAATAAAAAAGGTGATGATATTGTCAGTATCGTTTACAAGGGAAAAACACGTTCTGATATGTATACGCTGATGAATCAGATTCTTTCCACGTTTGCGAATTAATGATTGTATTTCCTGTGCAAATATACTATAATTATGGTTATAAAGAACCGTTTTTTGTGACTTTTTATATTTGCAGGAGGAAGTGCCATGATTGAAATCATTTGTGGGGAAAAGGGAAAAGGAAAGACCAAGGAACTTTTAGAAAAAGTCAATCACACCGTCAGTACCGTTACCGGGAGTGTTGTTTATCTTGACAAAAGCCAGAAACATATGTATGAGTTAAACAATAAAGTCCGTCTGATCAATGTAGTGGATTATCCAATTACAAACTGTGATGAATTTTTAGGGTTTATCTGTGGGATTGTATCCCAGGATCACGATCTGGAAGAAATGTATCTGGACAGTTTTCTTACCATTGCATTCATTGAATCCGATCAGGACATGGTAAGGGCGATTGAAAAACTGGATATTATCAGCGAAAAATACAAAGTCCGTTTTATTTTAAGTGTTTCTAAAAACAAAGCGGATCTGCCGGAATATGCACAGGCGAAAGTAACGGTTTCGCTCTAAGAGATCCCGGTTTACGGAAGATGGGAGTGCTTCTTATTGAGAACACTCCCATCTTTTTTGTGTCTAATCTTCCAGAGAGGAACGGATTCTTCCATAAAAACTGATCAGATATAATCCGCTGAGTCCTACCAGCGCATATATGACACGCGTCAGCCAGGTTCCGTTTCCAAAGATAAAGGAAACCAGATTAAACTGGAAAAATCCAATCAGTCCCCAAACAATACATCCAATTACCGCTAATGTCAAAAGGCAGTTATCAAGCCATTTCATTTTTCTTACCTCCATTTTTTATCCATAGTATGGAACAAAAAATTAAAATTATACACATTTCTTCTGATGATTGTATTTGCAGTTTGAAAATGGTAAGATAGAAGTATCAATCAGAGAGGTGGACTTTTTTGGCACGCAAACAGAATGTTGTACGAATGCATCATGGTCTGAATTTAAATATCGGAATCGTGATTTTTGTAATTATAATTATCTATGTCATCTTTAACCTTATATCGTATCTGACTTCCAGCCCGGTTGCTGAATACGAAGTGGGGCAGGGAACCATTGCAACAAACCATGTTTATCACGGACTGATTCTGCGCGATGAGACGGTTGTTTATGCAGGACAGAGCGGTTATATCAATTACTATCTGAAAAACGGGGCAAAAGCCTCTGTCAATGACGTAGTCTATTCCATTGACACCAGCGGGGAACTTTCCCGGCAGATTTCAGATGCCGCATCCACTGGCGACACCCTTGACCCCGAAACACTGAAAGAAGTTTCCTCCGAACTGGATGTTTTCCGGAATTCTTATGACTCCAACACGTTTTCTTCGGTTTATACATTCAAAAACGAACTCAATGCACAGCTGACACAGACCCTCAGTATGAATGCCCTCAGTTCTTTAAATGAAGATGTGAAAGCCGCTGTAGAAAACAATACGTTTTACAAAAAGAAGTCAGAAAAACCCGGAATTATCGTATATTACACGGACGGCTATGAAAGTGTCACCACAGACAACTTTACTGCCGATCAGTTTAACATGGCAGATTACAAAAGAAATTCTCTGGATGATCAGGAACAGGTCACGGCAAATACCCCTGCCTACAAACGGATTGACAGTGAAAAATGGAATATTCTGTTGCCGGTATCAGAGGATATGGCAAAACAGCTAAAAGATAATGAGTATATTAAAATCCGTTTCTGCAAGGATGATTTTACACTGACAGTTCCTTATTCCCTGACCAAAAAAGACGGAAGTTATTATGTAAACCTGAGTTTAAAAACGGCAATGATCCGTTATGTAAATGATCGTTTCGTCGATGTGGAACTTGTCGTATCTGAAAAAACCGGTCTGAAAATTCCGAATTCGGCCATTACAAAAAAACAGTTTTATACGGTTCCAAAAGAGTATTTTACACAGGGAGGCGATTCATCCGATCCCGGACTTATGATAGAAAACCATGCTGGAGATACCGGTTCGGTAACACTGGTTCAGCCAACGATATACTACGAAACGGATGATTTTTACTATATTGATGATGAAACCGTTTCTGCCGGCGATGTTGTGGTAAAAAACAATTCTTCCGGGACGTATACCATCGGCAGTGATGTGGACAAGCTCACCGGTGTTTATAATATCAACAAAGGATATGCCATATTTAAACAAATTGATATTCTTGCACAAAACAATAAATATACCATCGTTGATACAGGCACTTCCTACGGAGTCGCCCTGTATGATCATATTGCCTTAGACGGCAGTAAAATAAAAGAAAACCAGCTGGTTGTAAAATAAAAGGAGTGTATACATGATGGATTTACAGGAAAACCTGCAACAGGTAGAAGCAAATATATGCAAGGCATGCGAAAACGCAGGAAGAAAACGCAGTGATGTGACACTGATTGCTGTCAGCAAAACCAAGCCAGTCGAAATGCTTCAGACCGTATATGATCTTGGGCCGCGTGATTTTGGGGAGAATAAAGTTCAGGAAATGTGTGGAAAAATGGAAGTTCTTCCAAAAGATATCCGCTGGCATATGATCGGACATCTGCAGACAAACAAAGTGAAATATATCGTTGGAAAGACAGAACTCATCCATTCGGTGGACAGTCTTCATCTGGCAAAAGAAATCGAAAAACAGGCGGCAAAACAAAATGTAACCGTCTCGATTCTTGTCGAGGTCAATATTGCAGAAGAGGAGAGTAAATTTGGTATTCATAAGGAAGAAACCATTTCCCTTATCCGTCAGATTGCCGCTTTGCCGCATATCCAAATCCTTGGGCTGATGACGATTGCACCATTCGTGGAAAATCCGGAAGACAACCGCACTTACTTCCGGCAGATTCGCCAATTATCTGTTGACATTGACGCACAAAACATAGATAATGTACGTATGGATATTTTGTCCATGGGAATGACCGGAGATTATATGGTTGCAATTGAAGAAGGTGCAACCATGGTTCGTGTTGGAACCGGAATTTTCGGCGAAAGACATTATCAAAAATAAGGTGGTAAAAAATGAGTATTATTGATAAATTTCTCGATGTCATGCGTTTAAATGATGATGATTACGAATTTGATAACGAAGATTACGATTACGATGAAGAAGAGGATTATGAGGTAAAAGAAAAAAAACCTTCCCGCAGAGAACGCAAAAAAGAAGAGGAACAGCAGCAGACCGCAGCAACTTTTGATATTTCCGAAAAGCAGAGACAGAAACAGCAAAGTAAAATTACACCGATCAACCGGAACCGCCGTCAGGGACAGCCGGGAATGGAAGTATGTGTGATCAAGCCAACTACCATTGAAGATGAGATTGAAATAACAGAAACCTTATTAAATGGACGTACCGTTGTAATCAACATGGAAGGACTCAGTGTAGATATTGCACAGCGGATCATCGATTTTACTTCCGGTGCTACCTTTGCCATGCATGGAAATCTACAGAAGATCTCCAATTACATCTTCCTTGCAACTCCAAATGGTGTTGACATTTCCGGAGATATTCAGGGACTTATGGAATCTTTTGATTTACCAGGATTAAATTAATGATATGAACGAACAGGAATTATGCCGGAAGCGTCTTTTGGATCTTTCCAGACAGGCGGACCGGAAAGGAATTGTATTATTCAGTGATTTTTTAAATTTAAATGAACAGAATATTTTTCATAGTCTGCAGAAGGAACTGTATACTACAGCAGAACTATCCGGTGGCTATGAGCGGGCAGAGCGTCAGATGGTTGCATTTATCCCTGATGCTCTTTGTTATGAATGGTCTTATCCGTTTGTTTGTATCCATGCGGTTCCCCAGTATCCAAAATATGCGGAAAAACTTACGCATCGCGATGTACTGGGGGCACTGATGCACCTTGGGCTGGACCGGAGTAAAATCGGGGATATTGTTCTGCTGGAAAATGACATTTATATCTTTTGTTCAGAAACCATCTCCAGTTTTATTATGGATCAGTTTACGCAGATCCGCCATACCATGATCCGGAGTTCGATTATCGAAGATGTCAGTACCCTTAAAGTCCATCCCGTTTTTGAGGAACACGATGATATGGTTGCTTCTAACCGCATTGATGCCATTATTGCGCGGGCATATCATTTATCCCGGTCGGAAGCTGCCGCATATCTTACCGCTGAGAAAGTTTTCATTAATGGACGTTGCATTACAAACTGCAATCAATCCTGTGACAACGGAGATATTGTTTCGGTTCGCCAAAAAGGGCGTTTTGTTTTTGAAACCGACCAGTCTCTCAGCAAAAAAGGAAAACTTCGCGTCCGGTTTATGATTTATAAGTAAGGAGAGAACAATGAATCAGAGAAAGACAAAAAAATATATGGGATACAGCGGTCTGCTTGTTATTCTTTTAATTGCCATCGACCAGTTTACCAAATGGCTTGCCTATACCCATCTGTACCAGAAACCGGATGTGTCTGTGATTGATGGGGTATTCCAGTTAAAATATCTCGAGAATGACAGTGCTGCATTTAGTCTGGATCCGGTTTCTATTCTGCAGCGGATTTTTCATTTTACTTATTTTGACAGCCATCCGGAAGCTTTTTTGATGGCAAAAATGATCTTTTTTGCCGTACTGACCATCGTTGTGCTTGTTTTACTGGCTATTGTGTATCAACGAATTCCATTGAACCGCCGTTTTCTTCCGCTGAATATCATAGCCGTCGGAATCTTTGCAGGGGCGGCAGGAAACCTGATTGACCGTGTAATACATCACTATGTCATTGATTTCTTTTATTTCAGCCTGATCAATTTTCCGATTTTTAATGTCGCAGATATTTATGTAACACTTTCTGCAGTCGCATTGATCATTGCTGTGCTTTTTTATTACAAGGAAGAAGATTTTTCTTTGATTTTCACTGGAAAACTGTAAGATGAAAAGGAGTCCTAAAACCGTGCAGGAAGAATCATTTGAAGTACAGTACACACAGGAAGGGGAGCGTCTGGATAAAGTTCTTTCCGAAATTTATCCGGATTTCTCCCGTTCTTTTTTTCAAAAACTTATCAAAAACAAACAAATTCAGGTAAACGGGGCAGTTCAAAAGGCCAGTTATCCGGTACATACAGAAGATCTCATACGTGTCACCATTCCGGATGCTGTCGAAACGACCATTGAACCGGAAAACATTCCGTTGGACATTCTGTATGAAGACGATGATGTTCTAATTGTGAACAAACCCAAAGGGATGGTTGTACATCCATCGGCAGGACATTATTCCGGAACACTGGTAAATGCTATCATGTATCACTGCAAAGATTCATTAAGCGGCATCAACGGACAGATACGTCCGGGAATTGTTCATCGTATTGATATGGATACAACCGGTTCCCTGATTGTATGCAAAAATGATGAAAGTCACGTAAACATTGCAGAGCAGATCAAAGAACATACCGTCAACCGCATCTACGTTGGCATTGTCTGCGGAAATGTAACAGAAGATGAGGGAACCATCGAAGGCGCGATTGGAAGGCATCCGGTTGACCGCAAAAAAATGGCTGTCAATGAGAAAAACGGAAAACCGGCAATTACTCATTATAAAGTTCTTGAACGTTTTGGAAATTATACTTATATGCAGTTTCAACTGGAAACCGGACGAACTCACCAGATCCGTGTACACATGGCAAGCATCGGGCATCCGTTACTCGGAGATACTCTGTATTCCAGTGGCAGATCACCGTTCAAACATTTGCAGGGGCAGACGCTCCACGCAAAAACAATAGGATTCGTTCATCCAAAAAGTGGAGAATATATGGAATTTTCTGCTCCTTTGCCGGAATATTTTGATAATTTGCTAAAATTGTTGAAATCCAGGTCCTAAATGTTGTATAATATGTATATACTTTAAGAGATTACTTAAAGAATTTATGACATCGGAGGTAATGGGTATGGGCAATTATATTTATACAATCGGAAGAGAACTTGGAAGTGGTGGATACACCGTTGCAAAACTTTTAGCAGAACGTCTTGGAATCAAGTTATATGATAAAGAACTTTTGGCACAGGCCGCAAAAGATTCTGGTTTTTGCGAAGAAATTTTCGAAAATCATGATGAACGTCCAACCAACAGTTTTCTGTATTCCTTAGTAATGGATACATATACCGGCGGAAATTATTCTGCAGCACCGTTTTTGGATATGCCGCTTAATCACAAAGTATTTTTAGCACAATTTGATACCATAAAAAAGATTGCATCCGAGGAGTCCTGTGTAATTGTAGGCCGCTGTGCAGATTACGCACTGGCTTCTAATCCGGACTGTCTGAGCATCTTTGTACATGCAGATATGGACGATCGTATCAAGCGTGTCAGCAAACGTGAGGATGTCACGGAATCAAAAGCCAAAGATATGATCCAGAAAAGAGATAAGCAGCGTTCCAGCTATTATAATTATTACACCTGTAAGAAATGGGGAGACTCCAGAAGCTATGATCTGACACTTAACACAAGTAAGATCACACCGGAGGCGTGTGTCGACATTATTCTGGATTTTCGAAAGAAAATGGAACAGAAGAAATAAAGCAATTCCGCTCTGAAAAAAGGAACCGGTCTTAAGGTCCGGTTCCTTTTCTTGTATACTTTAAAAATCTATTGAAAATATTAAGAGGAATGAAATCCATGCGATTTGTAATACAACGTGTCACTGAAGCAACATGTGAAGTTGATCAAAAAATTACCGGACAGATAACAAACGGCTTTTGCGTCCTGATCGGAATTGCAGAAACCGATACCAAAAACATTGCCGATAAAATGATTCGAAAACTCCTTGGGATGCGCATCTTCGGTGATGAAAACGGAAAAACAAACCTGTCTTTACATGATATCGAAGGCTCCCTGTTATTAATATCACAGTTTACATTATATGCGGACTGCCGGAAGGGAAACCGTCCATCTTTTATCAAAGCCGGAAATCCGGAACTTGCAAACAATCTCTACGAATATATTATTGCAAAATGCAAAGAAGAAATTCCGGATGTACAAACCGGAATCTTTGGTGCAGATATGAAAATTTCTCTGGTAAATGACGGGCCTTTTACCATATTGCTGGATTCTGAAGATCTTGCATAATGGCTTGCCAGAGCGTTCGCGGTGTGCTATTATGATTTTGCTTGAGAGAACTATTCGTTAAACTTAGGTTTTGCGAATAGTTACATACCTAACTTTCCATACCCTGCATGGCTTTTAAACCATACTTTTCAGCAGACGTGACATACTGTTTCCCCTTGGCACTTGCAAGCATCTGGAAGCTATCATACGCATTTCTAAGATCATCCGTCTGAATGAACTTATAATTACTGTGTGGAATCTTGCGTTTTTTCATAACATCAACTTCATGCAGGAATTGTTCATAATCATCCACGTCATATTTACGCAGTTTCGTAACGCGCCCAAAATAACCGCGCCTGCACTCAATTACATGAGTACACAATTCACGAATAGTTTTATCAACACGACCAAAACGCTGTGCCGTTCCCACAATCTGTTTACCATTTCCCTTACGGTTCTGTGTCAGCATAGTCACCAGTTCGAAAGGGAAATTTTGATAGTCACGAGAATTGAATTCATTCTGTATTTCATCATAGCCAAAAATCACAGGTTTGTCATAATCTGACAGTAAATCGCGCCAGTGTGTCAGCTTAAAATCTTCATCCCGAAAACCATAATTAGTACAGATATATATCTTATCACCATATTTTTTCCGCATACGTGTTAAATATTCCGTCAACGCCATAGTTTTTCCCTGTCCGTACAATCCACAGTACAACCATATACCATACAAATGTATTTTCCGAGGATATTTAAAGTATCTATAAATATCCCTGCACCACCACGGCAGAACACGAAACAGGAACGGCAACCAAAAGCCAAGCACGAGCACCACAACAACCAATCCAATCATTTTCAAAAATCCCATTTTTTCATTTTCTCCATTCTTTATTTTTTCTCGTACAACACCACGTTACAGTCTAAATTTAGTGCACGGTGGCAAACAAGCCGGATTCCATGCCACAAGAAACCAGATGTGCCACCGCTATCTTTCAATACTTCCACCGCTAGAAGCCGATCACGCAAAAAACGCGTGTCGGGTCTCATGTCCGCTTTCAGACGGTTTATCACGTTCTCCGAGACATTCCGACTATTAAGTTAATGGAAGAAGTTTCCAAATAAATATAAGTAATCCCGCCGTAGCCTTTAACCCTATCCAAAACATGGCAGACGCAAGCACCGCAAGAAAGAGGTCTGCACCCATGATATACTGACCATACTGCACACAGGTAGCCAGTGCACCAATCAGATCAACAGGCAGTGACAAAATTTGCATACCTGTCAAGACTCCACAAAGGATATTGACCACCGAATTTACAAAAAACATAACAATCATCATCAATCCCCCTTAATCGTTTCATTCTTGTCACCACCCTGCGTCATGGCACGGATACCGCCTACTATAGATATGGCAGGCTGACCGATAAAGCCCAAGAACTGATTGACATTAAACAGCACCAACAGCAGGGCGATAAATCCACGTATAATTGAGCGGAAATACCCTACCCCCTTCAACACAAGGCTTGCACCCAATATCGTCACTTTTTTCCCATACAGCGTACACGTTATATCTCCAAACTCTTTCGAACCCGTAGCCAAACTGGTAAGCTCATACGAGTACAACAACCCACTGAACGCTGATTTCAGTTTATTCAATGCCTTATCCATTTCACCATCTTTCGGAACAAACAGGTTCTTGATAAATTCCCCCACCGCTTCTGGGATAGCAAGTATCCCATCAATAATTTTTCCAAGCGTATCGCTAAAGGCATTAAATATCGTAGTACCAATTTTCCTAAGAACCTTTTTAATAAATTTAAAACTTGTTTTAACAAAATCAATAAACGGCTTAAAAAAATCATAAACCTCACTTGCTATTTTACCCACCTTATCAGCTATCGTCTGTAATGCCGTTTTAAAGGCATCAAATATCAGTGCAGGAAGTTCCTTAATTTTGGCAAGAATACCAGACAACCAATTAACAATGCCATCCAAAATACCGCCACTGTCAGAATTTCCCTTGTCTGAATCCTCACCACCTTCGGTAGTTCCTTGATGCTGTCCGTCCAATTTAGCGGTTGCGAAAAAAAAACCGTGTCAGTAGAATCACAAACCCATTTATTATCCACAACCTTAGCAGTACCGCCTTTTACATCATAATTCGACCACAACAATTCTGTACCATAATACGAAACAAGCTTATCTTCCTTAGCCGTAGCATACGAAAAATCTGTATGATAATGGTATGAACCGTTTCCCCCCTTAATTATAGCATCACCATACGTTATTCCGGTTTCAATTAAATCACACCAATGGTCACGCACATAGGCTTTTTTAAGTGGCTTATCAGATGAAACAACGCACCATGCATCCCCAAGACTGGTAACATATACATACTGCTTTATATTATCTTTTTTAAATATGTTATCTTTAGCCCATACAATGAAATCCTGATCAGCTTCAGTGATTTTATAACCACATTCCTGCTTTGCTGCATATACCGGAGACACACCCACAAACAAGGCACAAACAAAACAAAAGGCAAATGCAAGCAACACATTCCTCATACCCTGCAAATGCCTTTTTTCTTTCCTTTCTTCCATATCATCCCATCCTTTCATTACACAATCTATAAAGCATCTGTGCGCGTGGGGACAGTGCCCCACCGCGCACAACAGACTTTTTATAAGAATTTGTACACAATTCTTGGAATGAGTGATACACCAATCATTACAGCCATGATCCCGACCCCAACCGGAAGAAGAACCCCGAGGTTTTCGTTCAATGTAGTTGTGATAGGTGCAAGCATTTCTGCCGTCACAAGTGCTCCTTTCATACCGTTACCCCCTTTCCCACGCTAAAACCGCGTGAAATATTCTATATATCGGTAGTAAAGAACACATAAGAGTATGACCACAGCAAATGCCACGATATAATCAAAGTATTCATTGATACGCACCAACAAGCCGTTAATACTTGCAAGAAGCATGTACAGATCATCAAGCGTTACATTACTACCGGTAGTAAGAGCCGAACCGCTGGTTACAACAGCGACAGGGCTACTTGCTAACAACATGGAAATCCACCAGATAAGCACGGTTTCCGGAAAGTTCATAATCAAACTTAATTTCTTTCCCGACATGTGACGGATTCAGTTCATCAACCCTTTCGGCAGGAAGAAAAACTTCCTCAACTTTAGAACCACAACACCCGTTATCAATATCCCTCTGTGAAAAATCACTTACAACCTGCGCAACGCAATAACGTTCCCCTTTCTTGGATGTAAAACGCTTATACCCTACTAATTTACTCATTTTCTTTTCCTCTCTTTCTCTGTGCTTTTTACCGGGCAAATATTTAGTTGTCAAGGTTCGCTTGCGTTTCCGTAAATTTGCTGATAAAATAAAGATTGGAATAATTACTTTATCTATTTACGTGGGTGCATTTAGGTTCCCATCCTAAGTTACAACTAGAGGGTTTCCGGTGCACCCACAACAACCGAGACAACAATGTGGTTAGTGAGTAACAGTTACTCACTTATCACACTATTATAATACCATAAAGGTGAGTAACTGTCAATACTTTATACTCACTTTTACTCACTTTTTTAGGAGGTCATAATATGCCTACAAAAAAGCCACGTATTCAAAGTATACTAGAACTAGAAACCTACAATAAACTAAAAACAATATGTGATAACGAAATGCGCACAGAAAGTAAAATGGTAAGTTACATCATAACGCAATACATTAAATCATACGAGGAAGAACACGGAGAAATCAATCCGGACGATTGAACGGTATTTCATTGTCAAGCGCAGGAACAAAACCGTTGATGTATTCGCTACACGTTCCCTCATGCACCTTATCTTTCACATGGACACGCACTTTATCAATGCGTCTCAAAAAAGCGTTCCATGATTCCGGCTGGTATTTCTGTATGTCTGTATATTGTTCTGTCAATGCAATATTCGAGATAATATAAACCTTTGTATAACAGGCTACTTTATTCGCATAACGGCAACGCAATTCTACCGGATAACCATCAACATAATTGAGCATTTCACCCATACGGATACTAGAGCGGAATTCCTCAAATATTATAACGTCCTGTCCTTTGTAGCCGTCAAAAGGATGGTCATAGTCCGTCACGCGAAATACTTTATCATAACCATATTTCTCCATGACTGACCGCGTTTTACCACTTCCAGTAGTTCCATATATGTATATAGTCTGTAGATCGCGCCAATCCTTTTTATATCGTTCTTCCAGCACAGTCTGACGGACACGCTCAATTTTGTCGATATTAAGCATATATTGCGGATTACTTTCTATGATTTCATAATTAGTTAAGCCCTCTTTAATCATTGCATACAGATCAGTTATATCGTTCCGCTGTCCTTGTCTTTCAACTGGGCACTCTCCGTACTCTTCCTGCGTACCATCCACACGCGTATCTTCTTTTTCAGAACCCGACCATTTACCCTCTTTAAACACATAATTCTTGTTATCAGCAGCAGTTCCCTTGCATACATCAAAATGCGCACCGTCAAAACGTTTTTTCAATGTCGAGAATCTAACCGCACCAGTACAACATATAAACACATGTGTATGATATGTCCCACCGTCTTTCCCGATCTCATCCGACATACACCAATATGCACAGTTTTTAAACAACTGTAACTGCGCTTTAATTGCATTATGGTCAAAACCCTTTTCAAGCGGATTGTTTATAGTAACCAACCACTTACGACTCCTAATATCATTTTCCATATTGTCTCCTTTTTGTCACTTGTCACAGAAGTTAAAAATACGTGTGACAAACGTTTCGTTGTCTCGAACCCTTGCAAACACTGGGTTTTTCAAAATTTTGTCACTGTCACAGAAGTCGGGGGTAATACTAACCCCGACTTTCCCACGTTACATAAACAATTCGCACACTGTAGAAATAATATAAAATCCGTATAATATTACATACCTAAATACATACATACCTAAATCACACCCACTTTCCCCATTATCCAGACAATGCCGACAAATAAAAATGCCCACAAGCTATATGTAATCAAAAATACTGTAAAAATATCCATTATAAAACCGTTACCTTTCTAAGTAGGCGCGTAAAAAAAGTGCACTCCTACCCCATTTTATGTAGATTCCAACTAAAAACAGTTAGGGGATAACCGTGCACACGCGCTTGTAAATATTCAGTTTTTCATATAAAATAAAATGGAACAAAAAAAGATATGAACAAACTATTCGCAAAACCTCCGCTTAGCAAATAGTTGACGGACACACGCGCTCCGTTTTGGTATAATAAATGTCGCACGTGGTCAACTACCACTCCGGCAAGACCTACGTTTTCGCTAAACTACGACAGGTTTTGCGAATAGTTGGTTGTCACTCTTATTCCCTACATTTAATCATTATCTAAACAATCCAAAATAATAGCCACAAAGCAAAGAAATAAATCTGCAAGGCACAAAATTTCAATAAACAAAACTATGTATTTCATTCTCATATCTCCTACGCAGAACCGTTCCAGACGCTATGTATCAAAACGCGTTAAGTTACAGTTATAGACAAGCTGATGCTTACGCATCAAGGTTTCTTTAAAATAACATTTTGTTTCATTGCGCCGACCGATATATTTTTTATCATTTGCACCGCGCGCTATAAACATGCGATCCGCACAGCTCCCGCATTTGTTAAAAGCATAGTCTAAGGCAATCCCGACAGGGTGTCGCTTCATGGGTCCCCCTTGAGTCCCCCATTGCGCAACGTCCTGTCGGGGAGAACTTTTCCTATGCATTTTGCACAGGCGCGTTAAAAAGCGCGTATGTGTCGTATATAGCAGAATACCGCTTTTTGTACATAAAAAATTCACTTCCCACCTTTTCTTTCATGGGATACCACACCTTGACAGCTACGAACAGTTTGCCCCCGAACAGCAAAGCCATTATTTTTCCATATATGCCAAAATTAGAAACTTTCCTGTGAATCCATTCATACTCAATCAGGCTACGAATCTGTCGGTCAAGCATCCGGTCAAATTGTGCAACGAGGACTATTTCATATCCTAACTTCCGGTGTTGTGTGAAAAATGAACACCAGTCGGCACGATCTTTCTGCCCCCAGTCGCGTGAATTAAACATGATCTGACATTCATCAATGACCAATAAAATCTCACCCTCTTTAGGTTTGCGCCCTATATACTGTGCATAATTGCGCGAAAAATTTATAAGACGTTCTACCGTAAGTTCGCTGTTATCTATGTATAAATAACTACCCCTAGGATTTCTGATACAATCAAAATTGCAAGGAAAATTCCCGATAATGGGCGCATTTTTATAGCGCATCCAATTCAAAAGCCGTGACGCAAGATGCAATGATTTTCCCGCGCCCGGAGTGCCACTATACAGTGAAATCATATTTCCCCCTTCTAGGTGAATGGAATCCACTCACCAATTAGTTTTACACCAACCACAACAAGCTGACAAACAATCCAAGGCACTACCGCAAGTAACCAAGCTGATCCAATCGTTATAAACACATCTATTGGAATAAAATAGTTTATATAGGATAGATACTCATTAACTTCTTCCGCTTGCAGAAATGCGCGGAAAGGACTCTCCGGTAAAATACCGCAAATAAAGCCAACGAGAACTAAAACCGCCATACTAGCAACAGCGATAAAAAATGGACGAAACATAGATACATTCATAATAACACCCCCTTTAACCACTCATACGATGAACAAAAGTTGTTATTTTGGTTGTCAAGAAAAACAAACCAATGATAAAAAAAATTGTCATTCCCCACCGGAAAATCTTTATATATTTCCAATAATCAGCCATGTTAACATCAACAACCCATGTATAGTTTATTTCCTTAAATGTATATTTGAACGTAAAACGCGGCGCTTTCTTATCCGCTTTCAGAGTTTTCACAAGCTCCATCATATCCCAAGGTATGCAAAACGGAAAATATTTAGTAATATTACCAGCTCTATCCATAATAGACGGCAAGTTTTTAATACGATTTTTTACCTTATCCCTATCAAATTTTTTACCGGTTTTTGGATCAATCAACTGTCCGGTATCTGGATCAATCAAATACCCGGTATCTGGATCAATATCCAAACCAGTATTAGGATCAATCTGGTTGCCAGTGCTAGGGTTAATAAGTACACCTAAATCATTATCCGGCTTTTCGGTGCTATCCTCTTTTTCAGTTTCGTCCGGTTTGTCCGGTTTATCCGGTGTCGGATGGATAGGTATAACCACAGGTAAAGCATCACCATCGTTATCATCATCCGGATCAGGAGTTTCATTCGGTTTTACAATTCTCCACTCATCCGGAACGTCCGTGTGTTTAATCCATGGAGATACGTCCGGAACTTCTTTCGGGCAAGCTCCAGCAGATACTTGCACACCGATAACATCATCAGATACAACAAAATTTCCATTATGGACAATCCAAGTATAAGATGATGATCCATAAATCATTACACCGCTAATATACCCACTAGAAGTATCATATGTTATACCAGTTAACCCACCAGAACTACCACCACCGCAATATTCAAACCGCGCAGAATCCATGGAAGCCACAGGCCAATCTGTTTGAATACAATATATTTTACCAGAAATATCAGAAAACATTTGTAAATAAGTATTAGAAAAAGTACCATATTTAGGCACATCCCGAACAGACGTACCACACACAGCCGCTATAATAGCCGCTGCAGCTTCAAAAGATTTAATTTCGGAATAATTACCGGAAGAACCTGTCACAACCTGATACCCAAACACATCCTTGAGCATATCGTAAAGATCTTGCGATATAGAAATTCCTTTTTCTGTAACAGTATTTACAAGGTTCTTCAGTTCTTTTATAGCGGAACTTCCGGCATCTGAATATAATTTCCAATGAATTTTAGCCGTATTATCGACAAAAGAAGTAAAATTTTTCCATGTCTGTTTACCTGACACACCATGATTCTTTATTTCACTTTTTGAAATTTTCATGTCGTACCCTGTCATGGCATATAGGGAATTCATTAAATCCCAATATGTATAATACAAATACTCTTCTACTCCGGTAGCTTTTACCTCATTATAACTCGACAACGGCACACCTACCAATATCAGCAAAGCCAAAAACAAAGGTATAATCTTTTTTCCAATCCGTTTCATTTTTATCTCCATTAAACAATATAGGGTGGGCAAACAGCCCACCCTACATCAAAATTATGCCTGTGCAGTAAGTCTTTTAAAGACTTTAATGCCAATACCTACCGCAACAGTAAGACCAATGATAGCAAGCGCATACGGTGCGCATGTGGAAATCATGTCAACAACATTTGTCTGCACGGTTGAAAACGCAGTGCTCATGGCAGTTTTGATACTTTCCATTTTTACTCCTTTCTGGTTAAGACATCTTGAACCATTTTATTATTGCATAAATACCGAAACCAACACCCCATGCGATAAAAGCAATAGTGAAGCCGGTACAAATACCAATTCCAAACGAGGAAAACCAAACACTCATAATATCACTCATGCATACCACCTCTTAGACAGTATATCGAAAACGAGAACACCGACTACACAACCGACAGCGGACATAATAACCGCTACCGCGCATACTTCCATACCCGCAATAGATACAGAATCAACATATTTATTTACCATTTCAAAAATTTCACTATCTTGCATATCCAGTACCTCATTTTATACCTTAATCGAATGTTATGCATCCACCAGTTACGCATTATCTCACCTTATCCAAAAATGTAACGTCTACGAGATAAGCACGGTTTCCGGATAATTCATAGTCGAGTTTTACCTCTCTACCAATCAATGACTCATTCACAGAATCTACTTTGTCAGCCGGCATAAAAACTTCCTCCACTTTCTGCCCCGCGCAACCGTTATTCTTTTCACGCGCATTGAAATCACCAACAACCTGTAAAACGCAATACTTTGTACCGTCCTTTTTCCCTGTAAATTTTTTGAATCCTACTAACTTACTCATACTTTTTCTCCTTTTTCTCTCACATTCTTTATAGGGTAAATATTTAGTTGTCAAGGTTCGCTTGCGTTTTCACAAACTTGCTGATAAAATAAAGATTGGAATAATTACTTTATCTATTTGCGTGGGTGCATTCAGGTTCCCATCCTAAGTTACAACTAGAGGGTTTCCGGTGCACCCACAACAACCGAGACAACATGTAGATACTCATTAGTATCTAGTAGATATCTACTGATATCTTACATGTATTATAGTACCATAGATATCTATTTATGTCAAGTAGATATCTATAAATATCTTTATATTTTTTAGGGGTGTCTATATGGGCGAATACAAAAATAAAACATATCCGTTACGATTAGATAACAACCTTATGGATAAATTGCGCAAATTAGCAGAACAAGAAGATAGACCGCTTAGCAAACAAATAGAACGTATAGTGCGCGAATATATCCAAGCATACGAACAAGAACACGGAGAAATCAGTCTGGACGATTAAACGGTATTTCATTATCGAGTGCCGGAACAAAACCGTTGATATATTCGTTGCACGTTCCCTCATACACCTTATCTTTCACATGCACACGTACTTTATTGATGCGCCTTAGAAAAGCGTTCCACGTTTCCGGTTGATATTTCTGTATATCTGTATATTGTTCTGTCAGCGCGATATTCGATATAATATAGACTTTGGTATAACAGGCTACTTTATTCGCATAACGGCAACGCAATTCCACCGGATAACCGTCAACATAGTTGAGCATTTCCCCAATGCGAATACTAGACCGAAACTCTTCAAACACAATTACATCTTGCCCCTTATAACCATCAAAAGGATGTTCATAGTCCGTCACGCGAAATACTTTGTCATAACCGTACTTTTCCATGACTGACCGTGTTTTACCACTTCCGGTAATTCCATATATGTATGTCGTTTCAAGATCGCGCCAATCCTTTTTATATCGTTCTTCCAGTATGGTCTGACGGACACGCTCAATTTTGTCGATATTAAGCATATATTGTGGGTTACTTTCTATGATTTCATAATTGGTCAAACCCTCTTTAATCATAGCGTAGAGATCATCAATATCGTTCCTGTGCCCTTGACGTTCTACAGGCATATCGCCCCATTCTTCTTGCGTACCCTCTACACGCGTTTCTTCTTTTGATGTATTTGACCATTTACCCAACTTGAATACATAATCTCTGTTATCAGCGCTCGTGCCTTTGCAAACATCAAAGTGCGCACCCTCGAACCGTTTCTTCATGGTACTGAACCGTACCGCACCGGAGCAGACCATAAAAATATGCGTGTGATAAGTGCAACCCTCGTTGCCTATTTCATCCGACATACACCAGTATAAGCAACCCTTATATTTTTTTAATATCTCTTTTATGTTATCATGTTTAAAACCCTTTTCATCCGGATTATTGATTGTTATAAGCCATTTTCTCGACTGTATTTCTCCCATTTTTGTTGTCTCCTTTTTTGCGACTTTCTTTTTTTTGCGACTGCGACAGAAGTTTTTCAAATACTGTCGCGCGTTCAAACCCCTGTAAATACTAGGTTTTTGTGCCTTTTGCGACTGCGACAGAAGTCGGGGGTAATACTAGCCCCGACTTTCCCCCAAAATTTCATCAATCCGGCAATTGCCATCATCAGACGCAAACCGGCAATCAGTACACCCTTTATAAAAAGCGCACTCTTTGCAATTAGGCACAGAATCAAAATATTCTGGAAAATCAGCATAAAGCGCAACAGGGCAATTACCATCAACACAAGTCACACCAACATAATTAATACACCTTTCACCCATTTTTCCCACCTCACATAAATAATTCATATATAGAACAAATAATATAAAATCCATATAATGTTACATACCTAAATACATACACTTAAATCACACCCACTTTCCCCATTATCCAAACAATGCCGACAAATAAAAATGCCCACAAACCATATATAATCAAAAATACTGCAAAAATATCCATTATAAAGCCGTCACCTTTCTAAGTAGGCGCGTAAAAAAAGTGCACTCCTACCCCATTTTATGTATATTCCCACTAAAAACAGTGAGGGGATAACCGTGCACACGCGCTTGTAAATATTCAGTTTTTCATATAAAATAAA
>OIYH01000130.1_pt1 | contig 64790 bp, 65 predicted proteins | sample 1587911 | NCBI WGS metagenome assembly OIYH01 (sample SAMN03283252) | human gut metagenome | biome: human-associated habitat; material: feces | host: Homo sapiens | place: USA | collected 2013
CGGGCACTTCCAATTCAATGCATATGAAATCTGCTCCCTCCGCGAGTATTAACTCTACAGGTTCTAAGGGTCAGGCCAAAGCCTTCTCAACACATGGTTCCCCCGCAAATAATTCAATTTTATATATCCTTATTTTTCCAAGGGCAGTTCCGTCGCCTTGGCACTAGCCAAAATCTCTGCCGGCACCTGTACATCTTCCAGAGCATTGAAATCTTTGCCCTGCAGATGCAGGTCCACCGTGCTCTCGCGAATGTCCTTGAGCATTTCTTCGCGTTCTGCGCGCGTCAAATCGCGGCGCTTGACGATGATGGAGGCAGCCTTGCGGATAGGCTCCGTTAGGTTCGCATGCATATCCGTCAGCAGATTTTTCTCCGTATCAATCGTGACCGTATAGGTGAAGTCCGGCAGACTGCGGCAGATTTCTTCCATCGTCTTCTGCATGTCTTCATCCTTGGCCATCGGTTTGAGCTGCTCAAGCAGGAGTTTGCCAAAGGCCTTGCCGTCTACCGTCACAAGATACGTCTGGCAGCTGCCATCCTGCACGCCGAACTGCACATTCTTCGCCATATCGATGAAGCCGTTCGTGAAAGCCTCGGCCCAGAAGTCATTGACTTTCTTGTCTGCCGGCTTGCGCGGTGTCACAGATTTTTCCCAGGTGCCATGACCGAGCTTGCAGTAAAAGGCCGTGGCCTTCTCGGTCTCACGGATATAATAGGCAATCTCGCGCTCAAAAGCGGGTGCTCCCGGCAGGGTAAACGTGATGTCGAGGCTGCCCTTCGCACGCGTGTACGGTTCCGAGACAAATGTGATATTGCTCGACATGACCGCACTGCCCATCGGCGCCGACGTTGCGAGGTCGAGGTCATACGTGCCGTTCTTCACTTCGGCCAGATGGTCAAAAGCCATGTCCAGTGAGCTCTTTGCATCAGCTGGTTTTACCGCAGCGGGTTCCCCCGCTTTTTCTGCAGCCGTATCTTTTTTCTCTGCTTTTACGCCGGCAGCATCTTTGTCAGTTTTCCCCGTTTCTGTTGCCGCCTCTGCTTTTTCAGCCGGCACAGCCGCTGTGGTCTCCGCCGCTGTCTGTGCACCTGCTGACGCCGTCACCGCTGCTGCCGGTGCCGCCGCTGATGCAGCAAAGCCCGTATTCATGCCGTACGGTGCCGCGGCCATGGCCATACCGCAGAGTACTGCCATGATTTTTTTCTTCTTTTTGGTAAATCCCGTCGTGACCGTCATGAACCGCATCGAACATCCCTCCTCTATTTCCCAGTCTGCCCCAGCAGACTTTTCCTGCTGTGCTTCTTTTCTTTTGCTTGTCTTTTGTTCGATACTCTATGGTATTCTCTGAGATAACAGAAAAATCCTTCCCCAAAGAAGGATTTCCTAGATTTCCCTGAAATTTATTTGTTATTTTTGCAGATGGCGCAGGAAATTCTGCATCATGACCCTGCCATCGGGTGTCAGGATGGACTCGGGATGGAACTGGATGCCCTCGATATCCTTTTCCCTGTGGCGTACGCCCATAATCATGCCGCCCTCGAGCTCACTCGTGACTTCAAGGCAGTCCGGCAGCGTCGCGCGGTCGATAATCAGCGAATGGTAGCGGCCGACTTCAATATTCTGCGGCAGACCCTCATAAAGACCGCGGCCATTATGATGAAGCGGTGAGACTTTGCCATGGATGATTTCACCGGCGCGCACGATTTTGCCGCCAAATACCTCGCCGATAGCCTGATGGCCGAGGCAGATGCCGAGGATTGGCACGGTGCCACCGAGCTCGCGGATGATATCTTCACTGATGCCCGCGTCTTTTGGCACGCCGGGCCCCGGCGAAATCACGATGCCGTCGTAATGCTTCGCCGCGACCTCCTTGACGGTCGTCTGGTCATTGCGGATGACTTCGACCTCAGCACCGAGCTCTGCGAGCAGCTGGTAGACATTATACGTGAAGGAATCATAATTATCTAAAAGCAACAACATTGTTTTCAACCTCCTCCACGACCTCAAACAGAGCTTTCGACTTCTGCAGGATTTCCTGATACTCTTTTTCCGCTACGGAATCCGCGACAATGCCCGCGCCCGACTGGATGACCGCGGTATCATCGTTTTCGATGCGCATCGTGCGCAGAGTGATGCACATATCCATATTGCCGCAGAAATCCATGTAGCCGACGGTGCCGGAATACGAATTGCGCTTCACAGGCTCAAGTTCGTTGATAATTTCCATCGCCCTGAGTTTCGGCGCGCCGCTGACTGTGCCCGCGGGAAACGTCGCCCGCAGCACATCCATCGGCGTGTAGCCTTTCTTGAGTCTGCCGACAACTTCGGAGACCATGTGCATGACATGGCTGAAATACTCGACTTCGCGCAGTTTCGTCACGCGCACGCTGCCCGGCTCGCTGATGCGGCCGATATCGTTGCGCGCAAGGTCGACGAGCATCGAATGCTCGGCACATTCTTTCGTATCACTCTGCAGGTCTTTCTTGAGGGCTGCGTCCTCGGCTGCATCTTTGCCGCGGCGGCGCGTGCCGGCAATCGGGTACGTATAGACATGGTCGCCTGCCACCTTGACGAGCATCTCCGGCGAAGCACCGACGAGCTTGACGGGGCCAAAATTGAAGTAGAACATATACGGCGACGGATTGACCTGACGCAGACGGCGGTAGAAATGGAAGCACGGCTTCGTGATTTTCTCACGGAACTGGCGCGACGGTACGACCTGGAAGATATCGCCCGCAAAGATATGTTCCTTGGCCTTATGGATGGCATCGAGGAAATCCTGCGGAGCCTTGCCGAATTTCTTGAGAAAATCGATTTTCTCCCTTGGTTTCGCCTTAGGTGCTGCCTGCGGCGCAAGCGGTGCCGCGAGCTTCGCCTCGACTTCGGCGATTTTTTCACAGACAGCATCATAGGCCTCGTCCGCACCGCGTCCCTTTGTATCCGCCAGGCAGATGAGCCGTGCATTGTTGTGCAGGGCATCGTAGACAACGAGCACGCGGCAAATCATAAACTGCCCCAAAAGCTCTTCGTCGCCGAGCTCCATGCCGCGCACGCGGTCAAAGGTCGCGACGATATCGTAGTTGAGATAGCCGACCATGCCGCCGTTCGCAAGCGGCAGCGAGGCATCCTCAACGGCCGGCTTGAAGCCCTGCATGTATTGCTTAATGGCCGCGACCGGCTCGCCCATGATGCATTTCATCAGGCCGTTCTCGTTAATCATGAGTTTGTCCTTGAAGACCTGCAGGCGGGCAAACGGTTCCGCCCCGATGAACGAAAAGCGGCCAAACTGCTGGTGCGTCGTATCGACGGATTCCAGGATGAAGCCCTTCTTCTCCCCGACTAATTTATAATAAACGGAAACCGGCGTATCGAGGTCCATGTTGATTTCTTTAGCTACAGCGATGAGATTTGTCTCTGCTGCCAGCTTGCGGAAGCCCTCCCGCGATGGTTTGATTTCCATGATACTCTCCTTCTTCCTATTCTTATCTTATCGCATGGCTGTTACGTACGCCGGCATCAAGCCTTCTTGCCGTACGCCTCATCAAGAGCCGTGCGCATCGCGCGGATGAGTTCCATGGCCTCGTCGAATTTACCTTCAAGCAGGCGTCCGACGACGGCACTGCCGACGATGACGGCATCGCTGTGTGCGGCCGCATCGACAGCGGCTTCCGGCGAACCGATGCCAAAGCCGACAGCCAGAGGTGTATCCGTGAATTTGCGGGCCTTCGCGCAGACTTTGCCAATCGTGCTGTAATCGATTTTCTTGACGCCCGTGACGCCGTTATTCGAAACACAGTAGATGAAGCCCGTCGCCCCCTTGCACGTCTCGGCCATACGCGCTTCCGTCGTGCCCGGCGTGATGAACTCGGCCAGATGGAAATCGTGGGCCGCACAGATTTTCCGCATTTCGCCCGATTCTTCATGCGGCACATCCGGCACGATGACGCCGTCCATGCCAGCTTCCTTGAAATCCGTGACAAAGCGTTCAAAACCGTAATGGTACATATTGTTGATGTAACCCATGCCAATCAGGGGAATCTCCGAGAATTTGCGGATTTCACGCACAATCTCAAGTTCTTTTTTGAGCGTCATGCCATTTTTAAGGGCCACGACCGAGGCATTCTGGATGACGGGACCGTCGGCCATCGGGTCCGAGAACGGCAGGCCGAGCTCGATGACATCAGCACCGGCCTTTTCAGCTTCGCGGACGGCCTTTAAGGTCGTTTCGACGTCGGGCGCGCCGGCCGTAATATAAATGAAGATTCCTTTTTTACCGGCTGCCTTGAGTTCAGCCATTTTTTTATCTAAACGCGTGCTCATCACTCAATATCCTCCCCAAGTACTTTTGCTACCATCTGTACGTCCTTATCGCCGCGGCCCGAGAGCGTGACGACGACGGCTTCGTCCGGCTGCGTCTGCGGCATCAGCTTATCGAGATACGCCAGTGCATGCGAGCTCTCCATCGCTGGAATGATGCCCTCGACTTTCGAGAGTCTCTGGAACGCATCGAGGGCTTCCTGGTCCGTGACCGAAACGTATTTGACGATGCCCTTGTCTTTATAATAGGAATGTTCCGGTCCGACACCCGGATAGTCAAGGCCGGCCGAAATGGAATAGGCTTCGACGACCTGACCGTCGGGGTCCTGCAGCAGATAGCTGAATGCGCCGTGCAGGATGCCCGGCTCGCCGGCGCCCGACAAAGTCTTGGCATTGTCCGTCGGCGCTTCGCCGCGGCCGCCTGCCTCAACGCCGAATTTCTTCACGGACGGGTCATTGCGGAAATCGTAGAACGTGCCGATGGCGTTGCTGCCGCCGCCGACGCAGGCTAAAAGGTAATCCGGCAGTTTGCCGATTTTCGCGATGGCCTGTTCGCGGATTTCTTCCCCGATGACCTTCTGGAAGTCGCGGACAATCGTCGGATACGGATGCGGGCCGACGGCCGAACCGATGATGTAATGCGTGTCCGTGATATTCGTCGCCCAGTAGCGGATGGCCTCACTCGTCGCGTCCTTCAAAGTGCCCGTACCCGAGGAAACCGGAATGACCTTGGCACCGAGGAGCTTCATGCGGAACACGTTGAGTTTCTGGCGCTCGACATCGAGAGCCCCCATGAACACATGGCATTCCATGCCGAAGAGTGCGGCAACCGTGGCCGAAGCGACGCCATGCTGGCCGGCGCCCGTCTCGGCGACGATGCGTTTCTTGCCCATGCGCTTAGCAAGCAGCGCCTGACCAAGAGCATTGTTGATTTTATGCGCGCCCGTGTGCAGCAGGTCCTCGCGCTTGAGGTAAATCTTCGCGCGGCCGTAGTATTTTGTGAGTTTATCGGCATAATAAAGATTGGTCGGACGGCCTGCATATTCGCGCAGGTACGTCTTGAATTCCTTCTGGAAATCCGGGTCATCTTTATATTTCTTATAGGCTTCTTCCAATTCATTGAGTGCCGGCATGACGATTTCCGGTACGTACTGTCCGCCAAATTTACCAAATCTGCCCTTCGTGTTCATGTGATTTCTTCCTTTCTATCTAAAAACTTGCTTAATTCAGGCAATCTCTCCTGCATGTTCCTGCTGAGGCATGCCAGCCTCAATCAGGAGACGCGTCTGGAGGCCAACATCCTCAGCCCTTACGAGCCCCTCGCCGACGAGGATGCCGTCGCAGCCGGCTTCGTGAAGCTTCCTCGCATCCTCTGCCGTGAAGATGCCGCTTTCACTGATGAGGGTGCGGTTCTTATCGGCATAAGGCAAAAGCTCTAATGTCTGTTCAATCGAGGTCGTGAACGAGACGAGATTGCGGTTGTTGATGCCGATGAACTCCGCCGGCGTCGCAAGGGCCGCTTCCATGTCGCAGCGGTCATGCACCTCAATGAGGGCATCCATGCCTAACGACCAGGCCGTGTAGAGGAATTTTTTGAGTGTCTCTGGCGTCAGGATTCTCGCAATCAGCAGCACGGCGTTGGCGCCTAAGAGTCTTGCCTCATAAATCTGATACTCATCGATGACGAAATCCTTGCGCAGAAGCGGCAGCTTGACCTCGCTGCGCACCTTACGGAAATCCTCATTGCAGCCGAGGAAATGCGGGTCCGTATGCACGGACAGCATGCTCGCGCCGTTGTCCTCGTAGATATGGGCGAGCTCGACGACGGAATGATTGCGGCAAAGCCGGCCCTTGGCAGGACTTTGAAGCTTGCATTCCGCGATGAGGTTCCATGGCTGACGGCGGAACCGTGCTGACATCTCGAAATTCCCGCAGACGAGCCGGCGCTTGACTTCGTCGAGCGGCAGCTCTTTTTTGGCTTCAGCCACGATATCTTTTTTCTTTTCGACAATCTCTGCTAAAATATCCCGCAATTTCAATTCCTCCTGCTGTGTTCATTGATTTCATGCACCTTCGCCATGAACGAGGCGATGCGCGCGGCCGACTTTTCTTTGTGGACCTCGAGGCTGCCCGAGACATCGACGGCAAACGGATGAAAAATCTGCTCTACCTCGCCGACATTGGCCTCACTGATGCCTCCGGCAATCAGTACCGGCTTTTTAACCGCCGCGATTTCCTGCTGTGCCTTCTGCCAGTTGAACGAGGTTCCCGTGCCGCCGGCCTCCCCCGGCCGGTAAGCATCGACGAGAATCATGTCTGCAGGGAAGGCGTTCGCAGCGTCAGCGGAAAAACCATCGCCGTAGCGGTAGGCTTTGATGACCGGCCGCCGAATCTCTCTGGCATAACCGGCATCCTCATGGCCATGCAGCTGGACAAAATCGAGCTGACACCGCGCGGCAATCTCATTGACCACCGCAGGGTCCGCATCGACGAAGACGCCGACTTTTTTGACCTTCTGCAGGGCCTGACTGATGTTCGCTGCCTCGCGGGGCTCGATGAAGCGGTGACTGTGACGCCAGAAGATGAAGCCGATAAAATCTGCGCCAGCCTGTTCCGCTGCCTCAGCTGCCGCCAATGTCTTCATCCCACATAATTTTGCTTTGAGCATCTTTCCATCCCTCACAGTCTTTTGTCCATACCTATAAAATGACAATCAAAAAACCCCGCTGAGCATAATACTCAGCGGGGCGAAAATTCTTCGCGGTGCCACCCGTTTCAAACGGCCAATACAGAATAAGCCATTCCTCATTTCCGGTACGGGACTCCACATTGAGCCGATACCGTAGCCTTGTAACGGAGGCAGCCGTCCCAGCCTACTCTTTTTCTCTTCGATTTCGGTGGGCTCTCGCAGGACCATTCACAAAGCATATCACGCCGCACCTTGCACCAACCGGCGGCTCGCTGTAGAGATAGTGGCTTGGCTACTATTTCCTGTTCGATGATTTAGTGTAACTTTGTTAACTTGTTGATGGCTATTATATTACTCGCCTTCCGGCAGGATGTCAAGTCCCTGCAGCAATTTTTTATTTATCAATTGGACGCGCTGCTGCCATCTTCCGGCGCATCCATCATCGGGCCGCCCATCATGCCGCCTTCAGGACCGCCCTCGGGGCCACACTGCGGGCCATGTCCATGCGGGCCATAGCCATGAAATTTCTTCGGCAGAACATTGGCATCGACGCCGAGTTCCTTCGCCACATCGCCCCAGCGGTTGTTGATTTTCTTACGGTCGAGTACCGACTGGATATCTTTGTCCGAAGCCTTGGCCAAGGCTGCTGCGCATTCGATGTCACGCGGCTCATAGCCTTTCTTAAGCAGACTCAGGGCTTTGCTCTCATCGATATCGCCATCCTGGCTCAGATGCTGTGCCGTCATTGACTGACGGACTTCTTCGACTTTTTCGCGTGTCACACCAAGAGACTCACCAATGTCACGCCAGTTCTTGTCATCCGTCTTGAGGGCCATGACTTCGTCAAAGGATTTGCCGCTGACCTTGGCAATCATAGCGGCCTGACCGATATTGCGGAAATCCTTCTTGTTCTCGATGGCGTTCTTGACCTGACTCTCGTCAACGCCGAACGTCTCAGCGATATGCTTAGCTGCCTCCGAAGCATCCATCTGCGGCATCTGTCCGTCAGGACGCTCCCCCTTGGCAAACATGCGGTGCTGCGCACCATCCTGGGACTGTGACTGTGCCGAAAGCACGCCAAAGCCGCCCGCCGTCAACACGAGGCCGGCCACAATGCCGGCAATCATCTTACACTGTGTGATCTTCATATAATCCATCGCCTTTCTATTCAGCTCATTATCTTCTTATTCATCTTATAGCTATAGTCTAACGGCTGCGATTTAAGTTGGCTTTAGCAAGGAATTAGAAATCGATTGAATTTTGCCCCGGCAAATATTCCTGAAGTTTATTTCAAAAAAACAAGGAAAAAAGGCACAGAATGTCGTATAATAATAAATGCAGGTTATTATGGGAGAGAGGTGACTATGATGACGGAACAGGAAATCGAGAAACTCGTTCAGGACAAGCTCAACGAAGCTTATAAGGAGAATGAGCCCCCGAAGAAGTTCTTCCTCACGGAAAATGGCCGTGGTGTCGTCGATGGCGGTGACATGTACAACGCAGTTGTAGAGGATGTCCTTCGCATCGTGCAGAAAGCCATGACGGAAACGCTCAAGGCAGCACTCAAAAAATAAGGTATAAAAAATCCGGCAGGAAATTCATCCTGCCGGATTTTTTGTGCTCAAAACCAAAGAAGGCAAAAGAAAAATCCGCAGATAAAATCTGCGGATGGTATTCTCGTATATACGATTAACGCTTCGAGAACTGGGAAGCCTTGCGGGCTTTCTTGAGACCGTATTTACGGCGCTCTTTCTCACGCGGGTCACGCGTAACAAAGCCAGCTTTTTTCAGAGCCGGACGGAGCTCAGCATTCATTTCCATGAGTGCACGGGTGATGCCGTGGCGGATTGCGCCAGCCTGACCCGTAACGCCGCCGCCAGCAACGTTAGCGATAACATCGTACTTATCAACCGTCTCCGTGAGGTTCAGCGGCTGACGAACGATGAGTTCGAGCGTCTTAAGACCAAAATACTCTTCCATGTCGCGACCATTGATCGTGACTTTGCCCTCGCCTGGAACCAGACGAACACGGGCAACGGACGACTTTCTGCGGCCAGTGCCGTAGTAGATGACTTCTGCCATGTGTTATGTTCCTCCCTTTCCAGATTAGCGGATGTTCAGCTCAAGCTTCTCCGGCTTCTGAGCTGCATGCGGATGCTCCGGGCCAGCGTAAACGCTGAGCTTGCGGTACATCTGAGCACCGAGACGGTTCTTCGGCAGCATGCCTTTGATAGCATGTTCAAGAACGCGCTCCGGGAAACGCTCGAGCATGTGGCCGGCAGCCGTGAAGGTCGTGCCGCCCTGGTAACCGGAATGACGGAAATACGTCTTATCCGTAAGTTTCTTACCCGTGAATTTTACTTTCTCTGCATTGATGACGATGACGTAATCACCCGTATCAACGTGCGGAGTAAAGGTCGGTTTATTTTTACCGCGAAGAACTTTTGCGACTTCAGCTGCGAGGCGGCCGACAGTCTGGCCTTCAGCGTCTACAACGTACCATTTGCGTTCGATATTGGATGCATTTGCCATAAACGTTGTCTTCATGCGATTTCCCCCCTAGAGTTTTTTTCAGTATCAATTTTCCATGTGTTATGATGTATTGAAACAGGCTTCCGGGGCTAATGGAAACGCTCGTCCATGACATCACATAGAATTATTCTAAAGAAAAGCGGCAAGAAAGTCAAGGGATTTTTCGAGGAAAAACAAAATTAATCCACAGAGCCCTGTGCATACTTCAGATGGCCCGTGCCATTGATGAGTTCGACCGTCGTACCGCTCTCGGTATAGGTGACGATATTGACCGCGGTGTTGAACTGACGGATGGTCCAGACGTACTTGAGGTCCATGTGCAGGGCTGCCGTCAGTATCGTGCGCAGGATGGCTCCATGGGCCACGACCGCGACCGTTTCTTCCGGATGTTTGGCAACAATCTTTTCCACGCAGGCAAGCGCACGCGCGCGCAGCTCGGGGAAGCTCTCGCCATGCGGAATCTTGAGGATATCCGGATGCTGGAAGAAATTACTCAGCGCCTCCGGCCACTTTGCCACAATCTCGTCATACGTCAGGCCCTCCCAGTCGCCAAAATTAAGCTCCCGCAAAGACTTGCACGGCGTGACGGGCAGGCGGAAGCGGTCGGCGACACACTTTGCCGTTGTCATCGCCCGCTTGAGGTCGCTGGCATAGACGGCTTCAATTTTGTCGACGGGAAAATTGGCGGCGAGTTTTTGCGCCTGTTCTACGCCAAGCGGGGAAAGAGCAACATCGGTCTGTCCCTGATAACGGCCCAGTACATTCCACTCCGTCTGGCCATGACGGATAAAAATCAATTTTGTCATATCTATAAACCCCCCGTGTTCATTGGTTTATTTTTCATGCCCCTGCAGCAGTGCATAGGACTGCCACGCCGCGAGCAGGCGGTCGTTTTCCGCCCGCGTCCGCACAGCGAGACGCAAAAATCCTCTGCCGAGGCCCGGATAATGACGGCAGTCACGTATCAGGATATGCTTCTGCCGCAAAAAGTCAAGCAGTTCATCCGTATGCTGCGGCCGTTCGAGGCGGACGAACAGAAAATTGACACTCGGCGGGTAGACCCTGAGATGGCCAATTGCCTTCAGACGTCTGGCAAGATTTTCTTTTTCCGCCGCGATGAACGCGCGCGTCTGCTTCTGGTACATCTGGTCAGACAGCATGGCTGCCCCTGCGGCCTGCGCGAGAAGATTGACATTCCAGACGTCCTTGGCCTGCTCCATCTCATGAAGCAGCTGTTTCGGACCCAAGGCAAAGCCGAGCCGAAGCCCCGGAATGGCAAAGAATTTCGTTAAGGAACGCACGAGCAGGATATTATCCTGTGCTGCCGCGTCCTGACGCAGGGTAAAGTCCGCTTCATCCCTGCGAAAATCCAGAAAGGATTCATCGATGAGCAGCTGACAGTCAACATTCTTGAGGCCTCTGGCCAATGCCATGAGCTCCTGTCTGCGAAGCAGCGTGCCTGTCGGATTGTTGGGGTTGCCTAAAACGACGCAGTCCGCCCCGATGCGGCTGACTTCCTGCAGGATTTTCATCAGGTCAGGCCGAAACGCATCTTTTTCCTCGAGATAGAAAAAATGGACGTCTGCTCCCGCCGCCCTCGCCGACCGTTCGTATTCGCTGAAAGACGGCACCGGCAGCAGGATGCGCTTTGGCCGTTTGACAAAGAAATAAAGATAAAAGAGCTCCGCCGCGCCATTGCCGCAGAGAAAGCCCCCTGCCGGCAGACGGTAGTGAGCTGCGAGCGCCGCCCGCAGTTCCCGCATCTCAGGGTCCGGATAATGGATGACAGCATCGATATGCTGCAGCAGAGCCTCGCGCACGCGCTCTGACATGCCCAGGGGATTGATATTAGCCGAAAAATCCAGCCAGGCCCCGCCGTCAGCCGCGGGATCATAAATATTGCCGCCATGCACAAAACGAGCTGTTTCCATCTTTTTCATCCCCTTCGCTTCTGTCTTTATCTTTGCTGTCTTTACCTTTGACGTCAATCTCTATGCCGCCGGAACGCATCGCCGTCGTGCCACGATACGTAAGCTGCGGCAAAAAACAGCACAGCCTGCTGACGCCTGACAAAATCTGTGCCTTGGTCATGGATAAAGGCCAGAGCACGCCAAGCACCGTGCCGCTGTGTGCCGCCGTGATGCCCAGGGCCCCGAGAGTCTTCGCCTCTTCAAGAAGCGGCCGCAGGCAGCGTTTCGGCAGGAACTTCTCCTGCCAGAGAGCACTCTGCACCGCGGCAGCTGCCAGGCCCCGTTCTCCCTGCTGCAGTCTGAGTAAAACATCCGACCAGTCCCGCTCTTCTTTTTTCTGCGCGTTCAGTCGATAAAAATCTGCCGTTGCAATCGTGCCGCCCGTATCAAAGATGCTGACGGGCAGATACGGCAGATGGTCATAGACCGCTAAGATTCTGCCATTTACCTGATTGAGGCAGACAATCCCCGGCAGGAACGTGGCGTCGGTCGGCTCAATCTGCACAGCCAGCGCCAAAATCTGCCGCGGCGTCAGCGGCCTATGCAGAGCATAAGAGACCGCGGCAACGACCGCGGCGATATCCGCACTCGAAGAAGCCATGCCCTTGCCCTGCGGCAGCTCGGAACGCAGGCGCAGACCGTAGGGAAATTCCTGCACACCAAGACAGGACAGTATCATTGAGAAGGCACGCTCCGCTTTTTCCCCGAGGCCTTCTCTGCCCTGAAAGGCAGAAGATACTTCGACCGTCGTATAGCGCGCAATCGGACAGGTCAAGAGAAAAGGCTCTCCCCGATGCCAGCCCTGCAGGAGTTCCCCACACGAGCCCGGCACCCTGACACAGAAGTCCATAGCGCTCACATCCATAAAAACAAGGCACTGCGGTCAAACGGCAGGAACGCAAAAAGATAAAAGGCCGCCAGCACGGCCGTCTCCGTCGTCAGTTCGACCGCGCCGTAGACATCGCCGGTAAGGCCGCCGAGTTTCTTTTCTGCCCAGCGGCCGAGAACATACGCCCAGAGCAGGCTCAAAAGAAGGGCGGCAAGTGCAGCCAGTCCCCATGGCGCGGTAAAGAGCAGCGCCGTCACCAGGCCGATGAGCACAGCTTTACGGTCTGCCATCTCTGCAAAAGCGCGTCCCATGCCCTCGGGCCGTGCATAAGGAAAATACGCCACGGCAAACAGCATGGCCATGCGGCCAATGATGGGCATGACAAAAACGGCGATGAGCAGTACCGGCACGGGCAGGTCCATCAGCAGCGACCAATTGAGCAGCAGCATAGCGCCAAAGGCCACGACACCAAACGAACCCGTGCGGCTGTCCTTCATGATGTCGAGCATGCGCTCACGGCTGCGGCCCGAAAAAAGCCCGTCGACCGTATCCATAAAACCATCGCAGTGCAGGCCGCCCGTCAGAAGGATGGGCAAAAGAACCAGTACGGCTTTTACCGTATAGCCCTGCAGGCCAAAGAGGACATACAGGAGCAGTGCGGCCAAAAGATAAATGGCCCCGAGCACGGCGCCGACCAGCGGGAAGAACTTTGTGCTGCGTCCAAAATCTGCCATCGTCAAATCCTTCTGCGAGACAATGTGGATGCGCGTGAGAAACTGCAGGGCAGTCAGGAAACTTCGCAATATAGATTCTCCTTCATCAATAGCCCATGAACTTCAGCAGGGCATACGCAAAAATCAGGAAAAGCACGGTGGCCGTATACATCATGCGGATGGATTCCATGATGTGCTTGGGCGATGTCGCCTCGATGGCCTCTCCCATATAAGCGCGGAACGTCTTTTTGCCAAAATACGAGTTGACGCCGCCAAGACGGATATGCAAGGCACCGGCCATCGTCGCTTCGGCATAGCCGCCATTCGGGCTCGGATGCTTTGCAGCATCGCGGCGCATCATCTGCAGGGCATTGTGCGCATCAAAACCTAAAAGCATTGCCGCCATCACGAACAGCAGTCCCGTGATGCGCGCAGGGATGTAATTGAGCACATCGTCAAGCTTGGCTGCGGCCCTGCCAAAGTACAGGTATTTCTCATTTTTGTAGCCAAGCATCGAGTCCATCGTATTGGCCGCGCGGTAAAGAAAGGCCAGTGGCACGCCGCCGAGCACGAAGAAAAACAACGGTGCGATGATGCCGTCCACGGTATTTTCAGCAATCGTCTCGACTGTTGCCCGCGCAATTTCCGCTTCATCGAGATGCTCCGTATCGCGTCCGACAATCCAGCCGACCGCTTTGCGTGCCTTATCGATTTCGCCCGTGAGCAGCAGTGCATAGATGCCGCGCCCCGCCTTGGCAAGGCTCTTCGGCGAAATCGTAAAGGCTAACAGCAGCGCTTCAACAGCTTCCACGCCCCATTCCCATGGAATGAAATAAGCGAGCTGGATAATGCCCGCCGCCACATCATAGGTGATGAACAGCACCAGGAGAACGAGAATGGCCCCGCTGAAAAATTTTCTTTGGTCGCTATCCTCTTTGCGGTAATAAATGCGCTCCAAAAAGGAGATGAGTCTGCCAATCAGGACCACCGGATGCAGCTTGGTACGCGGGTCGCCAATAATCGTATCGATGACAAACGCCAGAATGGCAATATTCACCGGCCATCTCCCCTTTCTGCAGCCATATCTGCCATGATTTCCGTCAATTTTTTCATATCGAGAGCTTTCTCCACGACATCGGCCAGACGTTCATAGGCACGTTCTTTTTCCTGATACCAGTTGCGCTGCACAGGCAGAGGACGCAGCCCCTTGTGCAGGCGCAGGGCATTGATGAGCTGACGCCGGAAGGCATCGTTGTCAAAGAGTCCGTGGATGTACGTACCAAAAATCTGGCCGTCGTCGCGCAGTGCCCCGTCCCAGCGGCTGACGCGCGTATCTCCTTCCGCATGGATAAAAAACGGATGACGCACGGACTGCAGGAATTCCGTTTCGCCCATATGAACTTCATAGCCGGAGAGATTTCTGCCAAGCATCGTGCAGCCAAAGAATTCCATGCCGGGGCAGTCTGCCTCGACCTGACGCGTGTGCTTTACCGCGGCAAACGTCGTCTTCATCGGCAGATAGCCCAGCCCTTGCACCTTGTCGTGCGTGGATTCCATATGGTGCGGGTCATCGATTTCCTCACCGAGCATCTGATAACCGCCGCAGATACCCACAAGAGGAATGCCCTTTCTGACACAGCTGTCAATCGCTGCGGCCAGTCCCGAGCTGCGCAGGTACAAAAGGTCTTCCGTCGTGTTCTTCGAGCCCGGCAGGATGATGAGGTCAGACTCCCCCAGCTCCGCTGCTGACCGTACGTAATGCACCTCAACATCCGGCTCCGCCGCCAAAGCATCAAAATCCGTAAAGTTTGAGAGCTTCGGCAGTTCGATGACCGCGATATGGATGTCGGCAGGCTTTTCTTCCTGCGCATGCTTTTCCTCAAGAGATACGGAATCCTCGTCATCGATGCCCATATCTTCGATATACGGCACGACGCCGAGCACGGGCTTGCCCGTCTTCTGCTCGAGAAAGTCGATGGCCGGCGTAAAAAGGGACACATCGCCGCGGAATTTGTTGATGACCAGTCCCTTGACGAGAGCGCGTTCATCCTCATCCAAAAGCTCCAATGTCCCGACAAGAGAAGCCAGTGCACCGCCGCGGTCAATATCGGCGATGAGCAGTACCGGCGCATGCAGATACTTAGCCACGCGCATATTGACGATATCATGTGATTTGAGATTGACTTCCGCAGGACTGCCCGCGCCTTCGACGACCAGCGTGTCAAAATCACACTGAAGCCTGGCAAGGGCTGCCTTGACCGCAGCAAATGCCTTGAGGGAATACCCTTTATGATATTCTCTGGCACTCATATTGCCAACGGGTTTGCCCTCGATGATGACCTGCGACTCAGAATTGCCCGTGGGCTTCAAAAGGACAGGATTCATATCTGCCATGGGCAGAAGTCCTGCGGCCTCGGCCTGGGCGACCTGGGCCCTGCCCATCTCCAGTCCCTCTTTCGTGACATAGGAATTTAAGGCCATGTTCTGGGCCTTGAATGGCACAACGTGTTTTCCCTGACGGTAAAAGATGCGGCAGAGTGCCGTCGTCAGGACACTCTTACCGACATGGGAACTCGTGCCCATGAGCATGATGGATGACAAAGAATCCCCTCCTTATAATATAGAAGTAAATTTTACTTTATGCGCACGGGTATGCCGCAAAGCACGGCATAGACTTCATCGGCCTCTGCCGCCAGCTGCTGATTGGCCAGACCGCTGAGGTCGCGGAAAAAGCGCGCCAATTTGTTTTCCGGCACAATGCCGGCACCGACTTCATTCGTCACAAAGACGATGGTGACCTGTGCCGGCAGATTCTTAGCAGCTTCGATCAGTTCTGCCATCTGCGCCTGCGTCATATTTTCCAAGCATTCCTCATCAAGAGGCTCAGTCTGGCGGCAGAGCATGTTGCTCAGATACATGGTGATGCAGTCAAAGAGGATGGCATCATGCGTTTTGCCCGCTTCGGCAAGGGCCAGCTGCGCCTTTTGCGGCGCCTCAAACGTCTGCCATTTCAGGGAGCGCCTCTGCCGATGGAGTGCCACGCGGTGTTCCATCTCTTCATCCCGTATTTCTGCCGTAGCGATATAGGCAGGGCGCGAACCAGCTTCCAAGGTAAGTTTTTCAGCAAAGGCAGACTTGCCGCTGCGCGCGCCGCCCGTAACAAGGATTATTTTGCCCATGACGCCGCGGCCTCCACAAAATGACGCGCGGCCTCCGGGCAGCCGGCAAAATGAAGATGCAGATAGCTGCCAAGCACATTTCCGCTTGCAGCGCCGGCTTCATACGTCTCGCCATTGCGCATCCTGCGAAAACAGAATGGTCTTGCCCCCGTCACTTCATCCTCGGAAAAATGGAATTCATGACCGCGCAGGGTCGTGCCCTTAGGCCCGAGAATCGTATCCTGCTGAAGTTCTGCTTCAACATAGCCGACCATCTGCAGTTTCCGCGTCATGGCAGCCTTTCCCGGCAGCACCTGACACATCGCAAAATCATGCCCCTCAAAGTCACGCAGGGAAGACAGCAGATACATATAGCCGCCACACTCCGCGTAAATGGGCATGCCAGCTGCCGCTGCCTGACGGATGGCCTCGCGCATCTTCTCATTTTCCTGCAGTTTCGCAGCAAACATCTCAGGGAAGCCGCCGCCCAGAATCAAGCCATCGACGTCGGGCATCTGCTCATCACGAAGCGGACTGAACGGCACGAGTTCCGCGCCCATATATTCCAGCACCTGCAGACTGGCTGGATAATAGAAAGAAAACGCCTCGTCTTTGGCTATGCCAATGCGGCACTTCTTTGCCGCCTGTCTGTTCTCCCGTTCAGGCACTTCGATATCATCGGTCAGGCAGGCGATGTGCAGGATGGCCTCAATGTCGAGGGATTTGGCCACGGCCGCCCCCATTGAATCGATGGTCTGCTGTTCCTGTTCATTCTCGGCCGCAGGCAGCAGGCCTAAGTGGCGTTCCGGCATATGCAGGGAGTCATCGCGGCGCAGGGCACCGAGAATCGGCATATCGATTTCCCGCATGGCCTCGCGAAGCATCGCCTCATGCGTCTTCGAGCCCAAGCGGTTGAGGATGACACCGGCCAGATTGACCTCAGGGTCATAATCGCGGAACCCCTTGGCAATCGCCGCAGCCGAGGCCCCCATGGACTTGACATCAAGCACGAGGACCACCGGCGCCTGCAGCAGCTTCGCGATTTCTGCCGTAGAGCTGATGCCCTCACGCCCGCCATCGTAGAGTCCCATGACGCCCTCTATGACCGCAATATCAGCTCCCTCCGACTCCGCCGCAAAAAGCTCCGGCAGGGTCGCGCGCGGCACAAGCCAGCTGTCGAGGTTATGCGCCGGCCTGCCGCTGGCCATCGCATGATAGCCGGGGTCGATATAATCAGGGCCGACCTTGAACGACTGCACGACAAGTCCCTGCTCACGCAAAGCCGATAAAAGCCCCGTAGCAATCGTCGTTTTACCAGAACCAGACTGCGTTGCCGCAATCACCAGACGTGGAATCGAATAGCGCATGACAAACCTCCTGAAAATGCATTTGGTACATCTTACACAAAACTATAAACTCGTCTTTTTCAGCCGCGGTCGTTGTCAATCATGTACATCATCGCGTTGACCGCAGCGGCAGCAATCGGACTGCCGCCTTTCGTACCCTCAACCGTGATATACGGGACAAGGCCGTTTTCCATAAGAGCCTTTTTGGAATCCGCCGCGCCGACAAAACCTACGGGAATGCCGACAATGCAGGCAGGGCGCACGCCTTCTTCTTTGACGAGACGCAGCACTTCGAAAAGAGCCGTGGGCGCGTTGCCGATGGCCACGATGCTGCCCGTGAGTGCTCTGCCGAAACTGCGCATGGCCATGAGCGAACGCGTGACGCCCTGCGCCTTGGCCGCAGCCGCAATGTCAGGGTCGGCAATGCGGCAGTGCACTGCGCCGCCCAACGAGGCGAGCTTCTTCTTATTGATGCCCGTGCGGACCATCTCGACATCCGTATAGATATCACAGCCGCCGCGCAGGGCTTCCATGCCCTTCTCTGCCGCGCCTTTGGCGATGCGGACGATGGGCGCATATTCAACATCGCCAGCCGCATGAATGATACGCGAATAGACCTTGGTTTCAGCCGGTGAAAGCTGCATTCCCTTAAGGTACGGAGCGATGATTTCCATACTGCGGTTCTCGATGGCCATGGGCTGTTTGATAAAATCCATCACAAATCCTTTCTGTCTCTCAACCTCTCAAAAATCTTTCACGAACGAGAGCACTTCCTCATAATGATGAGCGAGATGGTCGTAACGAAGCACGGGCCGGTCAATGACGATGACCGGCCGCTTTAGGCTGGCCGCCGCTGCAATCTTCGTATCCGTACCGCCAATCGTGCCGCTATTCTTCGTCACGATGACCTCGGCCCTGTACTTGCGGAACAGTTCTTCATTGAGTTCTCTGGAAAACGGCCCCTGCATAGCCACAATCTGCCCCGGCGTCAGGCCCAGCTTTTCACAAAGCGCAATGACTTCTGCCGTCGGCAGGACACGGGCAGTGAGAATACATCCCTTCAATGCCTCTGCCTCCGTGAATTTCTGCAGATTGCGGCTGCCCGTCGTCAGAAAAACATGCCTGCCGCAGGCGGCAGCCTCAAAAGCCGCTTCTTCATACGAGTGAACCACGTGAATCTTCTCGTAGGTGAGCTCCGTCAGCGAGCGCTCATAGCGAATATACGGAATGCCGCAGGCGCGGCAGGCCGCCATGGCATTTTCGGAAACATGCACGGCATAGGGATGGCTGGCATCGACAAAACAGTGGATATTCTGCTCTCTCAAACAGGTCTCCAATGCCGATTCATCGAGCGGCTTTTCGTTGATGATGAGTTTTCCCTTGGCAGAAGCGGCGAGCAACTGTTCTCCGTAGTGACTGACGACCGAAGCCATCACCTCATGCCCCTGTGCTAAGAGAAGTTTGACGAGTTCCCTGCCGTCCTGCGTACCGGCCGCGACAAATATCATAGCCCCGCTTCCTTTCTGCCATAGCCGCGCGGCGTAATCATCCAGCCCTCTTTGACGTACGTCTGGGAATTGCCGATGATGACGAGCGAGAACATGTTGATTTCTTCCTTCGTGAAGTCAGCCAGCGTCGAAATTATCTTATGTTCCTGCTCGCGGCTTGCAGCCGTCACGATACCGACGGGCGTTTCCGGGCGGCGGTACTGCAGCAGGATTTCGCGAATTTCTTCGATATGATGCACGCGCTTCCTGCTCTTGGGGTTGTAGAGGGCCACAACAAAGTCACCGGCCGCGGCCATTTTCGCGCGCTTGCGGATGAGCTCCCACGGCGTCAATAAATCCGACAGACTGATGACCGCAAAATCATGCATAAGCGGTGCGCCAAGGACCGAAGCCGCCGCATTGACCGCCGAAACGCCGGCAATCGTGCCGCCGAACAAAGGCCGCTCTTCTTCCTTCTGCTGCAGGATGAGTTCTAAGACCAGCCCGGCCATGCCGTAAACACCGGCATCACCGCTTGAGACGACGACCGTCTCTTTGCCCGAAGCTGCCGCAGCGACAGCCATGCGGCAGCGGTCAATCTCGTGCATCATCCCCGTGCCGATAATTTCTTTATTGGAAAGCAGCGGTTCCATCAGGCGGATGTACGTCGTATACCCCGCCACGACCTCGGCCGCTTCGATGGCCGCCCGCGCGCGCGGCGTCATATCGAGCAGGCTGCCCGGCCCCAGACCGACTACTGTGATTTTTGCTTTTTTTGCCATACGAGTGCCACCGTCACTTTCTCAAACTTTGTCTTGCCAAGAACCAAACGTCCGCTGCCGGCAGCAGCCAGGGCCGCCGACTCGCAGACATTGCCCACGCCAGTTATTCTGCGCACAAAAGCGGATTCACGCAGGTCATAGCGGTAAATCATACGGTTGAGCGCATCATTGTCATAAAACGAAAGCGGTACGCCAAGTTCCCTAGCCGTGTCGAAAAGTCCCTGCTCTTCATCCTTGAACACCGTCGAAGCCATGGCCGCAACCGCCTGCAGCGGCAGGTCGAGCTTTGCCGCCGCCTCTGTCAGGGCCTTTTTTATATAGGAAGATTTTGTTCCCCTGCGGCAGCCGACACCGGCAATCAGCCGCAGCGGCCGCAAAAACAGCCTTCCCTGACGGAGCGGAATTTCCTCATTTTCGCTGATGACCACCTGCAGTGCCTGTGCTTCATCCGGCAGCGCCGCAAAATCTGCCAGGCGAAAGCCATGCCCCCAAAGTTCTCTGGCATAAAAATCAGCCAGCCGGCAGACAGGGTCAATATAATAGAATATCTTCTTCCCCTCCAGCAGAGCGCTGTTGAGCCGCTGGATTTCCTCATGCGGTTCTGGAAAAAGGCCCAGTTTTGAGGCTATGGCATCGGGAGCCAGATATCCCTCGACATCTGTCGCCGTCGTAATAACGGGGTCCGCCCCGAGGGAAAGTGCGAGCCTGCGTGCAAGGTCATTGGCCCCGCCGACATGGCCGGAAAGCAGGCTGATGACATGCTGCGCGCGCTCATCGAGGACGAGGACCGCAGGGTCTTCGAGCTTGCTTTTAAGATATGGCGCTATCGTGCGCACAGCAATTCCTGCGGCCATGATGAACACAAGTGCGTCATAGCGCGGGAAATTTTCCGCCACGGCCTGCTGCAGCTTCTCAAAATATCTGGCTCCGGAGACAGGATGACGCTGGCTGACAAAAAGCTCTGCTTCATCGCCAAGGGCCAGCACGACGCGTCCGCCCAATGCCGCACCCGCGGCCGTCAGGGCAAATACAGCCGTTCTCATTGGCTGGCCCTGCGGAACATATGCGAGAATTCCGGTGCGTACAGGCGCGACGGCTCATACACGGCGTCGAGACAGCGGCCGACGACAATCATCGCCGTGCGGTCCATCGGCTCTGCCTTGAGCTTTGCGCAGATGTCCGCCAGCGTGCCGCGCACGATTTTCTGGTCCGGCCAGGTCGCTTTCTGCACGATGGCAATCGGTGTATCCTCGCTGTAGCCACCGTCGATGAGTTCTCTTACCACGGTATCGAGCATCGTGATGGAAAGGAAGATGCACATCGTCGCCTGATGCTCAGCAAGGCTGTGAAGCTTTTCGCGTTCCGGCACCGGCGTTCTGCCCTCCTGACGCGTGACGATAACCGTCTGCGAGATGCCCGGCAGCGTGTATTCCTGTTTGAGAACAGCCGCCGTAGCCAAAAACGAGCTCACGCCCGGCGTCACATCATACGCAATACCTTTTTTGTCAAATTCATCCATCTGCTCCTGAATGGCCCCGTAAATCGCAGGGTCGCCCGTATGCAGGCGCACGGTCATCTTTTCCTGCTGCTCCGCCTCTGCAATGACAGCGACGACTTCTGCCAAGGTCATATGCGCAGAATTATAGATTTTGGCTTCCTGCCTGCAGAGGTCCAGAAGCGCGGGATTGACGAGCGAGCCCGCATAAATAACAACATCCGCTTCCTGCAGATAGCGCTGCCCCTTGACCGTGATGAGCTCCGGGTCCCCAGGACCGGCGCCGACGATATGAACCATGAGTCATGTCTCCTTTACACACGTGATGATATAGATGGGATTCTGCGCCTGCGCCATATCGTAAGGGCCGACGCGGCGCAGGCGGCTGACCTGCACTTCGACCGCGTCATAACGGTAGCGGTCTTCATGGTCATGAAGATACTGCAGTGCAGCGGAAAGGGTCTGCACCGTAATGCAGTTGAGCACGATACGGCCGCCGCTTCTCAGTTTCTCCCCGGCCGCCTCAAAAATTTCAGTAAGATGCCCGCCGCTGCCGCCGATCAGGATGACATCAGCCAGGGGCAGTTCCTCCAGTCCCGCAGGAGCCTCTGTCATGATAATGCTGAGATTGCTGACCGAGAAATGCTCCCGATTTGCTTCGATGAGCTGAGCCGCTTCCTGTCTGCGCTCCAAAGCATAGACATGTCCTTTTTCTGCCAATCTCGCCGCTTCAATCGACAGCGAGCCCGTCCCTGCACCGATATCATAAATGATATCTTCAGGAGTAATACGGGCCTTGGCGAGTGTCAGGATGCGGATTTCCTGTTTGGTCATCGGCACCCTGCCGCGGATGAATTCCTCATCATCGAGTCCGAGCTGCATCGAATCCCTCCTCATCGACAGCAATGAGGATGCCGCTGGAGATTTCCGGCAGGTCTCCCGCCTCCCCCAGCGTCGTCCTCACGATTTTTTCATCGGCATAAGAAAGACGCGCACAGATGAAGAGGCGCGTCTCTTTGGGCCAGCCATGTGCCATGAGCACGGCTGATATCGTCTTTGATGTGTTTTTTTTGTCGGTCAGCATGCCCAGAAGACTGCCCTTCTCATACAAAAGTTCCTTTTCCGCAGGCACGCGGCCATGAAAAGACAGCAGCCGCGCCTCGTGCCAGGGCAGTGCCAGCCGCGCAAAAGCGAGCTGCATGGCACTGAGCCCCGGAATCACACGCAGTTTCGTCACGGGGAAATGACGGCGCAGGGCATCGAGCAGGGAATAATAGCCGGGGTCGCCCGACACCATGACCACGACCTCTGCTGTTTCTGTTTCCTGACGGATAAAGTCCATGACCGCTGCGATATCGCGCGTAACCGCCATCGTCTTCTGCCCCGCGCCCTTGGCAAACTGCGCCAGGGCACGTCTGCCGCCGACGAGCACCTTGGCTTCAGCAATCGCCTTGGCCGCTGCGGGCAGCAGATAATCCGGATGACCGGGCCCGATGCCGGCCACAACGATTTCATGCATGTGCATTCCCCTATTCTTCTGGCAGATGCCAGTGATACGTTTCTCCGACTGCCCTTGCAGTCTCATTGAGTCCCAGCAGTCTTCCCTGCAGCGTCACCATGACCACGCCGACTTCCAGTTTGCCAAAGACATAGCGCTTTGCGCGCCGGCCAGCCTGTTCCGCCAGGGCCATGCATACCTGCTGCTCAAGACCGGCCTGCTGCAGGATGGTCAGGGCATCTTCTGTTGTATTGCTCTGCAGAATGTCCCTGACCCCTGCGGCGTTCAATCCTGCCGCTGCGGCATAGGCTGCCATCGTCTCGAGACGCGCATCAGCAATCCTGTTGTGCGTGTAAAAAATCCCTGCGGCCACCTTGGCGAGCTTGCCGATATGACCAAAGAGCAGCACGCGCGGAATTTTTCTTTCTGCAGCAGCTTCCAGCATGAAGCCGATGAAATTGCTCGTCTGTGCCATGGCCTCTGCCGGCAGTCCCCAAGCTTTAGCAAGATTCTCCCCAATCTTGCCCGGCACGAAGATGAGGTCCTCGTACCCCGCCGCTTTCGCCACATCAATCTGCGGCACAAGAGAATTCTTAAAACCTTCCTCTGACATGGGACGGAGTACCCCTGTCGTGCCGATGACAGAAATACCGCCTTCTACGCCGAGTACGGGATTCAAGGTCTTCTTGGCAAGCTCCGCCCCCGCAGGGATGGATACTGTTACGATAAGGCCATCGCTCGTTCCCAAAAGTTCCCTTGCTGCCCGGCGCATGAGTTCGCGCGGCCCCGGATTGATGGAAGGCTCGCCCACGGGTACGGCAAGGCCCGGCTTCGTGACCGTGCCAATGCCCCTGCCAGCACGAAATACCATGGCTCCGGCCCCCTCCGCGTGCGCAACCGTCGTAAAGACAGAAACGCCGTTCGTGATGTCGGGGTCGTCCCCTGAGAATTTGACGACTTCCGCGCAGATGCCATCGTCCTGACGCTGCACATCTTTGACGGGAATCGTCAGCTTAGTGCCGTCAAGTGCCGTGAGCGAAATGTTCTGCCATGACAGTCCTGCCTCATAGAGGAGCGCTGCCTTGACGCCTGCTGCCGCACAGGCCCCTGTCGTATAGCCGCTGCGAAGTTTCTTCATACCTCATTCTCCTCAGCGCAGCTGACGGTTGAGGAAATCGCGCCCAAAGACCGTCAGCGTGTAGTAAAGACCGATGAGAAATGGGATGTACTCGGCAATCAGGCGCCAGCAGACAGCGACGATACCGACGGTGCCGGCAGGCACCGTATCGCTGAACAGCAGGACGAAGCCGCCCTCTGCCACACCGGAACCTCCCGGTGTCGGCGTAAAGTAAAGCAGCATGTTGAGAAAAATCATGCGCCCCATGACACTGTACCAGTCCGCATGCGTAACACCGAGGCCTAACAGCAGGCAGGGCACAATGGCATAAATACAGAGCAGATTGAGTCCCGACTCCACAAAGACAAGCAGCATCGATTTTGGCGACGCCGCCAAAAGAGCAATAGCGCTCTTTGTATCACGGTAGAACGCGATAATCTTGCAGCGGCGTTCTTTCTTCGTATGCTTGGCAATGCGGATAACGAGATAATCGAGATAGCCGCGCCGTGCCCCAATGACGATGGCGATGATGCCGACAAAAGCCGCCAGCGTGATGGCCATCAGGGTATCGTTCGAAATCCCCGGCACTATGCCCGAATCATGCATGAAGATAAACGGCATGCAGAGTACAAGAAACAAAATGGACAAGAGTGTGCGCACGATGACGAGTACTGCGGCCTTGCCTGTAGGTACACCGGCATGACGCAGGAACATCAGCTGGGCGACAGCGCCGCCCGTGGCCCCAGGCGTCAAAAGTGCCAGGAAATAGTTGCCGAATATGACCTGTACGGCCTGATAGAGCGTGATTTTCTCATCTGAAATCTTTACCAGGTGCATGAGGCGGCTGCCGTCAAAGAACAGACCGAGTGATACGGCAAAAAGCGCCAGTGCGACCGACCATGTCTTGAACTTTGTCAGGTTTTTGAGTGTATTGATATCCACCGTCGTATAGATGACGGTGCCTGAAATCACAAGGACCAGGACAATCAATATGATGAATCGCTTGTAAAACTTATTCATGAAAACTCCGTTCCACCTGTCTTTGCCGTCTTATGGCTGCGCAACCTTTTCCTCATGAGCCGCAAACGCATTGTGATTGTGAATGGACTCGTAGTTCTCGCATTCAATCGAGAACCAGGCAATGCCTGGGAGGCCGCGCAGGGCCAGAACTGTATCGCGCAAAATATCTTCAACGAACTTTGGATTGTCGTAAGCTGCTTCCGTCACATACTTCTCATCTTCACGCTTCAACAGCGGATAGATGGGCGACGAGCCCTGCTGCTCAATCAGGGCAGCAAGATCTTCTATAAAGATGCATTCCGTGCCTTCATGGAATCTTACCTTCGTCCGGCAGATGGAGCGCTGATTATGCGCGCCATAGGCAGAAATCTCCTTGCTGCATGGGCATAATGATGTAAATGGCACATCCACGCCAAGCTCAAAGACCATCTTTTCGCCCCGTTTTTTTGTGCCCTTAAAGCAGCAGTCAAGGTCAAGTACGGAGCAGCGGCCGCTGACGGGCGCCTTTTTGTCAATGAAATACTTGAACGAAAGCTCGACTTCGGCGGACTTTGCATCGAGACGCTCTAAGGCTTCCTCAAGCATGGCTTCCATTTCCGGCTCAGCCAAAGGTTTCTGGCTCCAAGGCATGAGGATTTCCAGAAAACGGCTCATATGCGTTCCCTTATACTCCATCGGCAGCGACACCGTAAAAAGAATGCGGGCCAGCACCTGCTGAAAGCCCCCATCCTTCGTCTTGATGAGGAATGGCAGATGGGCATCCTTGATGCCGACGCGCTGGATGGCAATGCCGCGTGCATCCGTCTGATTCTGTACGTCCTGCATCAGATTTCCCTCGTCTCATACGCGATAGGGTCTTCGACGCCGGCCTCGGCAAAACCGCGCAGGCGCAGCTTGCAGCTGTCGCAGACACCGCAGGCCTTTTCGCCGCCCTTATAGCAGCTGTGCGTGAACTGGAATGGTGCACCGAGCTTTGTGCCGAGCAGTACGATATCCTTTTTGGAAAGGTCCTGCAGCGGCGTCTCAATCGTGATTTTCTGACCTTTGACAGCCGTCGCCGTCGTCGCATAGTCGGCCAGCGCCTGGAATTTCTGGATGAATTCCGGGCGGCAGTCCGGATAGCCCGAATAGTCGACAGAGTTGACGCCGATATAAACGTGATTAGCGCTGAGGACTTCGGCATAGCCCATGGCATACGAGAGGAAAATCAGATTGCGCGCCGGCACATACGTCGGCGGTACCGTTGTGCGGTTGACATCGCCGTCCGGCACTTCAATATGCTCGTCCGTCAGTGCAGAACCGCCGATGGCTTCCATATTCGTCTCGATGATCAGATGTTTCTTGACACCGTAAAACTTGGCAATCTTCTTCGCGCCCTCCAGCTCGATGCTGTGGCGCTGATGATAATTGAAGCTGATGGGATAAACATCATAACCTTTGCTCTTGGCTACGGCCATGCACGTGCAGCTGTCAAGGCCGCCCGAAAGTAAAACGACTGCTTTTTCCATGATTTTGACTCCTTAAAAACCGGAGGCAGTGCCTCCGGCATCTTTTATTTTGATTAACCGCGAATAGACGTAATGGCCGCCTGGATATCGTCGCTGCCGTAGATAGCCGAACCGGCAACGAGCACATTGGCTCCGGCCTGACGCACGAGTCTGCTCGTCTCTGCATTAATGCCGCCGTCGACTTCGATATCGCATTCAAAGCCCATATCCTGAATCGTATGACGCAGCATGTGAATCTTATCGAGCTGCGAGGCAATGAACTTCTGACCGCCAAAGCCCGGATTGACCGTCATGATGAGAACCATGTCGAGGTCCTGCAGGAGTTCTTCAATCATCGCGAGGCTCGTGCCCGGATTCAGTGCCACACCTGCCTTGCAGCCGGCAGCCTTAATCTGCTGCACAATGCGGTGGCTGTGTTTCGCCGTTTCGATATGGAACGTGATGATATCGGCACCAGCCTCGGCAAATGCCTCAATCTGCGTTTCCGGATGTTCGACCATCAGATGCACGTCAAAGACAGCATCCGACGTCTTGCGCAGGCTCTTGACCACAGGCGATCCCAGCGTGATGTTCGGCACATACGTGCCATCCATGACATCGATATGGATGTAATCGGCGCCCGCATCCGTGACACGCTTGAGTTCATCAGCCAGATGGGCAAAATCGGCGGACAGGATGGATGGTGCTATCTTAATCATTTGTATTCCTTCTTTCTGGCCAGCATCTGAGCTGCCTTGACTTCTTCTAGAATCTGGACATATGCATCATAGCGTTCTTGGGTGATTTTTCCCTCGGCCACAGCTGCTTTCACTGCGCAGTCCGGCTCATGGCTGTGACTGCAGGGAGAAAAGCGGCATCTGCCTTCATAGGGACGAAATTCCGGAAAATACGACGGCAGCTTCGCTGTATCGATTTCCGTAAGTTCCATGGCACTGAAGCCTGGCGTATCGACGATATAGCCGCCTTCGTAAGCAAGAAGTTCAGCCACGCGCGTCGTGTGACGTCCGCGCTTTATTTTGTCGCTGACCTTCCCTGTCGTCAGTGTCAAGACAGGGTCCACCTGATTGAGGAGCGATGACTTGCCAACGCCCGACGGACCGGCAAAGACAGAGACTTCCCCGCGCAAATGACGGCGCAGCGTCTCGATGCCTTCGCCCGTATGCGCCGATACGCGCAGGACAGGATAGCCTATTTCTTCATACGGCCGCAGGAAATCTTCCCAGACGCCCTCATAAAGATCCATCTTATTGACACAGAGGATGATCTTAGGGATGCCCGACCATTCTGCCAGTACGAGGAAACGGTTCAAGAGCAGCGGATGAAGGTCCGGCTGTGCGGCGGCAAAGGTCAGGACGACCTGCGTGAGGTTGGCAACGGCCGGACGGCGCAGAAGATTTTTGCGCGGCAGCAGCTGCTCAATAACCCCAGTGCCTTCCGGCAGAAGCTCTATCGTCACGCGGTCCCCAGGGACTACTCCCGTATCTCTGCGCGATTTCTTGAATTTACCGCGCAGCTTGCAGCTGACGAGCCCCTCTTCTGTCATGACGTAAAAAAAACTGTTGTATGCCTTGATGATGCGGCCTTCTACCATGTAACCTCCTGATTTTTATCACCGTTCTTTGCCAGTATCATTCTGTTTTGACGGTGTCTTAGCTGCCGTCCCTGTATTCTTATCGGGATCTTTGGCCTCTGGCTTCTGCACCTGCTGTTTGGCTGGGGCAGCAATGACGAGATTTACACTCGTTCCTTCTTCAACTTCACCGCTGGCCGGCGACTGACTGATGACCGTGCCGGCAGCCTGACGGCTCTCCTGCTTCGAGATGCTGCCGACCCTGAGTCCGCGGCTCTGCAGGGCAGCTTTGGCATTATCAAGCGAAGCTCCCGTCACATCCGGCACGCTGACCTTGTGGCTCTGCTTGCCCTTACTGACCGTGATGTCGACCGTCTGGCCGCGGCTGATCTTTGTGCCGGCTTTTGGATCCTGCTTGATGACTGTGCCGGCTTCCTCATTGGAGTATTTCTCATAGACCGACCCAAGCTTCAACCCCATCTTCTTGAGCTGCGCCTCGGCATCGGCTTTCGAGAGTCCTGTGAGGTCCGGCATCTCGATTTCCTCGCCGCCCTTGCTGACGTAAATCGTAACGAGACGCTGCTCTTTGACTTTGGAGCCGGCCGTCGGATTCTGCGAGACGACCTGACCGGCCGGCACATCCGCGTTGTAAGTCTCCGCCACATTGACGCGCAGCTTCTTATCTTCAAGAATCTGACGGGCCAATGTCATCTGTTTGCCCGTGACATCCGGCACAGTGACCTCTGCCGTGCTCCAGAATTTGCCGTAGCTCATGAAAGCACCGACAAAGAAGCCAGCAAACAGGACCATGAGCAGACCTATAATAAATTTCTTCGACTTAAAGATAGACTTTTCCTTCTTCGGTTCGTCATCTTCATAATCTTCTTCCTGTGCGGCGCGGCGCGGCGGAATAGTCTGCTGCGGCTGTACGCGCGGCAGTACCTGCGTTGCATCGGGGTCCTGTGCCATCCTATTGACTGGCTGCGCCCCCGTCATGAGCATGCGTTCGGCCTGCTGGATGTCCTGTACGAGTTCTGCACTCGTCGGGCGCATGGCCGGGTCTTTGCTCATCGCCTTCGAGACAATCGCCTCAACCACCGGCGGAATGGACGGGTCAATCTGGCGTACCGGCACAGGCTCTTCCTGCAGGTGCTTTACGGCGATGCTCACAGGATTATCCCCAGTAAATGGCAGTTTGCCCGTCAGCATCTCATAGAGGACAACACCGAGGGAATAGACATCGGATTTTGGCGTAATCATCGTGCCTTTCGCCTGTTCCGGTGAAAAATAATGAACAGAACCTACGACATTGCCGCTGTACGTCATCGTCGACTCGGTAACGGCACGCGCAATGCCGAAATCGGCCACTTTCGCATGGCCGTCGGCCATCATGAGGATATTGTGCGGCTTGATATCGCAGTGGACGAGGTTGTTGGCATGCGCGTGGGCAAGAGCCTCCGCAATCTCACGCGCTACGCGCAGGGATTCGCTGACCGAAAGATGGCCTTCCTGACGGATGCGGTCCTTGAGTGTACGCCCCGGCACATACTCCATGACGATATAATGGTCGCCATCGGCAACACCAACATCGTAAATATTGACGATATTCGGATGCGAGAGACGCGCGGCAGCCTGAGCCTCGCGCTGGAATTTATCGATGAATTCCTTGTCCTGCTTGAACTGTTCATGCAGGATCTTGACGGCCACAGGCCGATTGAGCAGACGGTCCTTTGCCTTGTAGACATCGGCCATGCCGCCCCCGCCGATCAGCTCCTCGAGTTCATAGCGCTGATCTAAGATACGCTGTACCATATCCGTTCCCCCTACTGTTATTCGGAATTATCCTTCTTCGCTTTCGGAAATTGACTCACATCAATTTTTTACATGAGACTCTCTATGATGCTTTTGGCAATCGGCGCTGCTTCTGTGCCGCCGCCGCCGGCATTCTCTACTATTATAGCAAAGACAATCTTGCGTTTGGCAAGTTCTGCCGAACCGATGAACCAGGCATGGTCCCTGCCTGCGGCGTTTTCCGCCGTGCCGGTCTTGCCGGTCACGCGGACGCCGCTGACTCTTGCCGCCGTACCTGTGCCTTTGGTGACGACACCTTCCATGAAGCTGTCAATCACAGCAGCCATTTCCGGTGTCGTCGCAGTCAGCCATTTTTCCGGACGCGTCTCATGCACGACCGTGCCGCCTGGCGTAATGACCTGCTGCACAAGATACGGCTTCATGACCTTGCCGCCATTGGCAAAAGCATCAGCCAACAGGGCCATGTGCATCGGTGTGACCAAAAGGGCACTCTGGCCAATGGCCGTTTGTGCCTGGTCGCCTGCAGACAGTTTGCCAAACGCCGGGAAATGCGACTTCGTCATAAGAATCTCATCGCCAATTTCGCGGTCAAAGCCAAAACGGCTGAATGCCTTTTGGAGCTTGTCATCGCCCATGCGCATGCCAAGTGTGCCAAACGTGATATTGCACGACTCCGTGACCGCCTGTCTCAGGTCAATGCGGCCATGCACCTCGCCATGGCTTTCGCGGATGGTATGTCCGCCGCCGACGTCAAGTACGCCATCGCAGTCAAAAATCTCTTTTTGATTTGTCACCCCATCGGTCAGAGCCGCGTCCGCAATCATTGGCTTGATGGTCGAGCCCGGCGGATACAGTCCCTGCACCGTGCGGTTGAGCAGCGGACTGTCTTCCTGGCCGGAAAGCTGCTTCCAGTTTGCTTCAATATTATTTGGGTCATATGAGGGCGTACTTGCCATTGCCAGTACTGCTCCCGTCCTCGCATCGAGCACAACCACGGCGCCGCGCCGATTGCCAAGGCCCTCAGCCGCAGCTTTCTGCGCAGCCGGCTCAATCGTCAGCTTGACATCGTTGCCGCGGTCGGACTGCAGGAGCTGTGATAAGGGCCCCAGTCGGCTCATATCTGCCGTCAGCCCCAGGAGAGCCTGATTGGCATGGCCTTCAATACCGGCCGAACCGATATTCTCACCATTGTAACCGGTGACAGCAGCCATCTCTGCACCAAAAGGATAAACGCGCGAACCATTCGGCTTTGTCTCTGCCAGTACCTGACCATCGGCAGCAAGGATAGAGCCGCGCTGAATATCTGCGCGGGCCGCGGCCGTCCGCATATTCAGCGGATTTTTCGCGAGGTCATCGGCCTCCCAGGTTGAAAGATATATGACATAAACAGCCAGCAGACCAAACACGGCCATCAGAAAAGCCGCGGCGCGCAGCACCTGCCGTTTGATTTTCCAGTCAGACATTTTTCCTCTCCTTTGAAAGGGATAAGAGCATGCCGAGCAGGATAAAGCCCGACACCATGGAACTGCCGCCGTAGCTGATGAACGGCAGGGTGATGCCCGTCAGCGGCAGGAATTTCGTCACACCGGCAATGATGATGAACGCCTGCATCAGGAGCAGTGCGCTGCAGCCTGCGGCGAGCAGCAGTTCTTTTTCCTGCGCACAGGACAGGGCAATGCAGATGCCCCGCCAAAAAGCCATGACATAGCAGGCCATGAGCATCAGGGAAGCGATGAGGCCCATCTCTTCCGCAATGGCAGCGAAGATGAAATCCGTGTGGACTTCCGGGATAAAGCCCGGATGGCCGTAGCCAAAGCCCGTGCCCCAGACGCCGCCCGTGCCAAAGGCAAACAGGGACTGCACGACCTGATAAGCCATGCCGTTCGGGTCCTGCCAGGGATTGAGCCAGATATCAAAGCGCACGCGCACATGAGCAAAACCGAGGTAACAGATGACCGCGGCCGCGCCCATGAACAGCAGTGCCAGAAAAACATACGAACGGCTGCCCGTGGCCATATACGTCATGAGCACAGCAATGCCAAAGAACAGCAGTGCCGAGCCCAAATCCTTCTCGACGACAAACATCAGCACCGCAATGCTCCAGATGCAGATGAGCGGTGCGATGAAGCGCAGCGGCGGCAGCTGCAGGAAAAGCAGATGCCGCTTAGGAAGGGCCAGTACCTTGCGGTGGTCCGAAAGATACGCTGCCAGAAAAAGCACGATGAGAATCTTGCCAAATTCAGAAGGCTGTACGGAAAACGGGCCGAGCACCAGCCAGTTGCGGCTGCCGCCGATTTCCGTGCCGAAAAGTATGGGCAAGAACAGGACAATGACGCAGAGGATCCCTGTGATATAAGGATAATCCACCAGCCGCCGCAGACGGTTCCAAAAGCGTATGACCAAAAACATCAGCACCATGGCGATGAGCAGCCAGCGCAGCTGCGGCACTAAGAGAGCCGGCTTCAGGCGGGCAATCTCCACGACGCCGACACTGGCCAGCAGCATGACCAGCGGGAAAAGGTACGTATCCATATGGCGGCGCACCAATACGCCCTGCATGATGATGGCACAGATCATGACAGCGGCCAGCCATGGCAGATACGAGATGCCCAGAAGCATCGACGGATTGACTGTCCCCATCTGCGGATGCGTCTTGATGTAAAGCACGCCAAGCCCCGACAGCAAAATACCAAACGGTGCCAGCAGAAGACTCCAGTTCTTCATCATGCGTACACCACCACCACAGCCGTCACATTGTCACGGCCGCCATAATGCAGCGCTGCCGCGACAAGAGACTTTGCGGGATCCTCATCATTTCTGCTGAGGATAGCAGCAATCTCATCTTCCGGTACCATATTCATGAGGCCATCTGTCGCTAATAGAAGCACATCCCCGGCTGCCACAGCAAAGCTGCCGCTGTCTACTTCAAGCTCTTCCTCAACGCCGACAGCCCGCGTCAGCATATTTTTCTGCGGATGATTGCGGGCCTCCGCTTCGGTAATCTCGCCATGCTCGACAAGGTCCTCTACATAAGAATGGTCCCGTGTAATCTGCATGAGCTGTCCCGAACGCAGAAGGTAGAGGCGGCTGTCTCCTACATGAGCCCAGATGGCCTGCCCTTCCTCAAGATGCAGCACGGTCGCGGTCGTTCCCATCCCCTGGCAGTCCGGGTTTTCTGCCACCGTTGCCAGAATCTCATGATTCGCATGGCGGATGGAATCACAGAGCTCCGCTTCCCGAATCCCCTCGCGGCCAGACAGGTCCGCCTGCACAGATTTCACGAGGATATGGCTGGCGACTTCGCCGGCCGCATGGCCCCCCATACCATCAGCCACGACGTACACCTCAGGGGCGAACACAGCAGCGCTGTCCTCATTGATGGGCCTTACACAGCCAACATCTGTCGCTTCATAAACCTTACTCAAAATTCTCACCTCTCGAACCGAAGGGTGACAAGCCCGATGCGGATCTTATCACCAGGACGCAGGTACGCCCTGCCCTCCAGGATTTGACCATTTACATAGGTGTGGTTGATGCTGCCGAGATCCTCGATGACATACTGATTGCCATGGCGATAGATCTGCGCATGACGATGGGACACATACCCCTCAGGAATGACAATGTGATTGTCGTTCCCGCGGCCGATTAGGAGCTGCTTCTCAAAGGCAAACCGTTTGCCCATGAGCTCTTTTTCCGGCGCTTCCAGCACAGCAACAACGGCTTCTGCTGGTTTTGTCTCCGGTTTCTTTATGCGCTTGTCCGCTTTGCGCACGGCTCCAAAAAGACGTCTGGCCAGGGTCACGGTAAACCACAGAAGCCAAAGGAGCATGCCATATTCGAGCACCACACGGATGCCCTTGAGAAAAACGGCTGTCACCGCCACTTATATCACCTCATATCGAAGAACCGTCATGCCAATCCGTATCATATCTCCATGCTGCAGGCGGCAGGCCTCAATGCGCTGCCCGTTGACGAACGTCCCATTCGTGCTCTGTGCATCGTACAGTTCATGACGATGATGTTCATATGAAATCCACGCATGCAGGCGTGAAGCATTCGTATCCGTCAGAATGAATTCATTCTTATCGCGCCGCCCGATGTAGACCTGCTTTTCACCAATCTCAAGATAGGCATCCACATCCGGCCCTTCCACGACCGTCAACGATGCCATGGCATGAAAAGCCGGCAGATTGAGCGGCACATGGCCGTCAAGCGACGGACGCTTATGCAGGACCAAGGTATTGGCCGAAAGATTCTCCGCCGTTTCAGCGGAACAGCATTTGAGTTTATAAACGCCGCGGCTGAGCTTCTCATTCTGCTCCATGCGGACGATGATGACGCCTTCTGCCGCGCAGTCCTGCAGAATAATCTGACGGGCTGCCGTCGTCCGCAAATCCTCTATTGTACGCCGTGCACACAAACGGTGGTAATCCTCAGGGTTCAGGGAAAAAATAAAGACAGTATCGATATTTTCCCTGTGCTTCCCCGACGACTGACGCGTCACTTCGCGCTCCACGCCGTTCATGAGCTCGACAATCTCCAGATTGCTGCTGAACTTTTTATTGAAGAATCCCTCAATGTGACTGGCCAGATAGGATTCCCATGTTCCAAGTCCCATGGCTTTCGCCCCCATTTTCTTTTTCCTAGTCACTGCTTGCCACTATCCGTACATTATAACAGAAATAGCTTTGAATTTATAGGAAAAGGTCAATCCTGCAAATGCTGATTGCGCAGCTGGCCGCAGGCCGCCTGGATGTCCGTGCCCATTTCGCGTCGTACCGTGACATTCACATGATGCGTGGTAAGATAATGCTCGAACCAGTCGATACGCGCCGCCGAAGGGCGCAGCAGATGGCGCTCAGCCACAGGATTTATCGGGATGAGATTGACACTGGCCAGCTGGCCGCGCATCAGGGAAACAAGTTCTCTTGCCTGTTCTTCCCCGTCATTGACATGATCAATCAGGATGTATTCGTACGTCACACGGCGTTTGGTCACGTCAGCATAATGACGCGCAGCCTTGATGACTTCTTCCATGGGGTATTTGCGGCTGATGGGCATGAGCTCTGTGCGCAGTTCCTGATGGGGCGCGTGCAGGGATACCGATAACGATATCGGCAGTCCTTCATCAGCCAATTGATACATCTGCGGCACAATGCCCGAGGTCGACAGTGTGATATTCCGATAGCCCATCCCCAAAACATAATCTTCATGCAGCAGGCGGATGAAGCCCAGTACGTGGTCATAATTCATCAAGGGCTCACCCGACCCCATGATGACAACCGTATCGACTTTGCCGCCCTGCCCCTCTGCCCGTAGCATATCGTTGATGGTGATGACCTGGGCGAGGATTTCCCCCGTCGTCAGATTGCGTGCCATGCCGTGCAGCGTCGACGCGCAGAACGCACAGCCCATACTGCAGCCGGCCTGCGTCGAAACGCAGATGCTGTTGCCATAAGGCTGGCGCATGAGTACAGACTCTACCGCCGTGCCATCGGCAAATTCCAATAAGAATTTCGTCGTATGGCCATCGACAGAATCGAGACGGTCTTTTGTCTTTGGTCTGCCAATAACAAGCGCTGCGCCTAACTCCTCGCGAAGCTGTTTCGGCAGATTTGTCATATCGGCAAAGGACACGGCCCCGCGCTTGTACATCCATTCGGCAATCTGCTTGGCGCGGTAGCGCGGAACGTGAAAAGGCGTCAGCGCTTCCTGCAGCTCAGCCAGTGTCAGGCCAAAAATATCCTTACGATTCAGCAGTGTCTCCAATGCATTTATCCTTTCTTCTTCATGCGGCAAATGAAAAATCCATCCGTGCCGTCAATATGCGGCAGCAGATGGACCATCTTGGCCTCCCGATGTTTGGTCGGCATCGGCAGAAAATGACCGGTTGTCTCCTGTGAGAACTCTGGATGAACTTCGAGGAAGCGGCTGACCACGCCCTGATTCTCGGCGAGCTCAATCGTGCAGGTACTGTAGACGAGCACGCCGCCAGGCTTGACGGCAGCCGCAGCACTCTCGAGAATGGCCATCTGCAGCGCCGGCAGTGCCTCAATCTCTTTCTTTGTCCTGCGCCAGCGCGCATCAGGCTTGCGGCGCAGGACGCCAAGGCCTGAGCACGGCGCATCGACAAGCACGCGGTCGGCCATGCCTTCATACTGTTCGCCGATTTCACGCGCATCGATTTTTTCCGTTTCAATGATATGGATGCCGAGTCTTGCGGCATTTTCCTCGATGCGCAGGAGTTTATGGTCATAAATATCGCCTGCAAGAATACGTCCGTTGTCCTGCATCAGGGCAGCCAGATGTGTTGTCTTGCCTCCCGGTGCCGCACAGCAGTCGATGACAAATTCACCGGGCTGCGGCCCCACGGCATGAGCAACGAGCATCGAGCTTTCATCCTGCACCTGACAGCGGCCTTCCTGCAGAGGCGCCAATGTATCCAAGGCCCCGTGGCTGCGGATCAGGATGCCCTCCGGTGCCCATTTTGAAGCTTCTGCCTCGGCGCCGCAGTCTGCCAGTTCTTTCAGCAGCGCCTCTCTTGTCGTACGCAGCGTATTGGTGCGCACGGACAATACCGGCTGCTCATTGTCAAAAGCACAGAGCTTTTCCGCCGCTTCAAAGCCAAACGTCTTGACCCAGTGGCGCACGAGCCATTCCGGATGCTGGCTGCGCAGGGCAAGCCCCGCCGTCGCATGGCCTTTCCCCTGCGGGAAAGCAGCCTTCTGCGGCTCACGCACCGCCGTCCGCAGCACGGCATTGACGAAGCCAGAAAGCCCCTTCATCCCCATGCCCTTGGCCAGTTCTACCGACGTATTGCAGGCCGCCGAGGCCGGTACCCTGTCAAGATAGAACAGCTGATAAAGGCCAAGGTGCAGGATTTCCCGCACGAGCGGCTGGATTTTGCGGACAGGACGGTTGACATACTGGCGCAGAATCCAGTCGAGTGTATCTCCGGCCTTGACAGCTCCATAGACGAGCTCTGTCACGAAACGCCGGTCCTGCTCACTGAGGCCGGCCTGACGAAGGGCCTTGGCCAGCGCCACATTGGCATACGCCCCGTTTTCATGTACTTCATATAAGATGCGGACGGCTGTCTCACGCGCTTTATCCATAGATCCTCCTCATTGTTTCTTCGTATCCTCTGCTTTCTCTGCAGTATCCCTTGTATCCTTTTTGTCTTTCTTTGCTTTATCCTTCGGGATAATGATTTTTTCAAGCTGAGCCCGCACTTCGTCGATATCCACATGCGTATTGTAGCAGGGTCCGTTCGGACGAATATTCAGCACGCCGACAGCCGGCAGCGGATAGACATCCTGGATACCGCTCATGAGGTCGCGTTCGCAGGCAATGGCCAGCACCGCTTTTGGCTTTGTCTTATAGACAATCTGACGTGCGAGCGTGCCGCCTGTCGCCACGAAGAAATGAAAGCCCATCTCATGGGACAATGTCACCAGAGCCCCGATGTCGCAGCCGCCGCAGCGTTTGCAGTTCTCCGGGTCTCTCGTGATTTTATGCGGGCAGGAAGCAAGCTGCAGGCAGTGCGGCGTCACAACGAGCAGGCGGTCTGCCGGCACGCGGATGCCCATGCGGTTGAACAGCAGATTGCTCACCGCGATGAAAGAGCCTTCGAGCTTACGGCGGTGAATGCCAAAAATCCGCGCCAGACGGACCGCCAGCGGAAAGAGCAGATTGATGAGCTCATACGTCTGGCGCTGCAGAAACGGCAGATATGGCAGTCCTGCTACAGCCAATACCATGTTGATGATGCTGAAAAAAGCCCCGGCGATAAGGATGGTAAAGATCACGCCGATGATGGCGGGCAGCATGGGCTGGATAGACGCCAGCCCCGGCACACCGATATACCAAATGGCATAAAGGATGCCTGCCATAAGGATGACAGTCAGGGAAAGCATGCCGATGAACAGCCTCTTTTTGGGGCGTCCCGGCATGACGTAGTTCTTCTTTGGCTCTGCCATGATGTTATTCCTCAATCTTCAAAAGCAGCGGGAAGGTTTATCGCATGGCCATTGAGATAATCACGGGCTTTCATGCGCTTCTTGCCCGGCGCCTGAAGCTCGGTAATCTCTAACACCTGATCCCCTGCTGCCACCAAAAGTCCCTGCTTCTTGTCTGCCGTGAGAATCGTACCCGGTTTTGACGTGGATTCTTCCTCCGTCAGACGCGTGCGCCAGATTTTATACTTCTTCCCGGCAAGGAACGTATACGCTCCCGGCCAGGAATCGAGGCCGCGCACGAGGTCATGGATTTTCTGTGCAGGGTCCTGCCAATGGATATGGCCGGTTTCCTTATCGAGCATCGGCGCGTAGTTCGACTCGCCCGTCTGCGGAATGCGCTGCAGCGTGCCATCGGAAAGCTGTTCAAGCGTAGCCAGGAGGACTTTTGCCCCGAGGTTCATGAGGCCGTCATGGACCTCCTCGAGCGTCGTATCCGGCCCAATGGGGAATTCTTCCTTCAATAACATATCACCAGTATCGAGGCCGGCATCCATGAACATCGTCGTGATGCCCGTCTTTTTCTCACCGTTGATGACACACCACTGCATCGGGGCAGCCCCGCGGTAGCGCGGCAAAAGCGAGCCGTGAACATTGATGCAGCCATACTTCGGGATATCGAGGATGCGCTGCGAAAGAATCTGGCCAAAGGCCACGACCACCATGAGTTCCGGTTTCTGCTCTTCCAGAAACTTCGTAAATTCTTCTTCTTTGATTTTTTTCGGCTGCCAAACAGGCAGGCCATGGGCCGCGGCCCAGGCCTTGACGGGCGACGGCACGAGCTTCTGCCCGCGGCCGCGCGGCTTATCCGGCTGGGTCACGACACCGAGGACCTCGCAGTGCTCATAAAGGGCAGCAAGGCAGGGCACGGCAAATTCCGGCGTGCCCATAAAAATGACACGGAACTTCTTCAATTCTGATTCCCCCTGTGCAGGCTCTCGGCGATATCGATGAAGAGCTGGCCTTCGAGATGGTCAAGCTCATGCTGGATGCAGCGGGCCAAGAGTCCCGTCGCCGTCAGATGCTGTTTCTTGCCGCGGCGGTTGAGGTATTCCACCTTGACTTTCGCCGCACGCTCTACTTCCCCGTAAATGCCCGGCACCGAAAGGCAGCCCTCCGTGTCCGTCGCCGTGCCTTCACGGAACGTGATGACCGGATTGATAAGTTCCAAGAGACCATGGTCGTCCTGGCAGTCGATGACAACCGCACGGATAGGACGGCCGACCTGCGGAGCAGCGAGGCCTACACCATCAGCTTCATACATGGTCACGGCCATATCATCGAGCAGTTTGCGCAGTTCTTTATCGATATGTTCTACAGGAGCACAGACTTCTTTGAGTACGGGGGCTCCTGCCTTCTTAATTTCCAATATTGCCATATAGAAAAATCTCCTTATTTTACTCTTATTTTTGTACAAATAGCATTGACGCGCCAGTTTGCCTGACGCGTCTCCTGACATTCCTGCTTATTTTTTCAGCGAACCGGCCTTGACCATGATGGACAGGACGACCTCTGCCGATTTCTTGAGTGACTGCAGCGGCAGATACTCAAAGCGTCCATGGAAATTGGCGCCGCCCGTAAAGAGGTTCGGACAGGGCAGGCCCATGAACGAAAGGCGCGCACCATCTGTACCGCCGCGGATAGGCTCGACGTCCGGCGTCACGCCAGCTGCTTCCATGGCCTGACGCGCCAGTTCCACGATGTACATATTGCCATCCTCGATTTTCTCGAGCATGTTGTAGTAAACATCATGGTGCTGTACTTCGACAGAGCCTTCGCCGTATTTTTTATTAAAGAAGGCCGCCATATCATCGAGCAGCGCTTTGCGCTGTTCAAATTTTGCACGGTCATGGTCGCGGACGAGCATGCCCAGTGTGACTTCTTCGACGCCGCCTTTGATAGTATGGACATGGAAGAAGCCTTCGTGGCCTTCCGTATACTCCGGCTTCTCTCCGGCCGGCAGCATCTGCTGCCATTCGGCCGCCATCGTCACGGCATTTTTCATCTTGCCCTTGGCATCGCCTGTATGCGAACTGCGTCCGTGGAAGACGATGGTCGGGTTGGCCGCATTGAAATTCTCGTATTCCAGTCCGCCGAGCTCGCCGCCATCAACGGTATAAGCAAAGTCAGCACCAAAGGCCTTGACATCAAAACGGTCTGCACTGCGTCCCGTCTCCTCATCCGGCGTAAAGCCGAGGCGGATTTTGCCGTGCTGGATTTCCGGATGCTGCAGCAGGTACTCCGCCGCGCTGACAATAGCCGTGACGCCGGCTTTGTCGTCGGCGCCCAGCAGCGTCGTGCCGTCCGTCATCATAATATCCTGACCCTTGTATTTTTCAATGCCAGGATAGTCTTTCGTTGAAAAGATGATGTTCTTTTCCTTATTCAGCACGATGTCGCCGCCGGCGTAGTCGTGAATAATCTGTTCATGGATGGGGCCGCCTGCCGCATCAGGACTCGTATCCATATGCGAGATAAAGCCAACGACAGGCGCGTCCTCGCAGCCATTGGCCGGCAGCGTGGCCATGATATAACCGTGTTCATCCAATGTCACATCCGCCAAACCGAGAGCCTTAAGCTCCTCCGCCAGATGTTTGGCAAGCACCATCTGCCCCGGCGTTGACGGGCATTCTTTATCATTTTCCTCATCCGACTGCGTATTAAAAGAGATGTAATCGCGGAAACGCTTGACCAGCGTCTCCATATTCATTTCCATTTTCAATACTGTCACCTCGTACTATATTAATCATCTTTCTATTATATCAGTAAAAAGATGAGGGAACAAGGCATAGGCACTCAGCTGTGCTGTTTTGACGACGGATTCTTGGCTGGCTGGTTCATCGGCACTTCCCCATCCTGCACAAAATGATGAATCGTAAACTGCTGGAAGGTCATCGCGGCAGGCGAAAGCGGCCGGATGGTATTCCAGGCGATGCCAACGGCTCTTTTGCAGAGCGGGAAGGAAATCGGCATAAAGACAACACCGAGGTGTTCCGTACCCGGCACGTGCGGCAGAATGCTGACGCCGAGGTGCGCTGCGACGAAGGAAACAAGAGTATGCACCTCATCGCCTTCAAAGACAATCTGCGGGTGACTTTCGGCAAGGTCCAAAAAATGATTGACCTGCTGGCGCAACGTATATTCAGGCTTTAGGGCCACGAAGGGTTCATCCTCGACTTCACGCAGATTGACGCGCGACTTCTGCGCCAGAGGATGGTCCTCCGGCACAACGAGGAACATCTCCTCCGACCAAAGATACATCCAGGCCGTATCTGGCTCATTCATCGTCGAACAAAGGCAGATATCCGTCTCACCGTTGGCCAGCTGTTCCGAAAGCAGTGAAGAATTCTGCTGATAGAGTTTGACATCAATATGAGGGTACCTTGCATGAAACTGGCGCAGGATGAGCGGCAAGAAGGTATCGCCAAGAGAATGAAGAAACGAGAGATGTACGACACCTTCGCCGCCATTGTCAATCTGGATTTCCTGTTCTGCCAGGGCAAGTTCCCGAATTACGCGGTCCACATGAAAGAGAAATTTCTGTCCGGCTTCCGTGAGCTCTGAGGTGCGTCCATGGCGTTCAAATAAGGCCACTCCGAGTTCCTGTTCCAATTTCTGTATGGAACGGCTCAGGGCCGACTGGGAAATCGCCATTTCTTCCGCTGCCTGCGTAAAGTGATGGCACTTCGCCATGGCCTGAAAATATTTGAGCTGTGTTAATTCCATTTTAGTCCTCATTTCTTGCATATCGCGCATAATTACTTTTGGTTATAGTCTATTATATGCACGATTATTAAGACTGGCAACGTTTTCCTGCTAAGTTTTCATGAGTTTTTTGCATTGTATTCATGTATACAAAACATAATCTATGTATTTTTTGCAAGAATCCTCTCTTTTCTGCGATAATATGCACAAAATGCACCTTATTTGTGAAAATAATACATTAGACGCATCTAAAAAAGATGACTATACTAAATTCCAGATTTCATTCATAAGATTTTTTGATTATAAGATTTAGATAAGCAGGTGAAGAAAACAAATGAATTCCAGAATCCCTTCGGATTATGTTGAAGAGCTTTGTATGGAAACGGGTATGTCAGAGAGCGATGCCTATCGCATGCTGACCATCGCGCACTGCACGGCGATTCATCATCCCCGCCATCATAAAAAACATGTTTTCGTTGGAAAGGAGTCTTCTTCTATGGCAGATGCAGCTGCCCCGACACGTCTCTGGACGCGCGATTATGTATTTGACATTGGCGTCAACTTTCTCGTTTACTGTGTTCATTTCCTGTTGATGCTCTGGTCTACGGCTTATGCCATCTACACTTGGAATGCTTCCATCAGCATGGCAGGCCTCGCTTCCGGTCTGTTCATCGTCGGCGCACTTTTCGCCCGCATTCCGGCCGGCCGCTTCATCGACTTCGTTGGCCGCCGCAAGATGTTCCTTGCCGGCACGCTGATGTTCTTCCTGCTCGTGCTCTGCTACGAACTTGCACCGACGCTTGAAATTTTCATGCTCGTCCGTTTCCTGCACGGCCTTGCCTTTGGCACGACGTCCACGGCTGCCAGCACGGTTGTTGCCGCTCTCGTTCCTTTAAAGCGAATGGGCACAGGCATCGGCTATTTCACGCTCGGTGTCACGATGGCTTCGGCTGTCGGCCCGTTCATCGCCATGAATCTCACGGCTGCACATGAATTCACGCTGGCCATCGAGATCTGCTCTGTCGCTACGTTCGTCATCTTTGCTTTGTCGTTCGGCATCAAAGCACCGGAACGCACAATTCTGCCGGATGAGAAGGCCGACCTCCACAAGGTATCGTTCAACCGCTTCTTCTCCCTTAAAGCTCTGGCCATTTCCTTCATTGCCCTGATGGGCGGTGTCTGCTACTCCACGGTCCTGAGTTTCCTCGGTGCTTATACGGCAAGCATCGGCGTGACGGGCATCGGCGCTACGGGCTTTTTCCTCTGCTTTGCCGCTACGTCCTTCATCAGCCGTCCTCTGACGGGCTATCTGCTCGACCATTTCGGCGGCAATGTCGTCATCTACCCAGCCCTGCTCTGCATGGCTGCAGCCATGGGCATCATCGCCACGGCTACAGGTGATATGGCCATGCTCGTCGGCGCTCTGTTCCTCGGTTTCGGCTATGGCACCATCACCGCTTCCTGCCATGCTCTCGCCGTGCACTGCGCCCCGATGCATCAGGTTGGCGTGGCCACGAGTACGTACTTCGTCCTGCTTGACTTCGGCATCGGCGTTGGCCCTTACACGCTCGGCAGCTTCGTGCCGTCGTTCGGCTTCTCCTTTGTCTATCTCGCAGCTGGTGCCATCTCCATCTTCGGCATCTTCCTTTACTATTATCTGCTTGGCCGTCATCATCGCTTCACGCGCCATCAGATGGACCGCGACAGCGAAGCCAAGACAATCGTCGCAGAGCGCCGTCAGCGCTTCTACGAAAAACGTCTGGCCGCCGCACATTAATTGCGCAGCAAAAAATCCGGCATCCCAATCTGGGGTGCCGGATTTTTTTATGCAGTCAGGCAAGAGGATTTACTGCCTCTGACGGCAGATGATAAATACGCATGGCATTCTTATAAAAGACATCGTCCCAATGTTCCTGCGGGATAATCTCCTTGGTAAAGTCGATATAATCGCCAAGATTCGCAAGCGGCCAGTCTGTGCCGAACATGAAACGGTCATACGAATCAAGATATTCCAGCCAGCCCTTGAGCCGTTCGATATAGAAATGCTTTTTCCGGAGAAAGGCTTCAAAGTCGGAAATCTTGCGCTCGAGCATCCCTGAAAGGTCTGCTGCGACATTCGGATTCTTCTCGATGACAGCTGCCGCATCGGTGAACCACGGCTCACCGAAATGGCACATGACAAACTGCACCTCACGGAATTTCGTCGCTGCCTCATCCATAACCAGCGGGTGGCTGTACTTCAAAAGGGCGTGATCCGTCGCGGTCAGTCCCGTATGAACGGCAACAGGCTTATGATAGCGGGCGGCCAGTTCATACACGGGAGCCAATTTGTCATCATAGAGATAAAATGAAGCATACCCGGGATAGAGTTTGATTCCGACACAGTTCTTCCTCTTGAGATGCTCTTCAATATAATGGAGTTTCTGCGGCAGGGTGTCCATATCAAAGACCTGACTGTCAAGGCCGACACAGTAAGAAAGGAACGGCGGATACACAGGCTTCGTCTCTTCCACAGGCAGATTGCCCATGACGATGCCATGAACCATCCCTCTCATTCTGTACTGCTCCAGCAGATGTTCTTCGCTGTTTTCATGGCCTGCTGCCTTAGCGATTTCATCGAAGTAAGCATCCGTAGCAAAATGAAGATGTGCATCAATGATTTTCATAGCAATACCTCAAATTTTGTATCTTTGTATCAAAGACGTGCCAAAGCCTCCTCGGCGAGTGTGGCCATATACTTAGCCGCGGGGCCAAGGGCCTTGGGGTCAACGTGGAATTTTGGATTGTGATTGGCCGGTGACTTGCCCGTGCCGACGAGTACAAAGGCACCGGGAATCTCTTCCTGATAGTAGGAGAAGTCTTCGCCGGCCAGATTGACAGGAGCCGGCTCAACCTTCAGGCCAGCTTTTTCTGCCTCTTCTTTGGCAAATTCTGTCCACGACGGCGTGTTGTTCGTTGCCGGCGGGCCGGCATACCATGTCAGCTCTGCATGACCACCGAACGAAGCAGCCTGTCCCTCAGCAAGACCGTAAATGCGTTTCTTGATGAGTTCACGGTCAGCCGCCGTCAGGCAGCGCACTGTCCCTTCGAGCCACGAGGACTCCGGGATGACGTTCCAGGTGTTGCCGCTCTCGATATGTGTAATCGAAACAAGGGCCGGGTGTGCCGGGTTAATATTGCGCGAGACAATGCTCTGCGCTGCCGTGACAAAACTGGCGGCCATGACGATGGGATCAACGCCGCGTTCCGGGTGTGCTGCATGTGTGCCTTTGCCATGGAACGTCACCGTGAATTTATCCACAGAAGCCGTCACTGCTCCTTCGCGGATGCCGAGCGTACCGACATCGTAGATCGGCAATGTGTGCAGGCCAAAGATTGCCTGCACATCCTTGAGCACGCCCGTCTCCATGACCTTCTTCGCACCGCCGGGGGCTTCCTCAGCCGGCTGGAATAAAAGATATACCGTGCCCTTAAGCTCTTTTTCCCTAGCCTTGAGCAGCAAGGCTGAGCCGAGCACCGTGCTGATATGGAAATCATGGCCGCAGGCGTGCATGCGTCCCTCATGTTCCGAGGCATACGGCAGACCGGATTCTTCATGGATGGGCAGACCGTCGATATCGCAGCGCAGGGCCACAAACGGCGCTTTGCCCGTGCCGACTTCGGCGACAAGACCCGTCTTCAAGGGCAGGTCAAGTACCTTGATGCCGGCAGCGGCAAGGTCTGCACGCAGGCGTTTTGTCGTTTCGACTTCTTCATAGGAAAGTTCCGGATGACGGTGGAACCAGTAGAATTCTTCCGTGATTTTTGTGAAAATATCCTGTTCGTTCATATCTATCCCTCTTTGATCTATATTTACATAGTTTGTTGATATGTTTTACAGATATTGTAATATAGAGAACTTTCCCTGTCAACCTGCCCATATAGAAAAACTTCTGATACCAGCTGGTATCAGAAGTTTTTTATCGTATAGGCTTATTCAGCGATTGGTTTCATCGTCGGGAACAGCAGAACGTCGCGGATGGACGGTGCGTCCGTCAGCAGCATGACAAGGCGGTCAATGCCGATACCGACACCGCCCGTTGGCGGCAGGCCGTATTCCATGGCCGTGATGTAGTCACGGTCCATGACATGGGCTTCATCATCGCCGGCTTCGCGCTGTTTGAGCTGGTCGAGGAAGCGGCCTTCCTGGTCAATCGGGTCATTGAGCTCCGTGAAGCCATTGGCAAGTTCGCGGCCGTAGATGAAGAACTCAAAGCGGTCCGTAATGCGCGGGTCTTCAGGATTGCGTTTTGCCAGCGGCGAAATCTCCGTCGGATGGCCCGTGATGAAGGTCGGCTGCATGAGCGTCTCTTCGACTTTTTCTTCAAAAGCCTGGTTGAGGATGCCGCCGATGCCATGGCGCTGCTCGTAGGGAACGCCAATCTCGTCGGCCATCTTGCGGGCCTCTTCGACCGTTTTGCAGGACAGGAAGTCCTTGCCCGTTGCCTCTTTGACAGCGTCATTCATGCTGATGCGCTTGACTTTCGAGAGGTCGATTTCCACGCCCTGATAATTGATGACCGGCGTGCCGAGAACGGATTTCGCCGCGTTGACAACAACGCCTTCCGTGATATCCATCATGTCCGTATAATCAGCATAGGCCTGATAGAATTCAATCGTCGTGAATTCCGGATTATGGCGTACATCCATGCCTTCGTTGCGGAAGACACGGCCCAGCTCGTAAACGCGGTCGAAGCCGCCGATGACGAGGCGCTTGAGGTTGAGCTCCGTAGCAATGCGCAGATAGAGGTCAATGTCGAGAGCATTGTGATGCGTGACGAACGGACGTGCGGCAGCACCGCCAGCAATCGTCGAAAGCACCGGCGTCTCGACTTCGAGGTAATCGCGGTCATCGAGATATTTGCGGATGGACTTGATGATTTTCGTGCGTTTGCGGAACGTCTCGCGGACCTCCGGATTCATGATGAGGTCGAGATAGCGCTGACGATAACGGATATCGACATCCTGCAGACCATGGAACTTCTCCGGCAGCGGACGCAGCGACTTGCTCAGAAGGTCAAAATCCTCGACGCGGACCGTGACTTCGCCGCGATGCGTCTTGAAGACGATGCCGCGGATGCCGACGATATCACCGATATCGAGTTTCTTGAACTGATTCTTGTATTTGTCCTCACCGAGCACATCAATCTTGAAATAGACCTGAATATTACCCGTGCGGTCGTTGAGCGTGCAGAACGATGCCTTGCCATGGCCGCGGATAGCCATGAGACGGCCGGCAATCTGGACTTCGCCGCCTTCTTCCTCCCCCTCAAGGTTGGCATACTTTTCCTTGATGGGCTCTGCATAATCCTTGACATCATAACGATGGCCAAACGGCGGTACGCCCATCGCACGGAACTCTTCCATCTTTTCGCGGCGGACCTTCATCATTTCGTTGAGGTCTTCCACAGGAGCCTGCTGCTGCCCCTTCTGCTTCTTATCTGACATATCTTACCTTACTCCCATCCTGAATTGCTCAGCCTTTGATGGCGAGAATCTCATATTTAATGATACCTGCCGGTGCATGGACATCGATGACGCTGCCGCTCTTCTGGCCCAGCAGAGCCTGACCGAGCGGAGATTCGTTCGAGATTTTGCCTTCATCCGGGTCGGCCTCAGTAGAACCAACGAGCATGAACGTATCCTCATCACCGAATTCCACATCCTTGACCGTGACTTTGCTGCCCATCTGGACGACATCGCCAGCACCGGCCTTAATGATATGCGAATTGCGGATTTTCGCCGTGAGGTCCTGAATCTCGCCCTCGAGGAAAGCCTGCTCATTCTTTGCATCATCGTACTCCGAGTTCTCGGAAAGGTCGCCGAGGGCAATGGCTGCCTTCAGGCGCTGTGCAATCTCGATGCGCTTGACACTCTTGAGGTAGTTGAGTTTTTCTACAAGTTTATTATAGCCTTCTTCGGTCAGCATGACCTGTTTATCTGCCATGATAAAACGCCCCTTTATGCTTTCAGTTTAACTTATTTATTATAATTTTTTTTGCTGTCCCTGTCAATCAGAGCCAGCTTCTGCGCACGCGTCAGCTTCTTGATGGCGGCTTCGCGCACAAGAGCCTCCTCTTTGGTGGCAAATGACTCAAAGTAAGCAAGACGCACAGGACGGTGCGCTCGCGTGTATTTCGCGCCGCGGCCCGCATTATGTGCCTTGACCCGCTTTTCTAAGTCATTCGTCCAGCCGGTATAGAGGCTGCCATCCCCGCAGACGAGGATGTACGTATAAGCCTCAGCCATTACTTTTCCGGATACTCAATCTTGATGGTCTTGATGACGACATCTTCGAGCGGACGGTCGGCCATGTCCGTCTCGCTGTGACCGATGCGGCGCACGACATCCATGCCCTCGCGGACTTTGCCGAAAATCGTGTGATGGTCATTGAGCCACGGCGTCTTGTCGAGCGTAATGAAGAACTGGCTGCCGCCCGTGTGCGGCATGCCCGTGTTGGCCATGGCGAGGATGCCCTCACCGTCAAAGCGCAGGTCGTCGACGAATTCATCCTCAATCGTATAGCCAGGGCCGCCCATGCCCGTGCCTTCAGGGTCGCCGCCCTGAATCATGAAGCCATCGATGACACGGTGGAAGATGACGCCGTCATAAAAACCTTTTTCAGCAAGGTCAATGAAATTCTGCGTCGTGATTGGCGTCTCATCTTCAAAGAGCTCAATCGTGAAATTGCCGAGATTCGTCTCAAATACTGCTACGCGATTTACCATTTTTTTATCTCCTCCATGGACTGGTTTTGTTTTTTCACTGCCAGATGCGGCAAAACAGCTGCCCGTCATGAAAATCATGGCCAGCAGCACGAGAAACACCTTCTTCATTTTACCTTATATCCTCCTGTCATTTCAATAGTCTGCCGTCCTGCAGGCGATTCTTTTCGCCCGATACGCGCGGCGACCAGACGGGAATTTCTTTGCCTGCGGCAAAAAAGCCGGCGGCTGGCTGCCAGACAGGATAGCCGACCGAATGCATCGTCACAAGTGCCTTGACGTCCGTCTCGCGGCAGAATACCTTCGCGCCTTTCTCCATGCTCGGGCCGAGGCGGCCGTCCACGGGGAAGAATGCCACGTCAGCCTTGAGCCCTGCGAGTTTCTTCATCTGTTTGCGGAAGGCATTTTCGGCGAGCTTGCGGTTCTCAGCGGTATCGCCCGTCCAGTCCCACCAGTTGAAATCACCGGCATGGAAAATCTTTGTGTCATCTTCCTTGAGCGTGACGAGAAACGAGGTCCCGAGGTCTGTTGAATCAAAGGATTCCACCTCGATATGGTCATCCTGCCAACGGTCGTACGTCCTGAGAAACGTCAATTTTGCGGGGTCAAAGCCGCGGCAGCCGTTTCTGCAGCGGATATCATCGCTGAGGATGTAGTGGCTGGCCGCGGCTTCATACGCCTGAATGCGCGGATTGAAATGGTCAAAATGCGAATGCGAGGCAAAGAAATAAAGCTGTGCAAAGCCACCTTGCTCTATGGCTTTCTTTACCTCATGAGTCGGGTCCTCAAAGTCATCAAAAACGAGCAGCGTTTTTCCGGCGCGCACGAGAAAGCCGCTGTTCAAAAGATACGTTATTTCTAGGTCCATGACTGACATCCCTCCTGAAAATCCAATTTCTTCTATATAAATACCGCTGGAAAAATTCCGTTTTACCGTCAGCGGTTATCATGCCACTGCAGGTGTTCCGGATGCCCCGGCTTATGGATGAAGCGCTTGAAGGCAATGCCCGGCTCGCTGAAGCCGCGCCCCATGACTTCGCTGGCCGACATGATAATCATGAAGGCATGCGGGTCGACCGCATGAGCGATGAGTTTGATTTTGCTGACCTGCGTAAGCTTGACGACGACAAAGACGACATTGCGTTCCTTGCGCGTAAAGGCTCCCTGCCCATGCAGGAACGTCACGCCGCGGCCGACTTCCATGATGCCGTCGGCAATCTGCTGGGCCTGGTCCGAGATAATCAGCACGGCCTTGCGGCTGTTGAAGCCGGCGATGACCTTATCCGTGACCATCGCGTTCATATACATGCAGATGAGCGTGAACATCGCCGGTGCCACGCCGAACAGGAAGGCTGCCACGCACATAATCATGCAGTTGAAACAGAAGATGACGCCGCCCATATTGAGCGAATAATACTTCTTGGCAATCGCGCCGACGATATCAAAACCGCCCGTACTGCCATTCATGCGAAAGACAATGCCATAGCCGATACCATTGAACACACCGCCAAAAATTGCCGCGAGCATGACATCATTGACCGGCGCATAGGCATTGAGAAAACGCGTGAGGTCAAGGCACAGGGAAAAGATGCCCGTGCCAATGATGACGTCAATCGTATAGCCGCGGCCCATCGTCTTCCAGGCCGTGATAAGCAAAGGAATATTGTAGAGGAACGTCTGCAGGCCGATAGGGAATTTAGCCAGATAGTAAACGATGATGGCGATGCCCGTCGCGCCGCCCGTCAGCAGATGGGACGGTACGAGGAAAAGATTGATGGAACAGCTCGCTATCAGACAGCCCAAGGTGATGCCGAGATAGCGCAGCGCCCTGTGGCGCATCATCTTCAAGTGAATCATGCCCCTTTAGCCTCCTTCAGTACAACATTTCCTGTCTTAGGCAGGGCCGATGTGTCAATCTCCTTTTCGGCAAAACGCGGGTCAAGCGGACCTTCTTCTTCCTCTTCTTCCAGAGCACGCTTCTCGGCTTCCGCCTCGCTGATGGGCAGCGAGGTAATGCGCCATGAAGTCAGGTAGCCATCCTGTGAATCCACCCCTAAGAGAAGATGGTCGTGCGGATGGTCTTTGCGCGTGTAGACGTAATATGCTTCTCCGTCAATGTGCTGACGTTCCGCCTTGCCATACGTCTTTTGAATCCAATACGACGTGGCCCCAAGGCGGATGCCGTTGCGTGCCTCATAGCGGTCATTCTTGATGATGAAGTCAACGACATGGCCGCTCTTATCCACGGCTGCCGTATAATCATCCTTATAGACGTATACCTTGACGCTCACGCCCTGACGCGTCTCTGTCTTATCAAACAGCGGCTCGCCCCAGACTTGAAAGAGCGTCTCCTGGGTATCGCCCAGAGCCACGCCGCGGCAGGAAAAGTCTGCATCCTGAAGACCAGCTGAGCTTTCCGCATGGCTGACTGCCGGCAGGCAAAGGGCAAAGGCAAGAGCCAGACAAGCCAGCAGGACGGAACGAAATGCTTTGCAATGCATCTTGGAATCCTCCATTTTCTTATTTCCAGTACGTCTGTATGAGAAGCAGCACATCTTAAAAGGCAAAATTGCCGTGATGGAATACCTGTACTTCCGTGCCGTCGCGGCGCGTGCCGACAATCTCGAGGTCGCGGCTGCCGATCATGAAATCCTCGTGCATGAGAGAATCATTGACGCCATGCTGCAGAAGCGTCACACTGTCCATCTTGTCGCCGCCCTTAAGACAGGTCGGATATGCCTTGCCGAGAGCCAGATGGCAGGCGGCGTTCTCATCGAACAAGGTATTGTAGAACAGCACCCCGCTTCGGGAGATAGGCGAATCAAACGGCACGAGTGCCACTTCGCCAAGATAGCTTGCCCCTTCATCCGTCTCCAGCAGCCCCTTGAGGATCTCCTCGCCTTTTTCTGCCGCAAAGTCAACGACTTGGCCGTCTTTGAAGCGCAGATAGAAATTCTCGATGAGGCTGCCATTGAAGTTTAAGGGCTTTGTCGCATAGACGATGCCGTTGACGCCATCGCGCTTCGGCAAAGTGTAGACCTCTTCCGTCGGCAGATTCGCGGCAAACATAATGCCGAGCTCTGACTTTTCCGCACCGCCGGCCCAGATATGGCCTTCGGGAAGTTCCACAGTGAGGTCGGTGCCAAGGCCATTCGTATAATGAAGTTTGACAAAATCATTCTTATTCAAAAAGTCGGCTGCCTTATGCAGGAAGTCGATATGTTCCTGCCAGGCCTTGACCGTATCGATGCCCTCGCCGACGCGCACGGTCTGGAAAATCTCTTTCCAGAGACGAGCCACTGCCCCTTCCTCGGAAAGCTCTGGAAATACTTTTTTCGCCCAGCCCTTTGTCGGTACGGAGACAACACACCAGGTATTGCGGTTGTTCATGAGGCGTTCACGGTACTCCATGAGCGCCGCACCGGCTGCCTGATTGGCCAGCTTGAGCTTTTCGGGGTCAATGTCGCTGAAAATCTCAGGGTCGCGCGCAGCAATCGAGATAAACGCCGCCCCCTGTGCTGCATAATCTTCATAAAATGCGCGGCGCCATTCCGGAAATTCCGTGAACAGCTGTTTTTTGCCCTCTGCATAGCGGATATGCGCGAGCTGTTCATCGCCCCAGCTCACGACCACATCGTGCGCGCCGGCTGCAAAGGCCTCTTTGGCAATCGCACGGGCAAAGTCAGCGCATTCAAGCGGCGCATTGATGACGAGAATCTGGTCGTTCTGCAGATTGACGCCAATGCGCACGACGAGTCTCGCATACGATACCAATAAATCCTGATTCATGATGACTCCTTTCCTTCTATATATATTACAAAGTATCCGTATCAAACAGCAGCGTCACCGGGCCATCGTTGACCGAAGCTACCTGCATGTCAGCACCAAATTCACCATGCTCGACAACAAAGCCCTTGTCACGCAGGTCCTGCAGAAAGCGTTCATAGAGAGGCTCCGCAAGTTCCGGCTTTGCTGCATGAGAAAAGCCCGGACGCCGCTTCTTGAGTTCGGCATAGAGCGTAAACTGCGAGACGACGAGGAAGCTGCCGCCAATCTGGTCGATACTCAGGTTCATCTTGCCTGCTTCATCCTGAAACACGCGCACATGCACGATTTTCTCAGCGAGTTTGTCGCAGCTTTCTTCCGTATCCTCCGGGCCAACGCCTAGAAGTACAAGAAAGCCCGCATGTATCTGTCCGCAGACTTTGCCTGCAATCGTGACAGAGGCCTCTGTCACGCGGGTCACTACTGCCTTCATTCCTATTCCTCCTGTCCACTCTGACCGTCTTAACTATTTTGGTCATTCATGTACGGTTTGACAAATTTCCGGATGGTCAAAAAATACGTCTGCTGGTCGGCCTGACTGGCTGCCGCATGCACAGCGCCCGGCACCATGAGAATTTCTTTTTTTGGTGCATTGGCCGCCGCGTAGAGCTGTTCGGCCATATTCGGCGGCACCAGTGTATCCTTAGTCCCATGAATGAAGAGTATTGGCACGCGCGCATGCTTCACAGCTTCGATTGGCGATGCCTCGCGCAGGTCAAAGCCCGCCTTTTTCTCACAGCGCCAGTTGAGCAGGTTCATCGCGGGGAACGCCGGCAGGCCGAAGGAATTCTCCAACTGTATGGCAATGAGGTCGTACGCACTCGTATAGCCGCAGTCCTCGACTGCCGCTACAACGTTATCGGGCAGGTCATCCTTGCCCGCGGCCATCATGACTGTCGCCGCGCCCATCGAGACGCCGTGCAGCAGAATCTTCGCGTCAGGATGCTCCGCCGCAATCTTCTGCGCCCAGAGCACGATGTCCTCGCTTTCCTTATAGCCAAGCGTCAGATACTGGCCGCCGCTGAGTCCCGCCGCTCGCAAATCCGGCGTCAGGACATTGTAGCCCATCGCCAGATAATTCTCGGCGATATAATAGGAATTCTCCTGCGTACAGCCATAGCCATGCGCCACGATGACCCATTTGTCGGTCCTGCGCTCCGGTTTGAAATACGAAGCCGCAAGGTAAATGCCGTCATCTGACTCGATATTCCAATTCTCCGACGGATAGTTGGGTTTGGCAAAGTGGCGCGCTTCAGGCGGCATCAGCAGGGCGTAAGCCTTCGGCGGCTCCTGCGGATTTTCCGCCGTGCCGCGTTCCAGACCGAAATGCACACAATAATTGCCAATAAAATATCCTGCCCCGATGACGAGCGCTGCCGTCACGAGAACGGCCGTCAAGAGGCAGGATATGATGATTTTTTTCATAGAACCACCTTTCTGCCGAAATGTGATTCTATTATATCATTATATTGTGGAAAATGCCTAGGCGCAGCTAAAATTTTGCTTAGTTCGCCTTGGCCGACTGCACATGGGCGCCCTGTTCTTCGTCCACCGGATTCCACTTCTTCAGCGAGGCATTGCGCGCCTCACTCTTCTCTTTTGGCGTGAGCTTCCAGTAATCACCGAACTTGCCGTCTTTTTTCAGCGCCGGCTCCCAGTCGCCGTACGAAGGATTTGGCAGGGCGATGAAGCGGTGGCCGAATTCACTCTTATGGGCATCGACAATGGCGTTGCGCTCGGCCTGTCCCTTGTGATACGTGCCAATCGGCAGGTCGCCGGCATTGTCGCCAAGATAGACAACGACATCATAGTCTTTGCTGACTTCGTCGTAACGCGGCTGCTTATTGCTCGTATCCGTCTTGAAAAGCATGTGTCTGCGGTCAACCTGCGGGAAGCCGAGAGCCTTCATATTCTTAGCTGAGCCTTCATACTGCGTGTCCATGCTGCGGTTCGTCACATAAAAAATATTCACGCCAAGTTTATCGACCGACTGCAGGAATTCCGCCGCTCCCGGCATCGCCGAGGCCTTTGCTGCCGCGCACCATTTATCCCAATTTTTATTGCTGTAAGCATGATTCGTGCCGATGAGGCCGGCCTCGAAGGCACTGTTATCGACCACCGTTTCATCAGCATCGAGCACGATGGCCAGCGGCTTATCTCCCGCCTGATGATGCGACACAGCGCGCACGACCTGGTCAAGTGCCGCATTATACGCCTGATAGCAGAGCTCGCGGTATTCCGCCGAATTCTGCATCCAGGCCACGGCCATGGTCAGCTCCGCATTGAGATCCTGCTGCGTATACGCCGGCGTTTCTGCTGCCAGCACCGACTGCGGCGCCCCCGTAAACATCGAGAAGCCTAAGGCTGCGGCCACGAAAAGACTTTTTTTCTTGCTGATGAACTTCATCTTGATTCCTCCACTCTCAAAAAATCTCAAAGGATATTATCATTATAAGACTTTAAATATAACGATAAAAGAACCTGTGTCCCTATTTATTGTACGTAATTTCGTATTTTGTACCTGTTTCGGCTAGGAAATCCGTCCCAACAGCACGAACTAAAGAAAAGAACAAGAAACGAGCATGATACATCTAGGAGGTTTTCTCATGGCAGAAGAAACAAAAGCCTGGTGGAAAGAGGCTGTCATCTATCAGATTTATCCGCGCAGCTTTCAGGATTCCAACGGCGACGGCATCGGCGACCTGCCGGGCATCACGAGCCGCATCCCCTATCTCAAAAAACTTGGCGTCGATGTCATCTGGCTCTCGCCAATCTATCAATCACCGAATGATGACAACGGCTACGATATCTCGGATTACCGCGCCATCATGGATGATTTCGGCACGATGGCCGATTTTGACCAGCTGCTCAAAACCGCACATGAGGCCGGCATCAAACTCGTCATGGACCTTGTCGTCAATCATACTTCGGACGAACACGCTTGGTTCATCGAGAGCCGTCAATCCCGCACAAATCCCCGCCGCGATTTCTACATCTGGAAGGACGGCAAAAATGGCGGCGCGCCGAACAACTGGGAATCGTATTTCAGCGGCCCTGCCTGGCAGTACGATGAGACCACCGGCCAATATTATTTGCACTGCTTCTCTAAAAAACAGCCTGACCTCAACTGGGAAAATCCCAAAGTCCGCGACGCCGTCTTTGACATGATGACCTGGTGGTGCGAGAAGGGCATCGACGGCTTCCGCATGGATGTCATCTCGATGATTTCCAAAGACCAATCCTTCCCCGACGGCCCCATAAAAGAAGACGGCTACGGCGACCTCTCGCCGCATGTCTGCAACGGCCCGCGCGTTCATGAATTCCTGCAGGAAATGAACCAGCGCGTTCTCTCCCATTACGACCTGCTGACCGTTGGCGAAACAGCCGGTGTCACGATTGAAGAGGCCAAGAAATACGCGCGTGCCGACGGCAAAGAGCTCGGCATGGTCTTCCAGTTCGAACACGTCGGTCCGGAAAACGGCAAGGGCAGCATCATCGACAAATGGACGACGGGCAAGCCGCAGCTGCCAAAACTGCGCGCCATCCTCAACAAATGGCAGCAGGAGCTTGAGGGCAAGGCTTGGAATTCCCTCTATCTTGACAACCACGACCAGCCGCGCTGCGTATCGATGTTCGGCAATGACAGCCAGCAATGGCGCGTGCTTTCTGCAAAGATGCTCGCGACCTGCCTGCACATGCAGAAAGGCACGCCTTACATCTATCAGGGGGAAGAGCTCGGCATGACAAATATGAAATTCTATTCGCTCGCCGACTGCCGCGACCTTGAGGAAATCAACGCCTGGCACCAGTACGTCGATGAACAGAAAAAGGTATCGTCGGGGACCATGCTGCAGTGCTTCGACAACATGGCCCGCGACAACGCCCGCACGCCGATGCAGTGGACCGCAGGCAAAAATGCCGGTTTCACCGACGGCACACCCTGGCTGGCCGTCAATCCCAATTACAAAGAAATCAACGCCGAAGCAGCGCTCAAGGACCCCGATTCCGTCTTCTATTATTACCAAAAGCTCATTGGCCTGCGCCATACATATCCCATCATCGTCTATGGGACATTCGAGCCGCTGCTTGAAGATGATGCCGATGTCTATGCCTTTGCACGCCATTATGAGGGAAAAACACTGCTCGTCGCCTGCAACTGGACCGAAAATGAAGTTCCCTGCAAATTGTTTGCTGACAAAGACGGCGAGGAGCTCATCGCCAACTACAAACAGCATAAGGAAAACGTCCTGCAGCCATATGAAGCACGTGTACTGCTGCTGAAATAACTCCTATACCTTATTTTCTTTTCGCGTATTCCCTAGGAAGGCAAAAAAATTCCGTCCGGCAGCTGCCAGACGGAATTTTTATTTATGGATTTACGGCAAAACGATGCGTTGAATCATTTGCCAGCCTTCATGCGGTTGATCGCACTGATGAGCGCCTGGATGGATGCCGTGATGATATCCGTATCCATGCCAGCGCCCCACGTGATATGGCCATCGTCATTCGTGATGCCGATGTAAGCCATGGCGCGGCTGTTCTGGCCGATTTCCAGAGCATGCTCGCTGTACGTCAGGTCCCTATAGCTGATATCGAGGTTGGCCTGCAGGGCGTTCGAGACAGCATCGAGGCGGCCGTTGCCGCGTGCGAGGAACGTCTTCGGTTCGCCGTTGACGAAGATATCGACCGTACCTTTGCGCGTGCCGTCCGGCTCCTTCTGAAGCAGGAAGTCGTTGAGTTTGTACGGGCTATCAACATTGACGTACTCATCCTGGAAAATCTGATAGATTTCATCCGGCATGAGCTCTTTGTGCTTGTGGTCGGAAACACCCTTGACGCAGTAGCCAAAGTCCTCGCGCATCTTCTTCGGCATATCGATGCCGTATTTCTGCTCCATGATGAAACCGACGCCGCCTTTGCCGGACTGGCTGTTGATGCGGATGACATCGCCATCGTACTGACGGCCGACATCCTTCGGGTCGATGTAGAGATACGGCAACGTCCACTTATCCGGATTCTTCTCATCCTTCCAATGCATGCCCTTAGCGATGGCATCCTGATGCGAACCGGAGAACGCAGCGAAGACGAGTTCGCCGGCGTACGGCTGACGCGGCGAAACGTGCATGCGCGTGACGCGTTCGTACATCTCGACGAGTTCCGGCATATTCGAGAAATCGAGCTCTGGGTCTACGCCAAGGGCGAACATGTTCATAGCCACCGTAATGATATCGACGTTGCCCGTGCGTTCGCCGTTGCCGAACAACGTGCCTTCAACACGGTCCGCACCAGCGAGGATGCCCATCTCCGTATCGGCTACGCCGCAGCCGCGGTCATTGTGCGGATGAAGCGAAAGAACAACGTTATCGCGGTATTTGAGGTGTTTGTTCATGTAGGCAACCTGCATGGCAAAGACATGAGGCATGCTCATCTCAACCGTAGCCGGCAGATTGATGATGGCTTTGCGGTCGGCCGTCGGCTTCCAGACATCGAGGACGGCATTGCAGACTTCCAATGCGTACTCTGGCTCCGTGCCCGTGAAGGATTCCGGCGAATACTCGAAGCGGTAGTTGGCACCGGCTTCTTCCGTGAGCTCCTGCAGAAGTTTTGCTCCATCGACGGCCATCTGCTTGATCTGTTCCTTATCCTTACGGAACACCTGCTGACGCTGAGCAACCGACGTCGAATTGTAAACGTGAACAATGGCGTTCTTGACACCTTTCAGAGCATCAAAGGTCTTGCGGATGATATGCTCGCGGGCCTGCGTGAGTACCTGAATCGTCACATCATCTGGAATCAAATCATCTTCTACGAGGCGGCGCAGGAATTCATATTCCGTCTCCGAAGCTGCTGGAAAACCGACTTCGATTTCCTTGAAGCCGACTTTGAGGAGCATCTTGTAGAATTCCAGCTTCTCATCGAGACTCATCGGAATGACCAGCGACTGGTTGCCGTCACGCAGGTCGACGCTGCACCAGATTGGTGCGTGATCCGGGGCATCTTTCTTCGCCCACTCAAGATCGATCTCCGGCGGCATAAAATAACCTTTGCTGTACTTCTGATAATTCATCATTTGAAAAAACCTCCTCAAATAGAAAAGCCCCTCGTCTGATGAGACGAAGGGCTGTACCTGCGTGTTACCACTCAAATTCATACTCCTTGCGGAGTACCTCTACGGATTCTAGCAAATCCTCCTGCTGTAACGGTCAGGCTCCGTCCCATCCTACTAATACATTCATAAGATACAAATGTATATTCAGAGGGCTGCTTCAAGGCGAGTTCCAGATTCCTTCGCTGCTGCCTTCCACCAAACGGCAGCTCTCTATGAGCCCCAGAATCTTTACTATTCCTCTGCAACGCATTTCCCTGTGTTGGATACTAGAATAGCACAAGGAAAAGATTTTTGCAAGTGTTTTTATGTAAAAGTGTAAACTTTTTTGTTTATGACTTACTTGTTGCTTTCCGGTTCACGCAGCGTTTTCTTCTCCAGCGTGCGTTTCTTTTCTTCTTCACGCTGCTGACGTTTGCGTGCTTTATGTGCTTCGTAGCGGCGGCGGCCATCCTCAAAAGCCTTCTTCGCCTCTTCCGAGTCAATGATGAGCGGCGGCACAGCTTTCGGACGCGAATTGCGGTCAAGCGCAACCATCGTGAAATAGGCCGTGAGCGCACGCTGCGGCTTGCTTTCCACATCGAGATCCTCAACATCAACATTGACGGCAACTTCCATGGAGCTGTGGCCGACAAAGACAATTTCTGCCGTGCAGGTCACCAAATCGCCAATGAGGATTGGCAGATGGAATTCCAATTCGTCAACGCGTGCCGTGACGACATTCGAACGCGCATAACGGCGCGTCACGGCATAGGCCGTCGAATCCATCATCTTCATGATTTCACCGCCATGAACGTTGCCATTCGGATTCGTCTGGCTCGGCATCATGACCTGACTGATAACAAGCTTAGTATTCTGTGCCATGGATAAACCTCCTGCTCTATCACAGCCGAGCCTTTATGCTCTCTGTGTTATGATTATACATAATATATCTTCTCGTTATACATTTATAGAATATATGATTTACGGGCTAAAAACTGTGACTGAATCACAAAGTATCCTGTCACTTTTTTGCTTTTCCCGAAGTCACTTGATGAAGCGGTCAATCGCCTCATTGAGCTGTTCCAGGGCCTGCTGGTCATTGTCTTTTACAGCATCCACAATGCAGTGTTCCAGATGGTCCTTGAGGATGATGCGGCTGACGCCTTTTATTGCGCTGTCAACCGCCGAAAGCTGTACAAGCACCTCACTGCAGTCCCTGCCATCCTCTATCATATGCTTGATGGATTCCAGATGACCGATGAGACGTGCCATGCGGTTCAGCACTGCCTTCGTCTGTGTATGGCTGTGATGATGGCCATGCGTATGTGAGATGACGGTGCCATCGGCCAGCACATGCGTGTGTTCCTGCTGGTGTTCTCCCTTTTCTTCTATTTCTTTGATTTCTTTCATATATCCTGATATCACCTGCCTATTGTACCACTCAGCAAATACTTTTGTTTATATTCGCGCTGCTCAGGCCCTTTTCCTGCTTTTCTTTCATAGAAAAAAGAATTCCCTGCCATAGAATTATAGCAGAGAATTCTTCATTGAATCTATGAGAAATGATACGCAGAAAATGCTGAACTGTTACTTAACCGAGAGTGTTACCATTTCACCGTTGATATTCCATTCTTTTTCATGACCAGCCGTCTCGTCATACGTCACGCTGTCAGCCAGCGTGATGTCCTTGAGGAACTGTTCGTTCTTCTTGACGAGGCCTTCGAGTTTTTCGTTGCCCTTGAGGCCGACCGTGATATGGTCTGTGACTTCATAGCCATTTTCCTTGCGCATCGTCTGAACCTTGCTGATGATTTCGCGTACGAAACCTTCTTCCAGGAGTTCTTCCGACAGCGTCGTTTCCAGGGCAATCGTCACGCCGTTATAGCGCTGGCAGTTGTAGCCTTCCGTCTGGGCCATCGTGACTTCGACGTCTTCCGGCAGCAGCGTCACATCGCCATCCGGCAGTGCGACGACGAGTTTGCCTGTCGTGTCGAGTTCTTCCTTCGCCTTGTGGCCATTGACGGCTTTGAGAGCTTTCTGGATAGCGCCCATCTTCTTGCCGACTTTCGGTCCGAGGACGCGGAACTGCGGTTTGAAGCTGTACGTCAGATAAGCTTCCATGTCATCCTTGAAGACGACTTCCTTGACGTTGAGTTCTTCCTCGACGATTTCCTTGTAGAAGTCCGGCAGTTCGACTGGGGCCTTGACATACATGCGGCCAATCGGCTGACGGTTCTTAATGTTCGCCTCGTTGCGCGCAGCACGGCCGAGCACGACAATTTCGAGGACTTCGCCCATGTTCTTCTCGAGTTCCTGATCGATATGAGCCTCATTGGCCTTCGGGAAGTCGCAGAGATGGACGGATTCCGGAGCATTCTTATCGATGCTGCAGACGAGGTTGCGGTAAATGGACTCCGTCATGAACGGAATCATCGGGGCAGCGGCCTTAGCCGTCGTCACAAGAGCCGTGTAGAGCGTCATATAAGCGTTAATCTTATCCTGCTCCATGCCCTTCGCCCAGAAACGGCTGCGGCTGCGGCGGACGTACCAGTTCGAGAGTTCATCGACAAACTCTTCGAGAGCCTTGGCAGCTTCCGTGACACGGTAGTTCGAGAGGTCGTAGTCAACATCCTTGACCATCGTGTTGAGGCGCGAGAGGCACCATTTATCCATGACCGGCAGCTTGTCGTAGTCGAGCGTGTACTTCGTGGCATCGAAGTTATCGATATTCGCATAGAGGACAAAGAAGGCGTACGTATTCCAGAGCGTGCCCATGAACTTGCGCTGACCTTCCTGCACGGCATCATCGTGGAAGCGGTTTGGCAGCCACGGTGCGCTGTTCTCGTAGAAATACCAGCGGATGGCATCGGCACCGTGCTTCTGCAGTGCTTCCATCGGGTCGACGGCATTGCCCTTCGACTTCGACATCTTGCGGCCTTCCTTATCTTGGACATGGCCGAGGACGATGACATTGCGGTACGGCGCTTTATGGAACAGCAGCGTCGAGATGGCAATCAGCGAATAGAACCAGCCACGCGTCTGGTCAACCGCTTCCGAAATGAAGTCTGCCGGGAAACGCTTCTTGAAGATATCCTGATTCTCGAACGGATAATGCCACTGGGCAAACGGCATCGAGCCCGAATCGAACCAGCAGTCGATGACTTCCTTGACGCGGTGCATCTCTTTGCCGCATTCCGGGCATTTAATCGTGACTTTATCGATGTACGGACGGTGCAGCTCGATGTCATCCGGGCAGTTCGAGCTCATCGACTTGAGTTCTTCAATCGAGCCGATGACATGCTGATGGCCGCATTCACACTGCCAGACCGGCAGCGGCGTGCCCCAGTAGCGGTTGCGCGAGAGGCCCCAGTCCTGTACATGCTCAAGCCAGTTGCCGAAACGGCCTTCGCCGATGGATTTTGGAATCCAGTTTACCGTCTTGTTGTTGGCGACGAGTTCATCCTTGACAGCCGTCATCTTGATGAACCAGGTCGGGAACGAATAATACAGAAGCGGCGTGTCGCAGCGCCAGCAGTGCGGGTAGCTGTGCGTGAATTCCGGGGCCTTGAAGAGTTTGCCCTTCTTCTCGAGGTCGGCAAGGATCAGCGGGTCAGCTTTCTTGACGAACATGCCCGGCCAATCCGTATCAGCCGTGAGCTCGCCCTTGCTGTTGACGAGATTGACAAAAGCCACACCGTATTTCTGGCAGACGCGGTTATCGTCTTCGCCGTATGCCGGAGCCAGGTGGACAATGCCCGTGCCGTCTTCCGTTGTGACGTAATCATCGCAAGTCACGATAAAGGCTTTCTTGCCCTTCTGATTCTTGACTTTCTCGACGGCGTACGGATAAAGCGGCTCGTATTCGCGGAATTCGAGGTCCCTGCCTTTATAGCTTTCCAGGACCTTGCGCTCCCCTTCGACGCCTTCAAAGACCTTGTCGACAAGATCTGCAGCGAGAATGTACTTCTTATCGCCGACCTGGACCTTGACATAATCGACCTCCGGATTGACGCAGAGTGCGAGGTTCGAAGGCAGCGTCCACGGCGTCGTCGTCCAGGCGAGGAAGCAGGCGTCGTCATCTTTGGCCTGGAACTCGACCATGGCCGAACGTTCCGTGACATCCTTATAGCCCTGTGCTACTTCGTGCGAAGAAAGCGGCGTGCCGCAGCGCGGGCAGTACGGGACGACTTTATAGCCTTCATAGAGCAGGCCCTTCTTCCAGATTTCCTTGAGTGCCCACCATTCGGATTCGATGAAATCGTTCTCGTACGTGATGTACGGATGCTCCATGTCGGCCCAGAAGCCAACGACATCGGAGAACTCTTCCCACATGCCCTTATACTTCCAAACGGACTCGCGGCATTTCTTGATGAACGGCTCGATGCCATAGGCTTCAATTTGGTCCTTGCCGTTGATGCCAATCTGTTTCTCGACTTCGAGCTCGACAGGCAGACCATGCGTATCCCAGCCAGCTTTTCTGAGGACTTTCTTGCCCTTCATCGAAGCAAAGCGCGGCAGCATATCCTTGATGACACGCGTCAAAACGTGACCGATATGCGGCTTGCCGTTAGCCGTCGGCGGACCATCGTAAAACGTGAACGTATCACAGCCTTCGCGCTGGTCGATTGCCTTCTGCGCGATATTGTGCTCTTTCCAAAACTTGCGGACTTCCTTCTCGCGTTCCACGAAGTTCAGGTTCGTATCTACTTTCTTATACAAACAGAATGCCTCCTCACATATAAAAAGCCTGCACCCCAATAGGATGCAGGCCAATTTACCTACAGGATAACCACCTATTTCCACGCACCACCATGCGCTGTCCCGTAACGGGGGATGCCGGCAAGACCTACTTCTGTTTCAGTCCGCTGCTCCGGAGTGATCTTCATCTGCCTGTACTGACGCCCGGCTCACACCCGCCCCGGTTCGCTTCCGCCTTCTCTGCAGACTACTCTCTCCATCAATGCATTTACATGTTAACAGGATTTATTGTACCACAGGGATAGACATATTTCAAATACTATTTCCCTGAACCTCTCTTCTCAACATCTGGCATTTGGATTATAATGGAAATTGTTTCAAAATGAAAAAAGAATATACGAAATAAAGGAAGGTTACTCATGCATCAGTATCTTTTTTACATTGGGGACTTCCCCATACGGGCCTACGGTCTCGTACTTTCGCTTTCCATTATTCTCGCCACAGGAGTTGGCTATTTCCTTGCCAAGGCTGATGGCCGCGGCTATGAGAAGTACATCGTCGACCTCGGCATTTACTGCGGTGTGGCCGGTCTTTTGGGAGCGCGACTCTGGGATGTCTTTTTCTTTGACTGGGATTACTACGGCCATCACCTGACGGAGCTCTTCAACGTCTGGCAGGGCGGCATGGCCATCCAAGGCGGCGTCTTTCTCGGCGTGCTCACAGGCGTCTGGTACTGCCAGCGCCACCATCTCGACACAGTGCATCTCATGGATGTACTTGCCCCGGCCATCATTCTTGGCCAGGCCCTTGGCCGCTGTGCCAATCTGTTGAATGGCGATGCGTTTGGTGCCCCTACGGGTTCGTCCTTCGGCATCATTTATCCGTCGACTACCCTTGCCCATCTCACCTACGGCGACCAGCCGCTCTGGCCTGCTGAAGTCTGGGAGGGCCAGCTCGATGTCGTCGTCTTCGCCCTGCTGCTGCTGTTCCGCACGACCAATCATGCCAAAGGCCAGTGCTTTGCTCTTTACGTCATGCTCTACAGCCTTGTACGCTTCGGTCTCGAGTTCCTGCGCGGAGATTATACCGAGAAAGTCTTCGGCCTCTTCACGAGCGCGCAGACGACGAGCGTCGCTGCCTTTACGATTGCCGCGTTCTTCTTTATCGGTCTTTCTATATATGGAAAGAAACCGAAAAAAATCAGAAAGAATCCACGGTAAAAATTTGACGAAGCAGGTTCATATCCTCTATAATGAAGTCTGGAATCATAAAAATATGAGGGAGCAATCGATTTCATGAAAATTTTAGCACGTCATCTGACGGTCGATCTCTTCAATTGCAAGAACAGCAAACTCAAAGACATTGACCAAATCAAAGAATACACCAAAGAAATTCCCGAGCATTTTGCCCTGCATAAAATCTCGGAGTGTTCAGAGCACCTGACCGATACGCATTATGCCATCATGACGCTGTTCCGCGAGGGACATATGGTACTGCATATCTACACAGAGCTCAAATACGTCGCCATCGACATTTTCCTCTGTCAGGAAAATGCCGAGCCAGAACGCATCGCCAAGGATATGCGCGATTTCTTCAAGCCGGACAAGACGAAGACGACGCTCCTGAAGCGCGGTGACTTTGGTTCAGCGAAGGACATCCGTCCCAAAGTCAAGACGCGTGTGGCGCCGCTGCGCAAGATTCACAATACCGGCGCTAAGGTTCTGCGCGTGCTGGCACGTCGCAACCGTCATTGATATCACATCACCGGCATATGCAAAAGCCCCTTTTACTATAAAGACAGTAGTTTACAACTTTAAGCAGCCTCTTCATCAGACCTAATTACGTCCTGCAA
>OIYH01000147.1_pt1 | contig 61296 bp, 51 predicted proteins | sample 1587911 | NCBI WGS metagenome assembly OIYH01 (sample SAMN03283252) | human gut metagenome | biome: human-associated habitat; material: feces | host: Homo sapiens | place: USA | collected 2013
GTCTCCGCTACGACGACCAGCTCAAGAAAGCCCTCGCCAGCCCGATGATCGAGATATAGCAAGCAGTGGAGGGCAACCCTCTATAAGATAATCGCTTAACTCATCTCCTCCAGTTGGTTCCAACTAAAGGGAGAGTGATAAAGGCCTATCAATCAGCGAGTGGCATCGCACCAATTGATTTACAGAGACTTCCGAAAAGTTGCCAGTCATTTTGAGAGGGTAGCGATTACGAATATATTCATAATCAAAATCTTACGAATCACCCCCAAAAATAACGATAATCACCGGATCAGGCGAAATGCCAGACCCGGTGATTTTTGCGTAAAGGATACCAGACCTATTCCTTGAAGCCGTTGATGTCGCAGAGGCTGTTTTTCGATTTGTATGTTTGAGGGTCTTTCGCCTCAAGCACATTCCTCTACTTCAAGTACATTTCTTCTACCCCCCTTTGATGACGGCGATAGGCTCAAGAGTCGTCACGATCTTTGTCAGGTCGCTCTGGTTGGCCATCACCTCGTCGATATCCTTGTAGGCTGAGGCGGACTCCTCAAGGTCCTTCGGGCCGCGGATGGCGTGCACGATGCCCTTGACGTTGAGCTTGGCGATCTCCTCCTCAAGGCTTAGGGTACGCACGGCCTCGATGCGGGACATCGCCCTGCCGGCTCCGTGGCTGCAGGAGAGGAACGAATCGGGATTCCCGAGACCTTCCGTGATGTAGGACTTTGTGCCCTGGGAACCCGGGACGATGCCGATCTCACCGACTCCTGCCCTTGTCGCTCCCTTACGGTGAACGATGACATCCTCCCCGAAATGGTTCTCCCAGGCCGCATAGTTGTGCGCGATGTTTATCATAGGTTCAAACTCAGCCTCCGGAACCACATCCTTGATCACCTCGCAGATACGGTCCATCATCAGTTTCCTGTTGGCCAGCGCGAACTGCATGCAGTACTGCATCTCGTTCCAGTAGCGTCCGCACTCATCGGACTTCACCGGAAGGAACGCCAGACCATTGTCCGGATCCGTCTTGGAGAACCACATAGCGTTCAGCCTCTCCGCCAGACCGCTGTAGTGGTCGCAGACCAGCTTCCCAAGATTGCGGGAACCGGAATGGATCATTATCCATAGCCAGCCATATTCATCCTTCTGAAACTCGATGAAGTGGTTGCCGCCGCCAAGGGTGCCTATCTGCTTCAAGGCGGATTTGTACTGATTCTTGACGATAGTCATCGAGTCTATGTCAAAGCCTTGCGGCATCAAGGACTCGTCCTGCGCGGTCTTATGCCTGTCCATCCCCAGCGGAATCCTCTTGCGGACGCCACGCATAATGCCTTTCCTCAAGACCTCAGCCGTGATGTCCTCGACACGTACATTGGTCTTCACAGCACACATTCCGCAGCCGATGTCAACTCCCACGGCGTTCGGAACCACAACTCCCTTCGTGGCGAGCACTCCCCCGATCGGCATCCCTACCCCGGCGTGCACGTCCGGCATAAACGCCAGATGGTGGAACACGAACGGAAGCGCCGCAAGGTTGTAGATCTGCCTGTATGCTATCGGGTCAAGAACCTTAGCCCAAATCTTGACCGGAGTGTCATTGATCAAAAACTCGTTCATAGTCATTGAATATTAAAGAGTTTATCAAAAAAAAATTCATCTGCTATATGCCACCGGCCCAGTGGGGTCCGGTCATTTTCTGATAACTTCAGCAAAGTAAAAGGCCAATCGCGCAATGTTTTTGCGTAGTGAGAAAAATTTACGAAATTTGCCGAAATTGTTACTGAATATGCCTGCGAACAAGAACGCCCTGCTGCGCTACAAGACCATCGACAAATGCCTGAGGAACCGCGCGAGACGATGGACCCTCGAAGACCTCGTCGAAGCCTGCTCCGACGCGCTTTATGAATATTCCGGCAAGGATGAATATCTTTCCGTCCGTACCATCCAGCTCGACATCCAGAGGATGCGCTCGGACGAGCTTGGCTACAACGCTCCGATTGTGGTCCGGGACAGGAAATACTACACCTACGAGGATCCGGAATATTCAATCTCGAATGTGCCGCTGACGGATTCGGACCTGGGGCAGATGAGGGAGGCCGTGGCAGTCTTGAAGCAGCTGTCCGGTTTCGGTGGGTTCTCGGGCGTGGATGACATCGTCGGGCGGCTTGAGGACTATGTGAACGCCGTGAGGGAGGAGCGGAGACCGGCCATATTCCTGGAATCCAACGAGCGGCTGAAAGGCCTGGATCTCATCTCTCCGCTCTATGAGGCGATCGTCGCCCGCCGGCCAGTCCTTCTGACTTATCATTCCTTCAAGTCCCCGAGGGCCAAATCGTTCATATTCAGTCCTTACATTTTGAAGGAATACCGCAACCGCTGGTTCGTCTTCGGCAGAGGCGAGCGGGACAACTACGTCGTCAACCTTGCGCTTGACAGAATCGAGGCCATAGAGGCCGCTCCCGCGGAGGCGAGATTCATCCCGGACGAGAAATTCGTTCCAGAGGAATATTTCAGGAATATGATCGGTGTGACGAAGATTCCGGGGAAGGGCGACCGGGAGACGCTTGTCCGGTTCAAGGCCACGCCGAAATTCGCTCCGTACATCGAGACCAAGCCGCTGCATTCCAGCCAGATGGTCGTGGAGCGGGACGAGGACGGTTCGGTGACGTTCCAGCTTGATGTCTGCTTGAATTTCGAGTTGGAGAAGTCGCTGCTGGAGTTCGCCGACGGGGTGAAGGTTCTGCGGCCGAAGTCTCTTGTGCGGTCGATCGCGGCGAGGCTGCGTCTCGCGGCGGGGCAATATGAATGAGTGATTGCAATTATAGAATGATGTTATTATCTTTGCCGTCCACAAATTGAATGACCTAATGACTGACAAACGAGCACAGAACATCAAACAATTCCTTTCGGAACTGTCCGGAAAGGCTTTGGCGTATCTTTTCCCGGGAGTGGACAAATCAACAATTGATGAACAATCCCATGCACACCTGACAGAAGCGGACGTCGCGTATTCTAAAATAGAGTCTCCATTCCCGATGTGCCCACAGCCAAAGGTTCCGGCTGAGGAATCCATCGACTTTGCACAATGGCAGGTTTATTCCGATGCTGTAGATTTGCCAGAGATCGGATGCGGCTCACTACGTCCTTCTGTCGAAGAACGCGAAAATCCATGGATTAAACCTGACTTCACTCGGAAGGCTGCCAACCCAAAGCGCGGCCGGAAGAAAAGAAATATCAATTTCATCCGGGAAAAGCGATACGAAAGAGTTAACGATGATTTATATGACGAAGACCTAAGGCGGTATAGTCAGATTGAGGAACCCGTCGTTCAGGACCTTGAGCCGGACGAGCAGACCAAGGCTATCCTTGCTGAGATAGAGAGGCTGCAGAGAAAATACGGAATCACGATCGAGGAGCTGGAGGCCGTGATTGCCTTCAGGGTGAAGCTAAGCCGCCTGCGCATAACCGAAAAGAAAGCGATTGTGCTGGAGGATTTCGACCACAAGGAGGTGAAGATGGACACGCTGACCAAGGCTGTTTTCCTGCTTTATCTCAAGCACCCGGAGGGGATACGCTACAAGGAACTCTCTGACTATCAGCAGGAACTTGAGGAAATATATTCATCAATCACAGGTCGGGAGGATCTTGACAGCATCCGGAAGAGCGTGTCGGATCTTTGCGACCCGCTGAACAACTCCATCAACGAGAAGGTGTCCAAGGTCAAGAAAGCGTTCAAGGATGTGGTGAATGAGCATACCGCAAAATTCTACTACATAGACGGGAAAAAAGGAACGGCCAAGAGGATCGCCCTTGACCGTAGCCTTGTACTTTGGGGGTGATGGTTAGTCTGATGAGCGAAGGGGCACTTCGACAGGCTCTGTGACTCTACTTTCCTTCCTCGCCGGCATCCTCATCAGACGAGCCTGAAAAGAAGTCCGCGACATCGGCAAGAATGGATTTACCGAGATGCATCCTTTTTGCGAATTTAGCCTGAGACTCATTGAATACCATCGACATACACACCATTCCCTCCGGCGTGGCGTCATAGTTCATCGCGTTCTGGATGTTCAGCTCCCTCGCCACCTCGACGGCATCCTGGTTAGCGCCGATGTAGGCGAACGTCCAGCCCTTCTTCCTCTGCATCGCGACAAGATTCTTGACGGCCCTTCCTGAATATTCTTGGGAGGAGTTCTCCATCCCGTCCGTGATGATGGTCACCAGAACTCCATCGCCAACCTCAGCCTTGCGGTCAAGTTCCGAGATGGCCTTCCCCATCGCATCGTAGAGCGGAGTGCAGCCGCCCGGCCGGTAATCCTTCTTCGTCAGATCGGCTACTTCCCCCACTGGCACACAGTCCCTGCGGGTCTTCACGCCACTCATACCTTCCCCCTCGAACGTCACGATGGACACGAAGTGCCTCTGCTCCGGGTACTTCTCCTGGTTCTGCCTGATGCCGTTGATCACCTCGTTGATCCCGCTGAGCGCCTGATTGTAGATCGAGCTCATCGAACCGCTCTCATCCAGAACGATGAGGTTGTAGATCTTCATTGTCTTGTTCTCTTCCATAACTGAATATATTAAATTAGGTGAATTGTGTTTTCTACCTTGTTTCTGACGCAAAGATAGCGGTGCTTCCTCGCATCACCGTAACGTCTGCAAGGCTTGCAGAATCCGGGCGTATTTGGCAATAATTTACTAATCAGAGCTTTAGCTATTCATCTTCAGTCAGCTTGCACTAAAGACAAAAGGCTAAAAGACCGAATATCAACGCGACGCGCTTCACTGCCATATTTTTGCATCAACGAAGAATATCTTTGCACCGTGAAAAGATGTTCAAGGAATATGGAAACAGGTGGAATAAAGGGAAATGACTCGCGGAAGACTCTGCTGGAATGCCTGAGCTCGATTGTGGTGAAGACCGCGACCGGAGCCGAGGACGAAAAGAAGTTCAATCCGAGCGTCTATGAGGATGCGAAGGAAGACATCTCGGAGGCAGGAGCGGTACTCGGGACGACGGAGAGAGAGACGGTCGTCTTCGCCAATATCCTGGAGCAAAGTTGCAGTCGTCATCTCGGGATGGACGATGTGGCCAAAGAGATGGGAATCACTTACATCAAGTCCATGACCTACGAGGCCGAACTAAGCTCTCTGGAAAGGAAGAAGCTGATAAGAAGAAACGAAGACGAGGAGATACTTGTCCCCACCTTCGTCAAGTCGGCACTCGCGCAGAACAAACCCTACGAGAAAGAGGACTATTCCGGACTGGACACAGCCGGGGTTCTTGAGCGTTTCAGGAGAATGTTCAAGATGCGGCAGAAGGACGAGATCAGCGAGAACGACCTCATGAGCGAGTTGGACACACTGATGACAGCCGAAACGCAAAGTCAGTTTGTCCTCGAATGCCGTGACTTGGGATTCCGTGGAGAAAGCGGGGAAATGAAATACTGCGACAGGCTCCTGTTCTACTCACTGGTCTATTTCTTCATCTTCGACAATGATGACAATGTGGGATGGAGCGACTTCGATGGCATTTTTGAATACGCATACTGGAACCAACGCAGGATGAAAAACATGTTCAAGGAAAGGAAACTGAAAGTCGTCACTGAAGGAGTGATCGAGCCGGTCAACGAAGACGGAATCAGAAGTCCGGAATATTTCCACATCAGCAACAAGGTAAAGGATGTCATATTCGCCGAGCTCGGAGGAAGCGGGGCCGACAAGGAATCGAACGGGATGAACACAATCAGACACAACGAGATAGTGGCCAAGAATCTGTTCTACAACAAGGAGAACGGCGCTCAGGTCTCAAGGCTCAAGAGCCTGCTTGAACAGGAGAGTTACAGCAAAACCTGCGAGAGGCTTAAAGACAGGGGGCTTAGAAGCGGTTTCACATGTTTGTTCTACGGAAGTCCGGGAACAGGGAAAACCGAGACCGTCTATCAGTTGGCAAGGCAGACTGGCCGGGACATCATCCTCGTGAACGTTCCTGACATAAAAAGCTGCTGGGTCGGCGAGTCGGAGAAGAACATCAAAGGCCTGTTCGACCAGTACCGTAAGAAGGTAGCGAAGTCCACCGTGGCTCCTATTCTGCTTTTCAACGAAGCGGACGCCATCTTCGGAATCCGCCAGGAGGGCGCGACACGGGCGGTTGACAAGATGGAGAACAGCATCCAGAACATCATCCTTCAGGAAATGGAGAAACTGGACGGAATCCTGATCGCGACCACCAACCTCACAACCAATCTGGACAATGCTTTCGAGAGGAGATTCCTTTACAAGATCCGGTTCGACAGGCCGGACGAGAAGGTCAAGGAACAAATCTGGGCTTCGATGCTGCCAACCCTCAGCGAAGAGGATGCGCGGGAACTGGCTCACGGTTTCGACTTTAGTGGAGGCCAGATCGAGAACATAGTGCGCAAGAAGGAGATCAAGTTCATCATAGACGGGGTCGATGCCGGCATGGAAGAGATCCGGGGATATTGCCGCGAGGAGATGATCGAGGATGCCGGCTCAGGAAGGAAGAAAATCGGATTCCGATAGCGCGCCAAGAATCTCTTAAACAAAAAACTCCAAGGATCCGGAATCGAAGCACATCGACTTTCGCTGCCATATTTTTTCAGCCAAATATATTATATTTGCATCTGGCAAACCTTGGAATAACGACTCGCGTGAACTTTGACAAAAGCGACATGGTTGTCATGACAGACTTCAAAATATTCATGGATAATGGCAAAGAATTTTTTCAAGAGATACATCTGGCTGGTTGATCTGATCAACCGCAGGAAGCATGTGTCTTTCAAGGAGATCAACGAGGCATGGATGCGCAGTCCGCTGAACGAGACAGGAGACCCTCTGTCGGAGAGAACCTTCTTCAACCACAAGGACGCCATCGCCGGGATGTTCGGGATAGAGATTCTAAACGACAGGAGTCTCGGATTCTACATCGGGCGTTCGGATGTCGGAAGCGACGAGACAAGCGACTGGATGCTGCACACACTGTGTCTGAACAATGTGCTGCACGAGAACGCGGACATGAAGGATCGGATACTCATGGAGAAGGTCCCGTCAAGCGAGAGATTCCTTACGGACATCATCAGCGCGATGCGTGACTTCAGGGTGATACGTCTCTGCTACCAGAGTTTCCGGCATCCGGAGCCGTTCTGCTTCAACGTACGTCCGTATTGCGTCAAGTATTTCAAGCAGAGGTGGTACCTGCTCGGCGACAGCGACTTGGGGCTGCGGATATATTCATTGGACCGCTTCGTGGACATGGAAGAGCTGGAGGAACATTTTGAGATTCCGAAGGGTTTCGACGCGGAGGAATATTTCGGGAACTACTTCGGTGTCATCATCGGGGAGGAGCCGGAGGACGTGAAGATACGTGTCGTGCCGGACCAGGTAAAGTATTTCCGGACGCTGCCTCTGCATGGGTCTCAGAGGGAGACGGCGCAGGAGGACGGAAGTTCGGTTTTCAGCTACCACATCGCCCCGACCTTAGACTTCGTGCAGGAGATCCTCTCTCATGGAGCGGATGTGGAGGTGCTCGAACCGGCCGAGTTACGCGAAAGTATCGCTGACATCATCGCAGGAATGGCATCGCGTTATGGGCTTCCCGTTTCCCGATGAATCAGCCTGAATAAAAGTTACAAGGACCTCGCTCTATGGGATTTCCATTGCGGATAGCGATGGGCTTCCATAGATTGACGAAGATGATGAGAAAATAATCGCTATGACAGATTTCGCCGCTATTGATTTCGAGACGGCCAACGAGTGCCCGAGCAGTGTCTGCTCGGTGGGGGTCGTGGTGGTGCGAGAAGATGAGATCGTGGACAGTTTCTACAGCTTGATCCACCCCGAGCCTGAATATTACAAATGGTTCTGCCGGCAGGTTCACGGCCTCGGGCCGGACGACACTGACGACGCGCCGGTGTTCCCTTTCGTCTGGGAAAAGATCGAACCCTTGATCGAGGGACTGCCTCTTGTGGCTCACAACAGCCGTTTTGACGAGGGCTGTCTTAAGAGTGTATTCAAGGTCTATCAGATGGATTATCCTGACTATGAATTTTTCGACACCCTTGCGGCCTCACGGCGACATTTCGGTTGCGCCCTGCCCAACCACCAGCTCCAGACCGTCGCCGCTGCCTGCGGGTACGACCTCACGAATCACCATCACGCTCTGGCCGATGCCGAGGCATGCGCCGCCATCGCGATGAAAATCCTGTAGCGACCTCTGGTTGACACCAAGGCTGCCTCTTGTCACATCATGCGAGGAACAGGCATGTTCACCCTGCAGACAGCCCCATTAGTCTCCACAGCCAGACTTGTTGAAGGATTGTTAAGCACAACTATATGAATATCAATCATCAAGCCTTTTGCCTTTAGGATGATTCAGCTAAAGGGGATGCGCTAACATATTCATTGATAAGCATTTGTCCGCCACTCGCTTTGTATCAGCCGGTGGGTGGCAATATATTGACTTACAATAATCTGATGTGGTCTCTTTAGCGCAAACCGACCTAAGGGAAAGCGTTAGGACATTCATAGATAGCGAATTTCGCTCCACTGCCGTGTTTTTGCAGCAAAAGGTTGTTACTTTGCATCATCAAAACAAAACGAGTATGGAAAAGATCAATTTATGCGAGGGCGTGGTCGCCCAGATGATGGACACAGAGGCGTGGAGCAATGTTTCAGGGGACTTCCCGTTCAGCGAGGCACAGCTGGAGAAGTACGCAGACAAGCTCGACTGGAAGGAAGTTTCAGGCAACACCAACATTTTCTGGAGCGTCCAGATGTTGGAGAAGTTCAAGAGAAGAATCGACTGGACGGCCCTGTCCCGCTGCCTGCAGGAGGAGAACGTTTCGGCCGAGCTGCTGGAAAAGTTCAAGGACAACTGGAACTGGGAGGAGCTCTCTGACAACAACTGCCTCACTCCTGAGCTCATCGACCAGTTCGCTGACTACATCAACTGGAAGGCTCTGATCAACAACTGGAGTTGCTGCGAGAAACTGGCCACCGAAGAGTTCATCCGGAAATATTCCGACAGGATCCCAGCCTGCGACTTCAAGGACTCGAGGCTCTGGAGAGAAATGGTCGAGCGGAAAGAGAAACAGATCAAGAAGCGGATCTGCCTGTGCTAAAACTTATTCATCGTGGAGGACAACAATCTGTCACTCAACGAATAGACTGCACCTCCTCCCATTCTCTAACGGTGGGAGGATGTGCATTTATTATACTATCAAACAGTCTGTTAGCCTCCACGGCACGGCTTTGATGCATGTCTTTGTCTTTGACCTGCACCTTTCCCTTCCCGAGAGCCATCCTGATCGATTCTATTTTTCCGGCAATCTCTTCATCCGGCACAACGTTACCTTCGGCTGCATATTCATCCAGCAAAGGGCTCAACTTAGCGGCATACGAAGAATAAAGCACGATCTCACCACGCTGTCATATTCAGATTGCTGCAGGGGACAGTATTTGAATATTAATTCATACAGGGTCGCTGGCTTATAGTCTCCGTCGCCCGCCTGCTGACGGAAGTTCCACTCCGTAATTAAATATGTTTCAAAAGATGACGAGCCTTTCTGCAATTTTCCGGCAGTAAAATGAAGCGACTTTACGAAGTGAACATAACCGACACCACTCACATTTGTAAAAGCGATTTAATTCGAGAAATTCGCTTTTATAAAAGTGATTTTGTATATTTGCGAAAACGTGATACAATTATGCAAAGTTCTGACATACAACCGTTGGTGAACTATTATCACTGGAAAATAAAACAAGTGAATCTGAATTTTAAAAGATACCTTTTCAACCGAATCAACTGGGATGCCAGAATTATCGGGATAAAAGGAGCTAGAGGGGTTGGAAAAACCACGCTTCTTCTCCAACGGATATTGGAGAAATATAAGGACATCGACGATACGTTTTACATCACTCTGGATCATCTTTGGTTCAGGAACCATTCTCTTGAAGAACTGGTCGAATACCTTTACACCCACGGCATCACGGAAATCTACATTGACGAAGTTCACAAGTATAAGGACTGGAGTCAGTCTCTGAAAACTTTCTACGACGAGTTCGCGGATCTGAGAATTGTGTACACCGGATCATCTATGCTTGAGATAGAAAAATCAAGCACAGACCTCGCAAGAAGGCAGACACCATACCGCCTTGACGGATTGTCTTTCCGGGAATATCTCAAATACACAGGTGCCCTTGAATATGAACCGCTGCAACTCTCGGACATCCTTCAGAACCACGTTGCTACAGCTATGGACATCTGCGGAAAGACGAAGATTCTCAAGATGTTTGACAAATACCTGAAAACAGGGTATTATCCATACTTCACCGAAGCGAAAAATGATTTTCTGATAAGATTGGCAGAGACGGCCAAACTGGTGATTGAAAACGACTTGCCGGCAGTCCTTGATGTAAATTACGCGACTATTGAGAAGACACAGAAACTTCTCATGATCATTGCTGAGCATGTACCGCTTCAACCGACAACCGAGAAACTGGCCTCCTCAATAAGCTCGACACGTGACTCGTGTCTGAAAATGATGTACCTGCTTGACAAGGCTGCCATACTACGACTTCTCACCACAGAGCTAAAGAGTTACAAAAGGCTTGTGAATCCGGAGAAAATCTATCTTGACAACACAAATCTGATGTATGCTCTCGGTTCCAACGTCAATGAGGGCAATCTCCGTGAAACGTTTTTCTTCAACCAAGTCGGCAACACCCACGATGTCCGCTCAAGCCATGCCGGAGATTTTCTGATAGACGGGAAGCTGAGAGTGGAAGTTGGCGGGCCATCAAAGGATTTCTCGCAAACAGCCGACATTCCTGACAGTTTCCTTGCCATAGACGGCATTGAGACAGGTTACGGAGCAAGAATCCCGCTTTGGCTGTTCGGGTTCCTGTATTAGTTTTTTGATTTGTCTAAAAGGTTCTTTGAAGTGAAAAAACTACATTATCTTACCGCAACCAGGATCGAGGACGGATATGTCCTTCTTTCCTGACGGGGTTGCCAACCCACCCATAAACGCCGAGATGGCCAGCGGTGTAAAGAACTGCCCCTTATGCTTCTTATCCTTCTGGATAGATGCCTCAGCATACCCTTTGCCGACCCTCTCAGCGTACTGGGTGGGTCTTTCTCCGGCAAGCGGTGCGATATGAGCAGTCTCAAGAGCCATCGGCGTTCATTCGAACAACATACAAAATTACTGATATTTTTCGAGAGGCCCATAAATGACATGCACATTTTACTTAAAAATGCTCAAATAAACCCCCAGTTACCACCATGCAAATAGCATCGGAATTAATTTACAAATCAATCGATTAAATCCTTTGATTTGTCCTGGATTATTCGTAACTTACAGTCAGAAACCTAAGCACAAAACCAGCTATGAAAATCTTGATTGACAACGGCTACGGAGTGGACACCAAGGGAAAGCGGAGCCCCGATGGACGCCTCCTAGAATACGCCGAAAACCGGCTTCTTGCCGGCCGCATAGTCTCCGCCCTCAAGGCCCAGAGCCACGGCGCCGAGCTCCTGGTACCGGAAGACAACGATGTCAGCCTTTTCCAGCGCTACGACCGCGTCAACCGCTTCTGCTACGCCCTCGGCAAAGAGAATGTCATCCTCGTCTCCATCCATTGCAACGCTGCCGGCAAAGGTGATCGGTGGTATAACGCCACCGGCTGGTGCGCCTACACCACGCCCAAAGACACTCCGGCCGAGCGCCTCGCCACCTGCCTCTACAACGCCGCCCAGATCCACATCCCCGACCAAGCGCCTCCGGCTGGACCTCACCGACGGTGATCCCGACATCGAGGCCTCCTTCTACCTTCTACGCCATACCAGCTGCCCCGCCGTCCTTACCGAAAACCTCTTCATGGACAACCAGGACGACGTAGAATACCTCCTCAGCGACATCGGCCAGACCAACCTCGTCAACCTCTACGTCACCGGCATCAACTTATACCTCGGCATCCACTAACGAAAAATGTCCGGCCCCGCCGAGCATCTTTCGCCATTCTGTCCACTCCTGTCCACCCTGTCCACTCCGTCCACCGGTGAACATGGTGGACAAAGTTGTTTGGATAAGATGGCATTCTTTCATCTTTGCGAAAATTGACTTCGCGCAGTCGAAATATCTTTGCATCAGGAAAAACAGCGATGTTCTATGTCAACAGACAAAATGGCAGAAGAAAATGACAGGAACGGTATTTGATTTTGAAGCTGCGAAGGTTATCGCAGATAACCATAAACAAATAAAAATTAAAGTTTTATGACAAATTTTGACATCAAGGCCCTCATCGAAGGCGCCTATGCTCAGACCCCAACTCTTCCAGGGTTCTGGCTCAAGTATGACGAGTTCCGCGAGAAGTTCAACGAACTCATTGCCTCCCATAGCGACATCCCCGTTGATGTCGAAAAAGTTCTCTCGGAGTTATATCCGGATTCTTCCTTCATGGAGCAGTATCAGCTGCAAGGCTCGGAAGACGTTTTCCGCGCTTTTCGGATTTCCCCCAACAAATTGGTCATACAGAGAGACCTGAAAAAAAAGATTGAAGCGATCTTACGCGAGGCCTCTGGTGATTCTGATGGTTGGAAGAACTTCGCCGTGATTGGAGCCAAGGGGCTCAAGCCAGAGATTCTTGCGATGGGATTTATTGGTATCCGTCAGGCAGTGGAATGTCTGTTCCGAGGTCGCTTTGAATTTCGTTCAGGAGATCCGACCAAGCACGAAGCGCCTGTGCTTATAAGAGATAAGAAAGAATCGAGTACGCCATCGGATGTAACGTCTGCTTTTTCTGGTGTGAAGCAAGAACGCGTAAGAAAAAAACCGAAACAGGGTTCCTTTATTGGGGATGCCATTGATGCCTTCGCTTATTTCCCTCGCCCCAAAAACTCTACCACCTATGGCTGGGATGCGGCCATCAACGAATTAGCAACGAACCTTGCTCTCGAGGAAAGGTGGTACTATTCTGAAGAGGACAAGCAAAAGAAGCCCATCCTCAAGAATTACCTAAGCTATACGTTTGAGCGCCTCCAGTTTGAGGACGCGGAAGAAACACGTAAAGCCGCCGAGGAGAACAGAGATGCCATCCTTAAGATACTCGTTAATGAAGAGCATGCACTGTTCAATACAGGACTGGTCAACAACATTTATGAGCCCATCTATGCTTTCTTCAAGAAAAACGACGGTTCAAATCCAGTTATATCGCAGCCCTGGATATTCATCGCGTTCGGAACAGCAAACAGCTACTATCAGAATATCATAACTGATTTCCCCTATCGCCCCAAGAGGGCCCAGTATTTCACAGACTCAAGTGATCTTTTCTACGACACGAATGCTGCCATTCCAACGCTTAACTGGGAGCACTTCATCAAGGACAACATAGAGCGGCTACCTCTTGGCTTCGTGAAAAAGGGCGCACCGGAAGGTTATCCTTTTTATGACGATCCTGATTCTCTGCCCCGACCCCAGCGCCAGGCCTATTTCAAAAAGATGGCTGAAGACATCTTCGAGGATGATGACTGGATGCAGTTCTTGACGACAAAGTTTAAGAATGCCTTGAATATCACTCTCAGCCGTGTTGCTTGGAACTATAAGACAGCAATTCCAGTGTATTATGTTGAAAAACATCAGCTCTCATTGCTGCTTCCACTGGCACTTGAGAAAAAGGACGTTATTGACGTAGCTCTTGTTGTCGAGCATAAAGTCAACAAGGAGAAAAAAATCAACAACTACGTTGGTCGGACGATTTTCACCTTGCAGATGGCATATTCGAACGCTCGCTTAATTACACGTCCAGACAGCGATTGGCTTATGGCGGATATGAATCCGAGCAAATAAAGCCAACTGAATACTTGAGAGCCTTGTCAGGAATGACGGGGCTCTTTGCGAAGATACGTTTCGCAAAATATCCGTATCTTTGTATCCGTAACCAATTAGAACAAGTATGCCAGCAAACAAAAACGCCGTCGTAAGATATATTATCCTGGACAGGATGCTGTCGGATCAGCACCATTACTACACCCGTACCCAGTTGTTGAATGCGGTGAACGATTCTCTGAAGGGCATCGATGAAGCCCTCCAAGTGAGCAAGCGTACAATAGAAATGGACCTGAGGGATATGGAGGACATTTTCGAGATAGACCTTGATGAGAGCAAGGTTATCAACGGAAAGAAAGTAATTCGGTATGCAGATCAGACGAGATCCATCTTCTCAAAACCACTATCGGGCGATGAGAAAATGCTTCTTAATGAGGTGTTAAATACACTTGGTCAGTTCTCAGGACTAGATAATTTTATGTGGCTAGATGACCTGAAAACAAAGTTGGGGGATCATGTGTCTTTCGGAGGAAGCGAGTTTGATACTGGGAGCGGAGCCCCTCAGAGAAAGGTGATAAGTTTCAGCTCAAACGAGTTCCTTCAGAATAAGGAATACTTGGGATGGTTCTTCTCTGCCATAACAAACAAGAAAGTCGTTTCCATCACATACCGGAAGTTTGACGCCGAGAGTGCGCAGGAAATCATCGCCTATCCTTACATGCTCAAGCAATATAGAGATAGATGGTATCTGCTATGTACCCCTACTTGCGACAAAAAACTGCCATACAACCCACATTTCATAGCCAATATCCCACTGGACAGGATCGAGTCATACGAAGAAGTGCAAAACATTCCTTATGTGGAATGTCAGGTTGACATCGACGAACTCTTCGATGACATAGTGGGAGTGACATATTACTGGGACAAACCCGTTGAACACGTTGTGTTCGCCGTTCACAAGTCCTCCGCCAACTATATCCGCACTAAACCCATTCATCCATATCAGGCCGAATTATCGAAAGATGACCAAGCGGAACTACGCCGTGAACACCCCCTGTTGAAGGATTTCGCATTCTTCTCCCTGGATTGCAAATTGAACTACGAACTATCGTCGTTGTTCAGGAGTTATGGCCCCAATCTGGTTGTTCTCTCCCCAGAAAAGTTAAGGGATGAAATGAAAGAATGCGTCAAGCGACAGTTGGAGTTATACTCTTAGCTCCGCTATTTTAAGAGACAATTGGAGCCTTGGTTCATCCCCAGGCTTCTGGTTGTATTCCTCCTTCCTCAAGCGGCGGATAATCTTCCATCTCATCGTATATCGGGTCTTCCCCTTCCCTGATGGGATTACATGCCAAACAACGCCATTCATGGTTGCCGGCGTTATCGATATAATCGACTTTTTGGGACCCACACTTAGAGCAGAAGAACATATTCTGATCCCTGTGGCCATTACCCATATTCCGTGATACGAAAGCTGGTACAGGTAGGCCTTGGACTCGGTATCTCTCAGCCATGGTCTCAAAAAAGGCGTTAGAGCAACAAGAGTTACACGAGGGGCATATATACAAACCATTCGGGCATTGTTTTGTGTCCCGTGAGTCTATAATGCCTTTCTTGCAGCCATGGCAATAATTCAGATATACTTCCTTATTGTATTCAGGGCACGATGGCAAAAGGCATTTAAATCTTGTGTGTCCTCGCTGCCTTGCCGGGAAAAGGATATGTCCACAATCCTTGCATACAAGCCTCTTGGAAAAACGAATCGCTTTATTTATCTGTGTTACGAATTGATTGTATACGGCATTTGGCATATAACCGGCATCGGTCTCCTCAAGGACTGTGTATCCAATTATCTCGAGAATATGAATCAAGGTGTATTCTTTCCAATCTGGCTCCTTTTTTATGCTGGTTACAAAGCACATGTCGCCTTGACAAATTGCGCATTTCCTCCCCGTAAGAAGATTTGGCAATTCTGACAATTCGGGGGCACAGTATATCTCTCGCTCTCGGTAATACTTCTTTATCTTTCTCTCAAAGCATTCTGTCGACTTGCCTGTCGAACGGTATAATGAATCAGACAGTGCACGACGATAGGTGGCCTGATCGTATTCGCAGTCGAGAGAATCTCCAAACAATTCAGACATTCGCTCTGTAATACGCTGTTTAACCACAGATTCCTCAACTCCTGGATTCTCTCCCATACTGATAGAATTATCCATAGTAGCGCGCATTCTTATTTCATATGCGAACATCTTGACTATATCATCGGGATGTCTTTCAGAAACATAAGGCGTTAAAGAGCCATATTTTTCATTTAGATACGCCTCGACTCTATCTCGGACGATAGAGTAATCAACCATTTCTGGTGTAAACGCATCGTTTTCTGGTTCCGTCTCCGGCTTTTTATCCCAGTTGACAAAGAGGTCAATATGTTTTTTATCACCATATTTGGATAATCTCCACCGCTTTTCATAAATCCTTACCTGAGTGGTTTCAATCTCATTCGTTTGAGGATCTCGAAGAGGCTCTCCTGTTTTTGGATCAGTCTTGATAACAGATTCCAGGTGGGATAATCTATCGCAGTGTTGCCTAACTATAGAGTGAATGCTCTTTCGCAAGGATTCTTCCTCGAAAGCGAAATCATCAAGTTCGTATTTTATGTCAAAATCAGCGAAGCCTTTAAATGATTTGTTAATGATAATCCCGCCTTGGCAGTAGCACAACCAGTCATAGAACTTCATTTCTATGGGACGATTCACTTCGATTGCTTTTTGAATAGCCCAATCAAGAATACCGTCTGATACCTGAAAATGCTGCTGATTGGTTTTCTCGTAAGTTTTTAGACAGTCAAGGAAAAAATCCGTTGACACATTACGGTTTCCTGGCCACCCTTCATAGATATATCTTTGGGAAGAGTAGTATTGATAATTCTGCGATGAAAACGCTTTTAATGATTGCCCATCATACTTGAAGACACCTTTTTTTACATCATAAAAATAACGCTTTATGGCAAGACTCCTTTTATCTTCTCCAAGGAAAGCGAAATATGTGTCTAAATCTTGCAGGGTGATAACAGCCGATTCGTCTTTGAGCCATTGAATAAAAAGGGTAAACCCTTTGGGCTCTTTTACTGTCTTCTCTTCTGACTTTTCAAACAAACGGTCCACTAAGGAATGGACATTTAGTCCATTGAAGGTAAGTCCATACTGTCTCGCGGCGTCTTCCAAAACAACTGGGAAAAAGGAATCTGAGGGACGACCCAGGGAACGATTCAATTCATTGATTTGTGTAATTTTCTCTTTGCTTAAACCATAGGATACGTACTTAATAAGATCTATGATTTGGCCTTTCGCTGATTCCTGGAGAAAGTTGAGAGCATCAAGAATAACAGACGTTTTAAAACTATATCTGTCAAGTGCAATTGCAATAGCGGCGTATGCTAAACGATCTCCCATTTGATGGAACTGTGATGTGTCATAGAACAGGCAGTTCCAATCATCTTTTGATTCTGGATTAAAAGGACGTGCGACCATATCATAATCAGCAACGTCTTTTTGATTAGAATGATTGGGTTCAAATAGGACTAAGGAATATGGTTTAAGGTATGGTTCGGAATCTTGGCCAAGAGTATTCTCAAAGGTTTTTCCATCGACATATAGTGTCACAAGGTCTATTTCTTCAACCTCTCCATATCGAGAATCGCCAACGAATTTCGTCGAATGACGCACGAGGGCCGGTCGTCTTGCATTACCAAAACGGTTCTCGTATCCTTCATAGTCAAAGTAAATCTTGTTGTACTTAAACATACCTGAAATGACAAAACGTGATTCTACCGATGTCAAAGTTAGTTAATTTCAGTATCGTCGTCAAATTTTTGTAACTTTGTAAGTTTAACCACGAAACGTTTTTTCGTATGGAAGCGAAGCAGGTAAATTTCTATTATGAAGGGATGAAGCAAGCCTTTGTCAGGCCTGATAGCAACTGGGCTATCAAGGCTCTTGATTTTAGAGGCTTTCTTGAAGATTTCTTCAAACTCCTGACTCCAGAGTTGGATGGGCAATTCACCATGCAGGATAGGATTGACGAGCATTATGATTCCAACCCTGATGAAGAGGCAATGAGGATGCGTGCCCATAGGACAAGGAAGAAGTTGAATTATATCATCCATCATTTTATTGAGATAAGGCCTGAGGAAATAAAGCGCGTTTCGGTCACAAAGGGCGACATCAGAAGCATATATGAGGACCTTGTTCTCATTATTTACAATGCAACGAATGTTATTCCGGATAGCGCCACATTTGAGCTTCTTGGCGTTAATCAGTCAGATTGTCTCAAAGGATTGAACGAGCAGCAAAAAGATGCAGTTCTTACTGATTCCCGTATTGTATTCGTTAACGCCGGCCCTGGAACTGGAAAGACCACCCTCCTCGTCCAGAAGATGGTCCACCACATTATCAAGAATCCACAAAGCAATCACATTGTAGCCCTATCTTTCACCAATACCGCCGCCAGGCAACTGGAAGAGAAGTTCCAACAGCAGGCGTTCATGTATCTCAAAGAGAATCAATACGAACTCTTCAACGGGACCATCCACTCTTTCTGCCTGCGGAAAATGCGGAAGTATTATCAGTTAAAGGGACGCTCGTTTGAGTACATGATTATTGGTGATGACGAGTTATTTGATTTCGCTCCCGACATTTGCCGGCTTTTGAATGACAAATATACCTTGGAGGAAATTAATGACTTCCTAAGCAATAGTAGCAAGCTGTGGCCGGAGGATTTATCTGCGGCAATTGCTGACATTAAAGCAAGGTATAAGTTTATCTCCCTCAATGGTATCCTGTACTTATTTGACGACCTGTTATCGAAGGACCAAGAATTTGCGGACTGGATATTAGCCTCGTCGGACATGCTTGTAATTGATGAAGCACAGGATCTCAACGAGAGCAATTTCACGATCTTTAGCCGAATGTTGGGACTCAAACCATCACTCAAGTTGTTTATGGTCGGAGATCCACGGCAGAACATATTCGAATTCAACGGCGGTTCTTATGAGTATTTAGATAAGTTTCTGGTTCAGTATCAGAATGACGTGACTCGTCGAGACCTTTCCGTCTCATATAGATGTCCGGAGGCTGTACTCGGTTTCGTCAACGGCGTCACATTCATGGACTGCGAGAATGTTCCTTTACGCTCTGATATTGCTGGCACGATACAAGCGAAAGCATACCCTACAGTGCAAGACGAGAGCACGAGCGTCGTAGATTCCATTTCGGCTATTGGGGATTTTGATTCTTGCTCGATTATATCTCCGAACATAAAAGGTTTAGCCGACATTATTGAAAAGCTGAACGCAAATAACATTCCATATGTTGTACTGGGTGGACGTCGTAAAATCAAAAGCCATATAAAGTTCGTAAACAACCTGCTGCGTATTCTTTACAACAACAACGAAAAAAGCATTCTGTCGGTATGTAGGGTCCTTGCTATCGATGTCAAGACTCAGCCAATAGGTGCCCCTCGACATTTCTCTCCCAAGGAGTTATTCTTCCGACACACTTATGGGAGAAGTCTTCGTGAAATCCACAAAGAATATGACCGTCTGGAATGGAGTCTTCCCAGTTTGGTCGATGCGATCGTTGACAAACTCTTGCCTGCGGGGATGTACACGGAACCTCAGGTTGCAGAAGACTTCAAAAAGCTAAGGTCGCTCATCTCGGGTTACAAGACCATCAAAGAGTATCTGGACGCATTTACGATAGACAAGGAGCGCTTTATCTGCTTCTATGAAAAGGACTTTGTTGAAAGTGTGGCAGCAACAGATGGTCCTTGTCTTACGCTATCAACAATCCACTCTGCGAAAGGCCTGGAATGGAAATACGTTTTTCTGATCGGAATGTACGATCTCAATTTCCCTGGCCTTAAGAAATACAGCAACAAGACAACGGATAAACACGAAAAATACCTGAATACCAAGAAGAAAGAATTGTACGTTGCCTGTACAAGGGCCGCACAGCAATTGAGCATTTCCTATCCGAAAGTCATCGAGAGTATTGAACAAACCCCCTCTCGTCTTATTGCCGGTTTGGATATTAGTTAATAAGTATGACATAAGCGCGGGGCTCTAATCTCGCGCTATTCTTTTTACGACCACGATGCGAAAAAACACTGCGCGTCGTGGTTTTACCTTTGTCGTGAAAAGAAAAACCAATTGTCATGTAAACCTCTTTCGACGCCAACAACATTGAGCAGAATCATGCCTTTGACATGATCGCCAAGACTAACAATTCTTTCTTTCTCACCGGCCGTGCAGGAACAGGTAAGACCACGTTCCTAAAAATGGCCAAGGAAAAGATTGACAAGAAGTTCATTGTTCTGGCTCCCACGGGGATTGCCGCCATTAACGCTGGTGGTCAAACCATTCACTCCTTCTTTGGACTTGATTTCGGAGTGCTTGGGCCTGGCGACATCGGCACCATGAATGCGAATAAAATCTCCCTCGTGAGACACATTGACACAATCATCATTGATGAAGTGTCTATGGTCAGGTGCGACATAATGGATGCGATAGACAGGACGCTTCGTTTTTACCGGAAGAATTCAGCGCCCTTCGGCGGACTGCAGATGGTGTTTGTCGGAGACATGTTTCAATTGGAACCGGTGGTAACCCAGGAGGATCGCGAAATCCTGATGGACCTGTACCACTCAAGCTCATTCTATTTCTATAAATCTGCCGTCATCCAACGCTATGGTTTGCCAAAGATTGAGTTCATGAAGATCTACCGGCAATCAGATCCAGTATTCATCGAACTGCTGGAACATGTAAGGACGGGCACCGTCTCTTACCGGGATATGCTGCGTATTAACAGCCGGGTAGTTGTCCCTGGGGAAGGAAGTCAAAAACTCAAAGTAACGTTGACATGCACCAAGAAAGCAGCCCAGCTCATTAATGAAGAAAGGCTCGCGGAATTGGATGGAGACCTGATGGTCTATGAAGCCGAACATGCAGGAGACTCCAGAAGGTGTCAAGACGCTGCTGAGGACAAATTGTATCTACGTGTCGGCGCTCAGGTAATGTTCACAAGAAATGATTCATTCCAGAGATGGGCCAATGGAACACTTGCAACCATCGATAGTCTTACAGACGACTGTATAAAGGTCCGTTTTGACGATGGGTCTACTCAAGAGGTTCAACGGGTCAAGTGGGAAAGCATCGAATACAAATTTGATGAGGCCACGAAATCAAGCATCAAGAAAACGATTGGTTCGGTAACCCAATATCCTTTGAGACTCGCATGGGCAATTACCATCCATAAAAGTCAGTCCTTGACCTTCGACAGGGTTGCAATAGACTTCGGTAAAAGCGCATTCACAAATGGTCAGGCTTATGTTGCCTTAAGCCGCTCACGCTCGCTGGAAGGACTGGAGCTGCTCCGTCCTATGACCCTATCGTCTGTGCTTGTTTCTAAGGATGTACTTGACTTTTCTTCGGACATAAACAATACCGAGAAGATTATGCGGGAGATCAATATCGGTGCTGCCATAAACGGCTTTATCAAAAACATGGATTGCGATGGTGCCGCCACTACGTTATATGAAATGGCTGTTGAAGAAGTCAATCAGGGGAATTACGATTATGCGTCTGAACTTCTGGCCAGGGCCATGTCTTATGTTGTTGATGATGAATGTCTAAAAGGTAAGGAGTGGAAGACGATAGGAAGTGATAACGTCGAGTATCGTCTTATGGATGCCATCGGCTTGTTCTATGCCGGTAGAGAGGATGAATCCGAAAGAATCATTGCAGAAATGCTTCCTATTCTGGATTCGAATTTCGACGGGCTCTACATCCTCTCCCGATGTTATGAGGAGAAGGAGAAGTGGGATAAAGTGGATGAAACATATAAGAAGATGATGGCTCTATTTAACCAGTCCAGAGAGATGGGACTGGATTCCATTTCATATCGTAAGTTCAAGTACAGACTGGCCATCCTGAACGAGCGGGTCTATTCCGATCCAGGTGCAGGCCTAATGCGCCAGCTACTGGCCGAAAACCCAGCGTATGATAAGTATCACACCGCCCTTAGGTCGATGTTGATTGGCAATGCCGAAGCTCGCCAGGAATTTGAGGAAGAGACCGACAACCCTATCGCATCCCTGCTGTTTGACAGGGAGAAAGATGATGCCTCTTTTCTCGAACTGGTTCGTGATGAGAGAGATAAGAAATCGATCCCGTGGAATGCCTATCGAAGGTTTATCAATAACCTTAAACTCGCTATGCCCTGCTAATAACCAAACCTATCACAAAAAAAAGAAATCCAGATTATTTTTCCTTATGGTCTTTTTGGCCATACTTGCGCCTCAGGCGTGCGCCCAGAGAAAGGTCGTCTCTGACTACAACTACCAGAAAGCTGTGGATGCTTTTTTTTGAAGACAAAGATGATGACAAGGCTCTCAAGCTTGTTGATAAACAACTTGACGAGACACCAGATCATTTGGACTCAAGGTTTCTTCGTGCGAAGATTTATTGGCGTGCAGATAAGTACGATGCTGTTCTGCGTGATTTATCGTATGTGATCAAGCATTACAAAGGAAAGCCAAGCGTATACAAGTCCACGCCGTTTGGGCTCCAGGGAGCGATTTACGATGATATGGAAAGATTTGCCGATGCAGTTGACTCATACAGGCAGGATATCAAATTTGCGAAGAAAGACAATCCAGACCGGATACAGAGTTACAAATTTGATTTAGCGCAGTCGCTATATAACGCCAAGGACCTTGACGGAGCCGAGAAAGTCTATTTTGATATGTTGAAAGATGATCCCGGGGATGGAGGTGCAATGGTTGGCCTGGCTCGTAACATATTAGACCAGAATAAATATGAAGAAGGATTGGAGTGGCTAAGAAAGGCTGAATCCTACAATGCCAGTTATGCGGAAATCTATCGATTCAAGATGCAAATCCTGGACAAACTTGGGAAAACGGATGAATCGGTTGATGCTGCATTGAAGTACTTCGATCTGAATGATGACGCTCCAGCATGGCTGGTCGCGGAATATGCGGGAAAACACTACACCTATGGCGTCGCAAAGGTTAAAGCTGAAATGAATAAAGATGATGCCTCTGATCGATGGATTGTGTTGTTGACTCGGCTTTACGAGGATCATTCTGACTACGTAAAAGCACTTGAACTCTACGATAAGGTCGAAAAAGAGTACGGTGAATACAAGATGATTGCCTACTATAAATCGAATTGCTATTCCGAACTCGGTCAGTTTAATATGGCCATAAAGGAAGCGACTCGTGCCATAGATCTTGATGGGAGCAAGGCCCTCTATGGACACCGTGGAGACATCTATCGAAGTGCTGGAATGTACGACAAGGCAATTGCGGACTATACCATTTCTATGGAGGATGACCCTTTATGAATACTACGCCATTGGTTGGTGCTACGAGTTGCAGGGAGATAATGATAAAGCCTTGGAATACTTCAACCAGGGCATTGATCTGGACAAAACGTATTCATATTTATATGTAAGCCGTGGAGACCTCTTAATGGAACTTGGCAGGCGGGAAGAAGCCCAATTAGATTATGAGAAAGTACTTGAAATCGATGATGAACCGGAAGATGGGAGTTGAGAACCCTTCCACCGCCACCATCGTGTGCCAGGGTGAAACCTTTACCTTCAAGCTGGACCAGGCCCTCGCCGACAACGGCGGCATCTTCCTCATTGTGAAGCAATTCAGCCTCAACCTATGCACAGCCTTCTGGATTGGTGATCGCGCTGAAAGTGTTTTGCAAAAAGGATGATTCAGCAAGAAGGCAAGGCCACGTCTTGGTCAGGCAACACATTGCTTGGCGAAGATGTTCAGGAATACTCGTCCCTTTCCTCGGCAGGAGGATAAATGTTCGCATGTCGCAATGTTACAAGCCGATGGATGGATTTCAAGTGGTGGTGATCCCTTGAAGATCAGTTTTTGTGTTGGGGAGTGCAATACCGTCGCGCTCCTTAGAAGGAGAAACTTAGGCCGCCTTGGATGGCGAACTGCCAGGGGTGTGCTTTGTCGGAGGTGTGGGTGTCGGTGCTGCCGTCGTGGGTGATGCGGGAGATGCTCACCTCCCGGTAGCTGTCTGTGATGAAGTAGTGGAAGGAAGGGATTACGCTCAGTCTGAACCGCCATAGGTTGAGTGACAAATCCAGACCAGCGTCGGCCGTAAGGCTGAAACGGTTCTTGATGTAGACGTAATGCTCAATCTCCTGTTGTCCGATGTAGGAGAAGCCGTGCGACTCTTCCCGGTGTCCGAAAATGTAGCCCGGAGTCAGTCCGGCGAAGAATTCGATCCTGTTGAAGAATCCGGCGAAGAAACTTCCCAGAATGGTGCCGGCATCCGGATTCGTTCCGAAATAGCTCTTGTTGTGGTATGCTCCGTAGGCGGCGTTGTTGGCGCCCTGCCTTATTGATTCCTTGAACGATGTGCGTTTTCCGTTGCTCCACGACACGGACAGAGGAATCCCGAGGTAGTCGTTGATGTCCATGTTCTCGAACATCCACTGCACGCCTCCCCGCACTCCGAAGCCTTTGTCGTTGTACTTCCCGTAGGTGAGGCTCATCACCTCTCCCGAATTAGCACTGGTGTTCTTAAGCGGAATCCTCACTCCGGCGGTAAACTTAAAGTCTTGATTGTCAGAATGAACCCTTTGTGCGAAAGCCGCACTTCCTGTCAGCGAAACCAGCGCCAGCACCACTAATAACTTTTTCATCCAATGAATTGTTAGCCTGTCCTCCCCGTTATTCAAAGAACATGCCGTTCCTTGACCGTAGGTAGTTGGCGAACAGCCTCTTGTTCCTTGAGAAAACTCAACCTAAGACAAGGATTTTAATCCATTTACAGACAATGAGTTGTCTGCTAACTGGAATTCTGGCGTTCTTCCACGGCATCCGCCCCTCCGTAGTCCTTGTGTCGCCTCTTTCTTTCCCGCAGGAAGCCATCATCAACGCCACGGACAGGATTACAAGTTATGATATTTTCATATCAGTCTCATGATCAAAGTCTTCTGCTTGCCAATCACACGCAAAAGCATGATCACTTCACATAGTAGCCGGACTGGATCTCAAGTGTCTCACCTCTCTTGACGGCGATGTTCTTTCCGGTGCAGGAGGTGCCTCCAAGTTTGTACTGGACAATGTAGGTGCCCTCAGGGAGGCTGGTCTCGTAGCACTCCTGATAGGAGTAGACACTGCCTGACGGATCGAAATGATAGCTTTTAGGATCACTTATGCTCTTTGAGTCAATAAAGACGATGTCCGTCATGTACTTGCCTTTCTCGCTGTTGACGAACTTCACATTGCCGCAAGGAATTCTGTTCGGAACCGGGAGGTCGATGAAAAACTCCTTCTTCTCGATGGGCCGGTTCTGAATGCCGTACGGTCCGCCAGGAGCACTGGAGCAAAGGTCACGGTAGTTCATGTCGCTCAATGTCACTTTCATACGGTAACGGGTGGCGGCGTCGGACTCCACAGTGTTCTCCACACTCCAGACCCAACCGGAATGGAAATCAAAAGTGGCTCTGGATATGGCCGGAGGCTGAGTGTTGACCAACTCCGGCAGGTTCTTCACTTCCAGTTTGTAGTGGATGCTTCCGTCAGACGAGTTGTCGATGATGGACAGGTCCCTGATCTCACGCGTCCTTGAACTGCTGAAGTTGCAGCCTGAACTCAAGGAAAGCCCGGCGCCGGCGGCGCCACCGGACAAACCGGCCTCGAACGACCATGTCACACCGGAAGTGTAGGTCTGGGAGTTTATCGTGGTTGAAGGGGACGGAACCTGATTGAAGCGGACCGGAACCTGATTGCCTTTGTCATCGACCAGGGAGATGTCCACATTGTAGCCGGTCAGGAAATAGCCCATGAAATCGCCGGTCCAGCCATTCGGCAGCACCTTGTTGAACTTACCGGCGTACATCCCGGACGAAGCCACCGAGAACGTGGCGTCAACGATGTAGAAGTCCCCGATGTAGTTGCTCTTGGACGTTTTGAACGCATAGAGCGGGATGACCGAGTAGTACTGCTCGAAGCGGCCTTCGCCTGTCACCCTGAACTCCTTCTTGCCGTCCTTGAAGATCAAGCCCTTGTCAATCTTGTGGTCATGGGACGAGAACAGATGGATGGACTGGAGGAGGTCGTCTCCCGAGGTGTTCGCGGAATGCGCGTCACCGACCCATGACACAAGGCCGTTCAGGTTGGTCGGCGGGAAATCATCCATTGAGAAGACCTTGCCGCTCCTGTGGAACGCCACGAAAAGGCAGTCGTCCAACGTCTCGGCGGACAGAAAACCGATGTTGTGCCGCGAAAGGAACGTCAGCAAATCCGAAGTCGGAGAGACCACGACCACCGCCGCCCCACGCTGGTAGGCGCTCAAGATCTCATCGTCCTTGACATCCTTCTCGCTCACAAAAACCACCTTCGCCTCCTCGCAGGAGACCCTCTTCCCGGTGAATCTTGAATATATCAACTTAAGGATGTCGCCATCCAGTTCAGACAGTACACAGTAGGGCAGGTCCGAGGTGCGGTTCTCCTCGACGGGCTCCGGCTCCGGTTCCGGATCGGGGTCAAGGCCTGATTTCTCTCCGCAGGAGGCCAGCAGGCCAAAAGCCGCGCAAAGCGCAAGTATATTCAGAAAATCAATTATTCGTTTCATGGTCATTGGATTTCATTCAGAAGGTTCATGAATATATTCATAGTTTTACTTGAAGCCGTAGCCGGTTGATAGTCTCACAGATCCTCCCGGCCTCACTCTGACAAGTCCGGTGTAGTTGCGTTTCCTGGTATTGCCTTTCGCGTCCTTGATGTCGCATTGCAGCTCGTAGTCGCCGGCCACCAGGAACAGGGAGCAGGTGTTGCCTTGGCCATAGACGCTTCCGTCATGGTAGCTTCCGGTCTCGGGGTGGCTCTTGTTGTACAGCCTGACATTGGTCATGAAAGTGCCCTCCTCGCTGTTCGTGAGGTCGAATTTCCCGGTCGGCCCCCTGTTGGGCACAGGAAGATCCTTGGTGACGGAATACTTCTTCTGAACGAACTCAAGATCGTGGTAGTCAACACTTCCCGAGTAGAAATAGGAAGCTCCGTAGACAAGGTTGTAAAGATCTATCACAACCCTGTACTTGGTCTTCACGTCGTAGTCCTCCGCCGGGACAGCCCACACCCACTGGCTATAGAAATTGACGGTCGAGGTCGAGACAAGCGGAGGGTCCGTGATTTTCAGGGATTTCAGGCGAGGAAGATTGTTGATCTCGTAGTCGTAGCCGACCGTGGAGCCTTCGTGCCTGTTGAGCACATCGCAGTCGCTTATTGTGCGGGATGTGCTTGAGGAGATGGAGAATCCCGTGTTTGATGAGATCATCGGAGACGTGCCGCCGGTGATTCCTCCGCCGATGGAAAAGCTCCAGCCGGTCGTGTAGCTGGTCGAGCCGATGACGGTCTCCGGTGTCGGTGTCTGGACAAAACGTCCTACTGGAGTTCCAGCGGTGTTTAATATGTAGATGTTAGAACTGAGAGACTTGAGATAGAAACCGCATATCCTCGCTTTCACCAAGCCGTGCGTCTTGGTGAAATTCCCCGTGTACATCTTCCCCGACACGACAGAAACGGTGGAGGTCATGAGGTAGTAATCCATGGCCTCCGAGTCACCACTCTTGAATCCGTGCATCGGCGTGACCTTCAACTGCACATCTATGGAAAACTCGCCCTCAAGGTAATCGTGTTTGGAGGCCGCTACGTTGGTTATCTTCTCGCTGACCTTGTCAGAATAGGTCGTGTACAGGCATGACTCCTCCCAGAAAGAGGACGGGTCGAAGTTGCCGGCCACGTTCAGGATGGCGTTGTTGGTCCAGGAGACAAGGCCGTTGAGGCATTCGTCCACCTCCAGACCCTCCGCCGGAGTCCGCACGGCACAGTGGCCGGAGCGTCCCTGCTGGAAAGCCACACAGAGGAAATTTCCCGCCTCCACACCGAGTTGTTCAAGCAGGATTTTTGACGGATCGCAGACAACCACGACGCGCCCCTTGAGTGTGTCAAGTCCGGAATAGCCGGCCATGTCCGTGACAATCACCTGTGCGTTGTCAGCCGAAGGAGCCGTCTCTTTCAGCCGGCCTTTGACAGCGTCCGCGAAGTCCTTGGAGAGGCCTTCCGAGACCCATGCCGGGAACGCGATCTTCTCGCCGTCGGCGAGTGAGGAAGGCTTGCGGTAGTCGCCTTCAATGATGACCTCGTCACCGTAGTCCGGACTGTCCTTGGAACAGGAGACAAGCGTAAGCACGAACGCCGGTATGGCCAGATAAAGTAAAAGAGAGTGTTTCATGGTATTACAGTCTGTAAGGCAGTTTGCTGTTGTAGTCCTTGTCCACACAGATAGTCGCCGTCTTCTTTGTGAGATTGTAAACGACTGACCATTGCGTGTTGCTTGTGATGTCTCCTCCCTCGGATTGCAGATCTGTGTGCACGGCATCAAGCAGAGACATGCATTCATCTTCCGTCATCACACGGTTCTTCTTTTCCAATGTCTCGTGGAGCTTGTCGTACCGCTCTTTTCCTCCTCCGACATTCCGCCATCCCTCGGACAGATAGAAATTGGTGACATGGTCGGTGTCAAGCAGGTTCATCGTCCAATCTTTCGCTGACGGATCACTCAGCGGCGGCACCTCTCCCGGGCGGTAATATTCCACGACAACGCTCTTTCCGCTTGCGTCGGCGATCAGGAAATGATAGTTCGAGTCCGAATTCTCACCGTCCGCGAAAAAATTGTGGGACCGGAAAACCTCCACGGCTTGCTCAACGCTTGTACACCTGTCCAGAGCCAGCCTGATGGCTAATGTCGGGACAATGTCACTCTTCCCGGGGTCATGCTGTACCGCCCCGCCGGTACCTCGAAGAGACAGGACACCTATGAACAGTCCCGCATCATTCATCCCGTCCAGACAGCAGTAGATGGATGCGGTCACAGGGATGGAAAGATCCGTCTTCCCGTCCGACAACGCACCGGCCACATAAGTGTCTTTGTCCAGAAATGGAAGGGCTGAGATGCAGATGGACTCATGCACTCCTTTTGTGACATTGTGTACAAGCACATTGGAAGACGACACAAATCTATAGTCAAAGTTACGTCCCACCAGCACGTCTCCTTCCGGGGACTTGACACAGAAAGCACTGCATCCGAAATCCACGCCACCGTCAGCCTTGCCCAGCGGAACTGTTGTCAGCATCGGCACCACTTTTCCGAGAAGTTGCATGCTGGAACTCGCCCCTCCGCTAGACATAACCTCATCGATGTGGTAGTCCGAACTATATTTCACTGAATATAAATGCCCGTCCGCCAAATTCTTCAATGTGGACACCATAGCCTTCTGATCATCATTCCTCAGATAATCAGCAGGGTTTGCGGCGGTTTCGGTTTTTCCCTTATCACAAGAGGACAGAAAGAAAACCGAGACTGAAAGACAAGACACAAGATAGATAAGACGCTTCATCGTTTTGATATTGTTTGAGACATACCCGGAAGCCTCAGGGTGGCTCACCACGCCCAAGGAAAAAATTTGTGAGACAAAAATACTAAAAAAGCACCCGAAGAAAAGACGGCTCCGACGAATCTTGCCGAGCCGTCAAGAAATTGTCGTACGGACAACCTTATTTTGTCAAATCAGCATTTTTTTGTCGAACCGATAAATTGCTTATCCGCCATTTTGTCGGGGTCATACCCTCTCTCTCCTTGAAGGAAGCATTGAAATTGCTCACGGAAAGAAATCCTGATTTTTCCGCGATTTCGGCGATGGACCTGTCAGGATTCTCCAGCAAGGCGCGTTTTGCATGGTCGATTCTCATTCCGCAGATCCATTCCCGGAAGGTAATCTTGTAGGTCTGATTGATGAAAGCGGAAAGATACGTCCTGTTTGTGTACAAGGTTTTGGACAGATCCGCTATCGTGAGCCCTGGTTTCAGATAGCCTTCCGCCTCCACCCATTCCTGCACAAGACGTTGCATTTCCGGATTGCAGGAGAACGCTTCTGTCGCAGGAAGATCCGATCCCGGGTCACTTTCGATGGCACATTCGACGGTTTCATAAAAAAGCATGTAGTTCTGGTAACTGACATACAGATAAATGTAGAACGGAACGGAAGACAGCACCCAAACAAAAACAAGATTGTCAGGAAGGAAGGTCAGCACAGAACAACCGATGCCGAAAATGAGCATCCAATATGTCAGTACCGACATCCATCTGACATAGGTCGCGATATGGTCAGAATAGGTGTCATCCATCTTTTTGACGGCACGATGGTAGGCCTTGAGCAGGTGTGAGGCCAGAGAGAAACCATACAGAGCAAGCATCAGGGCTAATGAATATATCAGGCCGGCTTTCAGTGTGCCGTCTTCGGTGAACAAGAGCGCGGAGACGGACAGGATGACATATAAAAGCCATGACAGACAATGTCTCACAATGATCTTCCGTGTGATGTAGGAGCGGTTCAGAAGTGTGTGAAGAGCCGCGACGAACAACCCGTAGCCGAAGAAATACGTTGAGAGATTCATCACAATCGCTGCATTGACGTTAACCTGCCTTATGTCAAAGCACAGATGGACGGCATAATTTGCCGCCAGCACCAAAAGCGCCGCCCCCATTAAATTCCTTGACCGCAGGTAGTTGGCGAACAGCCTCTTGTCCGGGACCTTCCCGAAGAAGAACCTAAAGACAAAGAACGCCATCAGGGTCAAGGCAATGCATAGGGAGTATCTGTACAGATCGATGTTCATGGTGTCAATGCGATGGAATGCCTTTACTCGATGTAACTGGTGAGACAGGTCATCGAGGCGTCGGGACGGAACTCGATGCCGGTGGAGGTGGCGGGGATGAGAACGGTCTCGCCCTGACGGAGGGTCACGACGTGCTCCTGGCCGTCATTCTCATGGTCAACAAGGCTGCCGCCTCCGGCGACGCACATCACGACCACAAAAGAGTCCAGTTTAGAGAGATCCTTGGCGCAAGGCTTGTCCAGGTCGAAGAGCGAGGTGGTGAAGTACTTGCAGCTGACCAGTTTGGTCTCGGCGTCCTTGACGCGGGAATATTCAGTCCTGTAGTCCGGGTAGACATCGTAGTCGATGGCCTCCTTGGCCTGCTCGATGTGCAGCTCGCGGGGCTTTCCGTCAAGACCCATGCGGCCATAGTCATAGATCCTGTAGGTCAGGTCGGATGTCTGCTGGATCTCGGCGACGAAGGCTCCGGCCCCGATGGCGTGGATGCGGCCGGCAGGGAGGAAGAACACATCGCCGGGAGCGATCCTGTAGCTTGCAAGCACGTCGGTGATGGTGTGTTCGTTGACTCTTTTCTCATATTCATCAGGAGTGATCCACTCGGTCAGACCGCTCAGCAGATGGGCTCCCTCATCGGCTCCGACCACATACCACATCTCGGTCTTGCCTTTCATCCCAGGATGGGTCTTCGCGGCAAGCTCATCGTTCGGGTGGACCTGGATCGACAGGTCGCTTCTAGCGTCGATAAATTTGATCAGGAGCGGGAACTCCGTACCGGTCTTCTCAAAAACCTTCTTGCCGACGAGTTCAGGACCATATTCATTCATCACATCGGTCAGGCTTTTGCCTGCAAGAGAGCCGTTGGCTATCGTTGAGACATGGCCCGGGACAGCTGAGATCTCCCAACTCTCCCCTATCTTGTGCCGCTTTGTCTTTACGCCCTTGAACGGGGCGATCTTTTCTCCGCCCCACACCATCTCACGGAGATAGGGCTCAAATTTCAGAGGGTACATATTCGTTAAGTTCTTTTTAAACAATTATTTATCCAGCTCTGTCAATGCGAACGCATAGGCTCCGAGCGAGATGGCCTTGCTGGCTCCGATCTTGGAACGCATCACGCCGACGCGCTTCTGAGGGTCGTAAACCACCTCGCGGGCGCTGCCATAGACCTTCAGGGAACGGGCCTCACCGCGGGCGAATTGCTCGAACTCGGCCGGATCATCGAGGTTATAGACCTTCATCTGAACCCTGTTCAACTCATCGCCGTTGAGCTGGTGCATCTTGCCGCGCATGGTGCGTAATATTCCTGGCATCAGGTACTTGTAGTTGTTCATCACTCCGCCTCCGATCACGATCAGGCCATCGATCAGGGTAACCGCCGTGGCCATCGCGTCGCCCGCGACCTCGCCCATCTTGTCGAACGCCTTGATCGCGGCTTCCTTGTCGCCAGGCCTCTTGCCCTCGCAAACCTCGGCGAGATCCTTAGGCTCAAGACCGTGGTTCGGATTGCCGGTCAGCTCACCGTAAACTCTCTTCACGGCACGGATCGAGGCACCGTCCTCGACGATGATGTCCGGCATGTCAGGATGCTTGAGGCAGAAAGTCTCCACGCAGGAGTTATCGCCACGGTTAAGCTCACCGTTGATGACAGTACCGATTCCCAGACCTGTGCCGAACGTGTAGCCGATGAGGTTGTGGTAACGCTTCGCGCTGCCGGCCTTCGCAAGCCTTTCGTTGATTTCAGGAAGCACGCCGCCGAGAGCCTCTCCGTAGGCGTAAAGGTCGCCGTCGTTGTTGATGAACACGGGAATCCCGAAAGTGTCCTCAAGGAATGGTCCGAGAGCGACACCGTCACGGAAAGACGGGAAGTTAGGAAGATAACCGCCGATGATTCCGTCCGGGTAATCGGCCGGGCCAGGGAAGCAGAAGCTGATCGCGACAGGTTTCTCCTCTCCAAGTTCCTCTTTGATCTGACGGAATCCCTTGACCATCGTGCCGAGGCAGCGGTCAAGGTTGTCGGCGTTGGACGGAAGTGTGATTGGTTCGCAGCAAAACTCACCACCCTTCATCGCGCCGAAGACCATATTGGTGCCACCGGCGTCAAGGGTCATAACAACTCTGCTGTCATTTCTTATATCAGACATATTCTTGTGTTTTTAATTATTGCCGAACCTCCTTGAATATTCAAAAAATCAAGTCTTTTCGTTGCAAAGATAATCATTATCCGTCTTTCGGGCTCATCGTTTGCAGGGAAAATTTGTACCTTTGCACCAATCCTCTATTCTTCACCGCTTGTGGTGAAAGCAAGTACCTCCCCCGAGGGGAGGGATTTAGGGTAGGGGTAACGTGAATTAATGTGGGTGGGCAATCACCTTCGGACGTGAGATAAGGTAGTTTACAGCGGGTAGTTGCCTACTTGCGAGAATTGAAGTTATCTATGCAGAAAAGAAGAAATCGCCAAGGTGGCGAGAAGGGCGGCAGGAAGAGCCGCGACAGGAAATTCGGTTCCAGACAGAAGAGCAAAAGAGTGCTGGAGGAGGTGACCGGCAAGGTTCAGATGACAAGGGACGGCTATGTCTTCGTGATCATCGAGGGCGAGCCGGATAATGATGTGTTCGTCAAGGCGTCCAAGACTCGCGGCGCGTTGAACGGAGACACCGTGAAATGTGCGGTGACAAGTGAGAGAAAGGAAGCTTCATCCGATGCGGCCAAAGGCGGACGCAAGGACGCGGCCAGACGCCGTGAGGGAGAGATCATAGAGATTGTAGAGCGCAGCCACAAGCCGTTCGTCGGCGTGCTCCACATTGTCGGCCGGCAGGCTTGGGTGCTGATGCAGTCAAGGAATATGCCGTACGACATCAGCATAGATTTCGACACCCTTCCTGAGGGTGCGAAAAGAGGGATGAAAGTGGCGGCTCTGGTCGACGGATGGGACAAGGGTGAGCCGACTCCGAAAGGCCACATAGTGGATGTGCTCGGAATGCCGGGCGAGAACGACACCGAGATGCACGCCATCCTCGCTGAATATGCCCTGCCATACAGGTTCGAGCCGGAGGTCGAGAACGCGGCGGATCAGATTTCGGACCAGATCACAGAGAAAGATCTCAAGGGACGTCGGGATTTCCGTAACACTCTGACATTCACCATCGACCCTACGGACGCGAAAGACTTCGACGATGCTTTGTCATTCAAGAAACTGGACAACGGCAACTACGAGATCGGAGTCCACATCGCCGACGTGTCCTACTATGTGCTTCCGGGAACGATCGTGGACAAGGAGGCACAGGAGCGCGGCACGTCAGTCTATCTGGTTGACAGGACAGTCCCGATGCTTCCGGAGAAACTTTGCAATAAACTCTGCTCCCTACGCCCGCACGAGGAAAAGCTGACATTCTCGGTGGTTGTGGAGATGACGCCGCGCGGAAAAATCGAGAACCGTTGGTTCGGCCGCACGGCGATCTGTTCTGACTACCGTTTCGACTACGACGGAGCTCAGCAGATCATCGAGAGCGATGGTAAGGAGCCTGCGGATCCGGCCATCGGTCAGGATGTCAGGGAGGCCATCGTGACGCTCAACAAGCTGGCATTGACACTCCGCAAGCGTCGTTTCGCTTCAGGAGCCATCAGTTTCGAGCGTCCGGAGATGAAAGTCGAGGTGGATGCGACCGGAAAGCCGATCAGGGTTTACGAGAAAATCACCAAGGAGGCCAACTGGCTGATCGAGGAGTTCATGCTTCTTGCGAACCGTTCCGTGGCCGAGTTCATCGCCACTTCCGGCAGGATGGACGGCAAGGCAGACAAGAAGGCCAAGACCTTTGTCTACCGTGTACACGGCGAGCCTAACACGGAGAAGATCGCGAGCCTCGGCCAGTTCGTCAGCAACTTCGGCTTCAAGTTCGGGCCGAGCGGCAACGGACGGGAGATCGCCAAATCCTTGAACACCTTGCTTGCCGAGGCAAAGGGCACACCTGAATGCGACGCCTTCCAGATGATAGCCCTGCGCTCGATGGCAAAGGCGATCTACACCACCGACAACATCGGCCACTACGGCCTCGCGTTCAAGTTCTACACGCATTTCACTTCCCCTATCCGCCGCTATCCTGACACAATGGTACACAGGCTGTTGGCCCTCTACCTCGACAATGCCGAGAGTCAGAACAAGGACTATTACGAAGCCCAGTGCCAGCATGCTTCCGAGCGCGAGCAGATAGCGGCGAACGCCGAACGCGACAGCATCAAGTACAAGATGATCGAGTTCATGCAGGACAAGATAGGCAATGAATATGAAGGCTCGATCTCCGGCCTCACCGAATGGGGTATGTACGTGGAGATCAAGCCTACCATGATCGAAGGCATGGTCGCCCTGCGCGATGTGAAGTCCGACTTCTTCGAGTTCGATGAGCAGAACTACCTCATCCGTGGCCGCCGCACCGGCAAGGTCTTCCGACTGGGTGACGCGGTCAAGATCCGTGTGAAGGCCGCCAATCTGGAGCAGAGGCTTCTGGACTACGAACTGGTTGACGCCACCACAGACAATGGCTCCTCCAATGATGGTTCTGGCAACGGTTCCAACCATGGCTCCAGCCACCGTTCCGGCAATGGGGATACGCGCCACGTCCTGGATGGAGAGGGTCGTTCTAACCATGACCCAAGCCACCGTTCCGGCAATGGGTCTGGCAAGGGTTCCGGTAAGGGTTCCAGCAATGGGTCTGGCAAGGGTCCCGACAACGGTTCCGGTAGCGGTTCCGATGACGGCAAAGGCAAGAAAAAGCCTTTCTACGCCTCCGTCGCCCACAACGATGACCAGCCTAAGCGCAAGTCATCCAAGGACAAAGGCCGTCCCCGCAAGAAGTTCGGCCCCAAGCCTTCCCGAAACGAGAAGAAGAAAGCCAAATAATTCTTTGGTTTAGTACATAGCAATCTCAAAATGTGGCCGTCACGTGCGGCCACATTTTTTTGTCCAGTGTACGCCCTGTTGGCCGGACACCGTTCATCTTATTTCGGGTGCGGAAGAGGCTGTTTTGCACCCAAAGTGACTTTCTGATTGGTTCCGGGGTGTGGAAAGCCGACTTGCGCACCCCGAACTTTTTCCGCATCTATCTTGTATTTTATGCATAACATAGAGGGTGATTACAAGGGATATTAAATCATCAACAAACAAACCATTGCCAAGAAGCGACGGTTATCGTCAATCGGTTGAACATCAACATCATAAAGCCGACGTTGACCAACTTGTATATAATAGCCACACAAAAAGTGAAATTTTTATCTGACGATTGCGGTTGTTCCTCTTATTATTAATACACGAACATGAACATTTGTTCGAGTGGATTTTTTTGATTAATATTGACATGTTTAACCATATAATATTATGAATACCAATAATGAGTTTCAGTTGATTTGGGAGTATAACCTCTTACGGACTTTTGTGCGCCATGTTTTTATGGCCACATGGAATGAAAAAGAGGGAATAAATGAAGAGAATGTTCTGAATCTTGATATAGAAGGACTTCTAAAAAATCCGTCTACTGAAGAGAATTCTTTTTTTGAAGGGCAGGTTAAGTACATCCCTACAAAATTCGAGATAAAGGATAATTACGAATTATGGCAAACTGCCATAGGGGTATATGTCGGTTTGCTGCCCGAAATTAATAATACAAAAGAACTACACAGCAGTGACATCGCTCTTGATTTCATGCTTCGCGTAAGATCTTATGATCTATCATATTTACGTGATTGTGCCATTTTCAACCACAAAATTCAATCAATAGCAGATGATTTTCTCAAATTGAGCAATACTGACATCAATGAAGATCCTGGAGCGCTTCTCTCTATTGATACAATTAAGGGAGACGTAGTAGACATATATAAGACAATGAAAGATGTGAACAATGCGCCTCGCGACATCAGAATAGATACCCATGGTCGTGAATGGTATACAGACCACAGAGGTTGCCTACATAGGATAATGCATCACGACTTCAACTTCTCCGGCATGTCAGACACCGATTATACCGACACGTTCGCCGACATGGACGATAATGCCCTATTTCAGTCTTATAGTAAAGCAATATATGAAAAATTTAAAGACTCTAAAAACTCTGACGAATATTTCGTAAGAGGTGTGATTGTTCCGATGATGGCGGCGTACATCGGGTGTGATCATTTGTTCGAATTGAAACAGGACAAAGACGCTGATGATCATCTAGACCGGCTGTATGACATGGTCGAAGAGCAAATTGATGTGAATGATCACAAGGCGGTGCTGGACTATATGTCGAAAGTGAAGTTTATGATTCCAACATTGCTGCCGGAGAAGTAATGGGCTGACGGTTTTACGATGCGTCTATGACACAACGATGACAAATCTCAAAAAACAAATCAACATGACAACAAGTTTTGAATATCTCGCAGAAAACAATATGGACTTGACAGACTCCCAGAAGAGTCTTCTGACAAAAATTGAGAACATACCTTGTGACAAGGTCCTCGCGGATTTCGCCGACCTTGCTGAACTCAGAAAAACGAAGGGCTATAAAGTGGTCATCTCTGACCGTATGTCCTTTATTGAGAAAATTAAGGCCGAAGATCAAGCGATTGAGAATCTATGTAATGATCTAAAAGAAAAAAGCATAAATAGAACGATCACGGAGGAAGAGCGTGCTATCATCAAATCTGAGATTCTAGATAATATTAAAAAAGAGCATAAAGAATATATTAATCGAATTGACCCCGGAGCGGTTCACCCTCTTTTAGGCCTGTACCGCAACTGGGATTTCTCTTACAACTCTCCAGTGGTCTATCTGTTTAAGGAGAACATTGACAATTATGCCAAGCAGCGTGGACGCTCCGCTGACAACATATTCGCCTATGTCTATGTCCACGAAGCCATGCACGCCTATTATGATTCAATGAATTCAGAAGAAGGCCATGTTGTCCATGAACTCGAAGAGGCGTTCGCAGAATGTGGAATGTTGGAATTCTTGACAAACGCATGTTTTCACGACAAAGATCTATGCGAACCGGCAATTGACGCATACGATGATGTCAATGAGAAAAGGAAGAACGGTCCTTATGAATACGGCTTCGGTTTGTCTCTCAATGAACTATCACACAAGATTGGAGAAAAAACCGCAGACATGATGAGCCGGTACCGTGAAATCTCCAATTGGATAACTGATAACGATGCCTATAACTATAAGGCAAAAATCTCAGAGCTGTCAAAAACACCGTTAGATAACGATGAATACAAGGATAAGGCTCAAGAATGCTTTGAACTGGTTGAGAAAATCCTCAACAAGGAGTACCAAAAGCCAAATGTCATCGCCGATGTGAACCCACTCCTCGAACCTTATATGAGGGGAAGCGGTGTGATAGTCCGTGAGGACGCACCAGCCACATGGAAACATTCAGGTAAATCAACTTCAATAGCGACAAGCAGTTCAATCATATATTTAGGAACCAAGGAAAAGCTTGGATCATCCTATCGGCAAGTTCAGATCTTCGCATCTGAGGATCCGACAGAAATGGCCTATGGGATCTTTAAGGTCGCCGACATTATCGGAGGCGAAAGGGCAATGGTGCAGATGATATATTACCATGACTATTCTTGCAAGGACAAGGGTATTTTGTACTCTCCTTTATGCTCAAAAGGGAGCAACATAGTGAAGTATATGCCTTGGCCGCTCTTTATAGGCGGCAATCAAATATACATCCAGAAAGGATGGCAACTTGATCCTGAAACCCTGACTGCAGAATCTCCAAGCCTCTGTCTGCTGCTTGATGCCCTGAACGCAGTGTCTGACAAGTGCTTTTCTATTTTGAATTCAGAAAAGACAATGATCCTCTATGGTCCGGAAGACATAAAAGATGCCATTGAATCCAACCAACAAGAGCGATAAGTTATCCTCGCAGGCGAAAGCAAGGCCCTCCACCGAGCTGAGGAATTCAGGGTAGGGCAACGTGAATGGGCACAGGTAGCGATTATCTTAGAACGTGAGATAATATATTCTAATATGCCGGGAGTGGACCGAATCGGTTTCTCCCGGCTATTTCATCAATCACCGCCCTGGATATTCAAATCCTATGCGGCGCTTTCCAACCGGCTTTTCGCCAATGGTCTCTTCTTCGCAATATTTTGTCAACTCGGTCATGCCTACCTTTTTTCCTTCGATGATGTAGGAGATAGCGGCTTTGCGGCACACATTCTCAGTCTGGCCACCTGACAGTGGATATTCACGGGCGAGAATCCGAGCGTCGTCTGCCGGGAGTTCCGGGAGCATCTCTTTCCAGATTTCCGATCTTGTGTCCTCATCAGGAACAGACAGGCGTATCTTGAACAGGAACCTGCGCTCAAACGCCGGATCAAGACTGGTCTCCAGATTGGTTGTGGCGATGAGTATGCCGTCAAGTGTCTCCATGTTCTGCAGGATGATGTTCTGAATCGAGTTGTTGCTCTTGTCGCAACTATTCTCTGGATTTGCCATTCTGATGCCAAGAATGGCATCAGCTTCGTTTAACAGAAGGATGGGAGCCTTCTCGCCGCGGCGGACAAGATCATGATAGGTTCGGAACACGTTGCTGACATTCTTCTCAGAGTCCCCGTGCCATTTGGAGCGAAGCTTTGAGACATCCACAATGAATATGTCCCTTCCTGTCTCACGCGCCAATTGAAGGCAGCTCTCTGTCTTCCCTGTCCCCGGAGGGCCGTAAAGGAGGATATTCACACCTTTTCGCAAGCCCTGTTCCGCAAGCCTGCCCTGAACTTCCTTGAAGTTTTCGTCTCGGAGCAAACTGGACAGGCGTTCCATCTGTTCCCTTTCCGCAGCATTGAAAAACAAACGCTTTCCCACAATACTCTCGTGGCTCTTTATGTCAGGATTACGCACGCCTGCATCCTCATTCCGAATGTCAAGCTCAGTAAAGAATTCCTTGCGGACATTCTCCGTAAGACTGAGCTTGGATGTGTCCGCCAACCCGTCTTCGGAACTGAACTCAACAAGCCCGAAATAGTGGAGAGATGTGTATTCATTCATTATTTCCCTCTCTATTCTTTTGCTGTCCTTTTTGGGATCCAATAACTTGAGCAGACGGCCAACTTCCATAGAACCAACGCCGTGGCTGGCGTACCTATGACAGAGGTAAAGGAATATCACCATATAGTGCGCATCGTCAAACTCGATTTCCTTAATCTTTTGGCAGAATAATGAATCCGGGCTATTCTGCACAAGATCAGTCAATTCCTCGTACAGTCGATTCACAGGCAGGGCATATTCATAATATTCAGAGAAGAGTTTCCTCATACGGGAGAATATCTCTTCCGTGTCAAGGTTGGCGTTGCTCGGAGCCGAATATTCCGAGTCATTCAGAATGGCCTCCATCGCATCGCCATAGACATCATAATTGCAATCGTTGCGATGCGGGTTGACCAAAATCCGGATGATATGCTTGCGTGACATCTCCTGAACTTCCTTAATGTAACTCATGAGTTCAAGGTTCGTGACATCAAAAGATTGGGCTATGTCTTCGTATTCAGCCGTCCTTCCACCGCTGGCTTCTTCAGCGATCACCGCAAGGAGAACACTTTGGATCGGAGTGATGGAAAACTTCCGGCAGACATATTCTATCTCCTTCGATGTTTTGCCCAGAAAGTCCTGTGAATATCCATTCACAAGCAATTGCTTCAGGATTGCGTTCAGGCAGGCTACCGTGTTTACCGGCTCCTGTCTTGATTCTTTATGCGCGGCTCTCATCTGGCGCATACGGGTCTTTTCCGGATCAGAGTAGTTCATTTTACATCATACTATTGTTATACATCGTCAGCAGGATAATCGCAAAAGAAAAAGTTACGGAACGTACTGTCTTCTTGTCTGCTCATCATTTCCGGTACGGAAGCAAATATTTCTTGAATACTATCTAACGGGACATCAAGATCAAGAGGCACTTTATCTAACCACCAAAACCGAACCCGTGCCGAGCGTTCATCAAAATCTCTTATTCCAATGGTGATGCCTACTGGTTCAAGATGAGTCTTCCGGAAAGGTTCCAAGACCTGCAAGATCTTGGCAGACCGCATCCATTTGAGCTTTATCGGTTCCAACGCCTCTTCTGTCTTTTGAAAAGCCATCGGAACGAGAGTCTCAAAGTCAAAGATGAAATCCGCAAACTCTTCTGTACTGAAAGCAATCCACTGCAATTGGTAGTCTGCATGGTACCTCCCGGGCATATTCGGCCTTGCATTGAAGCACCGCGGCCCTTTATTGATGACATAGCTGAGGTTTTCCATTTGGACCAGAATTTTTTGAATATTCGGGAAATAGAAGTTGTCTCTATTGCAGCCTCGACGGAGCAATCCAGCCAGAGCCTCTTCTGCACATTTGAACTCTTTGCCTGGATTGAACGCACCATATTCAGTCATAAGATTATGCCACAAGATGTCAATGGTGCCGTAGAAAACCCAGTCACGCATATCTTCGTAAAACCAGAATTCCGACAATCTGTACCTCTTTTCACATTTCTTCATGACGGAAGGCATTTCCTCCTCAATCATGGTTAAGACCTTGTTATTATCCATTTTACACATATTTATAAATCTTCATCACGCACTCTGTCCTATTCCTTTATTCCCGGACATGTAAATGTTAATTCTGATTATAATAAGCCGCGGATTTGAAAAGGTCAGAAAAATTTTTAAAAATTTTTCTGACCTTTTGTCTCGTGGCTCTTATTATTAGTAAAACAACATTTTTAAGACCATGACAGAAGAAGTAAAACAACTTATTCAAGATGCCAGAAAAGGTGACGCGATAAGCCAGGCTTCTCTTGCGACGCGATACCGTAAGGGTGATGGCGTGTCTAAATCCACAATAAAGGCTATATGGTGGTATGAAAGAGCCCGCTTCATTGACAACGCATCAGATGACGATCCTGATTTTGTCGTGATAAATTATGCGGCTTTCTGCGAAGATAACATCTATCTCTCTCATTCACCGATTGTCCGTCCATTTCTCAAAGGCGTGGGAACCTTCGCAGGATGGTTGGCTCCGTATCTTTATTACAAAGAGCCGGACTATCTGCTTGACAGAATGTGGGACATGGTAAGGCGAGTGACAGGAACCGTTTTCGGTTTTATTTTGGAATTCCTTTGGGAGATTTTCATTGTGGTCGTTCCGGCTTTGTTGATCGTGTATATTATTTTGTCAATAAAGAAATAATAGTTGATTTTTTCGTACTTTTGTGGAGACACTAATACTATTAACATCATGGCAGTGAGTAAAATAGTTCTGGAACGAATGTGTCCATCACATTTCGAGGATGCATATATCAACAATAATCTAAGTGAATACATGGATTATGCAAAGAGTGTTTGTGGTAAACTCCTGCAATCACAAACATTTAGGAATATTTCGAATCGTGAAAATATTATAGAAGAAGCCAGTGATGACGCCATTCTCTACTTGCACGAGAAACTGGAAAAGTACGATCCTGAAAAAGGGGCTTTTAGTTCGTACTTCTATACAGAAATTGGCTGGTCACTGCAGAATGTATTAAGTAGATATGGTTATCATGGCATTGTCGATCTCCTGTCTGAACAACCAGATATTTGCGAACCAGAGCCAAGGTCTTCCTATGTGTTTTCGAAAGAGATGATTCCATACATTCGCAAGTGGGCGGAAAAACTACCTGACTTTAAAAAAAGGGTATTTATGGCCCGATGGGGTTTTGCTATTCGGCCAGAGTTGTCTGTACCAGGAGAGATTGAGTCAACATATGGTTATGCCACGAAGCTGGCCCAAGAACTTGCGAAAAGTGGTGAAATTGACGAGAAAGACATTGACAAGAAGGCTAATTCGATCAAGTCGATGCTTAATGATATTCTCAAAGAACTACGTAAGGAACTTCCTAAAATAACGGGATTGAGACCGAGTGAGATTCGTGAGAACCTATATGAACTCATCGTCACGACAAAGGAGAAAGTGATGGAGAAAAACGTCCGCGACCTTATCACTAACCTTGATGCCAACACCTTGTCTGACGACGAGGCTGCCTGGCTCTTCGCGTTGCTTTTCGCTTAGATTTGCTGATATTTTTTAGAATTATAATAATTAAAACCATGGCAAAAAAAACAGCACCAACCATTAAAGACTTAATTTCTCTTTTCTGCACAAATACCGGAAAAAAGAATTATGCGACATACCTGAATTCGATCGTAAAATTAGCTAATCAGCATGGGACTTCATTAGTATCTTTGGTCACAACTCTAACATCCAATCCGATTTACAGGAACCCGGCCAAACCAGGATATATTGATCCAATGGCTGTAGCGATGACGCACTTTAACTCATGGACAGCAGGGTACGGGAGAAGTCAAAACACAATTCAGAATTGGAAGGTGGCGTTTAAGGCTTTCATGGAGTTTCATTTAGGTCAATACTACGGACACATCTGGCTTTTCAATTACGTAAATCCTCGTCTTTTTTGTGAAATTGTTGCCAAATCAGCAATATTTGCAAGCCCAGATGTAGTGAAGGATGTCGTTAAGGGTAAACTTGGCACAAAAGATAATATAAAAGGTGGATGTAGCAAGGTCAATCCTTGTAATGCCAAACCTAACAGCAGCTATTGCACGGGTAGACCAGGAAATCCATACGCATCATGGGATCATTGTGTTCATGCAAGAGATAATAAGGCCAATAGAGGGAAGCCCACGAATGATTGCAATGGCTTACCATGCATAGCAGACGACAATCACTATGCTAAACAAGCCATCAAGGCCGCCATTAAAGAAAAAAATAGTAGGTTAGGATTAGTATCCACCGGTGATTTCTCCGATTACGTGGCTTGCCACATATGGGATAATCCAGACGATTGCCGTTACTATACGAGCATAGCGAACCTGGTTCTTGTTCCGCGTGCGATCTATGGTCTCACAGATCACTGTGAAGAAGTCAAGGCCGTGTTGAGGATGCGGGCAACGTATCTATTTAGAGAAATTGATGGAATTGATGGAATTGCAATTCCTCCACAAACTTATCCTCCTATTTCCCAAAATGCGCTTAGCAACGCCAAAAAAAATTACCCATATTTAAACTGGAGACAACCATAAGCGGACAAGGCGAAAGAATAATCCGCACGCAATAAGAAAAGCATGATACCTTCACTTCAGCCTACAGGAGTGGCGGGAAAGTATCATGCTTGTTGATTATCGGCAGTTCAAGCAAGCACGAATGGCTCGGCATGAACACATTTCATATTTTTCTCCAGTTGCTCTGCAGAGCTGGCGCCTACCAACACACTTGTTACTCCTTTTTGAGACAGGCTCCAAGCCAAAGCCATCTCCGCCAAGGTCTCGTTGCGTTCACAGGCTTGTGTATTCCATTTCTTGAGTTGGTTTAACAGTTCCGGAGTCAAGACACTCTGCTTAAGGGAATGCTCCTTTGCCATACGGCTGTCGGCAGGTATGCCATTGAGATAGCGGTCGGTGAGCAGTCCCTGAGCCAACGGAGAGAAGGAAATGAATCCGATGCCGTTTTCATGGCAATAGTCAAGGATGCCTTCCTCCTGCGGAGCGCGATCGAGCATATTCAGGCGACCTTGGTAGATAAGCAGCGGGACATCACGTTCACGCAGGTACCGGTCGGCAAATTTCAATGCCTCTAACGGCCAACGGCTGATGCCCAAATAGAGAGCCTTGCCCTGTCGCACGATGTCCACCATAGCCTGAAGAGTCTCTTCGAGCGGAGTATCAGGGTCGTAACGGTGGCTGTAGAATAAATCCACATAGTCCAACCCCATGCGTTTCAGACTTTGGTCTATGCTTGCCATAAGATACTTGCGTGATCCCCAGTTGCCATAAGGACCTTCCCACATATCGTAGCCGGCTTTAGTGGATATGAAAAGTTCGTCACGATAAGAATGGAAAGTATGTGTTTAGTGTATATCGTTGAAAGCCTGAAAAGGAAATGCTTAATATCTGAAACACCTTTGAGCCGCGCTCTGAGAGTCTTCCTTCGCCGCATAGCGTATTGGACGCCTCCGCTTGTGCTCTCCTGCCTGGGGGTGCCGTTGTCCGGGGGCCATGGCAGGGATTTCATCACAAAATTACGCCGTCATGATTGTTTTTTCGTTCAACGAGAGCAAAATCACTTGTTTCTGTTGCCGTTGGGATTGTCTGTCAGGCTTACGAATATAGGCCCGTGTCTACTTGGCATACTGAAAAGCATCGAGTCGTTTTAACAAAGTGGATGAACAATCATCTTTGTTGGATAATGATGGCTGCTGACTTTGCAGGGATGCAACATGTCGTTAACCAAGTGGACGGCAAGCATCTTTGGGGTGGGGCTGTTTGTGAAGGACGCTGGACGGGAAGCCCTTTCAGCCTCATAAACCGGATGTTATCCGCCACTCATTCTGTGCCAGCGAGTGGCGGATAATACGTTCATTTTCATATGGTTAACATCTTACCTTGAGCGCGAACCCACTAAAGACGAGCGACTAAAACATTCATTATTAACCGCTTATAAATTACGCCAAGATTCCCTTCCTGCTTGTGGCGGGACACCGAGCCTCAACGGTGGCCCGCACTCAATAGCAGTCTGGGACAGGCTGATATTTGAGAGATTGAACGACGTTTTCGCCATAAAGAGTCGTTTAAACCCTCCTCATATCGGCTATGCACGACAATTTGGTCAAAGAATGTCGTCCATTGAATCAACTGGCGGTAAGTCATCAACAAACAACCTCATTGGCCGTCAGCGTTGACTCTGATGTTGGCAAGAAACAACAAAAGTCAGTCAACAAGTAGATAGTTTCTTTTCTTCAACACATGGTCTTGAACTTGACCCACTTTGAGCGGCAGAGTCTTACCCAGACGTTTCCCCATGCCTCCAGTGGCTGTCACGTGACTGGGGGGGATATAAAGACGACAAAAGAGAAGAGACGCAAGATTTTGCGTCTCTCCTCTTCGTGGTCCCAGTAGGGCATGATCCTACGACCCCCTGATTATGAGTCAGATGCTCTAACCAACTGAGCTATGGGACCGGTTCCCGACCTTGATGGCCGGGCATATTACTTGACGGATGCGGCCTCTGAGACCGCTCCGTCCTCAATCTGAATTATCAGACTTTGATCTCAACCTCAACGCCGGAAGGAAGCTCGAGCTTCATAAGAGCATCAACGGTCTTTGCATTGCTGTCATCGATGTCCAGAAGCCTGCTGTAGGCGCTAAGCTCAAACTGCTCGCGGGACTTCTTGTTGACGAAGGTCGAGCGATTGACAGTGAAGATCTTCTTGTTGGTAGGAAGCGGAATAGGACCGTTCACCTTAGCACCAGTAGCCTTCACGGTGTCCACGATCTTAGCGGCTGACTTGTCAACCAGCATGTGATCGAATGATTTGAGTTTTATTCTGATTTTTTGACTCATATCAAAAATACTTAATTACGATTTAACACTTACTCGTCATCATCAGAGAGCTTGTAGCCGCTCTTCTCGATAACGTCCTTGGCCAGGTTGGCAGGAACCTCAGCGTAGTGGTCGAAAGTCATCGTGCTGGTCGCGCGGCCGGATGAGAGGGTTCTGAGAACTGTCACATAACCGAACTGCTCGGCGAGCGGAACGAAGGCCCTTACGATTCTCGCACCGTTGGCGGTGGAGTCCATAGCCTGGATCTGGCCGCGACGACGGTTGAGGTCACCCACGATGTCACCCATGTAGTCCTCTGGAGTAACAACCTCAAGGGACATGATAGGCTCGAGGAGAACAGGCTTAGCCTTCGGGCAGGCGTGGCGGAATGCCAGACGGCCGGCCATTTCGAATGAAAGCTGGTCTGAATCGACTGGGTGGTAAGAACCATCAAGCACGGTAACCTTCAGAGACTGAACCTCGTAACCAGCGAGAACACCGTTGGCCATAGCGGCCTTGAAGCCCTTCTCGATGCAAGGGATGAATTCCTTAGGAATATTACCACCCTTGACCTGATTGTCGAACTGAAGTCCGGTAACGCCTTCATCGGCAGGTCCGATCTCGACGATGATGTCGGCGAACTTACCACGACCACCGGTCTGCTTCTTGAAGACTTCACGATGCTGTACTGTAGCGGTGATGGCCTCTTTGTAGTTAACCTGCGGAGCGCCCTGATTGATCTCGACACCGAACTCACGACGGAGACGGTCCACGATGATGTCAAGGTGAAGCTCACCCATTCCGCTGATGACTGTCTGGCCGGTCTCGTGGTCTGACCTTACGGTGAACGTAGGATCCTCCTCAGCGAGCTTGCCGAGAGCGATGCCGAGCTTGTCCAGGTCGCCCTGGGTCTTAGGCTCGACAGCGATACCGATAACAGGATCAGGGAACTCCATCGATTCGAGCACGATCTGATGATCCTCGTTGCAGATGGTGTCTCCTGTACGGAGATCCTTGAATCCGACAGCGGCGCAGATGTCTCCGGCCTCGACGAACTCGATAGGGTTCTGATGGTTGGAGTGCATCTGGTACAGACGCGCGATTCTTTCCTTCTTTCCGGTGCGGACGTTATAGACATAAGTACCGGCGTCAACGCGTCCTGAATATACCCTCATGAAGGCGAGACGGCCGACGAACGGATCCGTGGCGATCTTGAACACGAGAGCGCAGAACGGCTGGGCTGCGTCAGGGAGAAGATCCTCTTCCTCACCGGTCTTAGGATCGGTACCTTTCACAACACCCTTGTCAAGCGGAGAAGGAAGGTAACGCATCACAGCGTCAAGGAGGAACTGCACACCCTTGTTCTTGAAAGAGGAACCGCAGCATGCTGGAACGATCTGCATAGAGATCGTACCCTTGCGAAGGGCAGCGATGATCTCCTCCTCGGTAAGGGAGTCAGGATTCTCGAAATACTTCTCCATGAGAGCCTCGTCGCATTCGGCGGCAGCCTCGACGAGCTTGTCTCTCCATTTCTCGACTTCTCCGGCCATGTCCTCCGGAACGTCCTTTATTTCATAGTTGACCAGTTCCTCACCGGAGTCATAGTAATATGCCTTGCGGGAAACGAGGTCGATGATGCCCTTGAACTTGTCCTCGGCTCCGATAGGGAGACAAATAGGAACAGCCTTGGCACCGAGTTTGGTGTAGATTTCCTCAACGCAAGCGAGGAAGTCAGCGCCGACACGGTCCATCTTGTTCACGTACGCGATCTTCGGAACGCCGTACTTGTCCGCCTGACGCCAAACAGTCTCTGACTGAGGCTGAACGCGTCCGACAGCGCAGAAAGTAGCGACAGTTCCGTCGAGCACACGGAGCGAACGCTCCACCTCAACGGTGAAGTCGACGTGACCCGGAGTGTCGATCAGGTTGATCTGATAAACGTGACCGTTGTAGTGCCAGAACGCTGTGGTGGCGGCGGAAGTGATGGTGATACCTCTCTCCTGCTCCTGAACCATCCAGTCCATTGTGGCAGCCCCTTCATGTACCTCACCGATCTTGTGAGTCTTTCCGGTGTAGTACAGAATACGCTCGGATGTAGTCGTCTTTCCGGCATCGATGTGGGCCATGATGCCGATGTTTCTTGTGTAAGTAAGATCTCTTTTAGCAGCCATCTGCGAATAAAATTAGAAACGGAAGTGGGCGAATGCCTTGTTGGCCTCAGCCATCTTGTGCATATCCTCTTTTCTCTTGAATGCACCACCTTCGTTATTGTAGGCGGCAACGATCTCTGCACAAAGTTTTTCTGCCATTGAGTGGCCGGAACGCTTGCGGGCGAAGTTGATCATATTCTTCATCGACAGCGAGACTTTCCTTTCCGGACGCAACTCAGTAGGCACCTGGAAGTTTGCACCTCCTACACGACGTGACTTCACCTCGATCTGAGGGGTAACGTTTTCGAGTGCCTTCCTCCAGATATCCAGAGGAGCCTTGTCAGAATCCTTCATCTTCTCGCCTACCATGTCAATGGCATCGTAAAAAATAGAATACGCGATACTCTTCTTCCCCTGCAACATAAGATTGTTCACGAAGCGGGTAACCTCGACATCGTGAAACTTAGGATCAGGAAGTAGAATCCTCTTTTTAGGCTTCGATTTTCTCATTGTGAGTAAAAATTAAAGGTGATAAAGATTAATGAAACGGACTACTTCTTAGCGGTCTTCTTCGGTCTCTTGGCTCCGTAGAGGGAACGGGACTGTGTCCTTCCTTCCACGCCAGCTGTGTCCAAAGCTCCTCTAAGGATGTGGTAACGCACACCAGGGAGATCCTTCACACGACCTCCGCGGACCAGCACAATGCTGTGCTCCTGAAGGTTGTGTCCCTCGCCCGGAATGTAGGCATTGACCTCTTTGGAGTTGGTAAGGCGTACCCTGGCGACCTTTCTCATCGCTGAGTTAGGCTTCCTAGGGGTCGTCGTGTAAACACGAAGACATACGCCCCTCTTCTGAGGACATGCGTCCAGCGCGCGTGACTTGCTCTGAGCGACAATGCTCACGCGTCCTTTGCGAACTAATTGTTGAATTGTAGGCATAAATGATTGTAAATCTAATATTTATGTTTCCCCCAAACATTTGGGGCTGCAAATTTACGGATAATTCTTCAATTTACAAAGCGGAATGCGAACAGATTCACCATTTTTCAGATGGAGAGAATCCGTAGGTCCGGAATGGTGCGGTAGCCTTGTCAGGTGGTCTTCCGGTAGCTCAGGACAGCCCAGGTGGTCGTGAACGCGCCCAGACCGGCAAGGCTCAGCAAGTCCGGCCACGTGTCCGCCAGCGTGCAGCCCTTCAGGACAATCGAGCGCATCGCGTCGGCGAAGTAGCGCAGCGGATTGGCATAGGTGATCGCCCGCGCCCATCCCGGCATCGACTGGATGGGTGTGAATATTCCGCTCATCAGCATGAACACCATACTGAAGAACCAGATGACGAACATGGCCTGGCGGGCATTGTCGCTGTAGTTGGAGATCAGCAGACCGAAAGAAGCCATGACCACGATGTGGGCGAATGTGAAGATCACGATGTCCAGCAGGCTTCCCCGGCAGCCATAGCCGAACACGGCATACGACAGGCCAAGACAGGAGAAGACCATGAAGAACGCCACGGCCACATAAGGGATCATCTTGCAGAGGATGAAGGCGGTCTTGCTCACCGGGGTCACGTTGATCTGCTCGATGGTGCCGCGTTCCTTCTCCGAGACGATGTTCAAGGCAGGCAGGAAGCCGCACATCATCGTGATGGCGATCACGATAAGCGCCGGAATCATGAAAGTCTTGTAGTCCAGGGACGGGTTGTAGAGATAGCTTTCCCGGGTGTCGAAACGGGTTCCGGCTGCACCGCCCTGGGATTCCGCCCCCGAAACCGAGGCGACATATTCAGTGACAAAGGCGTTGAGGTACTGGGAGCCGATGCTTCCCCTGGTGCCGTTGACGGTGTTGACCTTGATCCCGACGGGAAGCGGGTCGTCGGTGCCTTTGTCCGACTCAAGGTAGCGGGCGAATCCGGAGGAGATGGTCAGGATGGCGTCAGCGCCGCCGCGGTCCATGACAGCCTGCGCGTCTGACGGAGACTCTGTCACCTCCCGGATCTTGAAATAGCCGGACGAGGCGCATTTCTCCGTAAGCAAGGCCGACTGGTCAGACTGGTCGCTGTCCACGATCACCAGACTCAGGTTCCTCACCTCCATGTTCGCCGCGAAAGGAAAGACCAGGATGATCAAAAACGGGAAACAGAGAACCATCCTCGGCATTCCAGGATCCCTTAGGAATTGCTTGAACTCCTTCTTCAACAGATACTTCCAAACTCTCATCTCACAACCTTGTCTTGAAATTCTTGATACTTACCACCAACAGAAAGACCATCATGCCGGTCAGGACGGCGAACTCCTTGGCGACCGCCTCAAGGCCGGCTCCCTGGATCATTATCTTCTTCACCATGATGATGAACCACTTGGCAGGGATGATGTCGGAGAGCATCTGAAGAGCGACCGGCATGCTCTCGCACGGGAATATGATGCCGGACAGCATCATGGTAGGCATTGTCAGTCCCATACCGCACAGCAGCATCGCCGTCTGCTGGGTCTTGGAGATGACCGACACAAGCAGTCCGAGTCCCAGTGACGAACCGACGAAAACGAGCGACACCAGGGACAGTAGTGTCAGGCTGCCATGGATCGGCACCCCCATGACAAAGTGGGCCAGAAGCAGGACGCTGACGAAATTGACGACCGACAGGGCAAGGTACGGAATCATCTTGGAAAGGATGATCCAGAACGGCTTGACCGGAGACACAAGGAGCAGCTCAAGCGTGCCGGTCTCCTTCTCCTTCACGATGGACACCGCCGTCATCATCGAGCAGATCAGCATCAGGATCAAGCCCATGACTCCCGGCACGAAATTGTAGGACGAGTTCATGGCCGGATTGTACATCAGCTGGACATTCGGCCTCATCGAAGCCTTAGGCTTCCCGGCAAGGCTCTCAGACAATGTCAGTTCCTCACTTTGAAGCACTCCCTTGATGTAGCTGGTGACCACCTGGGCGGTGTTCGGGTCGGAGCCGTCGCTCACTATGCGGACGCAGGCCTTACCTTCCGAGCCGGCCTTGCCGTCAAAGTCCGTCCCGAAGCAGAGCGCCGCGGCAGCCTTGCCTTTGCGGATCCTGTCCCGGGCCGGAGCGAAAGATCCGTGGATCTCGCCGACGGCGAGGTACTTGTTGCCCTCGATCCTGCTTATGACACTGCGTGCCAGAGGGTCACAGGCATCCCCGACCACATCGACGACGGCGTTGCTGACATCCGTGCTTATCGCGAAGCCGAACAGGATGATCTGCACAACCGGCATCACCAGAACGATCAGGGTGGTCCGGAGATCCCTGAATATGTGTCTGAACTCTTTCTGTATGAACGCTATTATCTCTCTCATGCCTCTCTCTCGGCCTTTCCGGCGATTTTTGTGAACACCTCATCCATGTCCTTGGCCCCGTAACGTTCCTTCAGGGCTGCCGGGGAATCCAGCGCCTCGATGCGCCCGTCCACCATCACGGAGACTCTGTCACAGTATTCAGCCTCATCCATGTAGTGCGTCGTGACAAAGACGGTGACACCCTTGGAGGCTGCCTTGTAGATCATTTCCCAGAAGTTCCTTCTCGTCACGGGATCCACACCGCCCGTCGGCTCGTCAAGAAACACTATCTCGGGATCATGCACCATCGCTATGCTGAAAGCGAGCTTCTGCTTCCATCCGAGCGGCATGTCCCTAACGAAGGAGTTACGGACATTCTCCATCGACAGAGCCTTCAGCATCCGGTCTGTCTTCTGGGCGATCCGCTTGTCGTCAAGCCCGTAGATGCCAGCGAAAAGCTCGATGTTCTCCCACACCCTCAGGTCGGGATAGAGGGAGAACTTCTGGCTCATGTAGCCGATGTGCCGCTTGATCTTCTCCTGCTCGTTGACGATGCTGTACCCCGCGACATCGCCCTGTCCGGATGTCGGACGGCTCAATCCGCAGAGAATGCGCATCGCCGTGGTCTTGCCGGCGCCGTTCGCGCCCAGAAAACCGAATATCTCCCCTTTGCACACTTCAAAGGAGATGTCATCCACCGCGGTGAAATCCCCGAACTTTTTGACCAGATGGGAGATGCACACAGTCTTTATGTCCTTGTCCATAACGTCAGGCAATTTAGGAATATTCAAAATAAACTTCCTGTCAAACGCATTATTCCGCACCGGAGGAGCCTTCCGCGGTGGAAGAGGAAAGCCTGATGAAGCAGTCCTCGATCCCCGGAGTCATCCTCCGCACGTCGCAACCTTCGATTCCGGCACACCGAAGAGCCTCGGCGAGTCCGGTCTCATCCGGCCCGTCGTCGGTGACAGACACGTGGCACGCGCTGCCGAACGAACTGCAATCCAACGCTCCCCTCACACCGCGCAGCGCGCCGAGCGTCTGGAACATGTTGCCGCCGCTCACTGAATATATCCGGTTCTGGTATCGGGAAATGATCTCCTCCGGACTGCCGAGCCCGATGACACTGCCGTCAAGAATCATGGCGATGCGGTCACAAAGACTGGCCTCGTCCATGTAAGGAGTCGAGACCACTATCGTCACGCCCCTGTCCCTGATCTTTTTGAGCATAGCCCAGAACTCCTTGCGGCTCACGGCGTCGACACCGGTGGTCGGCTCGTCAAGGAACAGCACCTCGGGATCGTGGACAAGGGCGCAGCAAAGCGCCAGCTTCTGCTTCATTCCTCCGGAAAGAGCGCTCGCCTTGCGGTCCTTGAACATCTCGATCTGTGAATATATTCCCTTGATGGTCTCGTAGTTCTCCTCGATGGTCGTGCCGAACATCGTGGCGTGGAACTTCAGGTTCTCCTCAACGGTAAGATCCTGATACAAGGCAAAATGCCCTGGCATATAGCCGATCCTTCCCCTTATCTCGCGATAGTCACGCACCACGTCCAGCCCGATCACCGTCGCGGAACCGGAGTCCGGGAGGGTCAGGGTGGTCAGGATCCTGAACAGGGTGGTCTTCCCCGCTCCGTCAGGGCCGATGAGGCCGAACAGCTCACCTTTCCGGATGTTGAAGCTTATGTCCCTCAAGGCTTTGACCGACTTGTAGGACTTGCTTACATCTTTAATCTCTATCGCAGTGTCTCTGTCCATGGCTACCTCCTCACATAGGCGTACATTCCAAGACGAAGGGTTCCGTCATTCGGCACGGCCACTTTGACGGCATAGACCAGATCCGCCCGCTCGTCACGGGTCTGGATGTTCTTAGGGGTGAACTCCGACTGTTCGGAGATCCAGATCACACGTCCCTGGATGCGTTTCGGAGAAGCGGTCCCGTCATCCGGAATCACGGTCACCGTGTCGTTCAGCTTCAAGCCGGACAGCTGCGCCGAGGAGAAATACGCCCTGACGTACATCTGGTCCAGGTCGGCGACCTTGAAGAGCGGCTTGCCGAGGGTGACGAACTCACCGGTCTCGGCGTAGCGTGTCAGCACAGTCCCGGAGACCGGAGCGACGATGCGGCATTTCGCAAGCTGATCCTCAAGCCTGGCGAGCTGGATCTCATAGCCCTGGACCTCGGATCTCACGGAAGCGTTGCCACGCTCCCAGCTCTGGGTCTGTGCGGCGATCTGCGCCTTGAGGACGGCGATCTTGTCCGTGAGGTCATCCACCTGCTTGCGGGTGGTGGCGTTGCCTTCCAACAGTTTGGAGTACCTTTCGTACTCATTCTGAAGGTTTTCCAGCTGGCTGAGGTTCGGCTGTCCTTGCTTCTTGATGTCCACCAGCCTGGACGACGATCCGGCGATGCGCTCGCGCAGCTCCATTATCTGAAGGTAGGTCTGGACAGAGTCCAAGGCTCCGAGGAGCTGCCCCGCCGTCACCTCCTCGCCTTCCTCCACAGCCATGGACAGGACACGTCCGGCATTCTCGGCGGACACGGTCACCTGAGTGGCGTCAACCTGACCGCATGCGTCATATTCAATGTTCTTTCCACATCCGGCGGCGACCAAGGCCAACGCCGCGAAAACAAGTCCGCTTTTCATATTCATAATCATTGTCATGTTCTTTGTCATTGTACTCCAAGTGTTTGCCGCAGGTCAAGCAAGTCCATGATGTAGGTCACCTTGTGGACATTGTAGCTAAGGCGCGCCTTGAACTCCTCGTCCAGCAGGGAAAGATAGTCGTTGACCGCGATCACACCCTCCTTGTACTGCCTCTCGCCCGTCTCCCTGATGCTGCCGCGGAGGGAGATTATCTCCTCGTCGCGCCTGAGGACATCCTCGTCCTTCTCCACCCGGCTCCGTTTCTGGACAGCCTCCATCGAGGTGTTAAGCATGAAGGACTCGCGTGTCAGCTCAAGCCTGCGAAGATCCGAATCCGACTTGCGCCGGTCGTTCCTGAGTGTGTAGAGCGCTCCGAAATCCCACTGGAGCCTGACACCGGCCACGAAGTACGGATCGAAACTGCCGGAGAGCATGTTCAGTCCCGGACGGCCGTAGCCAGCCTGCAGGTTGAGGTTCAGACGCGGCCACAAAGAAGTGTTGAGCTGATCCTTCTGCGCCTGCAGCTGCACTGCCTGGGCATCATAGAGGGCAAGCTCCGGACGCTTGATCTCCATCGCCAGGTTGCTTTCCGGCTCCGGCTCGACAAGGGTCAGCCCCGTCATGTCCTGCCCGGTAAGCAGACCCAGCATCCGCAGATAGGCCTTCCGATCCGTCTCCAGGGCGGCCTGCTGCTGCTCGCAGGTAAGGATGTTCACCCGGATCTGGTCGAGATCCGATGGCCCGGCCATGCCGCCGTCCACCAATGTCTGTACCTCTTTCTGATTGCGGGAGAGGTTGGACACAAGCACGTTGTTCAGCTCCATCTGCTTGTCCAGCAAGATGATGCCAAGGTAGATCGACTGCACCTTCGAACGGATGGAGTACATGTTGACCTCCAATTGCCTACGCTTTACCTCGGCTCCCGCCTTGATCTGACGGCCTTTGGCAGCGGTAGCTCCTCCGTCCCAGATCTGCTGGGTGAGGTCGGCGGTCACTCCGTACTGGTCATGCGGAATGTCAAACTCGAAGCCCGGCATGTCAAAAGGCATCTCGACCACATCGGACTGCCAGGTCGCCTTGGCGGAAATGTTCAGCCGCGGCACCCAGGCAAGCGAGGCGTTCTTAAGATCATAACCCTGACAGGCGTCGATCAGCCCCTTCTCCTTGATCTGAGGATAGTTCTCGTAGGCCATCCTGACACATTGGTCAAGAGTGGTCTGTGAATACGCCTGTACGCAGACCAGCAACGCCAGAGCGAGTGTTTTCCATTTTAACTTCTTCATATTCATAGGATTGTCACATTATCACTTGAACAGGCGGCAGACAATCAGTTCCACAGCTTCCTTTTTGCGCGCCTCCAGGTACTCCGCCCTGAGAGTGCCTTCCACTCCCAGCACATTGCTGACAAGAGGATCAAAGAAGAACGGAGCCGCACACACACTCACGATGTCGCCGATCAGTTCCTCGAACGTGATGTTCCGGATCCTCCCGTTCACGACTTCCGACTCCGTTCTTTTCCTGTGGGCGTCCAAGGCGGAGGACATATAGCTTCCGATCTTCGACACGTAACTTTCCATCAGGTCAGGGCGCTCCTTCGCGACCTCAAGCAGCAGCGACAGTTGCCCGCTGTGGGCACTGAAGAAGTCGAAGCAGATCTCCGTCGTCTTCCTGATAAGGTCGGGCTGGAATATGTCCGTCACCATTATCGACTTGAGACTCTGCAGGATCTCCTCCAAATAGGTATCAAAAACCTTCAGGAATATCTGATCCTTCGTCCTGAAATAGTAGTGCAGCATGGCATGGGTGACACCGGCCTGCGCCGCTATCAGCGTCGTGGTGGCGCCTTTGAATCCTTTCTCGGCGAACAGCATCTCCGCCGCCTTCAGGATGTCCTGTTCCTTGTTTTCTTTTTTCGACATTGCCTTTGGATTAACAATATTGTTTAACACGACTGTTAACACAGCAAAGATAGTGTTGTTTCTCAAACAATCAAAGATATTCCTGAAATATTTTCAAAAACGTTGCAATTCTCAAAAAATGGCTATCTTTACCTTATGAATAAGAGAAAGCACATCATCACCGTTGCCGCCGTCCTGGCGGCTGTTTCTATGAATATGACCGCTCAGCCGGCCCAAAGAACCCTCTGGAACGACGGATGGACGTTCACCAAGGACGGGGAAAGCCGTGTCCTTGACCTGCCTCATGACTGGGGTGTGGACGGGCCGTTCGTGCAGGAGTACCCCGGGGAGACCGGAAAACTGGCCTGGTGGGGCAAGGCGGAATATTCAAAGATTCTTTCCGTGACGGCGAAAGACCTGAGGTCGGGAAAGCGGTTCCTCCTCGATTTCGGCGGAGCGATGTCTTATGCCAAGGTCTTCTGCAACGGGAAGGCCGTCACCGAATGGCCGTACGGGTACGCCTCGTTCCGCGCGGATCTGACTCCGTTCGTCAAGGAGGGGGACAATCTGGTCAAGGTCACGCTGGACAATCCCGGGGAGTCCAGCAGATGGTATCCCGGAGGAGGAATCTACCGGAACGTGTACCTGACGAAAGCCGGCCCCGCGGGCGTGGCGCAGTGGGGGACGTTCGTCTCGACGAAAGGAAATGATGTCAGCATCGGGATCACGCTCCGCAACGCCGGGAAGGCCGTGGGAGGAACAGTGCGCACGGAGATCGTCAGGGTCATCAATCCGGGTTCTTCGGCCACCGGGCCGGTCGAGGTGATCGTGGACGGCAAAGCAAGGAAAGCCATAGTGACCAAACTGGACGCTGTCACGGACGGCGGCGAGGTCATCCAAAAGTTCAAACTGAAAGATGCGCGGTTCTGGAGTCCAGAGGCACCTGAACTCTACCAAGCCGTAACCACCGTCACCACAAGAGGCGGAGGGAAGGACGTTTACCTGACCACATTCGGACTCAGAGACCTGGAGTACAAGGCCGACGGGCTGTACGTCAACGGGCAGAGGACATTCATCAAGGGAGTCTGCCTGCACCACGACGCCGGGGCGCTCGGAGCCGCCTGGAACGAGACGGCGTGGGTGAGAAGGCTGAATATGCTCAGACAAATGGGCTGCAACGCCATCCGCACATCCCACAATCCTCCGGCACCGGAACTCCTCGACCTCTGCGACCGGATGGGATTCCTCGTGATGGACGAGCTGACAGACACTTGGACAATCCCGAAGAAAGAGAACGGCTACGCCAGACTGTTCGATGAGTGGGCGGACAAAGACCTGAAGGCCATGATCCACAGGGACCGCAACCATCCGTCAGTCATCATCTGGAGCATCGGCAACGAGACCGGCGAGCAAGGCTATCCGGAGAAATACGGCATCGCCTACCACCTCACGGAAGTGTGTCATAATGAGGATTCCACAAGACTTACAAGTTTCGGCAGCGACAATCCGTGGGCCAGCGGACAGGATTTCCGCAACACGATGGACATCTACGGATTCAACTACAAACCGCATCTCTACGGCAAGTTCCACGCGGCCAATCCGGGCAAACCGTTCCTCGGAAGCGAGACCGCATCGACCGTCAGCTCAAGAGGTGTGTACATATTCCCGCCAAGCGACAAGGAAGATGGCGCCTTGGACAATTTCCAGGTGTGTTCGTTCGACATGTTCACCGTTCCGTGGGGGCAGCTGCCTGACCAGGAGTGGGCGGAGGAGGACAGGAACCCTTCCTGCCTCGGGGAGTTCGTCTGGACCGGATTCGACTATCTCGGCGAGCCGACACCTTTCAACGCCGACCTCACAATCCTGACAAACTTCCACGACGAGGAGGCCAAGGCCAGGGCAGAGAAGGAGCTGAAGGAGAAAGGAGCGATCGCTACTCCTTCCAGAAGCTCGTACTTCGGAATCATCGACCTCGCCGGCTTCCCGAAGGACAGGTACTGGCTCTACAAGTCCCGCTGGTCGTCAGAACCCGTCCTGCACCTGATGCCGCACTGGAACTGGCCGGGACGCGAGGGGAAGATCACCCCGGTGCAGGCCTACACGAACTGCGCCGAGGCGGAACTCTTCGTCAACGGGAAGTCCTACGGCAGAAAGGCCAAGTGGTCCAACGAGTATCGCTTCCTCTGGGACAACGTGGTCTATGAGCCTGGCACCGTGAGGGTTGTCGGCAGGACTGCGGACGGGAAGACCATCGAGAGCGCCGTCGCCACAAGCGGAAGCCCGGCGAAGATCCTGATGGCTCGTGAATATGGCAGCGGACCTTCAACGGAGTTCGGCGGCGACTGCGCTCCGGCACGTTCACGGACATATTCATCGGAAGACATTGTCTTCGTGGACGTAAAGGTCGCGGACAGGGACGGGAATATGGTACCGACAGCGTCCGACAGGCTGAGGTTCAGCGTCTCCGGCCCGGGTGAGATCGTGGCCGTGGACGCCGGCGACGCGACCTGCCACACGCCGTTCCGCTCCGATGAGATCAAGGCTTTCGGCGGCCTGGCGAGCGTCATCGTAAGGCGCACGGGCACCGGAACCGTCATCCTGAGAGCCGAGAGCGAGGGACTTGAGGCGGGAGAGACAGAATTGTGACTGAACAAACATATTCATTAATATTTATGAGGAAAAATTTCGTACTTGCCTGCGCGGCGCTGCTCCTTTGCGCGCCGGGTTTCGCGCAGACGCAGAAAGCCAACTACGCCCTCGCCGAGAGATTCTCGGCCAAGAGGGTAAATCAGATGGTGTTCTCCACGCAGATCACCCCTAACTGGTTCAGGGACAGCGACAAGTTCTGGTACAGTTGGAGGACTCCGCAGGGAACCCGCTACTACATTGTGGATCCTGTCAAGGGCACCAGGACCGAGGTGTTCGACATGGACAGGCTCGCGATGCAGGTGACCGAGTTCGTCCGCTACCCGTTCGAGGCCAAGCATATTCCTATCAGGGATTTGAAGTTGAAGGATGACAAAGAGTTCACTTTCAGCATCATCTCCGGCCTCAAGAACGACAGGGACACGACCTGTTTCCGCTACGAGATCGCCACCGCCAGGCTTGACACCGTGGCCAAGGAGAAGGACAAGTACCCTCGCTGGGCCTCCGTCGCCCCTAACGGTGAGTTCGGAGTCTTCGCCAAGGGTTCCAACCTTTGGGTGATGGACTCCACAAGCCTTCGCAAGGCGGCCAAGAACGAGAAGGACAGTACCATCGTGGAGCATCGTCTGACCACGGACGGCATCCGCCAGTTCGGCTACGGCTACGGCAACTACTCCGGCGACACCGAGGCCGACTCCACCAAGAGGCACTATCCGGGCGAACTTGTCTGGTCTCCGGACTCGAAACGTTTCGCCACGATGAAGTGGGACACAAGGAAACTCGATGATCTGTGGGTCATCAATTCCGTCAGCGGCAAACGTCCGGAACTGGAAACCTACAAGTACCAGATGCCAGGGGAGCCGGGACCGAAGGGCTACCTTTACCTGTTCACGATGAACGGCTCGCGCGATGGAGCCTCCTTCAAGGAGATAAAGAGCCAGGCGTTCAAGGATCAGGAGGTGTCACTGCAAGGCGCGAGGAGAACGGCCAAGGACAACTACCTGGACTACTGGAAGAACGAGTGGCTTGGCGACAACACCGGGTTCTACATGGTGCGCCAGAGCCGTGACCTCAAGAGGCTTGATCTCTGCCGGGTGGACGTTGACTCCGACTCCACCAAGACCATCATCTCCGAAAGGGAAAGAACATACGTGGAGTACCGCGCTCCGTTCCTGATCGGTGGCGGAAAGCAGATCCTCCACTGGTCCGAGCGCAACGGATGGGCGAACATCTACCTCTACAACAGCGACGGCACGCTGGTCAGGAATCTGACCGAAGGGGCGTTCCATGTAGAGGACATCCTCGGGGTGAACGAGAAGGAGGGCTACATCCTGCTGAGCGCATGCGGAGTCAACAAGGACGAGAATCCTTACCAGATGCACACGTTCAGGGTTCCGCTCACGGGCGGCGCTCTCCAGCAGCTGGACATGAACGACATGGACGTGCTCTCGACGGCGAGCGACGACGCCAAGTTCTTTGTGGCCAACTATTCGAGAGTGGACTGGACACCTGCCGTGGCCCTGTTCTCGGCGACGGGCAAGCGGATCGCCGATCTGGAGACCGCCGACCTCAGCCTGCTGTTCGAGGCCGGCTACAAGTTCCCGGAAAGATTCAAGGTGAAGGCCGCCGACGGCGTCACCGACCTCTACGGAGCGATGTACAAGCCTTACGACTTCGACTCAACGAAGGTCTATCCGATCTGCGACTATGTTTATCCGGGCCCTCAGGTGGAGGCGAACAACATCTCCTGGAGCAAGGGCTTCACCCGCACCGACAGGCTCGCCCAGATCGGAATGATCGTGATCACGGTCGGCAACCGCGGCGGACACCCGAACCGCTCGAAGTGGTACCACAACTACGGCTACGGCAACCTGCGCGACTATGGTCTTGAGGATCAGAAATATGCCATCCAGCAGCTCGGTGCGAGACATCCGTTCATCGATCTTGACAGGGTAGGCATCCACGGCCATTCGGGCGGCGGATTCATGAGCACGGCGGCCATTCTGAAATATCCTGATTTCTTCAAGGCGGCTGTCTCCTGCGCCGGCAACCACGACAACAGCATCTACAACCGCTGGTGGAGCGAGCAGCATCACGGTGTCCTGGAGAAGATCGACAAGGGCGACACGACCTTCGTCTACAGCATCCAGACCAATCCTGAGATCGCCTCCAACCTGAAAGGCCATCTGATGCTGGTGCACGGCGACATCGACAACAACGTCCACCCGGCCAACACCATCCGCGTGGTCAACGCCCTGATCCGCGCCAACAAGCGTTTCGACATGCTCATCCTCCCGGGCCAGCGCCACGGCTTCGGCGACATGAATGAATATTTCTTCTGGCGCCTTGCCGACTACTACGCCGAGTGGCTGATCGGTGACTCCGAGCGCTGGAAGCCGGACATCACGCAGATGAACAACGACTAGGCCCGTCACCCAACCACCTCGACAGGCTCAGCGACCGGAATCCCTCTGGTCACTGAGCCTGTTCAATTTACAGCATTTATAGCCCCGTCACCTCCGGGAACAATAATGCCCATAATTGCAGCCACAGAGTGCAACTCGGCACCCTTGGGGAACAATAACGCCTAAAACTGTCGCCACAGAGTGC
>OIYH01000149.1_pt1 | contig 60906 bp, 64 predicted proteins | sample 1587911 | NCBI WGS metagenome assembly OIYH01 (sample SAMN03283252) | human gut metagenome | biome: human-associated habitat; material: feces | host: Homo sapiens | place: USA | collected 2013
TGAAAAGACTCGTAACATCGATGTGAGCCATGATACCGATGTTACGAGTCTTTTCAAGGGAATACTCTCTTGCCACTTTCTTTGTTCTCCTTCTCTATATCCTTCTATTATAATGGAAGAATAATGCGTATTACCAACGATAGTGAGCGAAAGCCTTGTTGGCTTCTGCCATCTTATGCGTGTCTTCCTTCTTCTTGATAGCTGCGCCAGTGTTGTTGGCAGCATCCATCAGCTCACCGGAAAGGCGCTCATCCATCGTCTTCTCACCGCGGAGACGAGCATAATTGACGATCCAGCGGATGCCGAGAGTCATACGGCGGTCCGGACGGACCTCAACCGGAACCTGGTAGTTTGCACCACCGACGCGGCGTGCGCGTACCTCGAGAACCGGCATAACATTCTTGAGAGCAGTCTCAAAAACTTCGAGAGGATCCTTGCCCGTCTTGGCACGGATCGTCTCAAACGCATCATAAACGACGCGCTCAGCAACGCTCTTCTTACCGGAAAGCATTACTTTATTGATGAATTTCGTAACCGTCTTGCTGTGGTACACCGGATCCGGCAGTACGTCACGCTTCGGTACGGAACCTTTTCTTGGCATTGTTTTACCTCCTTCTTCATAAGCATTTTTCCTGCTCACGCAGGAACCGTTTCATTATTTCTTCTTCGCTTTCGCTTTCTTCGCACCGTACTTAGAACGACCCTGGCCGCGATCCTGCACACCGGCAGTATCGAGCGAGCCGCGGATGATGTGGTAACGAACACCTGGCAGGTCCTTGACACGACCGCCGCGAATCAGAACAACGCTATGCTCCTGAAGATTATGACCAATGCCTGGGATGTATGCGGTAACCTCGATGCTGTTCGTCAAACGAACACGGGCAACCTTACGCAGAGCCGAGTTCGGCTTTTTCGGCGTAGACGTGTAAACACGCGTGCAAACACCACGTTTCTGCGGGCAATTCTTGAGTGCTGGTGCTTTGGACTTCTCCTGCATGCTCTTTCTGCTCTTACGAACTAACTGATTGATAGTAGGCATACATGCACCTCCTTCCTTCATATTGAGAATTTATTATTTATTAAACCCCCGAAGCAAAGCTCCTGAGTTTTTAACAAATAGGCTGTTTGAGGACTGCCGCGGCTGCTGCGCCGACCTCGATGCCACAAGCGTGGCCGAGGTCTGCCATCGTCGCTGCATGTTCTACGGGAACGCTGTGTTCCTCGCAGAGCTTCATGAGCGGCTCCGTGACCCGCACATCGGCGTCATCCGCAAGGAAGACGTTTTCTGCATCGCCACGTTTCACAGCTTTGGAAACCTGCTTGATACCCATCACCCGATTGGCACTTTTCAGTGCATCCAGTGTCATTGCTTTCACTCTCCTGTATCACTAAATCGTGCGCTTAAATCAGGCACTCCTATAATATAACACCCTCCAAAACCCTTGTCAACACTTATTTTATAAAGATTTGTGTGTACACGTTGTCTAGCGTGTCTTTTTTATATTATAACACAAAAACAGGTCTTTTTGTCTATTTTACAAGGACAGCTTATAAAAAAGATTACAAAAAGCAGGAGCCTGTTCTAGCGCAGGCTCCTGCAGTATACAAGTTCCCTCACGGGAATTTTTTATTCGTTGTTGGCAGCGATGACCTTCATCGCAACTTCTGCAACATGCTCTTTCGTGAAGCCGAACTTCTTAAAGAGCTGAGCAGCCGGTGCCGAAGCGCCGAAGCTTTCCATGCAGACCGTCGCACCGTCGAGGCCGACATAGCGGCCCCAGCCAAAGCTCGAAAGCGCTTCGACAGCGACGCGGGCGCGGACTTTCTTCGGCAGGACGCTCTCTTTATAAGCAGCATCCTGTTTCTCAAAGAGGTCCATGCACGGCATCGAGACAACGCGGACATCGAGGCCGCTCTTGCCGAGTTCCTTCTGGGCTTCGATCGCCAGCGAGACCTCAGAGCCCGTAGCAATGAGGATGCCGTCCATGTTCTCAGCATCGTGTGCTTCCGAAACGACATACGCACCCTTGAGGGCTTCCTTCGAGGAACCCGGCAGCTGCGGCAGGGCTTGGCGCGTGAGTACGAGGGCCGTCGGAGTCTTCGTGGCCGTAGCGGCGAGGTACCAGCCGGCAGCCGTCTCCGTGGCATCAGCTGGACGGAAGACGTTGATGTTCGGCAGCGAACGCAGCATGGCGAGCTGTTCAATCGGCTCATGCGTCGGGCCGTCTTCGCCGACGCCGATGCTGTCATGCGTGAAGACATACGTCACAGGGATACCCATGAGAGCAGCGAGACGGATCATCGGTTTTGCGTAGTCGCTGAAGACGAAGAACGTAGCGACATAAGCACGCAAGCCGCCGTGAAGCGTCAGGCCGTTGGCGATAGCGGCCATCGCAAGCTCGCGGACGCCGAAATGCAGATTGCGGCCGGCATAATTCGTCTTGCAGAAGTCGCCCTCGCCTTCCATATGCGTCTTGTTGGACGGTGCGAGGTCGGCGCTGCCGCCGATGAGGTTCGGCATGATGTCCTTGAGGCGGTTGATCATCTTGCCCGACAGGTTGCGCGTTGCCACGGCCTTGTCCTCATAAGCCCAGAACTCATCATTATGGTAGAGGGCCTCGGCGTTGACAGCCGTGTGGTATTTCTCCCAGCGTGCCTTGTCCTCCGGGAACTTCTCGCAGTACTCAGTGAACATCTTGTTCCAAGCTTCCTCTGCAGCCTCGCCCTTCTTCGCGAGCTCTGCATAGTGGTCATAGACATCCTGCGGGATATTGAAGGATTTATCCGGTTCCGGCCAGCCGAGGTTCTCCTTGAGAGCCTTGACATTCTCTTCGCCGAGCGGCTCGCCGTGAGCGCTGGCCTTACCCTGTTTTGCCGGGCAGCCGTAGCCAATCAGCGTCTTGACCGTAATGAAGGACGGATGCTCCTTGTCGGCCTTTGCTTCTTCAATGGCTTTGCCGATGGCCTCGAGGTCGTTGCCGTCCTCAACCGTGATGGTCTGGAAGCCGAACGCACGCATGCGGGCCTGAACATTTTCCGTGAAGGCGATATCCGTGCTGCCCTCGATGGAAATCTTATTGGAATCGTAGAGAATGATAAGCTTCGACAGGCCGAGCGTGCCAGCGAGCGAGAACGCCTCGGAGGAAATGCCCTCCATCATGCAGCCGTCGCCGCCGAGTGCGAACGTGTAGTGGTCGACGACCGGATAGCCCGGACGGTTGAACATCGAAGCGAGATGTGCCTCAGCCATGGCCATGCCGACAGCCATGCCCATGCCGGCGCCGAGCGGGCCCGTCGTGGCTTCAACACCGACCGTGTGGCCGTACTCCGGATGGCCCGGCGTCAGCGAGCCGTCCTGACGGAACTGTTTCATGTCGTCCATCGTCAGGCCGTAGCCATAGAAATGGAGCAGCGAGTAAAGAAGCGTCGAACCATGGCCGCCGGACAGGATGAAGCGGTCGCGGTTGGCCCATTTCGGGTCCTTCGCATTATGGTTCATGTGGTTGGCCCAGAGCTCATAAGCCATCGGTGCGCTGCCGAGCGGCAGGCCCGGATGACCGGATTTTGCTTTCTGGATAGCATCCGCAGCCAGTACGCGGATTGCATTTACGCATTTTGTGTCGATGTTGCTCAAAATGTATCTCTCCTTACCATTTGATTCTGAAAATTCCTAACTGAATCCTCTCACAAACTATATTCTACAAGATTTTGCGGAAAATGTACAGAGGTGTATACATATTTTCTATGACCTGATAACAATCCCATATAATTCAGGCAATATCCGGACGCAGCGCCGCGGCGCGTCCCATATAGATATGATGGATTTCTTTCTGCGGTTTCTGCGTGTCTGCGAGCACAAGCACGCGGATACATTTTTCAAGGCTGCCTTCAATCGCGCACTGACGCGCGTCAAACAGCGGTACAAGGTCAAAACCAGCCAAACGGCGCACGCCCGCCGTCGGGAAACAGGCCGTGAGGTCCTCCGTCATCGAAAAGATCACCGCCCCAATGTCCTCCGGCTGCAGTTCATTGCGCGTCAGCAGGGCCTGCATCATCGACTGTGCTGCCTGCCAGATTTCTTCCTTATCGTTGTGCTCCACCGTGATGGCGCCGCGTATGCCTCTCATACCCATGATTTCTCTTCCTTCCCTATTCCTCAAATTCCTTCAAGAATGTTTCTTCATATACATTCACGTTTTCTTGTTCACTTGACATTCTATCATGTCGCAGGAAAACGCGCCATAAAAAATAAAAGACCTGCCGCCATTTGCAGCAGGTCTTCCCTGACCATTTTCCTATCACAGCTATACGCCCTTATGAATTTCCCAGATGATGCGGATGCTCAGGAAAAAGGCAATGAGATACCCGACAAACCCGAGCAACGGGATTTCCATGATTTTCGGCGTCATATTCGTCGTGCAGATAGTGCTTGAACCTAAGAGCAGGGCCGCGCAGAGCACCGCGAGGATGATTTTGTTGATCATCTTGTCGAGGCGGTTCAGCGGTTCTTCCGAGCCCGTGAGGTCGAGGTTGACCTTCGTCTGGCCGCTCATCGTCATCTTGAGGATGTCCGAAATCTGCTCCGGCAGCTGGGCCGACTTGCGCATGAGGATGAGCCCCTCGCGTTTGACTTTGTCCATTTCATCGCGCCAGCTGAAGTTCTTCTTGAAGTCGAGCGACAGGCTCTTAGCGAAGATCTCGACAAAGCTGACTTTCGGACAGCAGAGCCGCATGACGCCCTCGATGGTCAGCACGCCGCGCGCGAACATCGAGAGCCCCTGCGGACAGGCGATGTGGTGAACGCGCAGGATGTTCATGATCTGGCGCGTCAGCACGCCCATCTGCAGAGAATTGAAGTCAAGCGAGCTGTACTGTGCCATCATCGCGTCAATATCCTGATAGAGCGCCGTATGGTTGATGCGGCCATGCACGACGCCCAAAGAGAGCACGGCGGCCTTCATCTCGAACGTATCGTGGTTCGCGAGAGCCAGCACGGCCTTGCGGATGGCAATGCGGTCACGGCTTGAGAGACGGCCCATCATGCCGAGGTCGAGCCAGATGATGCGGCCGTTGCGTATCCAGATGTTGCCGGGATGCGGGTCCGCATGGAAGTAGCCGTCCTCGATAATCTGTTTGACGTAGTTCTCGCCGAGATGACGGCCGAGCAGATTGATATCGTAGCCGTTCTCACGCAGGCGGTCAAAATCATCGATGCGGATGCCGTCGATGAATTCGAGCACAAGGATGTGCTGTGTCGAGAGCTGCCGGTAGACCTTTGGGCAGCCGACATAGTCGACATCGCGGTTGAGATGCGCGAACTCCTCGATATGGTCCGCCTCCATGAGGAAGTCCATTTCCTGCTTGGCAATGGTCCACATCTCGTCGAGCACCATATTGAAATCGAGCACATCCTGCGAGTGGCTGATGATTTTCAGCAGCGTCGCCGCGCGCTTTAACAGCACGATGTCCTTGCTCATGATTTCATAGATGCCCGGCCGCTGTACCTTGACGACGACCTTCTCGCCCGTTGTCAGCACGGCGCGGTGCACCTGCGCGATGCTCGCCGATCCCAGGGCCTCTTCGTCGATAAACGAAAAAATCTGGTTCCAACGGCGGCTGTACTCGCGCTCGATGACCTCCAGGATGATGTGGAACGGCAGCGGCTTAGCGCCCGTCTGCAGCTTCATGAGCTCATCGCAGTACTCCGGCGGCAGAAAGTCCGGACGCATGCTCATGATCTGGCCGAGCTTGACAAAGGTCGGCCCGAGGTCTTCGAGCACCTGGCGCAGCTTGACCGGCGTCATGCCGCGCACGACCTCTCGCTTTCGAAGCACGCCAATCATTTCGCGCAGGCGCGCGGTCGCACCTGCATCATCTATCGCATTCTGCAAGAATTTATCGAGCATGGTCTATCATGTCCTTATTTCTTATACTTCTCCTGAAGCTGCTGGCGGACCGTCTCGTTGGCGAGGAAGTCATCGTACGTCGAGAGGCGGTCAACGACGCCGTCCGGCGTGATATCAATGATGCGGTTCGCAATGGTCTGCACGAACTGATGGTCGTGCGAGGCGAAGAGAGCCGTGCCTTTGAAGGCAATCAGGCCGTTGTTGAGGGCCGTGATGGACTCGAGGTCGAGATGGTTCGTCGGCTCATCGAGCAGCAGCACATTGGCGCCGGAAAGCATCATGCGCGAGAGCATGCAGCGCACGCGCTCGCCGCCGGAGAGGACCGAAGCCTTTTTCTGGCTCTCCTCCCCGGAAAACAGCATACGACCGAGGAAGCCGCGCACGAACGTCTCGTCCGGGTCTTTCGAATACTGGCGCAGCCAATCGACAAGGTTGAGGTCCACGCCGTCAAAATACGCGGAGTTGTCGGACGGCAGATAAGCCTGCGTCGTCGTCACGCCCCATTTGAACGTGCCCTCGTCCGGCTGTTCCTCGCCCATGAGGATCTTGAAAAGCATCGTCTTGCCGAGCGTGTTCGGGCCGACAAAGGCGACTTTATCGCCGCGTTTCAGCGTGAAGCTGACATTGTTGAGGACTTTTTCACCGTCGACGGACTTTGAGATGCCATCAACCTGCAGCAGCTGGTCGCCGGCTTCGCGGTCCGGCGTGAAGGCAATGTACGGATAACGGCGCGAAGACGGCTTGATGTCCTCGACCTTGATTTTGTCGAGCAGCTTCTTGCGGCTCGTGGCCTGCTTCGACTTTGCGGCGTTCGCAGCAAAGCGCGCAATGAAGTTCTGCAGTTCCTTGATTTTCTCCTCAGCCTTCTTATTCTGCTCCTTCTGCAGCTGCAGGGCGAGCTGGCTTGACTGATACCAGAAATCGTAGTTGCCGGCGTAGAGCTTGATTTCGCCGAAGTCGACATCGCAGATGTACGTGCAGACCTGATTGAGGAAGTGGCGGTCATGCGAGACGACGATGACCGTGTTCGGGAAGTTCGCGAGGAATTCCTCGAGCCAGTTGATGGACTCAACATCGAGATGGTTCGTCGGCTCGTCGAGCAGCAGGATGTCCGGGCTGCCGAACAGGGCCTGTGCGAGCAGCACGCGGACTTTTTCCTTCGCCGTGAGGTCGGCCATCTTCATCGTGTGCTCGCTTTCCGGAATGCCGAGGCCGTTTAACAGGCGGGCGGCCTCAGACTCGGCATCCCAGCCGTTGAGCTCGGCAAATTCGGCCTCAAGCTCCGACGCGCGCATGCCGTCTTCTTCCGAGAAATCCGGCTTGGCGTAAAGCGCGTCCTTCTCGTCCATGATTTCCACGAGGCGCTTGTGGCCCATGATGACCGTGCGCAGCACTTCGTAATCATCGTAGGCATAGTGGTCCTGCTGCAGCACGGCCAGGCGTTCGCCCGGCGTGATTTCAATGGTGCCGCCCGTCGGCTCAATGTCGCCTGCCAGCAGCTTTAAAAACGTCGACTTGCCGGCGCCGTTGGCACCGATGATGCCATAGCAGTTGCCCGGCGTGAACTTGAGGTTGACGTCCTTGTAAAGAACGCGCTTGCCAAACTGGAGGCTGACATTATTGACTGTAATCATCGAGTGATTTCATCCCTTTCAAAGCGAGTTTATCTTCTATCTCTATTTCATGGATGCCGCAGAGGCATCCTCAGATTTCTATTTTTATTATTCGGTCAGCATGGCGCGGAACATCGAGAGAATGCTCTGGCCGTACGTGTAGCCGGGCACAGCCCAGCGGCCGTTGAGGTCTTCCCACGTGCCGAGCGTACGCGTGCCGTAGGAATCACGCACGAGCTGATAGCGCGGGTCGACGACCGGCTCGCTCGGCTCACGCGTCGAAGAATACGCGAGCAGATGCTGGATATGCGCGCGCACTCCCATCTGGGCCGTCGGGAAGAACGCGCCCTTGACGCCGCCGCCTGTCGTGCCGAGTCCGCAGAAGTTATTCTGCTCTGGGATGACATCGCCGCCGTAGCGGAAGAATCCCGTTTCTTTAAGAGCCTGGGCAAAAGCGACATCCGGACGAATGCCCTCGCGCGCACCTTCCTGATAATAGTAGGAAACGAGCTGCTGCGGCGTAACCGTGATGTCAGGATTCGGGTTGTTGCTCAAAAGGTAGCGCACGCACTGTTCCTGACTGGCGAGCGGCGTGCCGATGATGGAATCATCGTAGGCCGAGACCGTGGCCGGCACCGAGAGCTGCGTCATCGACTGCTCTGCCTGTCCCGACGGATAAAGGATATTGTGGATGCGCGACTGGAAATCGCTGCCGCCCGAAAGTTCCTTCTCAGCGGTCGGATGCAGCTGGTCCTCACCGCGCAGGTCCTCACGAATGTTGAGCTTAGGCTCCGTCTGACGCGCCCGTACGCGCGACGCTTTCTGTGTCTTGCTTGTCTCGCTGACGACATCCGGTACAGCTACAGTAACTTCCGCACTCGCCTGCGGCGCCTTATGGACACGCTTTGCTTCCGTGACCGTCGGTGCGTAAAACAGGAACGAACCAAGTACGACACCCGTTAACAGATATTTTCCATAAGAATTCCAATGCTTTGACACGAATAGAAACACTCCTTCGTAAATACGTGAATACGAATGACACGAACCTTCCAAATAAATAAATCTACACAGATACGTTATGCGATTGACCAGAAGCCAAAGAAAAAGTACAGCAGGAACACGACCGACAGCACGCGCAGCGCGCGGCTGACCTCGCAGCTCTCCCCCACGAGAATCTTAAGGCTGGTATAAGCGATGCACGCAGCGCCAAGCCCCGCGGCGATGTTCTGCGTGAGCGGCAGCAGCAGGAACAGGAGTCCTGCCGATACCTTGTCAGCCAGGCCGCCCCCAAAGACATTCTGCATGCCAAGGAGCAGCGTAAGGCCCGCGCCGACGAGCGCCGGCGCAAGGATGGCCGTAAAAGAGGCCATGGACTTCAGCGTCGGCTCGGCAAAGAGCAGCAGCAAAAGAAACGCGGCCGTGAAATAGGCCATGCGCCCCGTGCGGCCGCCGATACTCTGCCCTGCCGCCGATTCTGGGGCCGCGGTCATGGGCATCGAGCCGATAAGGCAGGAAACAAAGCTCAGGCCGCTGAGCGCGAGCAATGATTTTCCCATGCAGCCGTCCTTAGGGAGCCGCGTACCGGCCAGCGCTGTCAGGCTGCCCCAGCTTGTAAACACCAGATAGAGCAGCAGGAAAATCGTGAGGTTGAAATAATCGCATACTCTTATATTTTCCCAGCCGTTCATGAATATGAGCTGAAATCCCGTCTTGTCGAGGCCCTCCGGCAGAAAAAAAAGTGCATCGGGCAGGACCCAGAAGCCGCCGATAAACGCCAGGAGCCCTGTGACAAAGACACTGCCGAACACGGCCAGACGATTTTTGACCGCCATGAGCGCGAGCATCGCGATAAGGCCCGTAAGACTCAGGTAAGCGACAGGGTCCGAGAGACTGCCGAGCTGCAGGAGTCCCGTGGGGCTCGGCAACAGCAGGTGCCCCTGATACGCGCCCTGAAATATCAGCAGGAGCCCGAGGCCCCCGCGCAGACCTTCCCTGAGGCACGGTGGGAACAGATATTCCAGGCGATTGAGCCTGCCCCTCTGCCACAGGAACGCAAAGATGAGTGTCAAAACGAGCGAGACGGCCGCCCCCATGAACAGCACCATCTGCCAGCTCACGCCATGCGCGAGGATGATGACGGTCACGAGCCAGGCCGTCAGTGCCGTGCCCGGCGCCGCGGCCACGGGCAGGCCAAGCCTGCCGAGCACCAGCGAGCCGATGATGGCCATAAGCATAGACACTGTGTAAACCCCCATAAAATCTGCCCCTGCCTGCGACAAAAGCGTCGGCAGCAGCAGGAGCGACGCCGACAGCGAGATGGCCGTGAGCGCCCCTGGCAGCAGTTCCTGCATAAGGTTCCTCCTCTTTACCAAAAGACTATGCTTTCTATTCTATCATAGAATCACGAGAATCTACAACATCTCCATACAAACTACATAAAAGAGATGTTATAATGAAAGCGTGTTATTTTGGAATTTAGGAGGGGCTTTCCTTTGCGCATTAAAAAATCCATGGGCATGGTCAAGGTGGCAGCCGCGCTGGCCATCGTCCTGCTCGTTCTCGTCATCCATCTGGCCAATCCGGCGTTCTTCCCGCATCTCATCGGCCTGCTGTCGCGCGGCGACATCAAGGAAACCGCCGTCTACATCGCGTCGTTTGGCCCTTGGGCCATCCTATTCAGCTTTTTGCTGACGCTCTTTGTCAACGCACTCGGCTTTCCGCCAGCCATCGTCTTTTCGACGGCCAATACGCTGATTTTCGGCATCTTTTGGGGCATCTTGCTCTCCGTCGTCGCCGAGACCGTCGGCGTGACGCTGAGCTTTGTGCTGCTGCGCTTCTTCTTCCGCGATGCGGCTGAAAAAATCATCAGCAAGCACAAGACACTCGCCAATCTCGATAAATACAGCGGCAAGCGCGGCTTTGTCGTCATGCTGATTGCCCGCATGGTGCCGTACTTCCCGTCCATTCTCTTAAACGCGCTCGGCGCCATCTCGGCCATGTCGATGCGCGACTACGTCATCTCGTCCTTCGTCGGCAAATTCCCGTCAACGGGCATCGAGGCCATCATCGGGCACGACACCATCACGCATCACGAGGACCCGACACGCCTCATCGTCGTCTGCATCCTCGCCGTCCTGCTGATTGTCGGCGCGTGGATTTACGAGAAACGCGCGGCACAAAAGGCCTCAGAAACCTGACTTTTTCATTTACACGTTGCCGAGATGGACAAAACGCAGATAGTTCTTTGCCGTCCGCTCCAGTTTTTTGAGCGTCTCGAAGGGCGTCATCGGGACAGCCGCATGGTAGCGCGGAAAATACCGCGAAAGATGCAGCGGCAGTTCCGGCGACAGGGACGCGAGCCACACGGCTTCTTTTTCCATCTCTTCCGCGCTGTCATTTTTCCCCGGAATCACAAGCGTCGTAACCTCGACATGTACGTGCTGCTGAGCCGCCATTTTGATGGCGGCTTTTGTTGTCTCAAGGTCACCGCCGAGCCAATCGTAAAACTCCTGTGTAAAGCCCTTGAGGTCGATGTTGACGGCATCGACGTACGGCAGCAGCTTTTGCCATGGCGCCGGCGCAATCTGCCCGTTCGTCACGAGTACGACGGCAAGATTCTTCTCTTTGAGCAGTTTCGCCGTGTCGTAAACGAATTCATAGCCGACTAAAGGTTCATTGTACGTGAAAGCCACGCCGATGTTGCCCGAGGTCTCCTCGAGGCGCTGCGCGGCCGCGGCAATTTCCTTCGGCAAGGCCGTATCGATGGGCAGCTGCGTGTCCTCAAAATAAACATTCCCTTCAGGGCTCCGGCTGCCGGCCTGCGAAATGCTGTAATTCTGGCAGAACGGACAGCGCAGATTGCAGCCGAAGCTGCCGATGGACAGGATGACACTGCCCGGGTGGAAATGATAGAGCGGCTTCTTCTCGATGGGGTCAAGTGCTGCCGAGGTGATTTTGCCGTAATTCAGCGGCACGACGCGGCCCTTGACATTGGCCCGCGCGCGGCAGAAGCCCACGCCGCCCTCTTTGAGGCGGCAGTGATGCGGGCAGATGGGGCAGACGGCCAAAGGCTCAGACATGGCGCGTCACCTCAAAGCGCCAGAGCGTGTATTTCTCGCGTGCACCGATATTGCCCTTGCGCCGTGCGATGTCAATCTGCTGCTCGACCGTATCGACGCCGGCGAGGTCCGGCAAAAGCACGCCGCGGCGGTCGCCGTTCTGCACGATGACGCCGTAGCGCTTGACATCGAGCTGTTTCGGCGAATCGATGGGCTCAGGCTCTGAGAGGACATCGACATCGTAGACGAGCCTGCCGAGCTCCTCAGGCGTGACCTGCGGGAAGCGCGGGTCGTGCATGCCGGCAGCTACCGCGTTGCAGATGATTTCTTCCGCGAGGTTACGACGTCCTGGTGCCAACGTGCCGATGCAGCCGCGCAGCCGGCCGTCCTTCTTGATGGAGACAAAACAGCCGGCTCTCCTGTCCTGCAGTTCCTCGGGCAAATCCTTCGGCAGCGGCAGCATGACGTGACTCCGCACAAAGGTCTCAAGACTCAGCCGTGCCAGATGCACATAGGAGTCTTCTTTTTCACGGATGGCCTGAATGGCTTCTTTTTCCTTCGCCGCGAGCTGATGGCCGATGTCGCGCGCCTCATCTTCGCCCGTGGGCTGCAGATACGCCACGCCGTAGCCGACGCCGAATGTTCCTTCGTAGGAAAGCAGCTCGCCCCGCACGTCCTGCCGGTCGAGCGCGCCCGCCATAATCCAGAACGAACGCAGGCCGCATTCGGCCGCGCCCTCGGCTAAATCCGGCGCAATCGTCAGCATGGCGAGAAAATCCGCATGGCCGAGGTCTTTCGTAATCTCCTTGTCAAAAACAGGTCCTTCTTTCGCAAAGCCATAAGGGCCGTCTTCTTTGAGTTTATGCGACAAATCGCCGCTCGCGATAAAGACGGTGCGGCGTCCCAGTTCATCTGACGTCTTTTTGATAAGCTCGCCGAGGCGGTAATGCACGTCCGCCGACAGGCCGGAGAGGCCAATGCGCACGATTTTGACTGGCTTTTTAAGCTCCGGCTGCAAAAAATAGAGCGGAATCATCGTGCCGTGGTCAAGCGACGGCTCACGTTCACCGAGGAAGCCCGCCGGCAAATCCTCCGCGGCGCAGGCATCGGCGAGTTTCTTCGCGAAAACATCGTCGTATTCCACCTCAATCTGCACTTCCGGCGCACGAAAGGCCGAAAAATCCCCCATGGCCTTTTTGCCCGGCGAGATATGAAAATAATCGCTGTACATCGTCGCGTGCGGGCTCGTGATGACGATGGTATCCGGCTCGAGCGCCGCGGCGCGGTGCATGACCTCGCGATAAGCCGCTGTCGTCTTCGCAATCTTCTGTTCCTCGCCCTGTCCAACGTCCGGCAGGATGATAGGCGGATGCGGCACGGCCATCGCTGCTAAAATTGCCATAAAAATCCCTCCTCTGGCACAATCGTATTTTTACTGCATGACTGTACAGTAAAATCATTACTAAAAGTGTATTTCTAGAAAATTGTAAAGAATCCTGCTGTTTCATGATAAATTCATCAGCCTGCCTGAAGCTTTCAGGACAGAACGCCGCTGCTGTATTATAATAGAAGCAATCCAGAACATGAGAGGTTTTTATGCAGACCATGACTCGAAGAAATTTCATTAAATTATGCACGAGCGCTCTTGTAGCGCTTGGTCTCGGCCGCTTCGTGCCGGCCGCGGCCGCAAGCGTCCGCATCAAGTATCCGCGTCAAATCATCACGAAAAACTCTGCCACCAGCCGCACCATCATGTGGCAGGGCGACGGCGCGCGCGAGGACGCTGCTTTTTTGCTCAAGGCACCCGATGGCAGCGAAACATCGTTTGCCCCCGAGGCCAACACGCTGCTGCAGGACGACACGACAACGACATTTTACACCGTACATCTCGAAAAGCTCCAGCCGGCTGCGGCGTATCAAGGCACCATCACCATGGCCGACGAAGCGGCCAGTCTCCCCATCGTGACGCCGCCCGCGGACTTGAACTCCTTTACAGCGCTTTTCATCGACGATTCACAGTGCGGCGAGAGCTACGAGCCCTTCGCAAATCTCCTCGGCAGGGCGCTGCGCCGCCAACCGGACGCCGCGTTTCTCGCCGACATTGGCGACCTCACGGACAACGGCCAGTCCTCGTGGCACTGGGATTCCTTTCTTTCCGTGCTCACGGACAGCCGCGCGAAGAATATGCCCTTCGTGCCCGTCATGGGCAATCACGAATGCTACGGCCTCGACTGGCAGTTCGCCCTGCCGCGCCGCTATCTTACCTCCTTTTCGGTCCCCGATAACGGCAGTCGGAATTTCCCTGGCTACTATTATTCGTTCGACTACGGCCCCGCCCACTTCATCGTGCTCAACACGCAGATCACTGAGCTCGACGACCTGAAGCCGGGTCTCCTGCAGGAAGAGCTGCTCTGGCTCAAGCACGATGCCGCATCTAGCAAAAAGCCCTGGAACATCGTCCTGATGCACAAGGATGTCATCGCCTACGATGAATACCAGCCGGGCACGGGCCATGCAGGCGGCATCAGCGATGTCGGCCATGACTTCATGAAGGCCTTCGATGCGCTCGGCATTGACCTGGTGCTCACCGGCCACATGCACACGTACCGCAACCGCGGCCATATCTATGACGAGCGACCCTCTGGCCACGGCCCCACCTACCTGATGTTCGGCCCAGCCGGCAACGAGCGCTACACCGTGCCGCCCGACACGACCTTTGACAAAGTCAGCCTCGACCAGTCTGACCCAAACCGCTACCGCAACTACATGACACTCACCGTCACGCCTGCAAAGCTCATCGCCACCTGCTTCTTGGAAGACGGCTCCACGATTGACCGCGTCACGCTGACGAAGTAAAAAACACCTCGATGCCATCCATGCATCGAGGTGTTTCTGTTAGTTTGACAGCTTGAGAGACTTGAGCCAGTCCGTGACCTTGGCATCGCTGAGGCTGCCCGTAAAGCACGTGCCGTCCTGCCAGCTGCCCTTGCCGCCGGCCATCTCGGCGAGCAGTCTGCCGCTGTTGCCGAGCGGCGAGCTCGCAGCCGTTGCGAAGGTCACGACCTGCTTACCCGTGAAGTCATTGGCCTTGACGAAAGCATCGACCGGCCAGGCCGCAATCCCCCACCAGATCGGGTAGCCGATGAAGACCGTGTCATACGAGGCCCAGTTGTCCGGCACGGCTTTCTGGAGCTGGATCTTCTCGCGCAGCGAGGCGTCGTCATGCTCGCGGCTCACGCGGCTGCCCGCGTCATTGTAGTCGAGGTCTGCCTCCGTGTAGTCCGGCGAAGGGACAAGCTTCATGATATCCGCCCCACGCTCCCTGGCAATGACCTCAGCCACCCGCTCCGTGCGTCCTGTGGCGGAATAATAGACGACAAGCGTCTTGCCGCCTGCCGCCGCTGCCGTCTCCGACGAGGAGGACGCTGCCGTGCCGGCGGCCGCGCTGCTGCCAGCCTGCCCGCTCGATGACTCCCCCGTCAGCGAGGACAGGCCGCATCCGCCAAGCACCAGAGCCATCATGCTCATACCACCGATTCTCAAAAACTCTCTGCGATTCATTTTTTCCGCGCTCCTTTCCAAAGCGATAAAAGCCAGCCAATCTCGGCAAACAACAGGAAGATGCCTGCCTGCGTCAGCGCATAGCCCACACCATTATATGAAAGTGCCGGCGTCATGAAGATATGTGCGCCCTGCAGGTGCTCGACGAGCCGATCTTGATGGGCTGCATAGATACCGGATGCCCCTAGCAGCATACCGAACCCCAATAAGAGCATCCTTGCAGGCAATGGCCGCGAGGGGATGCCTGCAGCGTGCAGCCATTTCTGCCACCAAGCCTTCAAGTGCAAACCGAGATGGAGTCCCGCCAGCACGAGGAAGTACCGCGCCGCCGTGCTGTGCAGTTGATAGAGCGAAGGATTGCTGCGCAGCGAGAACGGCACGACATCTGCAAACAGCTCGCTCGACGTCAGGCAGCCGCTGATGACCGTCAAAAAGCAGGCACCAGCGAGCAGGATGTTCAGCAGGCACTGAAGAGCCCGCGGCTCATTCCACCGCCCGCTTCCAAGCGACGAGACATAGCGGCGGTTGAGCGCGAGATGCCAGGCAATCGGCAACAAGAAGGCCACCCCTACAGCTTCATGTACCAGAGGCGGCAGATAGAAGAACATCATCTCTCCGACCAGCAGGACGATCATCAAGATATCCAGACCGTATCTCATGGCTGCACCTCTCTCGTCTCCCTTACCGAACGCTCCCAGCCAGCCGGCACAGCATCCTTCGGCAAGCTCTGCTCGACGATTTCCTGCGTCATGCGCACGTAGTCGTCCTCCGAGACATGGCCCTGCCGCAAGACGCACGTGAAGCAGAGCCACGCATAGACGAGCCCAAAGAGGATGAATACGCTGGCCAGCCGCCCTTTCCAATCCGGTCTTTCCTTCTGCAACATCATATCATCATCCCCCGTCTTCCTTTCTATTTCCTGCTCTTTTTATTCTATCAGCCGGTAGTTGCTGCCGGCCAAGCCCTTTTTACCGATCAAAGATTCAGTCCTATCGTCTCCGCCATATCACCGAACTGCGAGTGCTCGACGAGCGAGCGCGAGCCGCAGCCGATGCCGAGCACTTTGCCGACATCCTGCCATTCCATGTAGCGGACCAGTGTATCGTAGTGATCGACGAGTGCCGCCATCGTCCAATCGTCACGGTTGTAAGCCGTCGCGATGAGGAGGGACTTCTTGCCGTGCAGCCTACCCGTCCGCGAATAGAAACGGTCAACGATGGTCTTGAGCTGTGCCGACATGCCGAAGTAATAGAGCGGCGTCGTCAGCACGAGCAGATCTGCCTCCAGCATCTTCGGCATCAAGGTATTCTCGATGTCATCCTTCCAGATGCAAGGCCCGTCCATATGGCACTGGTCGCAGCCGCGGCACGGATGCGTCTCGCTGTTGGCTGCATCAAAAGTGAACACCTCATGGCCGGCCTGTGTTGCTCCTTTCGTGAAGCGGTCAGCAAGATAGATGGATGTTGATTCATCATGCGGATGAGGACTGCTCGTAATTACAACAATTTTCATTGCTTTACCTCCTGAAATCTCGCCTTTCTCATGAACCGCCACGCCCGAAGCATTCTTTTCCTGTCCCGTCAGTGCTGAAAGACCGCAGCCACTGAGGAACACCGTCATGGCTCCCATGCCTGTCAGTTTCAAGAATTCCCTACGATTCATCAGAGCCGCCCCCTTTCTGCTTCCTCTCCAGTTCATAGATCATGTAGTCGATGCAGGAGAGTTTTTCCTGCATCTCATGCAGAGCTGTCATAAGCTTGCGTCGATGACGCTTGAGAAAACAGATGCGCGCGGCATCGTCCGGCAACGATGAAAGCTCGCACCGGCAGGCATCGGCTTCACATATTCCCTGTTGATATCCGCGTTCCATTGATTTCACACCCATATGCTTCCCTCATGCCGTCACTGACCGTTGCGATCCATGCGTGCGCAGTCACCGACCTTCTCCCCCGTGACGAAGTACTCATACGTCGGGAATTCGAACAGGACAGGCTTGAACACGTGGTAATCAATCTTGCCTGCTTTGTTGAGGATCGTCTCACTTGCATACGTATTCTCAATGCGGCAGATGAAGTTGTCGAAGCCATCCAGCTTGTAGTCATCGATGACAGAACACTCAATCGAGACTTTGGCCTTGTCGATGAGCGGTGTCCCCTGCTCTCCGAGCGTATAGGCAAACGTCCCAGACTTATCGGTCTTGTTCCCGGAAACTACGCCCATATAGTCCGCTTCTTTGAGCCAGCTCTCATCCACGACATTGACCGATACGTTCTTCGTCGCCAGGATTCCTCGATTCGTATAATGGCTCTCGACCATCGAAAGCATCAGGTGGCTGTGTGCCATGATACCTGCATGCGCGACGAGCGTCCAATTCGGCTTGCCATCGACCATGCTGCCGACAACGATGAGCGGTGCCGGATACAGTGCCAAGGCTTTACCAATATTTTTCTTCATTTCTATTTTCCTCCCAGTTCTTATCTTCGTCTCCTGATACTCTTATCTTACCTGCTCTACATTGAAATGTGAAATGCTTATATTTCAGCTTGCGTCATACATTTTTCTTATTAAATGCTTGTCAAAAAAGTACCTGCTTCCTAAAATAGAAGCAGGTACTTTTATCGCATACGAACGAAAGGGGAATCTTTGATGGAACTGCGCACCTTATCGTACTTCCTGGCCGTGGCTAGGGAACAGAATATGACCGAGGCCGCCAATGTGCTGCATGTGACGCAGCCGACGCTCTCGCGCCAGATTGCCGATCTCGAGGATGAACTCGGCAAGAAGCTCTTCACGCGCACGAGCCGCAGCACCGTGCTGACAGAGGACGGCATACACCTGCGCCAGCGGGCCGAAGAAATCCTCGCGCTCGTCAACCAGACAGAAGACGAGATGAAGAATGACACGATTGATCTTGCGGGCTGTATCCGCATCGGCGCAGGCGAAACGCATGCCATGCACATCCTCGCCGATCTCTTTGCCGAGCTGCATAGCCGCTACCCCCGCCTGACGGTCGAGCTCTTCACCGGCAATGCCGACACCGTCGAGGAAAAACTCGCGCACGGACTTATCGACTTCGCGCTGATGATCGAACCATTCAACGTCGAGCAGTATCACTTCATCCGGCTGCCTGAAACGATGCGCGTCGGCATCGTGACGCGCGATGACAGCAAATGGGCGCAGAAGAGCGGCATCACGCCCGATGACCTGAACGCAATGCCGCTGCTCGTCTCCTCGCGCCAGTCGCTCAACCGCTATGACTACCGTCAATGGTCGGGCGGCAAGGTATCCGCTGAAACGATGAACATCCTCGGCAAGTTCGACCTCATCAGCAACGCCTCGCACTTCATCCGCACGGGCATCGCGAATGCCCTCGGCATCGACGAGCTGCTGCAGCTCGACACCGGCCACTTAAAGTTCATCCCGCTCGAGCCCGCCCTGACGTTCAGCGCCGTCATCGTCTGGAAGAAATACCGCCTGCTCTCAAAGTCCAGCAGTGTCTTCCTTGAAGAGCTCCGTAAGCACATCGCTGAAGCGTCAAAAACGAACGGCAATTTGCCATAAAACCACTTGTTACGAGCCGATAGGACAATCCGTCGCCTGTTGCTCATCTGCCCGGCAGTGTACGAACTTTGTGAGTAGCAGGGCAGCGGCCGCCAGCAGCAGGCCACCGCAGACGACGAAAGGCAGTCCGAGGCTGCGGATGAAAAAGCCGCTGATCATGGTTCCCGCCATGCAGCCGAGATTGGCCGCTGTCAGGAACAGGCCGTTGCTGAAATCCGGCGCATCCGATGCCACGCAGGCCAGCAGGTACTGATTGATGTTCGCATTGATGCCACCGAGGATGCCCCAGGCCACAATCAGTGCCGCAAGAAAAGGCAGCAACTTCCCACCGCCCACAAAGAGCAGGCAGTAGAGCGCGATGGTACACAGCGGGAAAAGGCGTACGGTCACGCTGGGATACCTGGCAAGGAGATTGCCGCCCAGATAGCTTCCGCAGATGTTCAAGAGGCCATAGACGAGGAGCAGCGCGGCGATGAGCTCTCCCGGCAGTGCCGCAACCTTCTGCAAATAATCAGCGAGGTAGTTGTAGACGCCGAAGATGGAGCCATTGAGGCAGATGACCGCCACGATGGCCAGCCAGACCGGCGGGCGCTTCAGAACAGAAAGCTGTGCGCCGTAGCGCATTGGCTGCGTCACCGGCAAATCCGGCACAAAGGCCATTGTCAGCAGAAACATGAGCCCCGTCACGCCTGCAAAGAAGGCCATTGCCATCGAAAAGTCAAACGTCGCTGCCAAGACATTGCTGATGGGCACGCCGACGACCATGCCGGCCGCGACGCCCATGTTGATGCGCGCCACAGCCCGCGGCGCATCCTCTGGAGCCACCGAGGCAGCGGCCACGCTGAAGGCGAGTGCACAGTAGACCGGGTGGAAAAAGGCCGGCACGACGCGCAGCACTAAAAGGAGCTGGAAGTCGCTCGCAACGACGGCCAGTGCATTGCAGATCGTGAACACGCCCAGCACAAGCAGCATCACGTGCTTGCGATTGAAGCGCGAGAACAGCAACGGCATCGTCGGCCCTGCGATGGCCACGCCAAGCGCGAACAGACTGACGAGCATCCCCGCCTGTACGATATCCACCTGGTACATCTCCGCCGCCATCGGCAGGATGCCGATGATGCCCATCTCCGTATTGAGGATGCTGAACACACCAAATGCCAAGATCAAGAGCAATAGCTGCTGTCGTTTCATATCATCTCATCCTTTCCGTCTCCAGACCGCTCTCCCCATCTCATGGTTGCAAGGTCAGGAATACATCACCTGCCCCCAGAGCAACGTCCAGATCATTGGCTGCTTCGACGTGACCCAGACGCGTGTAGCGGTAGGTCGTCTGAAAATCCTGATAGAACACCACGACATACTGGCCGTCAAACAGCATGACATCTCCCTTATGGATCTCGCGGACATCTTCGTCCGCCGCTGTCAGGCGCTGCGGCAGTTTGTAGTATTTCTCGTTGCCATGGAGTTCTGTAAACGTCTTGGCCAGCGGCAACTGCTGCCGCAGCTCGGCAGCAGCCTCCGTGTCAGCCCACTTCAGAGCATACGCTTTGCTGCCCACTAGTAGGGATGCCGCTCCTGTCTCGTGCATCTCTGCCTCCTTCCCGGACAAGGATGTGGCTGCCACTCCGGGGCCACCACATCCCAGCACGAGAAGTGCAATCAGAGCACAACAGAAAAAGAACAATCTGCTCATCAAACATCTTCCTCCCGGGTACGTCTTTCCAGCAATCATTCACCGAGGTACTCATTGAAAAACGCGACGAGGCGGTCGAAGGGGATCTTATCCATCTGGTCGTAGAGATCCGTATGCGTAGCACCCGGAACGACAATCTCCTCCTTCGGACCATCTGCCGCTTCATAGACCGCATCCGAGAAGTACTTAGAATGCGCCTTGTCCCCTGTGATGAGCAACAGCGGGCGTGGGCTGAGTTCCTTGATGTGCTCCATCAGCGAGAAGTTGAAGAAGCCGTATGGCGTCGTCGAATCCCAGGCCAGCGTGTTGGAGTTGATGGCGCGCGGATGGTAAGCGCGGCTGACGTAATAATCGTAGAAGCCCTTCACGACATCCGATGCATCCGCCGGCAGCTTGTCGGGGAACATCGTCTTCGTCGAGATCACCTTGCCATCCTTGTCGACGGCGAGCTCATGCGAGCCGGGAATAGACTTGCCTGTCTTTGCCTCCTCATCGCGCATCTCGGCCAGGTGGTGCTTGACGATTTCGCGCTGCTCCGGCGTATAGTAATCCCCTTGATAGTGGTTGCGGATGCTGTCCGACATGTCGTACATAGCCGATGTCGCGACCGCCTTGATGCGCGTATCATTCGTTGCTGCCGTGATGGCCATGCCCGAGAGACCACAGATGCCAATAGCACCGATCTGCTGCGGGTTGACGAACTTGAGGTTGCTGACGAAATCGACTGCCGCGCTGTAATCTTCCGTGAAGATCTCCGGCGAGCCCATATTGCGGCGCTTGCCGCTGCTCTCCCCCGTGGTCGATGGATCGAAGGCGACGGCAACAAAGCCGTTCTTGGCCATCTCCTGTGCGTAGAGGCCCGAGGACTGCTCCTTGACTGCGCCGAACGGTCCCGTCACGACGACAGCCTTGTACTGCTTCTTGTCATCAAAATCCTTCGGCAGGTAGAGGTGGCCCGCCACATCGAAGCCGTAGCGATTCTGGAACGTGACCTTCTTGGCCTCAATCGTCTTGTCCACGGCAAAGACACGCGTGTCGTTGTCCAGATCCTTGATCGTCGCATGCTTCATCTGTGAATCGTGCACGAGCGTTTTCGTCGGCACGGCTGCATAAGTCGTATGCATCGTCATCCCTCCAAAAGTGAACGTCCCCATCATCACAGCGGCCATCAGCCAAGCGGCTCTTTTCTTGCTCTTGAATGTCTTCATGGAAAAACCCCTTTCTTATTGTTGCATCCTTGCAGCTCACCGCTGCATGCCCAGTTGTTTTACTTGATGCATTCATTATAAGAGAAGGGGTATATGATTACAAATACTTGGTTTTAATAACCTATAATACATTTTAGGCATGATAAGAGAACGCCTCGTCCAGGGCCGCCACGACGAGACGACCGGCGCGGGAGAAGACCTGGTCTCTGCGCCAGACCACATAATTCGCCGAGCGAATCACGGGGTCCAAGGGACGGAAGACGAGCCCGCGGGACGAACCTACGGCATCCGCCATGCCCTTGAAGCAAAGCGCACTGCCCATGCCCGCCTCGATGAAGAAGATCGTATTGTAGAGCAAGTTGTAGGTGCCGGCCACCTCGATTTTCTCCGCTGCGCTGCCGAAGTAATGATCCAGCTCGTGATGCTTCATCGCCTGCTCCGATACAATGAGCGGCTCCTGCAAGAGATCGGCGCGCTGTACGACCTCTTTGACCGCCAGAGGGTTGTCTGCCCGCATCATGAGACCCCAGGCATCGTCGTGCGGGATGCGGCGGAACACATACGTCCGCGGTGCATCCGCCCGGCAGACGAGCCCGAAGTCGAGCAATCCCTTCTGCAGAGAATCGTAAATCAGGTCTTCATTGCCGCTGACCAGATGGAACTGGATGTGCGGATAGGAGCGGCGCAGCGGCGCCAGGACTTTCGCGACACAGGCCATCGCCTGCGTCTCGCCGGCACCAATGTAGATGTCCCCCGCCACGAGCTCATCCATCTTGGCAAACTGCTCCTTCGTCTTTTCTGTCAGGCTGAGAATCTCCTGCGCTCTCGCCTTGAATATCAGTCCGGCTTCCGTCAGCTGCGTCTTGCGCTTCCCGCGCACGAGCAGCTGCACGCCCAGTTCGTCCTCGAGATCCGACAGCTGCCGCGAAAGCGTCGGCTGCGTCAGGTGAAGTTCCTCCGCCGCCTTGGTGATGTTCTCATGCCTGGCTACCGCCATAAAGTACTGCAGTACGCGTATCTCCATTCTCCCACTCCTCCATCATCTTCTATGATTGGTACACTTCCTCTATTATATATAAAAGAAATGAAATAGACGAGGGGGTGAACGGAACGTCTCTTCCGTCGCCACCCTATAAAATCAAAAAGGCCCTCTCCGCGAGAGCCTTTTTTTCATCAGAGACTTTCCTTCAAAATTTCAACGACTTCCTTACGACTCAGCACCTTGTAGCCGCCCTCGAGTAGGAGTGTAGCATCGGCGATGCCATCGATCATATCTTTTGTCGCGCCGAGCTCGGAGATCTTCATGGCAAGCCCGAGTTCTTTCATCCAATCTTCCATGGCCTTGAGGCCTTCCTCGGCAATCTCCTCATCAGTCTTGCCTTCCGGGTTGACCTTCCAGACTTCAATGGCGAAGCGCTTGAATTTCAGCAGGCCGTACGGCAGGATGTAGCGGTAGTACGGCAGTGAGACAGCTGCAAGCGTCATGCCGTGCGTCGCATTCGTATAGGCGCCGACGGCCTGGCCGAGCATGTGGACCATCCAGTCCGTGCTTTTCCCCTTGGCAATCAGCGTGTTGAGCGCCCAGGTCGCCGTCCACATCAGGTTGCTGCGTGCCTCGTAGTCCTGCGGGTTTTTGTTGGCAATGCGGCTGGCATGCAGGACGGAGCGCATCAGGCCCTCGCTGATGTAATCGCTCGTGTTATCATCCTCACCGGAGAAATACTGCTCGCAGATGTGATTGAAGATATCGTAGATGCCTGCTACCATCTGGCGATGCGGCAACGTCATCGTGTACCGCGGGTTCAGGATGGCAAAGCGCGGGATGATCTTCTCGTCTGCGAAGACGTGACCTATTTTCTGCTTTGTCTCCTGATTGGTGATGACACAACCTGCATTCATCTCCGAGCCCGTCCCGACCATCGTCAGCACGCAGCCGACCGGCAGCGTCTCGCAGGACGGCTCCTCAAAGCGCACGAAATATTTCTCCCACGGATCTTCCCCGCAGTTGACCGAAACGGACACCGCCTTGGCATAGTCGCAGACCGAACCGCCGCCGACGGCCAGGAGCAGATCCGCCTGATGCTTGCGCGCGATCTCGATGCCCTCATAGAGCTTCACGAGCGTCGGATTCGGCATGACGCCCGCGATCTCTGCCACATTCTTGCCTTGCGCCTCGAGAATCTTGATGACATCATCGTAGATGCCGTTCTTCTTGATGGAACCGCCGCCGTAGATCAGGACGACGTTCTTGCCGTACTTCGGCAGTTCCGTGTTCAAGTAATCGAGCGACTGATCGCCAAAATAAAGCTTTGCCGGGTTGCAATACGAAAAATTTCCTAACATACGATCCAATCTCCTTCTAAACTATCGTGTCAATCCTGCGGATACACCTCATCTGTGACAGGCTCGCACCACTCATTGCTCGTCTCCGTTCCCGGGATCTCGAACGCGAGATGCGAGAACCAACTGTGCCGCTTGGCGCCGTGCCAGTGCTTGACGCCTGCGGGAATCTCGACGATGTCGCCGGGTGCAAGGCTCTGCGGTGCCTTTCCCTCCTCCTGATACCAGCCCTCGCCATCGACGCAGATGAGCACCTGGCCGCCGCCCTGCTTCGCATGGTGGATGTGCCAGAAATTGCGGCAGCCCGGCTCGAACGTGACGTTGCAGATGACAAGCGGCTCACCCAGCTTCGACAGGACCTTCAAGTACGACTGGCCCGTGAAGTACTTGGCATAGGCATCGTTTGGCTCGCCGAGGCCGAAGAAGCCGCCGCGTCCCTCTGCATCCGCTGCATCGGCGTAGACTTCCTTGGCCACGGGGAAGGCTGCCCAGGCGTTCGGCCAGCCAGCGTAGAAGGCCAGATGCGTGAGCAGTGCGGCCATCTCCTCTTTCGTGACGCCGTGCTGGCGCGCCGTCTGCAGGTGGTAGCGCAGTGCGTCACCAGCAGTGCCCTTGCCGACAAGCGCCGAAACCGTCGCGATGCTGCGAAGCTTCGGCGAAAGCTCGTTTTCCTTAGACCACACCTCGCCAAAGAGCACATCATCGTTGAGCGCAGCGAACTGCGGTGCAAAATCGCCCAATGCCTTGCGACCTGCTGTCTGTTTTTCCATGATGATTCCTTCTTTCTCGTATATCCAGTGCCGCCAGCCGCGGCACCCTAGATTTCCTTGTTTTCCCTTATCATAGCAAAATAAGCATTCCATGTGAAATGCTTATCAAAAATCATCTATCATTCTTAAAATGTATTCCACATAGACCAAAGAGAAAGCCCTGACTGTTCCAGTTGAACCAAAACAGACAGGGCTTTCTTGCGGAGATTCAGAAAAGATTGTGTTCTTCTTCGCCGACTTCATTGCGAAGCAGGTGGTCGAGGCTGTAGCGGCCCGGACCGGCGAAGACGACGCCGAGGTAAAAGACACCTTCCTCAAAGGGGCGCGAGACCTGCAGGAGCGGTGCGCCGGAAGCAAGCTCGATGGAAGTTGCCATCATGAGGTTGCCAACGAGGAAGAGGGCCATCGGGCGGTAGAACAGGCCGAGCAGGATGAAGAGCCCGCCGAACGTCTCCGCCAGGCCGGAAAGCAGTCCAAAGAACGTCGGGAAGATATGGAGGCCGAGTGCGCCCATCATCGAACCGAGTGCTGTCCACCCCTCAGGGCCGCTCAAGAGCTTCGGCACGCCATGCCAGATGAAGGCAATGCCGATCAAGATGCGGAAGACGAGCAAGCCGATGTCCTTCTTCGACGCGATGATGCTGTTGATGTACTGCAATGATTTCATGGTGATCTCTCCTTGTTTCTATCACAATATCTAACGGATATTCATTATTTACTTATATGATATATTAAGTATGTGATAGGCACAAGAGCGATTTTTTCATTTACCAGGTATGAAATGCTTGCGTATTGTTGCAACACAAAGAAAAACAGCCCGGCGATACATCGCCAGGCTTATGAAAAGAAGAACATGCCCCGCCTGCTCGTATCATAGGGATGGAGCAGGCGGGGCTCTCTGTCAAGAAGGCAGCAGCTTGCTTTTACGCCGTCTCATCGGCCTGTTTCCTGCGCCGCATGTAGAGGAAACCGCCCGCGAGCAGCAAGGCCAGGACGATGATACCGACCGTCAGGGCGATGTGCGCCTGGTTGTAGATGCGGTAGCTCGCCTGCATCCTGACGTCTTTGCCCTCCGAGATGGTCTTCTTGAGGTTCCAGGTCAGGCTCTTGCCGTCACCAGCGACGCTGTCTGCATTCTGCGTCTCAGGCTTGACAGGCAGGTTCAGCGTGAAGTTGTACTGGACCTGATCGAGCATGCCCTGCACCATCTTCTTGCTCTCAGGGTCCTGCGCGCCCATGTCCGTCTCCTCACCCTTGGCGAAGAGATCGAAGGTGTAAGCATCGTAGAACCACGACCGCGTGACGGTGACGCCTGCATTGCGCCCTTCCACCGCCGTGAACATGTCGCCGCCCTTGGCTGCCAGCGTCTCGATGTCCGGATACGATACCGTGACCTCGTAGCCCGTCATGTCGCCGTCATTGACGTCTTTGACGACGGCATCGGGATTCTCCGTGACGAATTCATCCTTCGTGGCCTTCAGGGCCTCCGCGGCAAACATATTGCCGACCATGCGCGTCACCATCGTGCTGGAGCCGTCCTCCTTGATGGTCACGCTTTCTTCCGCTTTGATGCAGCCCGCTGCTGCCAGGGAAAATACGATGAGCAGGACTAGGAATATCCGCTTCACGTTGCTCACTTCCTCTCAAAACTCAACACCGATCCGTCACTTATCCTTTGTCTGTTTCTCGAACAAGATGGTCATGCCCGAATAAATCCCTTCATGGCACTCTCTCCTTCCTCAAAGTCAAAATCCTTGAATCGCTTTCTCATTCGCTTTCAGTATACAATGGCGGAAGGCCCGACCGTACTGTACAAAATGACAGGTCAGCCAAAAAAATTAGGCCAGCATGAAAAACTGTCGCAGAAATATCCGACCGACCTGTCATTTCCGACAGGTCGGTCGGGTCGCCGATTGTCGTATACTAGGGATAGAGAGGATTCTGTGATGCGGAGGTGATGTCATGCTGAAGCGATTCCTGATGATGCTGCTCATCTGTGAATGCCTGCTGTATGCACCGACAGCAAGGGCTTGTGAGGAAAGCCCGCTGCCTTACTGGATGGATTATCAGGCATTCCTGAGCGAGTACCGCTCTGCCATTGTCGAAGACCGTGATACGATAGGCAGCTGGCAACTGAGTGCCGCGGCCAAGGTGGCCGGCCCCGAGGGGACAGGCTACGCCTTCGTCTGGATGGACGAGGACGATGTGCCGGAACTCCTGATTGGAGATCTGGAGCGCTGGCATGTCTGGCAGGCCTACACCTGGAAGGACGGCAAGATCTACAATCTCTCCCCGGAGGGCGACCCCGGCGGCGAGATGTGGATGACCGAAGGCAAGCTGCTCTACCTCGAGATTGCGACGATGAGCTGGAGCTATCACGCCTGGTCCGGCAAGCGCGCACACGCAACGGACCTGTCTTTTGCGGCGGCCTACACGCAGGACCTCGAGACGCACACGATCCGCGTCTACTGCGGCGAGCGCGATGAAAACGGCGTTCCCATCTGGCACGAGATCCACACGGATATCGAGAACGTCATCGCGATGATGCCGACGACGCGGATGCTCGAGCTCGACTGGCAGCGGCTCGCAGACCTGTCTGTCCCAGCTGACCATGAACACGATTTCGAGACGGGGCCGACCCGCTTCTACCGCGGCGAAAGGGACATCCCTGCCTACGAATGAAAAAAAGACACATGCAGCAATACACGATTGCAGCATGTGTCTTTTCTTCTCCGTTCAGCAGGAGCTCTCTCCCCAGACGGGGTGGCGGGCGGGCTTGAGGCTCCGCACGCGGATGAGGCGCAGGGCCTCGTGCATGTCGATATCGGAGCGCAGTTCGCCATCTTCGTAGACGCAGACGGGGTCTTTGACGCCGAGCTCGCTGCCCGGCATATAGACGTATTCGTTATTGTCAGGGTCGCCGTAAATGACGCCGACCCGCAGTTTTGACTCTGCAAGAATCATAAGCGTACCTCAGAACATATCGCGGTGCCAGAGCACATAGGCACTGACGATGCTGATGCCAAACGCGATGCACATGACATAGAGGAAACCATGGCTGTTATCGGCAAACGGCACGGGCACATTCATGCCGAAGAAACTCGAGACGACGGTCGGGATGGCGAGGATAATCGTCATGGCCGCCAAGAATTTCATGACGAGGTTCTGGTTGTTCGAGATAATCGATGAGAACGTATCGGCGAGACGCGCGAGGATTTTGCTGTACATCTCGACCATTTCCTTCGCCTGCTTGTTCTCGATGATGACGTCTTCGAGAAGGTCCTCGTCTTCCTCGTAGGCCTTGAGAATCGGCGTCAGGCTCGTGTTGTTGCGCATGCGCAGCAGCTTGTCGAGCACGGCGCCGTTCGAGCGGATGGCCGCGTTGAAATACGTCAGGCCCTTCTGGAGCTCGAGGAGCCTCAAAATCTCGCTGTTCTTCATATCATGGCGCAGCTGGTCCTCGATTTCATCGGAGAGTTTCGAAATCTGACGCAGGTAGCGCAGGAAGTACGTCGCCGATTTGTAAAGAATCTGGAAGAGAAAACGCGTTTTTTTATAGGTACGGAACAGACGCGATGTGCGTTCATTGAATTCCGTGATGACGGGCGTTTCTTCGAGGCAGACGGTGATGATGTACTCATCGGTCACGATGATGGCCAGAGGCAGGGCATCGTAGCTGTCCTCGCCGCGGAACACCGGCACATTCGTCAGGACCATGACCGAGTTTTCCTCAACGTCGGTATGCGAGCGTTCCTCATCATCGAGCGCGGAGCGCAGGAAGTCGGGGTCAACCTCGGTGAGATTGCTGACGACTTTGAGCTCATACGGCGTCGGGTCGACGATGTTGATCCAGGCACCTTTTTCGAGAGTCTTGAGCGTCAGCTCCTGCAGCGGGCCGCTCTCAAGGGATTTATAGATTTGCAGCATGGATAGAATCTCCTTTCCGAGGGAAAGATGCATCCACGCTGCCCATCAGTCAAAGGCAGAAAATGGACGTCATTTCCCTTTTTGCATATTTTCTTCGTTTGGGATCTATCGTACTAGGGTGATCGTCCATGTTCCCACCGTCCTTTCCTTTTCGATACATACTTACTGCCAACTTTTCCGCATTTCATTATATTACCAACGCCGCGATTTTGTCCAGCTCCCAGATGTAAAAAATATGTTAAGCGCCAGAAGCCCGTGCAAAGCAGACAGACCCTACCGAAAAGCAGGATTCTCCCGCGAAAAAGCGAATACTAAACACGAGGTGATTGCAAATGGAATATACGAAAATCGATAAAAAACATCTGCTCGTGCGGCTCGACCCTGACGACGAAATCGTCGCGTCCCTGATGAAAGTCGCGGTAGCCGAAAAACTCGAGCTCGCGATGGTGCAGGGACTCGGTGCCGTCAAGAAAGCCGTCATCGGCGTCTACAACGTGCCCGAACAGAAATATTACGCCAATACCCTCGAAGGGGCCTTTGAGATGCTCTCGCTGACCGGCACACTTGACACGATGAACGGCCAGCCCTACAGCCATATCCACATCGCACTCGGCGACGAACAGGGCCTTGCCCACGGCGGCCACCTGAACGAAGCCTATATCAGCGCCACGGCCGAAATCGTCATCACGAAATTAAACGGCACAGTCGACCGCGTCAAGAGCCCTGAGACCGGCCTCAACATCTGGAAATTCTAAAAGGAGCTTCTAAATTATATGAAATTTGCTATTTTCGGTGTCGGCGGCACGGGCGGCGTCATCGGCGGCTATCTCGCCAATGCGGGGAATGACGTGACGTTTCTTGCGCGCGGCGCGCACCTTAAGGCCATGCAGGAAAAGGGCCTGACCATCCACACGAATCATCGCGGCGATATCCATATCGAGCCCTGCAAGGCCGTACACGCCGACGACTATCATGAAACTCCCGACGTGCTCTTCATCTGCGTCAAGTACTACGGACTCGCAGCGGCCATCGAAGTCACGCGCCGTATCGCGGGCCCTGATACCCTCGTCATCCCGATTCTCAACGTCTTCGGCACGGGTGCCGTCATGCAGGAAAAACTTCCCGACAAGACCGTACTTGACGGCTGCATCTACGTTTTTGCCAAACGCAGCGGCCCCGGCGTCATCGAGCAGCCGCAGTCAATCCTGCGCGTGTTTTACGGCTTCCGCCCCGGACAGGACAGCCGTCTCGCCGCGAAAGCCGCGGAGCTCGAGAAAATCATGCGCGCGGCCGATATCCACGCCCATTTCACCGATGACATCCAGCGCGATGCCCTGACGAAATTCTCCTTCGTCTCGCCGATGGGCGCGGCCGGCCTCTATTTCGATGTGACCAGCGAAGCCTTTCAGGAAAACAAGGAAGTGCGCGACACCTTCGTCGGCCTCGTCAAGGAAGTCGAAGCCCTCGGCCATGCCATGGGCATCACCTTCGACCGCGACCTCGTCGCGACCGACCTGCAGCTCATGGACGCCTTCGCACCGGGGCTCACGACCTCGATGCAGCGCGACGTCGCCGCGGGCGGCCCGTCGGAATTTAAAGGTCTCGTCTCACGCATCGTCGAACTCGGCGAGAAGTATCACGTACCAACCCCGCTCTACCAGAAAATCAACGACTGGGGCAAAGCCCAGGGGCTTGCCTGAATCTAGATAAAAAAGCCCTGCTCCTTCCATAACATAAGGAACAGGGCTTTTTATTTCGCTAAAATTACGCTTTGAACGGCTTTACATTCTTCACGGCTTCGGCCAGCGTGATGGGCTTATCCCCATGGTCCATATCGAGAATGACATAGCGGTCGCAGCCCATGCCAAGTTCTTTCATATAGCTGAGCTGACGCAGGCCATGGCGGGTTTCCATGCGCTCGACGAGGTCGTGGCGGTATTTTTCCGGCAAAGCATAGACGAGGTCAACAGATGCTTGGTCGGCTGCGAGAATATCCGTCGAAGCGAGAATACCGATGTTCGGCGTGACGACCGGCTGAGCCGCCGTGCCTTCGCAGTCACACGAAACCGACATATTGCGCAGCACGTTGATGTAGGCAATGTGGTCGCCAAAATGGTCAGCCGTTGCTTTCGCAGATTCAGAGATACGCTCCATGAGTTCTTCCTTGCCGATGCCCCACTGCGTACCCGTATCGCCGGTATGAATCATCTTCTTGCCGATGCGCCCGTCGGCGCAGCCAATGCCGATGTTCTTGTTGGAACCGCCGAAGCCGCCCATCGTATGGCCCTTAAAATGCGTAAGGACGAGCAGCGAGTCGTAATTCAGCATGTGCGAGCCCACAGACATTTCCGTGAACCATTTGCCGCCCTTGACCGGCAACATAGCCGTGCCCTCTTCATCCATGATATCGACCGGCGCAAAATCCCAGCCGTTGACAGCCAGCGTCTTGCGGTGCTCGGCCGTCGTATAGCGCGCGCCCTGATAATAGGTATTCGTTTCGACAATATTGGCTTTCGGCAGTTTCTCTGCTATAAGCGTCTTGACCCACGGACGCGGGATGATGTTCGGGCCGTGCGGCTCGCCCGTATGCAGCTTGATGCCGACTCTGCCCGTCATATTCTGCGCAATGGCATCGTACGCCTTGAGCAGGCCGGCCGCAGAAAGATCCCGCGTAAAATATACGACAGCCTCACCGCCCTGACGCTTAGCAGGCTCTACATAGCGGTCGCCGTCTTCGCCGGCCTTAGGAGCGGCGGCCGGAGCACCGGTCTCTTGGGCCAGCGTCTCTTTCTCATGCCACAGACCGCCGGCTGCCGCCGTCGCCATAGCGAAACCCGCCATCTTCACGAAATTGCGTCTTGTCATGCCTTTCATAATACAAGCCCCTTTTAAAATATAACCTATAACTTAATTTTTCAAACTAACAAATGCTCCGCTTCAAGCCCTACGCCGAAGCGCTAAATGCCAGAACAGCCAGCCGCATTCGGCAAAGAGCAGGAAGATGCCGAGCTGTGTCAGGATGTAGCCGGCCGTATCATACTGCAAGGCCGGCGTCATAAAAACGTGCAGCCCCTCCAGCCTCTGCAGCAGCTTGTCCTGCATGGCCGCATAGATGCCGCCCGCGCCAAGCAGTAGGGCCGTTATGCCCATCAAGACCTTCGCGGGGAAAGGACGGCTCGTGATGCTGGCCGCACGCTGCAGTCTCTGCCACCAGTTGCCAGCGTGCAGGCCAAAATGCAATCCCGCCATCACAAGAAACCCGCGTGCCGACGCACTGTGCAGCGAAAAAAGCACCGGATTGCTGCGCAGTGACAGCGGCATGACATCGGCAAACAAGGCATTCGAAATCAGGCAGCCGCTGATAATAGATGTCAGGCACGTCATCAAGAGAAGCAGATTGACAGCTGCCCCGAGCATGCGCGGCAAAGGCCATCTGCCCTTCATGAGGGCCTTGAGATAAAAGCGGTTTTGAAAAAGATGCACGAAAATCGGGATGAGCAGAGCCACGCCCACGAGTTCATGAAAAAACGGCGGCATATAGAGAAAGCTCATCTCAAAGACGAGCAGCAGCAATAAAAGCACATCAAGTAAATATCTCATGGCTGCACCTCGTCCAATTTTTCCTCATAATCCCATGCAGCCGGCACAGGCCCCGCTTTGACGCTGTCTTTGACAAGCTGCTGTGTCATGCGGACATAATCTTCTTCCGGAACATGCCCCTGACGCAGCACACAGGTGAAGCAGAGCCAGGCATAGACTAGGCCTGCCAAAACGAGCAGACTCATCAAAAGGCCCGGCAAATCTTTTCTATATTGTTCCAGCATACCGTTCTTCCTTTCTCAATAAATCTGTCTCTATGGGCCTTTTCCCCTTTCTGCTTTTTTTGCTTAAAATCTTTTTTATCCGCAAATTACTTCAAGGATTTGGCCCATTCTGCGACCTTATCATCGTCAATGCGACCCGTGAAGCAGGTGCCGTCCTGCCAATCGCCCTTGTTGCCGGCCATTTCCTTCAGCAGCTGTCCGCTGCTGCCGAGCGGCGAGCTGGCGGCCGTGGCAAACGTCACGACGTGCTTGCCCGTGAAGTCATTGCCCTTGACGAAGGCGTTCATCGGCCAGGCGGCGATGCCCCACCAGATTGGATAGCCGATGTAGACTGTGTCATACTCAGCCCAGTTGTCAGGCGTCGTCTTCTTCAGCGTGATCCTGTCGCGCAGGGACTCGTCGTCATGCTCCCTGCTGACGCGGCTGTCCGGGTTGTTGTAGTCGAGGTCCTCTTTCGTGTATTCGTTCGTCGGCTCAATTTTCATGAGGTCGGCGTTTTTAGCTTTCGCGAGGTCCTTCGCGACCTGTTCCGTGCGGCCCGTGTTCGTGTAGTAGACAACCAGTGCCTTCTTGCCCGAAGCCTGCTGCGCAGAGCCCGACGAGGACGAAGAATTTGCACCGACGACGACCTTCTGCGATGAAGATCCCGACGCACCGGCCGAATCACCCGAGCCGCAGCCCACGAGGGCCACGGCCATGATGACACCCAAGACGAGCGTCAGGATTTTCTTGATGTTCATAACTTCAGCTCCTTTTCCCATAAATCGTTTTCATGGCATCACGATTTCTGTTTTGCTCTTACCGTTATAGCATACGGCAATATTGCAAAGACGTACAGTTCCGTTTCTTCATAGCAGTATGCTGCAGACACATAGACGGCTGCTGTTTTACTTCGAGCATCTTCGGCATCAGCGTGTTCCCGATGTCATCCTTGAAGATGCACGGGCCGTCCATATGGCACTTTCCCGCATATTCAATCTGCGTTATTCTGCGTAAACTTCCTTGGCATAGCGGAAGGCAGCCCAAGCCTTCGGCCAGCCGCCGTAAAAGCCGACCTGCGTGATGATTTCAGCCATCTCGGCCTTCGTCACGCCATTTTTCTTGGCCTCGCCGATATGGTATTTGAGCGAGCTATCCGTGATGCCCTGTGCGATAAGTGCTGAAACCGTCACGATGCTGCGGTCATGCAGCGAAAGCACATCATTTTTGCTCCAGACCTCGCCGAAAAGGATATCATCGTTATAGCGCGCAAAGTCCGGTGCAAAATCGCCGAGCTGGTCGCGTCCGGCCGTCTGCACGATTTTGACGGCCTTTTTCTGCGTTTCTGTTTTGCCATGATTCTGTTCCATTGCACTTGCCTCTTTCATCGAAAAACCACTGCCCAAAAGCATGATACCTGCCAGCAGGGCAGCCATGACTTTCATCTTGCCACTCTGTTTCATCTTATTTTCCTCCTGGATTTCATGGCAGTGCATCATAGGCAGCCGAGTCTACGGGCTCGCACCATTCATTGCTCGTCTCTTCGCCCGGCACCTCGATGGCCAGATGCTGGAAGGCACTGTCTTTGGCTGCGCCGTGCCAATGCTTGACTTCCGACGGGATATTGACGACGTCACCAGCCTTGAGTTCTCTTGCCGGTTTTTCCCATTCCTGATACCAGCCGCAGCCGGCCGTGACGATCAGAATCTGGCCGCCGCCCGATTTTGCATGATGGATGTGCCAGTGATTGCGGCAGCCCGGCTCAAAGGTCACATTGCCGACATAAACCTGCTGCAGCGAGAGTCCATTTAAATAACTCTTGCCATCAAAATACTGTGCGTAATTGACATTTTCCCCGCCGATGGCAAAGGGACTTGCCTGCTTGATTTCATCGAGTGTCATACGATCTCCCGTCCTTTCGAATGCTGTTCGAGTGTAAAAATCATATAATCGAGGCAAGAAAGTTTTTCCTGCTGCTGGTGCAGGGTCTCGACCAGATGGCGCCTGTGCCGTTTCAAGTAGCAGAGGCGCGCCTCATCGTCGGGCAGGGCCTCGTACTCTGCCTGGCATTCAGGCGTGCAGCCAGCGTCAAGGAGTTCATCATGCATGTCTTTCGCTCCTTTCCTCTCCTGATGCTTTTATCATAGCAGGACATAATTGTAATGTGAAATGCTTATGTCTTAGGATATGTTATACGTTTTTCGTATCAAAATCATTGTAAAAAAATCACTGGCCCGGTAAAATAAAAGAGGACGAACTCGGCAAGAAATTATTTACGCGTACCAGCCGCAGCACGCTTCTGACCGAGGACGGCATGCACCTTTGGCAGCGCGCGGAAGAAAAGCTCGCGCACGGCCTCATCGATTTCGCGCTGATGATTGAGCCGTTCCCACTTGAAGATTATCATTATATCCGCCTGCCCGAGCCTATTCCTATTGGCATTGTGACACGCGAAAAGCAGCTGGCTGTGTCGTATATGGACGCAGCCAGCTGCTTCCCTGTGTCTTTTACAGTTTCTTATGCCATCTGCCACCAGGGCGAGAAGCTCTGCTTCTGGTCAAGCAGCACGAGATCGCCAATTTCCGGGGTCAGGAGCTGGTAAGATTTATCCTGGCTCGCCGCCTGCAGCCTTGCCATCGGCTCCTGCCACGGATGGCGGGCCAGCGCGAATTTGCTGTTATGCGTGGGGATGACAAATTTTGCCCCGACTTCCTCGCAGGCCTTGGCTGTTTCCTCCGGCAGCATGTGAATCGGATGCCACGCGAGATTATATTGGCCGTTTTCAGCAAGCACGCAGTCAAAGCCGCCGAACTTTTTGCCGATGGCCTTGAAATGGTCACCGTAGCCGCCATCGCCCGTATAATAAAGGCTGCGCTTTGGCGTGATAAAGGCCATGCCGCACCAGAGCGTCGGATTCTGCTTTAAAAAACGCCCCGAGAAATGCTGCGACGGCAGGATGTGGACGGAAAGCGTATCGAAGAGTTTGATTTCGGTATCCCAATCTTCCTCGTGAATCATGTCTTGGTCAAAGCCCCACTGCTCAAAGTAAGCGCCGACACCCAAGGGGCAGACGACATAGTGAACCCTTGACTTCAGGGCCATGACGGTCGGATAGTCGAGATGATCCCAGTGGTCGTGACTCATGGCGAGCACATCGATTTCCGGGAAATCCTCGGCCGTGTAGACATTCGAGCCCGCAAACGCGCGGTTGATGAACCAGAGAGGCGAAGCGTAGCTGCTGAACACGGGGTCGATGAGGATGCGATAGCCGCCAAGCTGCACATAGAAGCTTGAATGGCCGAGCCAGACGACCGCGTCCTGTTCACGCGGCAGGGCGAAGAGATTTGTCTTCTCGGTCGGCAGCGGTCTGTCGGGCACGAGCCCCGTCTTGTCGCCAAACAGGAATTTCCAAGTGGCGGTGATGCGGTTTTCATGCTCGCCCTCTTCTTCCGACATCACGGGCACGGGCACGAGATTTTCAAAATGGTCCCCATGATAATGCGGCGAAGCCTGCATGCCTTTGAGGCGTTCGCCGGTCGGCAGCTCGCCGAACTTGGGCCGGTGCACGTATGAGTACACGCCGCCCGCGGCCGCCGTGCCAAGCAGGCCAAGCCCCGCCAAAATGAATTCACGTCTTGTCATAGATAAAATTTTTCCTCCGCTATATATATTGAAAGGATGTTCTCATTTGCCCCATTATATACCACTCAGGCCCTGTAAGAAAACGTTTTTATTTTTTTCCATCTGCCTGTTTATTCTTCTGTCCGAGCTGAGCCAGGCAGACCTCGCTTCGGCCGCAGTCCCGCAGGAACCGGCCTGGCGCCTTGATGCCGCAATGGATAGCGACGAACCCATTCATTTTCGGCGTGACGAAAGTCTTAAAATCGCGGGCGGCGGGCAACCGACACCGGCAGTCCTTCTCCATCTGCCCAAGCTCCTTGAAATTTCTCCCAATACCCCCATTTGGGATATTGACCTGCGGCAGGAGTCCCACGGCTTTTTAAATGATGCAGCCGTGAGCTGGCACGGTCCCCAGAATGCGGCGAACCGCGGCCTTGCAGCCAAAGCAGTCGAACAAGACGAAACGGCCCGTCTGCAGGGAACGCTTGGGCAGCATGTCCAAGCCCTGCCGATGGGCCGCTACGATGAAGAACATATCAAAACATCTTTTGCTGAACCAGTAGAGAGCTGGTCAACGGAACGCGGACTTGCGCATAAGTCAGGTCTTGGCTATAAGCGCTTGGCCGCGACCGATATGGAATGGCCGGGGCCTGCGGTCATCGATGACTTCGTCGATTTTTACCGCAGTCTGCCGAAAAATCACGGCTGGCTCTTCTTCCACTGCCAGGCCGGACAGGGCCGTACGACGACGTTTATGGTACTCTATGAGCTGCTGGATCATCCATCCGTCACCGCAGATGAGGCAATTGCGCATCAGCGCAGCCTAGGCGGCGCCGACCTTTCAAGCGGGCCGCGTTATCATGGCCTGCAGCTTTTCGCCCATTATGTCAAAGAAAACTGTGCGTCAAATTTTCAGCAAACATGGAGCCAGTGGCTGGCTGCCCGACAAAATTCTTACTAACAAATTTTCTCATCTCATCATTTCAGATACTTCTGGAAGAATGACGTGATTTTGTCAAACGGGATTTTTTCCATATTGTCGTAAAGATCCGTATGGTTGGCACCGGGGATAATCATCAGCTCTTTGTTATTGCCTTTGAGCTTCTTGAAGGCATCCTCACCGAAGTAGCGCGAATGCGCTTTTTCCCCGTGGATGACCAGTACGGCACTTTCGATTTCATCAGCATAGGTAAGCAGCGGCATATTCATGAACGAAAGAGCATTCGTCAGATTCCAACCCTCGTTGGAATTCAGGGAACGCGGATGATAGCCGCGCTTCGTCTTGTAGTAAGCGTAGTAATCCTTGACGAACTGCGGGGCATCGGCCGGCAGCGGGTCGACGACACCGCCCGCCCGCTTGTACGTGCCCGTGCGGTAGTCCTCGGTGCGCTGAGCATTGAGTGCCCTGCGGTTTGCCATGCGCTCTTTCTTGATGGTCTCTGCGTCCTTATCGTAATCGAAGTAGCCATTGGCCATGACACGGCTCATATCGTACATGGTCGAAACCACCGTAGCCTTGATGCGCGTATCCATGGCCGCCGCATTGAGAGCCATGCCGCCCCAGCCGCAGATGCCGAGAATGCCGATGCGGTCCGGGTCGACATCTTTTTCATTGGACAGGAAATCGACGGCTGCCGAAAAATCCTCGGTGTTGATATCAGGAGATGCCACATTGCGCACACCGTTCACGCCGCCGCTCTCGCCCGTAAACGAAGGATCAAAGGCAATCGTCAGGAAACCGCGTTTAGCCAGTTCCTGTGCATAAAGCCCTGAAGACTGTTCCTTAACCGCGCCGAAAGGTCCGCTGACCGCAACGGCCGCGAGTTTGCCTGTAATTTTTTTCGGCTCATAGAGGTCGGCGGCAAGTTCCATGCCGTAACGGTTGTGAAACGTCACTTTGCGATGGTTGACATCCCTGCTTTCCGGAAAAACTTTATCCCATTCTGTTGTCAGTTTCAAATTGCTCTCCCCCTGTACTTTCGTGTCTGCGGCAGCCTGCTGTGTCTGCACGTTCGTCTGTGCCTTATCCGTCTGGGCGGCGGCTTCTGCCGTCATGCCCACTGTGCCTAAAGCCATGGTCACGCCTAACGTAGCCATAACCAACATCCTTTTCATGTATTTTTTCTTTTGCATCAAAAACACCTCTCATCGTGTAAGCAAATCGTCATTTTGTTCCTTGAACTGATTTAATTATACAATGAGAGGTGTTTTATTACCAATACTTATTATTAATTCCTTTCCATGCTCAGTAAGCATATTATTCGCGAGTGCCGAAAATTTCGTCCAAACGGGCACGCACGACGCCGGCAGCCCGCGAAAAGGTCTGCCCTTCCTTCCAAATCAAGTAATTATGAGAGTACTCGAAGTTCCATAAATTTCCCTCCCTAGTATTCCCCACGTTATATTTATTATAAATAACCAATAATGATATTTGTATTTTTAATAAATTTCGCTGTTCACTCTTTCTCACATCAGGCGCAGCCTGAGCTGCGACGAGCGCTCATCGAAAGAGTTACTACAGCTGGGCATAACGCTACGCCCTCTATCCCGTCTGCGTTCACATTCGGGAATACTTTTCGCATGATCTGGTAGGCACCATTGACATCAGCATTGATGCGTTGGCCATCGTTTGACAAGAACAGGCCGCGATGAACCCGGCGTGATTTGTCATAGCAGGCTTTGATCGGGGCCTCGCCATCCAAGAAGGAAGTGCCACTCGTATAGCTCTCCTCAGTCAGTACGACCTTCATGCCGATTGACTCGGCCTTGTACTGGAGCATCTGGATGAAGCGGGCGAAAGGCAGCTGCACAAAGCTCTGGTTGACCTTGCAGCCGAGGTTCGCTTCCTGTTTCCAGCCCTTGTTCTTGCCGATGACCAGCACCGACACATCCTGTTCTGCGCACAAGTCGATGACCTTGCGGCTTGCCTTATGCAAGTAATCCTCAACCTTGCGATTCCGCTTCGCTGTGAGCCGCGCGATTCGCTTCGATGAATGGCATCCATTCATCCGCTCACAGATGCTCCTGCGCTTGGCCATCTGCTTGTTGTAGTACTGGTTGACTGACTTCAGAGGCGTCCCCTTGAAAAGGACAGGGCGTTTGCCTGTATTCCATGCCAGCGCCGCGAGATTGTCAATGCCGATGTCGATAGCGGCATATTTTCCATTGTCCGCTTTCTCTTCGACCTCGGGAATCTCATAGACGAGTTCTATGCAAATCTCTCCGCCATGCGGGATGATGCGTGCCTGTTTGAAGACAGCATCAGGCTGACTGGCAAAGATAGCCTTTACCGTGAACCCTTGGAAGGTCCTGGGAAAACGGATGATTCCGTCTTTGAGCTTGCAGTTCTGGTTCGTCAGCACCAGCGGGAAATAGCCGTCCTTCGGCTTGTACTTCGGCAGTTTAGGACGTCCCTTGTACTTCTCGGGATGGGCCTTCCAGTCCTTGATGGCCGCGAAGAACGATGTCCAGTTCTTATCTAAAATGCGGAGTGTCTGCTGCGCCGTCTGCGCAGTCGGCATCTCCCGATAGTCGGGGTAGTCTGCATCCGCCTTCAGCAAACGGTTGACTTCGCCATAGCGCAGCCATTTGCCATCGTCGAGGAACGCCTGACGGATCAGGAAGTTCCCATGATTGTAGAGATTCTTGGAACGATGGCAGAATTCGCGCAACATGGCGTAGAACGGTGACGATGGTTTAAGCCGGTGGTGTTCCACTCGTTTCATCATCCTCTATCTCCTCCTTGATCTTCTGCAGCCTATTGCGATTGGAATACAGCTTCATAGAGTAGCAATGCAACAGGCTCACGATATCCTCGAAACTTCTTGATTTTGCGCTTCACATCTTTTTTGAGGAACTTGATGTCGTTAATTTTATATTTTTACTATATCTGCTTTCTGCTCTCAAAGACGCAGCACTAACGGCTTGATGTGTTTGCGGTAGAAAGCGTAAATGCCGATGAGCAGTACGGCTGTGATGATCCAGCTCAGAGGATATGAAATCATGATGTTCGTGAACGTCGGTTTGGCGGCAAACGCCGTATAAATCCACGCGATGCGCACGCCGCAGATGGTCACGAGCATTAAAAGAGCCGGCGGCAGCGAGTAGCCGTAGCCGCGCAGGGCCCCCGAGAGAATCTCGATAAAGACACAGAGAAAATAAAAGCCGATGATGTAGAAAATGCGGATACGGCCAATCTCGATGACAGCGGGATTATCATTGAACAAGGCCAGAAGCTCGTTCGCAAACAGGCAGGCCAGCGCGGAAAGCACGACGGTCACGAGCATCGTCACGCTGAAGCCCGTTTTTGTGGCTTTGCGGCAGCGCGCAAGATTGCCCGCGCCGTAGTTCTGACTCACGAACGTCGTCACGGCCTGGCCGAAGGCGATGAGCAGCACGTAAATGTTGATTTCGATGGTGAACGCCGCCGTCGAAGCTGCCATGACAACCGCACCAAGGCTGTTGATGGCCGCCTGAATGACGAGATTCGACAGGGCAAACACCATGCCCTGAATGCCTGCAGGCAGGCCGATGCGCAGGATTTCCTTCGCGTACGACTTTTCCATGCGGATGGCGCCGGGTTCGAGCCGGATGATGCCGTGTTCATGGCAGAGCGCATGATAAAGCATCCAGGCACTCAGATAATTAGACAGCGCCGTCGCCGCAGCCACGCCGCCCACGCCCCAGTCGAAAACGAGCACGGCCACGAGGTTCAGCACGATGTTGAGGCCGCTCGCTGCGGCCAAGGCCTTGAGCGGTGTCCACGTATTGCCGCGGCTTCGATAGATGGCCGACTCGAAGTTATAGAGCCCGATGGCCGGCATGCCGAGGAAGTAGATGCGCAGATAGAGCTCTGCAGCCGGCATGACGGAATCCGGCACGGCCAGAAGCTCGAGCATGGGTCTTGCGATGAGCTCACCGAGGACGGCCACGAAAATGCCTAGGATCAGTGCCAAAAGAAAAGACGTATGGACAGCCCGTATCGTCTCTTTTAAGTCATGCGCACCGATGAAGCGTGCGATGACGACGTTGGCACCGAGCGAGATGCCGATAAAGAGATTGACGAGCAGGCTGATAATCGGCGCGTTGTTGCCGACGGCCGCGAGGGCATCCGTGCCGACGAATTGACCGAGCACCAGCGTATCCGCCGTATTGAAGAGCTGCTGCAGCACGCCCGTGAGCGCGAGCGGCAGAGCAAAGATAACCATCGGCCCCGCCATCGAACCGTGCAGCATATCAACCGTCATCTTCTTCTGAACATCCATCATCTGCCGCCTCCTTCTGCTTTTTCAGCTTCTTGAGTGCCTTTTGCTGCTCGCGCCGCATCTTGAAGAAGCGTTTCATGATGCCCGCGCATTCTGCCTGCAGCACGCCGGCCGTGATGACAGGGCGATGATTGAGCGTCGGATTGCCTGGAATATTGAACACCGACTCGCAGGCACCGGCCCTTGCGTCCGTGCTGCCGTAAACGACGCGGTCGACGCGGCTCATGACAATGGCCCCCGCACACATCGGGCACGGTTCAATCGTCACATAGAGCGTCAGGCCCGAAAGACGCCAGCGGTCAAGACTTTTGCAGGCCTCGCGTATCGCAATCATCTCGGCATGTGCCGTCGCGTCGTGCCAGATTTCACGCATATTATGCCCGCGCGCAACGATATTTCCCCCGGTATCAACGAGCACGGCGCCAATCGGCACCTCACCGAGGTCATAGGCTTTCTGCGCTTCATCCAGCGCTATCTTCATATAGAATGCATCTTCCTGCATACCATCCCTCCATGAAATTCTTTCTCTTTTCATCATAGCGCAGATGTATCCGGCTGGTCAAATGAGACACAAAAAAGCTCCTGCCAAAGCAGGAGCTTTTGTTATGCGGCTTGTAAGAGGCAATTATTTGAGTGCGTCGCCGAGTTTTGCGTTCGTGTTGCGGGCAGCCTGAACGCTTTCCTCAAACTTAGCTTTCTCGTCACCGTCGAGTTTGATTTCGACAATCTTCTCGAGGCCGTTCTTGCCGAGGATGCACGGTACGCCGATGCAGAGGTCTTTCTCACCATACTCGCCTTCGAGGTAGACGCAGCACGGGATGAGCTTCTTAGCATCGAGAGCGATAGCTTCAACCATCGTTGCAGCTGCAGCACCCGGAGCAATCCAAGCGGACGTGCCGAGGAGCTTCGTCAGCGTAGCGCCACCGACCTTCGTCTGAGCAACAACATCGTCAAGAGCTTCCTTGCTGAGGAGCTGCGTTACAGGAATGCCGCGCAGCGTTGCATAGCTGACGAGCGGAACCATCGTCTTGTCGCTGTGGCCGCCGATGACCATGCCATCAACGTCAGCCGGCGTAGCCGGATAGCCAGCCTTCGTCAAAGCCTGTGCGAGGAAATAACGGAAACGGCTGCTGTCGAGCATACCGCCCTGGCCGAGGATGCGGTTGCGCGGAAGCTTCGTGTCTTTGAGCGTCAGGAACGTCATAGCGTCCATCGGGTTGGAGATGATGATGAAGTAAGCATTTGGGGAATACTTAAGGGCCTGGTCAACAACGCTCTTAACGATCTTAGCGTTGACACCGATGAGGTCTTCACGGCTCATACCCGGTTTACGCGGCATGCCGGACGTAACAACGACAACATCAGAACCAGCCGTCGGAGCGTAGCCTTCCGGATCGCCAGGTTTTGCCGTGACACCCGTTACCGTCGTGTCAAAGTTCAGCATATGAGCCGTCTGCATGATATCCATGGCTTTGCCCTGCGGGACACCCTCTTTGATATCGACGAGAACGACCTCGCTGCAGAACTTCTTCGTAGCAAGAACGTTTGCGACCGTAGCACCAACATTACCTGCACCAACAACTGTTACCTTCATAATAAATTGCCTCCTTATAATTTGAAAGCGTCTTTCTGCGCATCTTGTCAGAAACCGCTTTTCGGAATGCCAACAAAGTATGCATCAGATTTATGATTCATTACGTGTAAATTATAGCAAAGTATCGTCAAAAAATCAATGCATCATGTATACTTTTTATTTTAGTATTAGCATACATTTATGCCTATAGCATGATTCCGATCTGTCATGATAGTATGTATGCGAGTACTGCAAAGGAAAAGAGGAACCCCGTGGCTCCTCTTCGATTGTCAGCTTTTAACAGCTGGATTCCCTATGAAACTGTCAGGACTGCTGCTCCTCGAACATATCCTTGCCAACGCCGCAGAGCGGGCAGACGAAATCATCCGGCAGGTCCTCGAACGGAACGCCCGGTGCGAGATCGTAGTCAGGATCACCCTTTGCCTCATCATAAATCCAGCCACAAACCGTGCAAACCCAAACTTTCATTGAAAAAGCCTCCTTTAAATATGTCTTCTCTATAACATTTTGATTATCAGGCAGATGCCTGCTGCTCCTCAATCTGTTACGCTCTTAAAATTCGCGGTACCCCTGCCGTTTTCCTGCCTTGATTTCATTATTTATGAAATTTTTTGCAGGAAAGAATGACTTTCTCATAAACGTCGTAGGGAATCGCGAGATTGTTGTCAATGCCATGGCCCATCTCAATCTGCGGACGGTTTGTACCGTGAAAATCCGTGCCGCCCGTCATGAGCAGATGGTATTTGTCAATCATGTAGGCGGCAAAGTCGCTGTCTTCCTGCGTGTAGTTTGGATACCAGAGCTCCATGCCGTCAAGGCCGAGTTCATGCAGGCGCGCGATGGCCTGTTCCTGCTCTGCGCGCGAAAGCCCCTTGAGGCCGATGTTCTTATGGAAATGCGCGAGCGACGTGACGCCGCCGGCTTCATGGATGGCAGGCAAAGCTTCCTCTGCAGGGATATTCTGGTCAAGACCAAGCTGTGCTACGGCCGGGTCGAGATAATGATCCCAGAGCGGCTGCGCGCGGTCGTAAAGGTGCAGCGAGACGAGATAGCGCATGACGGCGTAGCGGTCGAGCGTTTTGCCATAGGCATACGGCAGGACCTTGTCCATCGAGATGTCGATGCCCTTAGCGCGCACATAGTCGACAATTTCAGGAATCCGGCCCTCCTTGACGCGGCGGACTTCCTTGTAAAGCTTCTGGAACGCGGGATGCTCCGGGTCAAAACCGAGGCAGACGATATGGAGCTTGCGGCCCTCAAAGTCCGTCGTGAGCTCCATGCCATTGATGAAGTCAAGTCCCTGCTCTTTGGCCGCGGCGGCTGCCTCCGCGTTGCCGGCCATATTGTCGTGGTCGGTCAGGGCAAAGGCCGAAAGCCCGACTTCTTTGGCATGGACAGCGAGGTCATGCGGCGTGTAGCTGCCATCGGAGACGAGTGAGTGGACATGCAGATCTATGATTTTCATATTATTCCTTTCCTTTCGTTTCAGACCGCAGCGCGCGCTGTGCCTGGAAAAAGTGGTAGACGGCCTCAGCCGCGGGGCGGTTCATGCCCGGCGCCTGCAGCAGTTCATCGACATTGGCCTCGCGGATGCGGGCGATGGTGCCGAAGTGCGTGCGCAGGGCCTGACGGCGCTTCGGGCCGATGCCGACGATATGGTCGAGTACCGAGACGAGATTGCGTTTGCCGCGCAGTTTGCGGTGATACGTGATGGCGAAGCGGTGCGCCTCGTCGCGGATGCGTTCAATGAGATAAAGAGCCTGGCTGTGGCGCGGCAGGACCACAGGTTCGCTCTCCCCTTCCCTGAAGACGAACTCGAACTGCTTGGCTAGCCCCACGACCGGCACATCCTTATGGCCGCCCGCCTGCCGGATGATTTCGAGAGCCGACGAGAGCTGGCCCTTGCCGCCGTCGATGACGATGAGGTCCGGCAGTTCCTCCTCGGGCAGTCCAACATAGCGCCGCGCCGTAACCTCGCGCATCGAGAGAAAGTCATCGGGCTTGCCCTCCGTACTGCGAATCTTGAAGCGGCGGTAGTCCGACTTCTTCGGCAGGCCGCCCTCGAAGACGACCATCGAAGCGACGGTCTCCGAGCCCTGAATATGTGAGATATCGAAACATTCCATGCGGTACGGCGGCTTTTTGAGCCCGAGATATTTGCCGAGCTCGCGCACGGCCCCCATTGTCTGGTCATTGGCCTGTTTCATGCGGGCGGCCTCATCCGAAAGATATTTCTCCGCGTTGCCCTCGGCCATGGCGACGATATCGCGCTTCGTGCCGCGCTGCGGGACGAGCAGCTGCACCTTGATGCCCTTCTTTTTTTCCGTCAGCCAGTTTTCAATCAGCTTTTTTTCATCTGCGGCAATGTCCAGGGGCAGCAGGATTTCGCGCGGCACAAAAGCGGCGCGGTGATAGTACTGCGAGAGGAACGCTTCGAGGATATCGGCATCGCTGTCTTCCTCACTGCCCTGCAGCAGAAAATGCTCGCGGCCAATCATCTTGCCGGCGCGGATAAAGAAAATCTGCACGCAGACGCCGATTTCCGAACGCGCGAGGCCGATGGCATCCTGGTCGCCGGCGCCCGTCACGATATTCTGCTTCTCCGCGATTTTCTGCACGGCGCGCAGCTGGTCGCGCAGACGTGCGGCCGTCTCAAAGTGAAAGAGCTCCGCGGCTTTTTCCATGCGTAGCTTGAGTTCACGCTCGACATCTTCCGTGCGCCCCTCCAAAAAAAGCAGCACGGCGCGAATCATCACGTCGTAATCTTCCTTCGTGACCTTGCCGACGCACGGTGCGAGGCAGCGCTTGATATGGTATTCGAGGCACGGCCGGTCCTGCAGATGGCGGCACGTGCGCAGCGGAAAAAGCTTCCGGAGGAGTTTTAAACTCTGGTGCACGGCCGTGACATCGGTATAGGGGCCAAAATAGCGCGCGCCGTCTTTCAAGACGCGGTGCGTGAGAAAAACGCGCGGATATTCTTCATTAACCGTGACCTTGACATAAGGATAGCTCTTGTCATCCTTGAGGCTGATATTGTAATGCGGCCGGTGCTTCTTGATGAGATTGCACTCGAGAATCAGCGCTTCGACCTCGGAATGCGTCATGATAATCTCAAAATCGGCAATATGCGAGACCATCGCCTTCACTTTGGGCGAATGGTTTTTGTTCTGCTGGAAGTACTGCCGCACACGGTTCTTCAAGACCACGGCCTTGCCGACGTAGATAATCTGCCCGCGGTCATTCTTCATGATGTAGACCCCGGGGCTGTCCGGCAACAGCTTGAGTTTTTCGGCAACGATCTCTGTCAAATGCTCACGGCCTTTCTGTCTTTTTCTCGATTGCTTCTATATAATACATCACGTTCCTGAAAAATCACTTCCCATTATACTCCAAATTACACCGTCATGCTATTATTGCAATTCACGCATGCATGTGATAAAATCAAAGCAGATTAAAAATTAGCATCAGGTTATAATATCTGCTAATTTATTTTGACAAGACACAGCCTATTGACAGTGATTCCAGACTCTTTTTGATTCAGGAGGAATATTTCTATGTTTAAACGCGTTTTGATCGCCAACCGCGGCGAGATTGCTGTACGCATCATCCGCGCCTGCGAGGAACTCGACATCGAGACCGTCGCCATCTACTCTGAGGCAGACGAGAATGCCCTACACGTGCAGCTGGCCGACCATGCCGTACTCGTCGGCGGTGCCGATGCCACGGACAGCTACCTCAATAAGGACTCCATCCTGCGCGCTGCGCTCGAGACGGGCGCCGATGCCATCCATCCGGGCTACGGCTTCCTCTCCGAGGATGCTGACTTTGCCGAGCAGGTCACGCAGCATGGCATCACGTGGATTGGACCGATGCCGGAGACCATCCGCCTCGTCGGCGACAAGGACGTGGCCCGCGCTTCGATGATGCCGTCCGGCATCCCGATGGCCAAAGGCAGCGAGCCGCTCAAGAACAACAAGGAAGCCATGAAGGTCGCCAAAGAAGTCGGCTATCCGGTCATCCTCAAGCCGGTGTCGGGCGGCGGCGGCAAGGGCATGTATGTCGCTCATAACGAAGACGACCTCAAGAACATCCTCGACAACCTCGTTGACCTCAAGAAAATCAATTATTACTTCGAGCACTACATCGAGCGTTCGCGCCACATCGAAGTACAGATTGTCGCCGATAACTACGGCGAAGTCATCCACCTCGGCGAGCGCGAGTGCTCCATCCAGCGCCGCAACCAGAAACTCCTCGAGGAATCGCCGTCAATTGCCCTGACGCACGAAATGCGCAAGCGCGTGGGCACACTGGCCGTCAAGGCAGCTAAGAGCGTCCACTACTCCAACGTTGGCACGGTCGAGTTCCTCTTAGACCTCACGGACAACCAGTTCTACTTCATGGAAATCAATCCGCGCATCCAGGTCGAACACGGTGTCACGGAAGAAGTCACGGGCATCGACCTCGTGCGCACGCAGATTCGCATCGCCGCAGGTGAGCCGCTCGACATCACGCAGGCCGACATCCACTTTGAAGGTCATGCCATCGAATGCCGCATCAACGCTGAGGACCCGGACAACAACTTCATGCCGTCGCCGGGCCAGATTACGTTCCTGCACGAGCCGAGCGGCCCGCGTGTCCGCTTCGATTCGGGCGTCACGGCCGGCCTCTCGATTGAGCCGTACTACGATTCGATGATTGCAAAGCTCATCGTCCACGGCCGCACGCGCGGCGACGCCATCAAAATCATGCAGCGCGCGCTCAAGGAATTCCGCATCGACGGCGTCAAGACGACGATTTCCCTGCACCAGAAGATTTTAAGCGACAGCTACTTCCGCACGGGCAATATCGATACGCAGTTCATCAAGAAACGCATCGCCACGTACGAAGCACAGAAAAACGGCAAAAACTACTTCGCCTGATAAACATAACTTCAAAAAAAGGAGATATCCGCCCGACGGTGGATATCTCCTTTTTTCGCTGATATTGCTGTTAGCGTGTACTCTAATGGAATCAGATATTGGCCATAAGCTCTGCTGCGCGCTGCTGCCAGCCTTCCTGATAGGCAGCGCTGCCCTGACACGAAGCAGGGCGTCCGCCGCCGCGGCCGTTCAGGGCCGTATTGACTTCGCGGATAACCTGCTGGCAGTTGATGTCCGTGCCCTCGGCGGCCGCAAACATGTAGTTGATGCGTTCGCCGTTGTGATAGAACACGGCTGCAAAGGCATCTTCGATGTCACTCAGGCGCTTCATCAAGGCTTTGGCCTCTTTCGGCGTCAGCTGCTCCTCCATGACGACAAATTTTTTATGGCCGTTTTTCGTCGTCTCCGGATGCTGCTGCATCTCGGCAAGACGATAGTCAAGCAGTTTGCCCGTGCATTCGGTCAGGCGTTCGCCGAGTTCTTTCTTCTCCTGCTGCAGGCGCGCCACACCGTCCGGCAGCTCCGTCTCCTTGATGGACAGAAGATTCGAGGCGTCGAGGGCGGCGAGCATGTAGGCCTCGACACGCTCCAGTGCTTCGCGGCCGCAGAGAAAGCTGACGCGCGAGCCCTCTTTATGTTTCTCGACCTTGAAAATCTTGACGAGGCCGACCATGCCGCTTGAAGTCGGGTGCGTGCCGCAGCATGTGCACGAGTCGCTGCCCTCGACCGAGACGATGCGCAGCATCCCCGTGAGCTTGTCGTTGAATTTGCGCAGCTGCATCTTCGCCGCCTCTTCCGCGGGCACGAGCTTGGTCGTGATGGCGCGGTCTTCCTGAATCTGCTGGTTCGTGAAGCGTTCGGCCTGCAGAGCCTGCTCCCACGTCATCTCCTTGTCGAGGTCGATGCCGACCATGTCCGCCGTCATGTGGAAGCCGACATTATGCGCGCCAAAGAGCTTGAAGAACGCATACGACAGCATGTGCTCGCCGCAGTGCTGCTGCATGTGGTCAAAACGCACCGGCCAATTGAGCTCTGCCGTGACTTTTGTGCCAATCTCCACGGCTTTTTTCGTCTCGTGGAAGATGATGCCGTTTTTCTCATGGACATGGCTGACCGGCACTTTTTTCGTCCCAAAGTTCAGCGTGCCCGTATCGCTGAGCTGTCCGCCGCCCTCGGGGAAAAATACGGTCTGGTCGAGGACGACAGCAAAGCCATCGTGATACGACTGGCAGTCCACCACCTCAGCTTCGCAGCTTTTCTTCATGACATCGGTATCAAATAAGCGTTTTGTCTCCATGAATATCTTCCTTTCAACCAATCAACAACTTTGACAGCAAAATAAAAACAGCTTAAATCGCCGTGAGTTTGGCCAGTGTCTCCCGCGCGCCGAGAATCAGGACGGACTCTTCGGCCTGCAGCTCCGTGCTGGGCGTGACTTCGACATGCAGAATCCCCTCCGAGCGGATGCCAAGCACGTTGACATGGTAGACGCGGCGGATGTCGAGCTCGCCCACCGTGTGCCCCGCCCATTTCTTCGGCATGGCAATCTCGTAAATGGCATAATTGGGGCTCAGCTCAAAGTAATCGAGCAGATGGTCCGAGCCGCAGCGAATGGCCGTCCAGAGGGCCAGCTGTTTTTCCGGATAAACGACTTCGTCGGCGCCGTTGCGCAACAAAAATTTCTCGTGGATGCTGCTCGAAGCACGCGCGACGACGTATTTAGCCCCAAGGTCATGCAGGCGCAGCGTCGTCTCAAGGGAGCTCTGGAAATCATCGCCGATGGCCACGATGCAGACATCGAAATCGCGCACGCCGAGGGACTCTAAGAAATGCGGGTCGGTGCTGTCCGCAATCAGGGCGCTGTTCGTATAGGGCAGAACCTGATTGACAAGTTCTTCATTCCTGTCGACGGCCATGATTTCATGATGCATGGCATGGAGTTTGCGCGCAACGTGGCGGCCGTAGCGGCCGAGGCCGACAAGCAGTATGGATTTGGATTTCATCATTTCACCTCATCAAAAAACACCCTCAGCCCACTGTGATTTTGCCCGCCGGCAGGCGGCACGGCGCGGCTTTCCGGCGGCTGTGCAGGGCGTAAATCATCGTCAGGGCGCCGACACGGCCGAAATACATCAGGAACATCAGCAGGCATTTGGAGAATGGACAGAGATTTTCCGTCAGGCCGATGGAAAGTCCGACCGTGCCAAGCGCCGAGGAAACCTCAACCATGGCATCAATCATCGGCACATGGTCGACAAAGCCGATGCAGATGCTCACGCCGAAGAACAGGAACAAGTACATCATGAAGATGGCCAGTGCCTGATGCACCGTCTCCATCGGGATGCGCCGGGCAGAACATTCGACATCGCCGCGCATGCGCAGCACGGCGATCATGGCCATGAACAGCGTGAAGGCCGTTGTCGTCTTGATGCCGCCGGCCGTCGACCCCGGCGCGCCGCCCGTGAGCATCAGAATAATCATGACGTAGCGGCTGCCCTCGCTGAGGTCTTCGATATCCATGGTGTTGAACCCTGCCGTACGCGTCGTGACCGACTGAAAGAGCGACTGCCAGAAATGCATGCCCGCGCTGCTGCCCATCGTCTCCTGCGTGTAGAAAATCACGGCCGGCACAAAGATGAGCACGATGGTCATACCCATGATGATGCGCGTCTGCAGGCTCCATTTCCGCCAATGAAAATGGTTGACCGAAAGGTCAGCCCAAGTTAAAAAGCCAAGCCCACCCGCGACGATAAGCCCCATAATTGTGAGATTCACTAAGGGGTCTGCGGCATACGCCATGAGCGAACCGCCGCCGCGCGGCCCCATGAGATCGAAGCCGGCATTGCAGAACGCCGAGATGGAATGAAAGAGTGCCATCCAGCTGCCCTGTGCCCAGCCGTAGCCGCGCACGAACACAGGCAGCAGCAGACAGGCCCCCAGAAGCTCAATACCGGCCGTGAACTTCAGGATGAAGCGCAGAAGGCGCACAATGCCGCCAATCTGCTGGGCCGAGATGGCATCCTGCATCGTGCTGCGCTGCATGAGGCTGACGTGCAGCCCCGCGCCCATCGTGATGGCCACGGCCATCGTCACGACGCCGAGACCGCCAATCTGTATGAGCAGCAGGATGACGAACTGGCCAAAGTGCGACCAGTACGAAGCTGTGTCGACGACCGTAAGTCCCGTCACGCATGAAGCCGAGACCGCGGTGAAAAGCGCTGCCATCGGCGTCGCGCCCTGTCCGCTCTGCGTGGCCCACGGCGTCATGAGCAGGAGTGCTCCCGAGACAATGAGAAAAACAAAGCTCAGCACGATAATCTGGAACGAAGAGAGCCTGCCGAGCAGGCGAAAAATGTACATGATGCCTCCCAAATAAAAACAGGCTGCATCAAAGATGCAGCCTGTCGTCTTTGTCTGGTGCGGATGAAGGGGCTCGAACCCATACGCCTCACGGCACTGGATCCTAAATCCAGCGCGTCTGCCAATTCCGCCACATCCGCTCAAATGAACGTCTTATTATAACATATCTCGATTTTCTCTGTCAATTTATCCCCATCAGAACCAGCTGAGCGGCTTCTCGAAAAGACCGACGAGCCACGAGCCGAGGCCGAAGCCCTCAGGGGCAGCATCCGAAGCCATGTCGACGCTGCCGACATCCTCGCCGTCATACGAGATGATGGCATGGCCGACTACCTGACCGGCGTAGAGCGGGCCACTCAAAACTTTCGGCACTTCGTAGCGGACGCTGAATTTCTTTGCGTCCTCGCCCGGCAGCATGGGGTAATCGATGTCCGTCACCGGACGCACGCGCACGCGCGAATTCACGCTGTTCTTGACCCAGACATGGCACGAAGCGTCTTTCGTCGTCGGGCCGTTTACGAGCGTGACACTCGCAAAGCCGTAGTCGAGGATTTTGCGCATATCGAGGAAGCGGTCCTCCTCCGTCGGCGCCTTCATGAGGACGGCGATGAGATGAACGCCGCCGCGTTCGGCAGAAGCCGCGAGACAGCCGCCGGCCGCACTCGTCCAGCCCGTCTTGATGCCCGTGATGCCTTCATAATTGCCGAGCAGTTCATTCGTATTTTCGGCCAAGAGCGTCTTGCCCGACGGCGAAAGCCACGCAATCTGCAGTTCCTTCTGGCGCACGAAATCGCGGAAGACCGGATTCTTCATGCCGTACTGCGCGAGACGCACCATGTCGTGCGGCGTCGAATAGTGATTTGGGTCCGTCAGTCCGTTCGGATTGGCAAAATGCGTGTCGTTCATGCCGAGCTCTTTGGCTTTTTCATTCATGCGGTCGGCAAAAAGAGACGTGCTACCGTCAATCTGTTCAGCGACGGCCACAGCCGCACCGTTGTCGGAGACCATCATCATGCCGCGCAGAAGTTCTTCAGACGTAAGAACATCGCCCTTGGCGATATGCAGAGGCGTGTCCTCCGTATTGGCCGCATCCGCCGAAATCGTGATTTTGGCATCGGGCGGCAGCAGACTGATGCCGAGGAGCGCCGTCATCATCTTCGTCATGCTCGCCGGATAATGGCGCTCCTCGCCATTTTTCGACCAGAGCACGCGGCCCGTGTCCGCGTCAATGAGGATGGCCGCCTCCGCCTTGATGTCGGGCTCCCCCTCCGCGGCATAAGCGCGCGCGGACAGGAACGAAAGCACCGGCAGGGCCATGAGCACGGCCAGCAGCATCAGCAAGGCGTCCCTATATAATGTATCCAAACTGTGCAAGCGTTTCACAGAATCATCCTTTCTCTTCCAGAAATTATATTCCCATTATAACATGGAACACTTTTTCTGGCATCTGTGAGATGGATTCCAGAGATGCAGAGGCAGGAAGAGAAAGTCAGCTGCGCGGCATCGCGAGGCGCAGCGCGTCGCCTATTGTCTCGGCGCCGTAGAGCGCAATACCCTGCGTGCTCTCCTGCAGCTGGCGGTAATTTTTCATCGGCAGCACGACATGCGTGAAGCCGAGGCGCTTGGCCTCGTTGACGCGCAGGTCGGCTTGACTCACGGCGCGCACTTCGCCCGAAAGTCCGACTTCGCCGAACACGATGGTCTTCGGCCGCAAAAGGCGGTTGGCAAAACTCGAGGCCATGGCCACGCAGATGCCGAGGTCCGCGGCCGGCTCGTCGATGCGGATGCCGCCTGCGACCTTGACGTAGACATCGCAGGCCCCGATGGAAAGGTGCACGCGCTTCTCAAGGACGGCCAGCAGGAGCTGGATGCGCTTGATGTCGACGGAATCCGCCGTACGCCTTGGCGGCACATACGGCGTCGGCGCGACGAGCGCCTGCAGCTCGACGAGCAGCGGCCGCGTGCCCTCGACCGTCGGGATGATGACCGTGCCCGTATCCTGTTCGCGCTCCGAAAGAAACAGCTTCGAAGCATCCGGCACATCGACGAGGCCGGTATCACGCATCTCGAAGAGGCCGAGCTCATTTGTACTGCCGAAACGGTTCTTGACGGCGCGCAGCACGCGGTATTCCGCATTGCGCTCCCCTTCAAAATAGAGCACCGTATCGACGATATGCTCGAGGACGCGCGGACCCGCGAGCGTGCCATCCTTTGTCACGTGGCCGATGACAAACGCCGCGATGCCGTTCTGCTTCGCGATGCGCAGGAGCTCCACGGCACATTCCCTGACCTGCGAGACACTGCCCGGCGCACTCTGCACATCCGGTTTGAAGATGGTTTGAATGGAATCGATGACGAGCAGCTCCGGCTTGACGTTCGTCACGTGCGTCTCAATCGTCTCGAGATTCGTCTCACTGACGACAAAGAGGTCGTCTGCGAGGGCCTGCAGGCGGTCGGCGCGCATGCGGACCTGCCGCGTGCTCTCCTCGCCCGTCACATAGAGGACTTTTTTGCCGCCGTGCGCGACATCGGCGCAGACGCGCAGCGTAAGGCTCGACTTACCGACACCCGGGTCGCCGACGATGAGGACCATGGAGCCGGGGATGATGCCGCCGCCCAAAACGCGGTCGAGCTCGCCCGACCCCGTCAGGAAGCGCGGCATGTCCTCAATCCTGACCTCGGCAATCGGCTGCGGCTTCTGCGCATCCGAAAGGCCGAGGCGCAGCCCGCCCTTCTCGGCCTCCGGCGCAATCGTCTCTTCGACGAGCGTGTTCCACGCACCGCAGGACGGGCAGCGTCCCATCCATTTCGGCGTATCGTAGCCGCATTCCTGACAGACATAGACGGTTTTCTTTTTCTTTGGCAAAAAGCGCACCTCCCTGATTTTTCTTAATGCCGCAAAAGTTTTTTAAGCAGACGTATGGTCCACCGCCCTAACCAGACGATGGACCATAGACTATTCATAATGAAATTCTGCAGCCATGCCCAAAATCCTTCCGGACGCAGCTTATTTTTCCGCATGACTCAGAGCCTCCGCCGGCTTCTTGTCTGCTGCGGCATCTTCCTTTTTATTTTCCTTGCGCACAAAGTCGAGCTTACCGCCGTTCTTGCGCACCTGAACGGTGTCACCGGCCTTGAAGTCGCGTGCGAGCAGATGCTCGGCAATCTCGTCTTCGATGAGCTTCTGGATAGCGCGTTTCAAAGGTCTTGCACCGTACTTGAAATCCGTGCCCTTGTCAACGAGCATATTCTTCGCCGCTGGGCTGACTTCGAAGCGGATCTCCTTTTCCGCGAGGCGCGCACGGACGTCGCGCAGCAGGATGTCGATGATTTTCGAGAGTTCGGCGCGGCCGAGCGGGTGGAAGACGATGAGCTCGTCGATGCGGTTGAGGAATTCCGGCTTGAAGATGTGGCGGACCTCGCCGAGCACGCGCTGTTTTGCGGCGTCTTCGGCTTCTTTCTCCTCATCGACAGCATGTGCGGCAAAGCCTAACGACGTGCTCTGCTTGCGCAGCAGGTTCGCGCCCGCGTTGCTCGTCATGATGATGACGGTGTTGCGGAAGTCGACCGTGCGGCCCTTGCCGTCTGTCAGGCGGCCGTCGTCGAGGACCTGCAGCAGTACGTTGAAGACATCGGGATGAGCCTTCTCGATTTCGTCGAGCAGGATGATGGAATACGGCTTGCGGCGCACGGCGTCGGTGAGCTGGCCACCCTCTTCGTAGCCGACATAACCCGGAGGCGCGCCGACCATGCGTGAGACCGCATACTTTTCCATGTACTCCGACATATCGAAGCGGATGATGGCATTCTCGGTGCCAAACAGGGCTTCCGACAGGGCTTTCGCGAGCTCAGTCTTACCGACGCCCGTCGGGCCGAGGAACAGGAACGAGCCAATCGGGCGCTTCGGATCCTTGAGGCCGGCGCGTGCACGGCGGATGGCCTTGCTGACAGCCTCGACCGCTTCCTGCTGGCCAACGACGCGGCGGCCGAGGATGCGTTCCATATGCAGCAGACGGTCGGACTCTTTTGCCGCAATCTGGCGCACCGGCACGCCCGTCCACTGCGCGACGACATCGGCGATATCGTTGGCCGTGACCGTAATGCGGCTCTTGCCGCGCTTCTCGAATTTGCGCTTGGCTTCCTCGAGCTCCTCTTTGACCTTCTGCTCCTGGTCGCGGATGCCTGCGGCACGTTCATAATCCTGTGCGGAAATCGCGGCTTCCTTCTCGACGCCGAGTTTCTCGAGGCGCGTGCGGATGTCCTGCAGCTTCTCCGGCTGGGCGACCTGCTTCATGCGGACTTTCGAAGCCGCCTCGTCCATGAGGTCAATGGCCTTGTCGGGCAGGAAGCGGTCCGTGATATAGCGGTGCGAGAGACGCACCGCCGCTTCGACGGCTTCATCCGTGATACGTGCGCAGTGGAAGTCCTCGTATTTTGGACGCAGGCCCATGAGAATTTTCTGCGCGTCTTCAATGCTCGGCTCCTCGACCATGATGGTCTGGAAGCGGCGCGAAAGCGCTGCATCTTTTTCAAGGTGCTTCTTGTATTCATCGAGCGTCGTCGCGCCGATAATCTGGATTTCGCCGCGCGACAGGGCCGGCTTGAGGATATTCGCGGCATCGAGCGCGCCTTCGGCGGCACCGGCACCGACGAGCGTGTGCATCTCGTCAATGAACAGGATGGTATTGCCCGCCTGACGCACCTCGTCGATGAGGCCCTTGAGGCGTTCCTCAAACTCGCCGCGGTATTTGGCACCGGCGACGAGCGAAGCCAGCGACAAAGAGACAACCTTCTTGTCCTGCAGCATGTACGGCACGGAGCCTTCGACGATGCGCTGGGCCAGACCTTCGGCAATGGCCGTCTTGCCGACACCCGGCTCGCCTAAGAGAATGGGGTTATTTTTCGTGCGGCGCGAGAGAATCTGGATGACGCGCTGAATTTCCTTATCGCGGCCGATGACGGGGTCCATGCGGTCTTCCTTGGCCATCTCGTTGAGGTCGCGGCCGTATTTCTTGAGCATCTGCCCCGACTGGCGGCTCTTCATCTTCTCCGCGCGCGAGGGCTCTGGGCCGTCGTCTTCCGGATGTGGATGGTCGATGCGGTCGAGGACCTCATTCTGCAGCGCGTCGATGTCCACACCCATGCCGTTCAAAAGTTCTGCGGCCGCGCCCTCGGATTCCTCGAGCAGCGACAGGAGGATGTGCTCCGTACCAATGTAATTGTGCCCGAGCGTCTGGGCCTCTTCGACGGCCCCTTCCATGACGCGTTTGGCACGCGGCGTATAGTAAGGATTGTCGGCCGGATACTCGACATCGCTCGCGACCATGGCCTCGACGCGCTGCATGACATCGTCAAAGCGCAGGCCGACGGCCTGCATCGCAGTCTGGGCTACGCTGCCTTCTTCGTGCAGCAGCCCCAAGAGGATGTGTTCCGTACCGATGTAATCCTGTTCGAGCTCGTGCGAGGCGTATTGAGCGAACTCAATCGCCTTGATGGCGCGGCTCGTGAAGTGATTTCGATAGTTCATTGTGGAACCTCCTGGCTCCGGGCGTAGGTGAGCAGGGCCTTGCGCACATGCTCCGCCCGCAGCCTGTCTATTTCATTCTTGGATAAATTTTCATTTTCGACGAGGTTCTGCAGATAGCTCGTGCGGCTGCTGATGAGGATTTCCGCGAAGCAGTCGGCCGAAACCTCGTTGATGAGCTTGAGGTCGATGCCGAGGCGCACCTTCGACAGGAGCTCCAGCACCTCTTTTTCCGAAATCAGGCGGGCATAACGCAAAGTGCCGTAGGCGCGCCAGACTTCGTCCTTAAGTCTTTCCTTCATATATAAAGCCAGAGCCTTACGGGCCTGACGTTCGTGCGAGACAATCTCCATGACCGCCGTCTTGAGATTCTCGATGATTTCCGCCTCCGAGAATCCCAGCGTCAGCTGATTTGAAATCTGAAACAGATTGCCGACGCTCTCCGTCTCGTCGCCATAGACGCTGCGGATGGCGAGACCGAGCTGCGGCGAGATGTTCATGATGCTCTGGATGTTGCGCGTAAAGACGAGTCCCGGCAGATGCAGGAGGACCGAGGCCCGCAGGCCCGTGCCGAGATTCGTCGGACACGACGTCAGGTAGCCCATCTTCTCATCAAAGGCGATATCGACCTGCGACTCGACCATATCATCGATATGCGAAGCCCGCGCAAACGGCGTGTCGAGGTCGAGCCCCGATGCCATGCACTGGATGCGCAGATGGTCCTCTTCGTTGACCATGATGCTCGTCGCGCGGTCCGCCGTGATGAACGCAATGCGGTGCTGCGGATTCTGGACAAAATTGCGGCTGATGAGCTGTTTCTCGATGAGGACGTCACGCTGCAGAGGCGTGATGCGTTCAATGTCTAAAAGGTCAAAGTCCTGCCCGAGGTCCGCGGCAATGCCCGGCAGGAGTTTTTCTGCCTGCAGGCGCACCTCGGCGAGCTGATTGAAGTCCGCACGGTTGGGGAACGGGATTTTCTTGAAGTTGCGCGCCAGGCGGATGCGGCTCGAGAGCACGACGTCACTTTCTTTGCCGCCCGCGGTCAGCCACGAAAGGCGGCTGCTGCGCAGGAGTTCATTCACCGACATGCGCTTCGCCCCCTTCCTTCGCATCAAGTTCTTTCTCAAGCAGGCGGATCTTATCGCGAAGCTCCGCTGCCTTCTCGTATTCTTCCTGCGCGACGCATTCCTTCAGCGTCCTGCGCAGTTTCTCAATCGTGTGTTTCGTCTCAAGCGTGCCGCCCGTGCGATGCGGAATCTTGCCGCTGTGCGTGCTCGAACCGTGGATGCGGCGCAGCAGCGGCTCAAGCTGACGGCGGAACGTCGCGTAGCAGACCGAGCAGCCAATCTTGCCCGTCTGCTGGAAATCACGGTAGCTCATACCGCAGTTCGGGCAGACGAGCTCCGTCATCTGCTCTGCCTGTGGTTTGCTGCTTTCGGTCGGCGCGCTGAACACGCCCTTTAAAAAGTCATTCATCGACACATTGCGATGTTTCTGGTTCTCCATGAGGAATTCACCGTATTTTGCCGCGCATTTCTCACAGAGATTCTTCTCGATCTTGCCGTCCGGCCCAATCTGCGTAATATGAACAACCGCACGGTTGCGGCCGCAGTCATCACATAACATGATAATTCTCCTTATACTCTAGTTCTCTCTGCGTTTTCCCGTCAGCCGGCCGCATGGCAGCCGGCGGTCCTACGAGAAATTCTCCACCGTCAGCAGCATCGACTTTAAGAGATGGACACGTTCCTTCGGGGACATGCCCTCCGACTGGAACACCGACGAAACGACCTGCATCATCAAAGCCGCCTCGCGGTTCGTAATCATCGAATGCTGCAGGAGATAATGGACCATCGACTGCACGGTCGGGTACTCCGTCTCCTCCGTAATCTTGTCCATCATATCCTGATAGACGAGATTTTTGAGCGGTACCTGCACGATACGGATGTAGCCGCCAAGACCGCGGCGCGATTCGACGACAAAGCCCTTGGCAGGCGTAAAGCGCGTCGACAGCACATAACTGATCTGGGACGGCGCGCACGATATCTCATCGGCGATATCCGTACGGCGCAGCTCCACCTTGCCATCCTGCTTCGCTGCGAGCTGACGCAGGATGTATGCTTCAATAAGGTCTGCAATATTACTCAAGATAATCACCTTCGTTTAATTCAATTGACTATTTGACTATTATCGACTTTATTATATTTGTTTTTTTGACTTATTGCAAGAGGAAAGTCGAAATAGCAGCAAAATCTTTTGGCAAAACGCTTTTATTTCTTCGCGGATGCTTCTGTAAGAAATTTATTGACGTCTTTATAAAAGCTCTTGAACATCTTGCGCAGGGCATTGGCATAGCGTTCCTTGTCCGCCGCTTCCACCTGACGTGTCATGAGCACCTTGCCTGTACGGCTGTCAAGCAGGGAAAGACTGGCGGCCGTATGATACCAAAAAGCATAGCGTCCGCTGTAGGGCGTGATGCGCGTTTCGTAATGAACGCGGCGGCCCTCATGCGTATGGCCGTCGCGGTCACGCCAGATAAAATAATGAGACCAGACGGGCTCAGGTTCTGCCAGGACCGATGGCGGAGACCAGGTCTCCCCTGCCGTATAATCCGTCAGCGTGCCCTTTATCTCATACTGGGCAAGTTCCTTTTGCCCAGCGTTCAGAAAATTGACCTTCTTGAGGTCCGCCTGTGCCTCATCGCAGTACGCATAGGCAATCGTCTTTCCGTCAAAATCATTCAGTCCCTCTGCCGGCAGCGTGAGATTGTCCAGATAGAATTTCATACCGTTCTTGTCATTGTGCACTTTGCTGCTGCGCAGCCGGCTCCAGTCCCCCGTGAAATTCTTGGCAATCTGCGAAAAGGCGTGTTCCTCGCTGACATTGTACGTGCGGTAATAGTCGATGAGCGTCAATGCAGGCTTTCCCGTATGCGCATCGTAAAGGGAAAATGTCACATCCATATTTTTCAGCGCATTGTCGGCCGGCGGAATCAGGTAATCCGTATACCAGCTGTGATAGCGAAGCATCGAGTCGCTGCCGTACGGGCCGTTGTAAATATCATCAAATTCCTCGATGCGCACGGCCGTCTGCGCGGCCGGAGAATGGTCGATGCGGTCCTTGGACACGCGGATTTCCGGCACAAGGTAGGCATCGGCGCCCGTCGCCGCCACGGCTGCCGCACGCTGCGATTCATCAGCAAAATCCTTTCCGAGCACAGCATCATTCGACGCCGTCACGATTTTTATACGCTTGATGCGTCCCTTGATGCGTTTGACCAGTTCCTCATCGTATTTTTGCGGAGCCGCGCTGTTATCGGGATATTTTACTGGAAAAACGACAATCTGCTTATAAGCCTTCACCTGCGGCACGGCTGCTTCATCAGTCCAGATATTGCCGGCCGCCTCAGAAATCGTCCAAGGCGCCATCATCGTCACCAGTGCCGCTGTCAGCAGGCTCTTCATCTTCTGATTTCGCATATTTTTTTGTGCAGGCATAAACATACCCTCTTTTTCTTACCTTACCTGACTGGGTTTATTCTTCCACACTCTCGTCTGCTGTTATTCTACACTTCATTTCATTATGTTTGTTTAGATTTCGCCATACACCGATATTTTCCTTCTGCGTGACAGTACTTCCATTCCGTAAATATAAAAAAGCCTGTACACGAAAGTGATAATTCTCTCATGTACAAGCTTTTTCTATCATGCATGACTTAATTGCATCGTTTTACTTAATGATGCTGCCAATAAAGCAACGTCTGATCCTCTAAATTTCTAGATGCATTCATAGCCGCTTTATAAATGAATAATTCAATGGCCTGTTGTCTATCTTTTCCCCGCATCGCGTAACTTTCTCGAAAGAATGTGAATGGCTTTGTGTGCTGTGTATCTAACATATCGAAAACTGTTAATTGAATATCACCGGACACCGTAGTCCCAGCCTCATCCGATGCGATATCATGAATCTCTATCTGTCCGACCACAGCATTGATAATCTCGGGATAGTCCTGACGCACCTGCTGACTAATGCCACTCTGATATTCTTCATAAGACTTTCCATCATATTTCGCAATGGCATCTGTCATCTCATCCAATGCATCGCTGGTTTGAAATCCCATATTCTGAAAGGGAGTGTAAAATAGTTTGTGTAAATCGGTATTGCATGAATCTACTTTATGCCCC